>Ga0326597_10002940_pt1 | contig 25000 bp, 18 predicted proteins | sample RVTome_12_FD_203789 | JGI IMG/M metagenome (GOLD analysis project Ga0326597, IMG submission 203789) | Soil microbial communities from uranium-contaminated site in the Upper Colorado River Basin, Wyoming, United States - RVT100D185 | ecosystem: Environmental > Terrestrial > Soil > Contaminated >... | reverse complement strand
CATAGGCAGCTGTGCGCCATCCTTCCTGTACGCGGCTGGCGCACAGCTGCCTATGGCCACATCGTCCGGTGGCGGTACGGCTATGCCGTGCTCTTCTCGATGCTGGTCACCGTCAGTTCCTCTTTCCCCATCGTCGTCCCGCGCGGCGTCCCGTATCCGGACAAGTGGGCACACATCGTCGCCTATCTGGCCCTGGGCATCGTATACATCAATGCGGCCACGGTGGGCTGGCAGCGCGCCACGTTCCTGCGCATCCTGGGGGGCTGGGCGGCGGTGGTGCTGTTCGGCACCATGGATGAATGGTACCAGCAGTTCGTGCCCGGCCGCGTGATGGATCCCACCGATGTGGTGGCGGACGCCATCGGGGGCGGGGTGGCCGTGCTGGGGAGTCTGGTCTTGCGCTTGCGTCTGGCGCTGGAGACCCCCCAGGCCTGAGGGCCGTCGGGTCTCCACGAATGGCGGGGATACTGTCCTGTCTATCCGGCTTTTTCCGTCCCGTACAGGTCGCGCGTGGTCTTGATGGAGCGGTGTCCCAGGATCTTCTGCACCGTGCGCAGATCCGTGCCCTGATCCAGCAGTGTGCGGGCGAAGGTGTGGCGCAGCGTCTGCGGTGTGGCCTTGAAGCCCAGGGATGCATCCTCGCGCAACGTCTTGACGATGCGCTGCACCTGCCGCGATGTGATGCGCATGCTTCCGTCGCGCTTGTTGCGCTGCCGGCTGATCACGAACGGCTCGTCGGATTCCAGTCTGGCGCCGAAACTGCGGTTGAACTCCAGCAGATGCCGCACGGCATCCTGGGCCTGCGGCCCCAGCGGGATGCGGCGTTCCTTCTTGCCGCTGCCGTTGCAGATGGTGATGGACTTGCGGACGCGCGATCCCGTGTAGACATCGCCCACGTTCAGCCGCACCAACTCGTTGATCTTGAGGCCTGTTTGCAGCAGGAACGTCAGGATCTGCCGATCCCGATCCTGCATGCGACCCCACGTGCCCGCCAGCAATGCCTTTGCCTGATCCTCGGACAATGCCAACCGCATGGATTCCATTATTTCCCTCCTTCGCCTTCACACCGCGGCGTCCCGACATCCCCTGCCGCCGCCGCCGATCCACTTGGCCCGTCGTCCTCCGATTCTTCATGAACCGGTGCCAATAGATGCAGGGGTTTCATAATTTCTCCATAAAGTGGATAACACCGGGCTTTGCGACTGTCCAGGAATTTTTAGCGATCGGATACAATTACCGACAGTCCACTCCCGCATGATGGAAGTTCCACGAGTCGATTACGAAATTCCCACTGTTATTACAAAGATATATAAGACTTGTAGCAAATCGCGAGCACGCTGCACAATTTCTTCATAATTGATTGAATTGCGACGGTCGCTCGGCAGGGCGCGCCGTGCCGCGGTGTGCCGCGTGGGGCGGCACTTTTGACACCCCGCCGGCCATGGGGCAAGCTGGCAAGGGTCGCCGGAATCCGCCAGACGCGGAACACGCTGCCGGGTGTGCGGCCCTGCTCCCCCACGACCCCAACACGATCGCAGCACAGTCCACCTCTCCGCGGAAGCAGCATGTCTCGGAAAACCGACCTGCGACGGCAGCATGGCGCGGAGCGACCGGCAGCGGCGCCGCGGCCGGTTTCCCGGCTCGGGGCCTCGCGGTTTGTGGCATTGCGGTTTGTGGCATTGCGGTTTCTGGTCTTGCCGCTCCTGGGATGGTTGCTCCTGTCGGGCGGGGTGCAGGGGGCGGCCGCGGCGGAGCCTGTCGCCTACACGCTGGTGCCCGAGCAGAGTCAGGTGGTCGCCGTGCTGCGGCGCGAAGGTGCCCTGTCCGTGCTGGCCCATGACCATGTACTCGTTGCCCGGCACCTGGATGCCACGCTGCAGGTGGCCCTGACCGACCTGGAGCGCTCCACGGCCGAACTGAGCCTGAAGGTGGCGGACCTGATGGTCGATGCATCGGCCGACCGCCGGGCGGCAGGGTTGGCCGATTCCCTGGAGGACGATTCGCGGGCAGAGATTCGCGACACCATGCTCAGTGATGCGGGGCTGGATGCCGCACGGTTTCCGGAGATTCGCATGCGGCTGCTGCGCGCACGGGGGGCGCCCTCCGAGGCCGACCTGACCGTCGTGTTACGCATCCATGGGGTGGAAAAGGAATACAGTGTCTTCGCGACCGTCCTGCCCCTGGGCGAGCGCATCCGCATTCGGGGCACCTTCGAGCTGCTGCAATCGGATCATGGCATCCGGCCCTACACGGCGCTGCTGGGGGCAATTGCCGTGGAGGACCGCGTCACGGTGACCTTTGACCTGGTGGCCGAGCGGTCACGCTGACTTGCCGCGGCTATCGCGCTACACGGGGGCTGCATCGTGGTTCTGCATCCGGACAGCCACGCGTTTCCACTGCTCAACGAGGTCTATCGCGTCGGCAAGGCCATTCAGGAGGCCGGCGGCCGCCCTGTGCTGGTGGGGGGATGGGTGCGCGACAGCCTGCTGGGGCACCCCCACTCCAAGGACTTCGACATGGAGGTCTTTGGGCTGGAGCCCCGCGCGCTGAACAAGGTGCTGCGTCGCTTCGGGCCGGTGCATCAGGTGGGGCGGCACTTCGGCGTGCTCAAGCTGACCACCCGCGAGGCGGAGTACGACGTCAGCGTTCCCCGGCGCGAAAGCAAGGTGGGCAAGGGCCACAAGGGCTTCTGGGTCAGCACCGATCCGGGCATGACCTTCGAGGAGGCCTCGTCACGCCGCGACTTCACCATGAATGCGATGGGCTATGCGCTCATGGAAGAGCAGTTCATCGACCCCCATCACGGCTTCGAGGATTTGCGGGCCCATCTGTTGCGCCATGTGGGTCCGGCCTTCGGGGAAGATCCCCTGCGGGTGCTGCGGGCGCTTCAGTTCGCCGGGCGCTTTGGACTGGACATCGCGCCGGAGACCCAGCGCATCTGCCGGGAACAGGATCTGCACGAGTTGCCCCGCGAGCGGCAATGGGTGGAGCTGAAAAAGCTGCTGCTGCTCTCCGCGCGGCCGTCCCACGGGTTCGGGTTCGCCGAGTCGCTGGGCGTGCTGCCGTATTATCCCGAACTGGCCGCCCTGCATGCCCATCAGGGCCCCGCCGGCGCGGACTGGCAGCGCACCATGCGGGTGCTCGATGCCGTGGCCGCCGCACGGCGTGGGGACGAGGCGCAGGATCTGGCCCAGTTGCTCACCGCCCTGTGCCATCGCCTCGGCGCTCCTGCCATGCCACAGGCCGAGCCGGGCCCCCAGGCCCTGGCCGACGCCGCTGCCGTGCCGGCCCAGGCCCTGCTGGAGCGCTTCACCAACGAACACGGGCTGATCGAGGCGGTGCTGACCCTGTTGCGCGAGGCGCCCCTGGTGTTGCGGGCGGCTGAGCTGTCCGATGGGGATGTGCGCCGCATGGCCCTGCGCGTAAAGCTGCCCGAAGCCCTGCGCGCCGCCGAGGCGCTGTACGGCGCCAACCCGCTGGTCGGTGGCCATGCACCCGATGCCGGCGCGGCGCCCCTGGCCGAGGCCGCCACGCTGCGGCGCCATGCCGCGGCGCTGGGGGTGCTGGAGCAGCCGCCGGCGCCCCTGCTCAAGGGCCGGCACCTGATGCAGGCGGGCATGCGCCCCGGCCCGGCCATGGGCGATCTGCTCAAGGCAGCCTTCGAGGCACAGCTCGACGGCGCCATCACTTCCGAGGCCCAGGCGCTGGCCTGGATGGCGGAGGCCCTGGGGCGGCAGCCCCACCTGCTGGAGTCCGGCTCATGATCTGCTACCTCTGCGGCGAGACGATCCCCGACGATCAGCCCTTCTACAGCGACTATGACAAGACCGTCTGCAAGCCCTGCTTCGGCGAGGTGCCGCGCTGCTTCGTGTGCCGTTTTCCGGGAAAGACCATGGAAGATGTCGCGGGGCTGGGCTGGGAATGCGAATTCTGCCGCGGCAAGCTGGTGGCCGAGGGCGACGATGTGGCCGCGGTATTCGAGCCCCTGCGGCAGTTCCTGCTGGCCTTCGGCTTCCGGGGCGATGCGCCGCTGGTCGCCGCGTGGACCGACCGTGTCGCCTTGCGCCAGATGCAGACGGCGGCAGACGTGCCGCGGGAGGAATTCATTGACGACTTCCTGCGCTACAGCTATCCGGTGTTCTATCGGGATGGGCAGATGCATCTGCTGCGACGCATGACCAAGCCCACGCTGATCGCCTACGGCATCGTGCAGCTTGCCGCGGCGGAGCTGGCCCTGGCCTATGGCCTGCCCGACCTGCGGGGGGAGACGCCCTTTCACGACGTCACGCGCGGCTGGTGTCACTGGATCGGGTTCGATGCCGCCGGTCGCCTGGGTTACGACCTGGAGCAGCGCCAGTTGCGCAAATGGCCGGAACTGGGGTTGCAGGGGGACTTCGAGCGCTGGCAGGCCTCGGCCCGTTTCAATGCCCCGGCCAAGCTGGTGGCCCAGTTTCGTGCCACCGCGCCCGTGCTGGCCCGCAAGCATTTGTCTGCCGCACGCACGGCCGGTGAGCGACCCAGCGGCTAGCACACCGGCGGACAGTGGCCCCATCCTGGAGAGGACACGCATGGACAAGACAGATTTGTGCTACCTGTCAGCCGTGGAGCTGGCCCGGGCGGTGCGCCAGAAGCAGCTCTCGCCCGTGGAAATCACCGAGGCGGTGCTGGGCCGCATGGAGGCGCTCAATCCAAAGCTGAACGCCTTCTGCACACCCACCCCCGATATTGCCATGGCGGAGGCGCGGCGGGCGGAGCAGGCCGTGATGGATGGTGAGCCCCTGGGGCTGATCCATGGCGTGCCCTACTCGGTGAAGGATCTGGTGATCACCAAGGGCGTGCGCACCATGCGCGGCTCGGCCATCTACGCGGACTTCGTGCCGGAGGAGGACGCTCCCGCGGTGACGCGCCTGCAGCAGGCCGGGGGCATCATGCTGGGCAAGACCGCCACCCCGGAGTTCGGCTGGAAGGGCATGACCGACTCCCCCGTCACGGGCATCACGCGCAATCCCTGGGACCTCACGCGCACCCCCGGCGGCAGCAGCGGTGGGGCCTCGGCCCAGATCGCCGCGGGCATCGGCCCCCTGGCCATCGGCACGGACGGCGGCGGCTCCATCCGCATCCCCGCCAGCTTCGGCGGCATCTTCGGCATCAAGGCCAGCTACGGGCGCGTACCGGTGTATCCCATGAGCGGCTTCGATCTGCTGTCCCATGTGGGGCCCATGACCCGCACCGTGGCCGACGGCGCCCTGATGCTTCAGGTGATGGCCGGGCCCCACGAAAGCGACCGCACCAGCCTGGAGGCGCCGCCCCTGGACTACCTGGGTCGGCTGGGTGAGGGCATTGCCGGGCTGCGCGTGGCGTGGAGCCCGGACCTGGGCTATGCCCGGGTCGATCCGCAGGTGGCGGCCATCACGGCAGAGGCGGCGCGCGCCTTCAGCGACCTGGGCTGCGAGGTGGACGCGGTGACCCCGGACTGGGGCGACCCCACGGAATTCTTCATGATCTTCTGGCTCTGCGGCGCGGCGGGCATGCTCAAGGACTATCTGGCCCAGTGGCGCGGGCGCATGGACCCGGGCCTGGTCGCATCGGTGGAGGCGGGGCTGGCCCTGCATCCCACGGCGCTGACCGAGGCCCAGATGCAGCGCCATGCCTACTACGACAAGGTGCGGCGCTTCTTCGAGCGTTACGATCTGCTGCTCACGCCCACCCTGGCCGTGCTGCCCTTCGAGGCGGGCGCGCCGTCGCCCACGGAAACGCCGGGCGACATGACCGGCTGGGCCCGCTGGATCAGCTTCACCTATCCTTTCAACATGACGTGGAATCCGGCGGCGTCCGTCCCGGCGGGCTTCTCGAAGGAAGGCCTGCCCGTGGGCCTGCAGATCGTGGGGCGGCGACACGCCGATCTCACGGTGCTCCAGGCCGCCGCGGCTTTCGAGCAGGCCCGCCCCTGGGCGCAGCGCCGCCCGTCGGTGTAGCATGGTGGGGTGTGAGCCCGGGGGCGGAGCGCAGTCACCGTCCCCGCGACGGGCCGACCAAGGGGCCGCTGAACCGGCGCCCACCCACGTTTCAGGACCAGCATGCCCCAGGACCTGTTCGATCATGCCCGCGAGCGCACCCTGGCGGAAAAGGCGCCCCTGGCGGCCCGCATGCGCCCGCGCACGCTGGACGAGTTCATCGGCCAGTCGCGCATCCTGGGGCCGGGGCGACTGCTGCGCCGGGCGATTCAGGCCGATCAGCTCTCCAGCCTGATCTTCTACGGGCCCCCGGGCACGGGCAAGACCACCCTGGCCCAGATCATCGCCAACACCACCAGCGCCGAGTTCACCGCGATCAACGCCGTGCTGGCCGGCGTGGCCGACATTCGCCAGGCCGTGGCGGACGCCCGCGAGCGGCTGGCCCAGTTCGGGCGGCGCACGATCCTGTTCGTGGACGAGGTGCACCGCTTCAACAAGTCCCAGCAGGACGCGCTGCTGCCGCACGTGGAAAACGGCACGGTGATCCTCATCGGCGCCACCACGGAAAATCCCTACTTCGAGGTCAACAAGGCCGTCATCAGCCGCTCGCGCATCTTCGAGCTCAAGTCCCTGGAGGAGGCGGACATCGAGCGCATCCTGCAGGCGGCTCTGGCGGACGAGGCACGGGGCTACGGCAGGCTGCGCGTGTGCGTGGAGCCGGAGGCCATGGCCCATCTGGCCCATGTGGCCAACGGCGATGCGCGAGCCGCCCTCAACGCCCTGGAACTGGCCGTGGAGACCACCGCGGCACAACCCGACGGCACGATCCGCATCACCCTGGCCGAGGCCGAGGAGTCCATCCAGCGCAAGGCGGTGCTCTACGACAAGGACGGGGACGCGCACTTCGACGCCATTTCCGCCTTCATCAAGTCCATGCGCGGCTCCGATGCCGATGCGGCCCTGTACTGGATGGCGCGCATGCTCCATGCGGGGGAAGACCCGCGCTTCATCCTGCGGCGCATGCTCATTTTCGCCGCGGAGGACGTGGGCCTGGCCGATCCCCAGGCGCTGGGCGTGGTGGCCGGCGCGGCCCAGGCCTTCGACTACGTGGGGCTGCCCGAGGGGCGCTTTCACCTGTCCGAGGCGTGCCTGTATCTGGCCACGGCGCCCAAGAGCAACACGACCATGGCCTTCTTCGATGCCCTGGCCACCGTGGAGCGGGAGCGGCAGGCCGAGGTGCCCGACCACCTGCGCGATGCCAGCCGCGATGCGGAGGGCTTCGGCCATGGTGTGGGCTACCAGTATCCCCATGCCTACCAGGATCATTGGGTGGCCCAGCAGTATCTGCCCGATGCCCTGGTGGGGCAGGTGTTCTACCAGCCCAGCGAACAGGGCTTCGAGGGCGGGCTGGCCGAGCGGGTCACGCGCCTGCGTGAGGCGCAGCTGGCGGCGCTGCGCGAGCCCAGCTACGCCATGCCGGGCATGCAGGCAGGGGAGCTGGACGAGCCGGGCGGCGACAGGGGAGGCGGCGCCGGACGGGACTGGGTGCGGCGCAGCAGCGGCCGGGTGGCCGCCCAGCTGCAACGGGTGCGCGAGCGCCTGTTCGCGTTGGCCGCCGTGCAGCGGCAGGACCTGGTGCTGGACGCCAACGGGGCCGACGGCCTGCTGACGTGGGAGGCTGCCCGGCGCAGCACCGAAGGGGGCGTGTGGTGCCGCGTGGATACCGGAGCCCAGGCGGCGGCCCTGCGGGATCAGGCGGCGCTGTCCGCGCGGGCCGCCGTGCCCATGACGGTGCAGGGGGACATCGCGGCCCTGCCCGACCTTCTGCGCGAGGCGGCTGGGGAGGCATCCCTGCCGGCCTTCGATGTGATCCTGCTGCGCGGGCTGCTCGCGCGGCGAACCGACAAGGCGGCGCTGCTGGCCATGCTGGCCGGGCTGCTGGCCCCCGGCGGACGGCTGGTGCTGGCCGAGACCGTGCCCGCCCTGGGTGAGCGCCTGCTGGCCGGGCTGGACTGGCAGGACACGCCGGAGGGGCTGGCGGAAAGGGCGGCCGCCGCCGAGGCGGCCCTGTACGAAGACCCGGCGGACCCCATGGTCAACTGGCGCGACAAGGATCTGGCCGGCTGGCTCACCGCTGCCGGGCTGACCCTGCGGCACAAGGAGCTGCTGCGGCAGCCGGTGGAGGTGGCCCTGTCCCCGGTCCTGCTCACGCGCTGGTTCGGCGCGGCGGACGGGGCGCCGGGCCGCCTGGGCACGCTGCTGGGGGAGGATGCCCCGGCCGTGCGGCGCCACCTGGAGGCCATGGCCAGGCGCGGCCCCCTGTTGCGCCACAGCACCGTGGCCGTCATGCTGGCCGTGAAGGGCTGAACGACGGAAAGGCTGAACAGCATGCGAGGGAACATGTCCCCCCGCGCCCCCCGGAACACGACATCGAATGGGGAGCGCGAGGGGGCGTGCTCCCTCGCTGTTGTTGCCGTTGCAGTCACGTGCCGGGCTTTTCGCGGGAGGAGCGAGCATGCAGGAACTGACCTGTTGGAACTGCGGCAAGCCCGTGGAGGTGCCCGTGCCCGTGGGGCGGGGGGAGGAATGTCCCCACTGCGACGCGGACCTGCGCGTGTGCCGCCAGTGCGGCTTCTACGACACGGGCTACGCCAAGGATTGCCGCGAGCCCAACGCCGACGAGGTGGGCGACAAGGATCGGCGCAACACCTGTGACTACTTCCGCCCCGCCTCACCCCGTGCGCAAGCCCCGGGCAGCGGGGAGGCCGATGCCGCCCGCGCCAGGCTGGATGCCCTGTTCGGCGGCGGTGGGGATCAGCCGAAATCCGGCGGCTCGCTGGCCGACGAGATCCGCCATCGTCAAAAAGAATCCGGCAGCGACGCCGACGCCGCCCGCGCCAAGCTGGATAAATTGTTTGGGGGGAAGGAGTGAAGCCCCGCCGCCTGTGGCCTGTCCTCCCTCCTACCCCACCTTTTCCAGAAAAATCTCCCAGGTGTCATCGCCCATGGTCTGGTGGGTGGTGAAGTGGCCCGTGAAGACCTCGTTGCCCCAGTCGGTACTGAGGGTCTCGGTCATGATCAGCGGCTTGTGCGCGGCCAGGGCCTGCTCCACGGCGGCGCTACCCTTGATGCGCAGGCGGATGCGGTCGGCCACGTCCAGCCCGGCCTGCTTGCGGGCGTCCTGCACGGTGCGCACCAGCTCGCGGGCCAGCCCTTCGCGCAGCAGGTCATCGTCCAGCCGCGTGTCAAGGGCCACCAGGGTGCCCCCCTCCTCCGCGGAGGCGTAGCCCTCGGCGGAGGTGGTCTCGATGAGCAGGTCCTCCGGCTCGAAGGTGATCTGCGTATCTGCGACGGTCAGCGTCACTGCCTCGTGACGGGCCGCGGCCTGGGCCAGGGCCGCGCCGTCGGCAGCAGCCAGGGCCTCGCGGATGGCGGGGATGAGCTTGCCGTGACGCTTGCCCAGGCGGGGCAGGTTGGGCTTGATGCGATAGGTCACCAGCTCCGCGTCGCGGGCGATGAATTCCACCGCCTTTACGTTGAGCTCCTCGGTGATCTGCTCCAGATGGGCTTCCACGGCGGCGCGGCTGGCGTCGTCGGGCAGGCGCACGAGGATGCGCGAGAGGGGCTGGCGCACACGGATGCCCGAGGCGGCGCGGGCCGTGCGGCCCAGCCCCACCACGGACTGCGCGGTGGCCACCTGGGCCAGCAGCCCGGGATTGAGCCGTTCCTCGCGCACCTCAGGCCACTGGGCCATGTGCACGGAGAGGGGCGCGGCGGGGTCCAGGCCGCGCTCCAGGTTCTGGTACACGGCCTCGGCCAGGAAGGGCATGAAGGGCGCCATGAGCCGCGAGAGCGTGGTCAGGCACTGGTAGAGGGTCAGGTAGGCGGCCTGCTTGTCCTCGCCCGCCTCGCCCTTCCAGAAGCGGCGGCGGTTGCGGCGCACGTACCAGTTGCTGAGCTGGTCGATCATCGCTTCGATGGCCTCGCCCGCGCCCTTGGCGTCGTAGGCGTCCATGGCCGCCGTGGCGCGCTGCACCGTATCCTCCAGCAGGGCCAGGGCCCAGCGGTCGATCTCGGGGCGCCGGGCCGCCGGCACGTCGCGCCGAGGGTCGAAGCCGTCCAGGTTGGCGTACATCACGAAGAAGGCATAGGTGTTCCAGAACGTGTTGAGCACGGAGCCCGCCACGTCGGCCACGATGTCCACCGAGATGCGCTTCTGCCCCTCGGGGGCCACGCGGGCCAGGAAATGCCAGCGCAGGGGGTCGGCCCCCGACGTGTCGAACACGTCGTAGGGGTTGACGATGTTGCCCTGGGACTTGGACATCTTGCGCCCCTCGCCGTCCACGATATGGCTCAGGCAGACCACGTTGCGGAAGGCCACCGAGTCGGAGACCAGCGCGGCGATGGCGTGCAGGGTGTAGAACCAGCCCCGCGTCTGATCGATGGCCTCGCAGATGTAGTCGGCGGGAAAGTGCTGCTCGAAGATGTCCTGGTTCTCGAAGGGATAGTGCCACTGGGCATAGGACATGGCGCCCGAATCGAACCAGCAGTCGATCACCTCCTCCACCCGGCGCATGGTCTTGCCCGTCTCCGGATGGGCGAAGGTGATCTCGTCCACGGCCGGGCGGTGCAGATCCAGGTCGCCCAGGGAGCGGCCCGACACGGCCTCCAACTCCGCCACGGAGCCCATGCACATGTACGTGCCCTCCCCGTCGGTCCACACGGGCAGGGGCGTGCCCCAGAAGCGCTCGCGGGAGAGCGCCCAGTCCACGTTGTTCTCCAGCCAGTTGCCGAAGCGTCCGTCGCGGATGGTCTGCGGCACCCAGTTGATGGTGCGGTTCAGCGCCACCATGCGGTCGCGCACGGCCGTGGTGCGGATGTACCAGGCGCTCTTGGCGTAGTAGATCAGCGGGTCGCCCGTGCGCCAGCCGAAGGGATAGTTGTGGCGGTAGGTCTCCGCGCGGAAGAGCAGCCCGCGCGACCGGAGCTCGTCTGTCAGCACCGGGTCGGCATCCTTGAAAAATGCGCCTGCCACCGGCTCGACCGCGGGCAGAAAATAGCCGTCCAGCCCCACCCCATGGATGATGGGCAGCCCGTGGGCCGCGCCGAAGGCCAGGTCGTCGGCCCCATAGGCCGGGGCGATGTGCACGATGCCCGTGCCATCCTCGATGGTCACGAAGTCCGCCGGATGCACCACGGCTACCTCGGACGGGGCCTCCAGGTAGTCGAACAGCCGCTCGTAGCGCAAGCCGTCCAGGGCCGCGCCCTTGACCACCTTGACGATCTCGTGGGGCTGCTCACGCAGCACTTGCGCCACCAGCGGCTGGGCCAGGATGAGCACCTCGTCGCCGGTGCGCACGTAGGCATAGTCCACGTCCGCCGCGACGGCCAGGGCCACGTTGGAAGGCAGCGTCCAGGGGGTGGTGGTCCACACCAGGAAGCTCGTGCCCGGCTCGTCGCGCAGGCGGAAGCGCACAGTGACCGAGGGGTCGTCCACCTCCTTGTAGCCCTGGGCCACCTCATGGGAGGAGAGCGTGGCACCGATGCGCGGATCGTAGGGCACCACCTTGTAGCCCTGGTAGATCAGGTCCTTGTCCCAAAGTTGCTTGAGCAGGTACCACACCGACTCGATGTAGGGATTGTTCAGGGTGTAATAGGCATCCTTCAGGTCCACCCAGAAGCCCATGCGCTCGGTCATGCGCTCCCAGTCGCCGATGTAGCGCATGACGGATTCGCGGCACATGCGGGTGAACTTCTCGATGCCCACCTCCTGCTCGATGCGCCGCTTGTCGAAGATGTTCAATTCCTTCTCGATCTCGTGTTCCACGGGCAGCCCATGGGTGTCCCAGCCCGCCTTGCGCGGCACGTGGAAGCCCCGCATGGTCTTGTAGCGCGGATAGACGTCCTTGAAGGTGCGGGCCAGCACATGGTGAATCCCTGGGCGGCCGTTGGCCGTGGGCGGACCTTCGTTGAAGGTGAACAGGGGCCGGCCGCGCGTCTGGGCAAGCGTCTTGTGAAAGACGTCCTCCCGCTGCCAGAAATCGAGCACCGCCTCTTCCAGCTTCGGTCCCGCGTAGCGTCCGACGACCTCTTGAAATGCCATGTTCCTGCTCCGGCCCGCCGGGCAGGCCCGGGGGGCAAATCTGTTTGCCGATGTGTGGTCACAAATAAAAAAGCCCCGGCTCCGCCATTGCAGAGACCGGGGCGAGGGTCGAACCCGATCGAACCGGAAGATCGGGTTGACGTCGCGGTACCACCCGGATTCGCCGAATGCCTCGCGGCCGTCGGCCTCGTGGCGTGTCCATGGCGGACATGCCGGGCCCGATGTCGGGGGCCGGCCGGCTGAGCCTACTGGGGCCGTCTACCTGGCAGGACGATGATGCCCTGGGGACGACGATGCCCGTTCGGTCAGCGGCTCGAGGGTGATCTTCGCCGGGGGCGCGGGCGGGGCTCTCACCATCCCCTGCTCGCTGGGCCGCGCGGGCCCCGGCTACTCGTCCCTGTCTGCGCCTTGTGCGCCATGCTGCCTTGGCGCGGAAGTCTTCTCATTCGTTGTCCTGGGGACAACAGTCCACTTTTATGCCCTCTGGCCCGGCTTGGCAACACGGCCCGGCATGGCAGCATGGCTCGGCCTGGCAGCATGGCGCGGCTTGGCAGCATGGCGCGTTACGCGGAGGTGGCGCCGTCTGCATGGCTGTGGCGTGGCGGGCCCTTTGTGGCATGGCGGACAGCCGGCGGGCTGCAGCGATGCGCTGCCCAACGGACCCGCCCATGTGCAGGCGCCGCCGGCACACGTGGGCATGTTGCCCGACGGGTCAGCGTGCCTCCCTCACCTCTGACCCGCTCCGTCTGCGCGGCAGCGGCATGCGGGGATTCCCACCAGGACACCGCCTGGAACGCTCCTGGGGCGCGGTCTGCCGTCGGAGTACCGTCGCGGGGCATGTCGCGATGCCCTATCTCCCTGATTCGCCAGCGATTGTACTTAAAACAGGTATTTTATTCTTGCATAATTCCGTTCATCTGCACTATGGATGATTCAACGCGATGTAAAGGGAGATGGCGCCATTTCGGAGGGGACGGTCGATTCGGAGAACAGCATGACCTCAGCGGAGAAATATAGTCAGTGGGAGAGCCAGCGCGTCATGGCTACGCCTGCTCAGTTGGCGGATTTGTACTTCGAAGCCGTCGGGCTCGTCATCAATGCGTTCGTGGACAATGAACGCCAGTCTCGCATCTATGCGGAATCGGTGTTTCGGCTGCTGGATCCGCGGGTGTGCCATTCGCCCTTCCAGTTGTTTCAGGTCATCACGCGCTTTGTGCTCAGCCTCACGCGCGCGCCCGGGCTGCCAACGGGCATGGATCGTCAGCAGGCGCTGTGCCTGCTGTTCCGCGAGGTTGTCAGGCTGGATTACGCTGACATCGCCGAAATCACCCAGCTCTCGCGGGATGATGTGGCCGCCGCCATCGCCCAGGCCCGTGCCCTGCTGTCCGAGGCCGCGAAATAGCGCCCACGCCTCGCCGCGCTTGTGCTGACGGCGGCGCCGGCGGGCCACGCCGCCGCGGACTTGCCCAGATGCCCCCGAACGGCGCTACAATGTGCCGTGCGGCGCCTGCCGCTTTCCGCCTCCGACTCTCTGCCATGGATGCCCGATGCCCCTGGAATGGGCGCTGTGCCTGCGATACTTGCGCTCCACGCGGGTGGAAAAGGCCCTATCGTTCATCACCACCATTTCTGTGGTGGGCGTGACCCTGGGCGTGGCGGCGCTGGTGGTGGCCATGGCCGTGATGAATGGCTACCGCGCCAATCTGGTGCGGGCCATGGCGGGGGCCCTGCCACACCTGTCCGTGTATGCCGCCAGCAGCAGCGAACATCCCGCCTCACCGGAGCAGGTCTCCGCATTGCTGCGCGAGTTGCTCCCCGTGGAGAGCCTGAGCCCATTTCTGCTGGAAGACGCGCTGGTGCGCGGTGCACCGGACGCGCCGGAGGCGATCCAGGGCATTCTGTTGCGGGGCATCGACCCCCCCGCCGAAAGCCAGGTGCCGGCCTTCGTCTCCTTCTTCAACGACGGCAGCGCCGACTGGGAACGGCTTGACGCGGACACGCGCCAGGCCCGGGCCAAGGCGCTGGTGGCCGGTCTGTCCCGTGCCGCGCCCGACGGCCGGCTGCCCGTACTGCTCAGCCGCGGGTTGGCCGCCAAGCTCGGCGTGGGGGTCGGCGACACGCTCACGCCCCTGTCCCTGCCCCAGAAAGGGCGTGGCTTCGCGCCGGTGCCCTACGACGGGCGGCTGGTGGTGCGCGGCTATCTGAGCACGGGCATCGCCACCTTCGACGAGCTGGTGGCCGTGACGGCCATCGACCACATCCGCACGCTGCTGGAGGGGGACAGCCGGGCGCCATCCATCGGTGTGCGGTTGCGTGATCCGCTGCGCTCCCTGGGGGCGAGCGCCACCCTGCGCGAGGCGCTGTTCGAGCGGGGCTATGGCTGGTCCGTGTACAGTTGGCTGGAGAGCAACCGGGGGCTGTTTCAGGTGATCAACCTGCAAAAGGCCATGCTCTTCATCATTCTGATGATGATCGTCGTCATCGCCGTGTTCGGCATGATCAGCGGCCTGATCATGCTGGTGGCGGAGAAGACCAAGGAGATCGCGGTCTTGCAGGCCCTGGGGCTGACGGCCCGGGCCATCCGGCGGGTGTTTCTGCTGCAGGGAGTGCTGATCGGCATCACGGGCACGGCGGCGGGGATGGCCGTGGGGCTGGCCATCTGCTGGGCGCTGGCCACCTTTCCCGTGATTGACATCCCGCCCGGCGTCTACCCGGGCAGCGACCGCCTGCCCGTGCTGGTGGCGGTGGGCGATCTGCTCTCCGTCGCCGGCGGCGCCGTGCTCTTTGCGCTCCTGGCCACGCTGTATCCCTCCCGCAAGGCGACGGCCCTGCGTCCCGCCGAAGGGCTGCGCTATGGCTAGGCCGGCAGGGCGACGGCCGGCATGGGCAAGGCTGTGTCTGAAAACCCGATGCAAGTTCCGCCGGCACACTTCGAGACGCGGTCTTCGACCGCTCCCCTGCGGCGGGCTCAGGACAGGCTCCGTGACGCGGAGTGTTCAAATTGCCGCCAATGCAAGGCCGTGTTGCTGAGGAAGGTTGCGTCGCAACCTGTCTTGAAGGGCACGGCCGCCTACAAGCCCACTTTTCAGACACAGCCTAGCCGGGCATGCGTCCGGTGCCCTGCTTGCCCAGTAGTGGCACGAACATCACCGGATCCAGATACTGTTTCTTGACACTGCCGTCCGGCTGCTTGATGAAGCAGGTCAGCACCTGGCTGGTGTCGCTGCCCACGGGCAGCACCATGCGCCCGCCAGGCGCCAGTTGCTCCAGCAGCGCCGGGGGCACCTTGGGGGCGCAGGCCCCGCCCACGATGGCGTCAAAGGGCGCCGCCTCGGGCCAACCCAGGCTCCCGTCGCCCTGGCGTGTATGCACCGGGTGCTTCTGTAGCCGCTCGATGAGCAGGCGCGAGTTGATGTACAGCTCCTGGAAGATCTCGATGGTGTACACCTCGGCCGCCAGATGGGACAGCAGCACGGCCTGATAGCCGGAGCCCGTGCCGATATCCAGCACCGTTTCGTGCCCGCGCAGGGCCAGCGCCGCCAGGGAGCGCGCCACCACATAGGGCTGGGACACGGTCTGGCCGCAGCCGATGGGCAGCGGCGCGTCATTTTCCGCGTACTCCCGCTGATGGGGCGCCACAAATTCCGCGCGCGGCACCGCCGCGAAGGCGGCCAGCACCCGCTCGTCCTCGATGCCCCGCCGCACGAGCTGCTGCTGAATCCAGCGTGGCCAGTGTTGCTTGGCGAACATGGTCATAGGGGCTCCCTGGCTGCCCGTGCCGCGGCGCGCCGCCCGGCGGTTCGCGATGCCGCTGCCGGAATAGCGCCAATCTGGCATTTGCCGGGCCTTTGCTCTTGAATTATTCTATCATATCAAACCCGGTTGCCGGCAAAGCCCAGCCGCCGCGCCGTGTATCTGCAACGGCAACGAATCGGCCCAGACCGCCACGGCGCCCCGGCCCCGCATCAGCCCAGATTTCCCCAGGAGACGCATCCATGAACAGTACCGAGTTCAGCATCGATCGGCGCGACATCCGCTTCGTGCAGAAAGAGCTGTTTCAGATCCAGAAGCTGGCCGAATTCGAGGATTTCAAGGATTTCTCCGCGGAGGATTTCGATCTGCTGGTGAGCGAGGGCATCAACTTCGCCGAGGAGATCTACGCGCCCATCAACAAGGTGGGTGACGAGCATGGTGCGCAGTTCAAGGACGGTCGGGTGGTAACGCCGCCGGGATTCAAGGAGGCCTGGGCGAAGAACAGCGAGGCGGGCTGGCTGGGCATTACCTCCAGTCCCGACTGGGGCGGCCAGGGTCTGCCGCAGTCTGTCGCCATCGGCGTGCTGGAAGGCTTCTACGGCGCCAATCCCTCCCTGTACACCACGGCCATGCTCACCGCCGGCGCGGCGAACCTGATCGTCACCTTCGGGGACGATGCCCAGAAGCAGGCCTTCTGCGAGAAGATGATCACTGGCGTGTGGGGCGGCACCATGTGCCTCAGCGAGCCCAACCACGGCAGCGCCGTGGGCGACATCACCACCCGCGCCAGCAAGGCCAAGGACGGGGAGCACTATCTGATCAAGGGCACCAAGCAGTGGATCACCGGGGGCGACCACGACTTCACCGAGAACAACATCCACCTGGTGCTGGCCCGCACGGAAGATGCGCCCGCCGGCCCCAAGGGCATCAGCTTGTTCATCGTCCCCAAGTTCCGGCTCGACGCCCAGGGCAACCCTGGCGAGGACAACGATGTGACCACGGTGCGCGTGGAGCACAAGCTGGGCATCAAGGCCTCGCCCACCTGCGTGCTGGAGTTCGGCGCGAACGACAATTGCCATGGCTACCTGCTCGAAGGGGAGAACCTGGGCATGGGCCAGATGTTCCAGCTGATGAACCATGCCCGGCTGGTCGTGGCCTACCAGGGGCTGGGCTCCGCGGCGGGCGCCTACCGCAATGCACTGGCCTATGCGCGGGACCGCGTGCAGGGCATTCCCATCGAGCGCGGCAAGGACCGCAACGCCGAGCGGGCGGCCATCGTGCAGCACCCCGACGTGCGCAACATGCTGATGACCATGAAGGCCACCGTGGAAGGCGTGCGGGGTCTGATCTATGGCGTGGCCTACTACACCGATCTGGCCAAGCACGGGCCCCGCGAGAGCCGGCAGCACTACCAGGACCTGGTGGACATCCTGACCCCCGTGGCCAAGAACGCCGGTGCCGACGAGGGCTACGAGGCCGTGCGGGTGGGCGTGCAGGTGCTGGGCGGTGTGGGCTTCACCGAGGAATTCCCCCTGGCCCAGGCCCTGCGCGACACCAAGATCGCCTCCATCTACGAGGGCACCTCCGGCATTCAGGCGCTGGACCTGGTCACGCGCAAGCTGCAGTTGCGCGGCGGGGAGCTGTTCCAGAGCCTGCTCCAGGAAATGTCCGATCTGGATCCGGCACAAGCCAGGCAGGACAGCCTGCGCCAGGCCGTGCACGAGTGGCAGGAGTCCGTGGAGCGACTCAAGAGCACCGTGGCCTCGATCAAGAACCTGGCCGAGGAACTGGGCCCGCGGGAAGGGGTGCTCAATGCGACGGATATGTGCACGTTCTTCGGCGACGTGACCTGCGCCTACTACCTGCTCAAGAGTGCGCGGGTGGCGGAGGAGGCGCTGGCCCAGCGCGGCGAGGGCAATGGCGATCTGCGCCAGGCCGCCCTGGAGGACGAGGAGGTGCGCTTCTACTTCAACAAGATCAAGACAGCGGAGCACTACGTGTACCAGATCCTGCCGCGCAGCCGGGCCATCGCGGCCAAGATTCAGTCCCGCAACTTCGCGGCCCTGGAGGCGGTGCTGGAGGTGTGAGGCAGGCTGTTGGCGGATTGGCGGCCGGCGGGTCAGCGCCCCAGCAGGCGGTCGATCTGCTCGCGCAGGTAGTCATAGCGCCAGGTGGACATGCGGCGGCCATTGAGGAAAAAGGTGGGCACCGCATCCACGCCCAGGCGCGCGGCGAGCTTCTCGTCCTCGCCCAGGCGCTCCAGCGCCAGCAGCGAGTTGCGGTCGTTCTGGAAGCGCACGATGTCCAGCCCGATCTCCGTGGCCAACAGCGGATAAATGTCCGCATCGAGCCGGCGTGAATAGCGGATCAGCCGCTGGTGCATATCCCAGAACTTGTCCTGCAACTGGGCCGCGATGGCGCTCAGCGCGGCGGCACTGGCCTGGGGATGGCGGTCGGTGAGCGGCATGTGCTTGTAGACCACCTTGAGCTGACCGGGATAGGCATCGAGCAGGCTGTCCACCACTGCCTGGGCGCGGTTGCTGTACGCGCTCTGGTAGTCACCGAAGACCACCAGCGTGAGGGGCGCATTGGGCTGGCCCTGCACCGGTGACTGCCCGATGGGGATGTCGAACACGCGGTCGGGGTCTTCCGCCGGCGCGATGGCGTTCAGCCGGTCCTGCAGCACCAGGATTTCATTTTTCAGCAGGCGCTGCTCGGCCTCCAGAGCCTCCAGGCGCTTCATGATATCGGTGTTTTCATTGTCATTGCGCTGAGCCGCTGCCGGCATCGCGAGGATGGCCAGGGTGAGCAGACACAGGATGATGGAAGCGAACCGCCGGTCTAGCTGCATGAGTTTGGTTCCGGTCAAGGTATGCCGCATGGGGCGCGGAATGGGTCAGCGGCCGGCCCTGCCGGCAACCCCACCATTGGTAGCATACTGCCCCCGGCGGATAAATCCCGGATTCCCCCGATGACCGATTCCCCACAGACGGGCCATGTGGCGCTGATCGACGCGCTCGAGGTGTTTCATGATCTGGTGGCCGCCGAGCCGTTGCAGCCCCGGCAACAGATTGCCGAGAGCGTGGTCATGCACTGGACACGCGTGGCCGAGGGCAAGGAGACGGTGCAACCCCGGCTGACTGCCGAGGGGGGTGTGCCACTGGCCTTTCATGACCGGATCCAGATGGCCGCTTCCGATGCCATCGATTCCTGCCTTACCGCGCCGCACCCCGATGCCTTCGCGCAGGCATTGACCGCGCGGCTTGAGCCCCTGGGCGAGGCCCTGGCGGCCTATGAGGCGCGCGACGGCTACCGCAGCAGCGCAGAGCAGTGTGACCGCATGATGCTGGCCCTGGCCGGCCTGTCCCGCTTTCTCGGGACGTGGCTGCACGCCGCCGAGGCCGGTTGGCCTGGGGAGGGGCCGGCTGATCCGGCGATGGCGCCGGAGCCGTCGGCGGCGTTGCTGCCGGTCGTGCGCCAGGCCCTGTACCTGTGGGAGCTGCCCATCAACGAGGCCCTGGTGGGCTGGGAGGAGAACAGCCTGGGCACGTTCAACACCGCGGTGCAGGAAATCCGCCGCTTGGTGGCCCTGTCCCCGGCGGAGCGCGCCGCCATCACGCGGGAGCCCGGCCTGCCCTTCCGCCGCCGGGGCCGGCGGCGGCAGAAGGTGACGGTGTTCTCGCCGGAGCAGCGGCCTTCCCGCAGCAAGTCCATGTTCAGCCTGCGTTTCAATCAGCTCCTGGAACGGGTGGAAAAGCTGGACGAAAGTCAGGAGCGCATCATCGCGGCGCTGATTACCGAGGCGACCCATCTGGCGCACATGGTGCGGGAGAATCGCTTCCAGCTCGCCGCGCCGCCGGGATTTCTTCAGGTGGGCCGGCCGGGCAGCGCCGTGATTCGTGCCAAGCCCAGCACCCATCCGTTCCTGCTCGATCCCATCGGCTTCTTCAAGAAGACGGTGCTGTTCCACAATGCCACCTACACGCGGGAGGGCGGTGGGCTGGACCTGATGTACCTGCAAGTGATGCAGTTCTGGCGCTACCTGCGGTATCATCCGCGCATGGCGGCGCGGGGTCTGCTGCGCATGGTCGAGGTGTGCGAGTTCGCGTGGGAGGAGAACCGCTGGAGCGAATTTCGCGAGAGTCTGCTGCACCTGGGCATGGCGGTGCGGGACCAGGCCGCGGCGCAGCCGGAACAGAATTGAACAATCACCTGCAGCATGGTTAACTGTCCGCGGCCTTGCAGGCGCCCTCGCGCGCGGCACGGCAGGCCACCCGCGGCCGCGCATCAACCCTTTCAGCGATAACGGACATGGACATCGAGGTCATCTGCACCGGCGACGAGGTGTTGACCGGCAAGATCGTCAACTCCAATTTCTCCTACATAACCCAGAAGCTGGAGGACTATGGCTTCGGGGTGCGCCGGGGCATCACGGTGGGCGACGACCGGGCGGAACTGCTCGATGCCTTCCGCAAGGCCGGTGAGCGCAACGACGTGGTGATCGTCAACGGTGGGCTCGGCCCCACGGTGGATGACCTGTCACAGGAGATCGCCGCGGAGGCCGCCGGTGTCGGGCTGGTGTTGGAGGAGGCCTGGGTGGAGCGCATGGAGGCCTTTTTCCGCCGCCTGGGCCGCACCATGCCGCCCAACAACCGCAAGCAGGCCATGCTGCCCGCCGGCGCCGAATTGATCGACAACCCCATCGGCACGGCCTGCGGGTTCGGCGTGAAGATCGGCCGGGCCACGTTCTATTTCACCCCCGGCGTACCGCGGGAGCTGCGGCGCATGCTGGAGGAGCAACTGCTGCCGCGCATGCTGGAAAAGAGCGGACGGCGGGACGTGATCCTGCTGCGGCGCTTCCACTCCTATGGGCTGGGGGAGTCGCACGTGGACGCCATGCTCGGCGACGTGGAGGCCATGGTGCCCGACGGCAGCGTGAAGCTGGGCTTTCGTGCCCACTATCCCCAGCTGGAGACCAAGCTCACCGTGCGCGCGTCCTCCATGGAGGAAGCGGAGAGCAAGCTGAAGCCCGTCATCGCCGAGGTGGAAAAGCGCATGGGCAACTTCATCCTGGCCCGGGACAACGAGACGCTGGAAGGCGTGATTCAGGCCGCCATGCTGGAGCGCGGCGCCACGCTGGCCACGGTGGAGGATTACACCGGCGGGCAACTCGCCGCCCGGTTGGCCGCCGTGGAGGGCATGGACGGCTATTTCAGCCGCGGCATCGTGGTGCCCACCCTGCAGGCCAAGCACGATGCCTTCGAGCTGCGCGGCGTGGAGCTGGAGCCCATCCCCAGCTACGAGATGGTCGAGGCCATGGCCCAGGAGGTGCGCGCCCTGGCGGGCACGACCCATGGGCTGGCGGTGCTGGTGGGGGTCACCGATGCCGGCGGGCGGCGTGGTACGCTGGAGGCGACCATCTGCATCGCCATTGCCGACGAGAACGGTGTGGTGGCGCGGCGCTCCCGCAACAACGGCAACCATGACTGGGTGCGCCTCGGCGCGGTGGAGATGGGACTGGACAGCGTGCGCCGCCACCTGCAGGGCCTGCCGCTCAAGGAGCAGACGGACTTCGAGCGCAAGGACGGCTAGCGGGCGCGCCGCTCCGGCGGCGCACCGCCCCTGCCGCGGCAGCGCGACAGGCACACCCAGGATGGAGATTGCATCGTGAGCAGCATCGCCCTTGCCCCATTGCAGCCCAGGGAGGCCCTGGAGCGCGAGGCCCGTGGGGCCTGTCTGGCGCAGGGTCTCGCGGCGGCAGCGGTGGATCAGGCCCTGGCCGGGGCGGACTATTTTCCCCTCATGGAAGCGCTGATCGAGCGGCGCCGCACGGCCGGGGCAGCCGCCGTGGCTCCGGCGCTGGCTCCCCTGGAGCAATTGCTGCGCCGCAAGGCCTACAGCCACCCGGGATCCAGCGGTGCGCGGGTGACCCCGGTGGTATTCGGCACGGGGGGACACCGGGGCATCATCGGCACGGGGCTGACCCTGGTGCACATCCAGGTCATCGTGCAGGCGCTCGTCGAGCAGATCGAGGCCATGCGCCCCGCCGAGCGCAAGACCCATTTCGGCCATGCGGAGCTGGACGCGGTGAAGCGCGCCGGCTTCGGCCTGGGACATGACAACCGCCTGTTCAATCCCGACTTCGCCGGCTTTGCCGGGCATTTGCTGCGGGAGGCGGGCTATGCCGCGTATTATGCGGGGCGCTGCGCCACGCCGGAGCTGTCCTGCGTGGGGCCCCGGCTGGGCTGGGCCGGCTCGCTGAACTTCACGCCCAGCCACAACCCGTTCCACTATGGCGGGGTGAAGTTCGCCCCCGCCGATGGCGGCCTGGCGGCGGGGGACCTGACCGATCCCCTCGCCGAGCGGGCCAACGCGCTGCTGGCGGCGCTACCCGCTGAACAATGGGCACCGCCGGAGACCCACGCGGCACATATCGCCGCGGCAGCCGAGCGCATCCCCGCCGTGGACGTACACGGCCCCTATCTGGATGCCCTGCGCGAGCATCCCATGGTGCGCCTGGACGACCTGATCGCGCAGATGCATGCCAGGCCGGCGGCGCAGAGTCTGCACTTCTGCGCCGACCCCACCTGGGGCGCCGCCGTGCCCCTGTACCGGCAGTTGCAGGCGCTGATGGGGCCGGACTACCTGACCCTGCTGCACACCGAGGAAGACCCCTACTTCGGTGGGCAGATCACCGAGCCCAACGAGGACACGCTGGCCGAAGCGCTGGCCGTGGCGCGGCGCCATGGGGGGCCGCTGGCCGTGGCCATCCGCAACGACCCGGACAGCGACCGCGGGCTGGTGGGCGATGCCCGGGGGGCGATCAAGATGAACCGCTACGCCGTGCTGGTGATGGCCTACCTGCTCGACCTGGGGCAGGAGGGGGGGCTGGCCACCACCCTGGCCACCAGCCATTTCGGGCCGGATTATGCCCGCGCCCGCGGCAAGCCCGTGGAGATCACGGCGGTGGGCTTCAAGAACTTCCGTGCCCTGCTGGCCGGCGGACGCATGCTGGTGGCCTACGAGGAAAGCGACGGCATGAGCATTGCCGGCCACACGCTGGACAAGGACGGCATCCTGGCCGGGCTGCTGGCCTGCCGCATGGTGCTGCATTACGGCAGGTCCCTGGGCGACCTGCTCGCCGAGACCGAGGCGCAATACGGGCACTACTACTGGCACCAGGACAACTTCATGATCGACATGCCCGCGGCCGACGCCCTGCGGGCCCTGGCTGGGCTGCGCACGATCAAGGCAGGCGATACGCTGGAGGCTGGCGGACAGGCCAGGCAGGTGCAGGCGGTCTCCTTCGAGGACGGCTTCAAGTTCATGTTCGCCGACGGCACCTGGTTCATGATCCGTCCCTCGGGCACCGAGCCCAAGATTCGCGTCTACGGGGAAACCCGCGAGAGCGGTGAGGCCAGCGCCGCCCTATGCCAGATGGGCCGGGCCCTGGCCTTGGAGACCCTGGCGCGGAAAAGCCCTGCGGCGCATGCCTGAGCGGTCGTGGTGCGTCGCCTGACCGTTGCCAATGGGGGCCGTCCGCTTTAGGCTGGGGCAAATCCCGGCATCATGGACCCTGGCACCCGGCGATGCCCCCGATGAATCCGCACAGCGAAGCGCCCATGCACGTTCTGTATCCCATCAGCGGCAATCCCCCCACCTGGGGGCATGGCGACATCATGAACCGCGCGGCGCGCACCTTTGACAAGGTGACCTGGGCGCTGGCCGTGAATCCCAACAAGACCTACGTCTTCGACGAGGCCCTGCGGCGGCGCATGATGCAGGACTATATCGATCACTTCGGGCTGAGCAACGTGACCATCGACAGCTACCATGGCGCCACGGTGCGCTATGCGGAGCGCATCGGGGCCGATGCCATCGTCAAGGGTCTGCGCAATCACCAGGACATGCAGGCCGAGATGGAGCAGGCCATGGGCAACAGCGGGATGAACCCGAACATCGAAACGCTGGCCATGTTCTGCTCGCCGCGCTATTCCATCATTAGCTCGACATTGATTCGCGAGATCGCGATGCTGGGCGAGAGCATTGAGCCGTATGTGCTGCCCAAGGTCGCCGAACGGGTGGTGGAAACCCTGCGCGAAAAGCAGCTCATCGCCTGAAGCCCCGGCGGGGGCGACCCGCCACGCAGCACGGACGCTGCACCCGAGACTGTCAGTCAGGGGGTACCATGGATTGGTACGTGGACCGCTTTACCGTTCGTTACGCCCTCGTGCGCCACGCCGGCAGGATCGGCGCGGGATTGGCGGCATTGCTGCTGCTGATCGCGCTGGCCAGTGCCCAGGCCGCCGGGCCCTCCCTGTTCAATCTGCTCACCGGCCCTGATGGGGCCAGAAATCTCCTGGGCTATCCCGGCGCCATGCTGGGCGGCTCGCTGCGCGACCTGTTCGGCGGCAGTGCCCTGCTCGTCCCGGCGCTGGTGTTCAACTGGAGCCTGTCGCCCCGGGGGCGGCCCGCGCTGCCCTGGTATGTGCTGCACAGCCTGGCACTCACCGGGGCGCTGGCCGTGGCCGTGGCTGCGCTGGCCGCGCTGGGCGCAGCGGAGGGCTGGTTCGGGGGCATGGTGGGTCAGGCCGGCCTGCGCTGGATGCAGGCCACCACGGGTGCCTGGGCCGGGCTGGCCCTGGTGCTGGTCGCCGGGGGCTATGCGCTGACCCGCGTGGTCTACCTGCGTCAGGCCCGGCTGGCCTGGCGCGACCTGACCGGGTTTCTGCGTTTCGGCGGGCAGCACCTGCGCGAGGCCTGGCGTGGCGCCGCCCAGCAGGGCGCGGGCCTGGGCCATGCCGCGCTGGCCCTGGGCGGGGCCCTGGGCGCTGGGTTGCTGGGACAATACCGGGCGCGGTGGTATCGCCTGTTGTCGCAGCTGCGGGCCGGACGCGAGACCTTGCGCGCCCAGTTGGGGCCGCCCCGCCATGCGGTGAGCCGGGTGAAAGCATCTTCGCGGCGCGCGCGCGCCGGGCGGGCGGGCGATGAGACGACCGTGCTGGGCACGCTGGGCGGCTATGCGGAATCGCCTTTCCCGCCCCATGCGGGCGGCGCGGCGGGGGATGATTCCTTCGATGCCTGGTTCGAGTCGGTGGATCCGCCGCCGGCGCCACGGGACAGCGAGCCGCCGCCGACCGCCCCGGCGCCGGCCGACAACCCGGCGGCAGAGCCGTACCGCCAGTGGCAG
>Ga0326597_10002939_pt1 | contig 25008 bp, 20 predicted proteins | sample RVTome_12_FD_203789 | JGI IMG/M metagenome (GOLD analysis project Ga0326597, IMG submission 203789) | Soil microbial communities from uranium-contaminated site in the Upper Colorado River Basin, Wyoming, United States - RVT100D185 | ecosystem: Environmental > Terrestrial > Soil > Contaminated >... | reverse complement strand
GCTCCCTGTCCTTCCTCCGCCAGATGCTGCAGGACATCCGCCACCAGAAGGTGCGGACGCTCCTGACCCTCTTCGGGATCACGTGGGGCACCGTGTCGGTGGCGCTCCTCGTGGCCTTCGGCGAGGGACTGCAGCGCCGCATCGAGAAGAACCAGAAGGGTCTGGGGGACGACATCGTGATCGCCTGGCCGTCCCGGACGTCGATGCCCTACCAGGGTCTCGGGAAGGGCCGGCCGGTCAAGGTCTCCGAGGACGACCTCGAGGCCCTGCGCCGCGAGGTCCCGGGGGCGGCGTTCTCGGGCGAGTACATGCACGACGGGAAGTTCCGTCGCGAGCGCGTGCGCCTCAGCCCGGGCATGTCGGCGAGCAACGCCGTGTTCGGGGTCCTGCGCAACCTCATCCCCGAAGGCGGCGGCCGCTACGTCAACGACCTCGACCTCGACCGCCGGCGCCGCGTCGTCTTTCTCGGCGACAAGCTCAAGCTCGACCTCTTCGGCGAGGGCGAGGCGGTCGGGAAGACGGTCATGATCGACAACGTCCCCTTCCTCGTCGTGGGTGTCCTCCAGAAGAAGGCCCAGGACTCGAGCTATAGCGGTCGGGACAAGGACAAGGCCTTCATCCCCGACACCACCCACCGGGGGCTCTACGGCTCGCGCTACGTCGACAACTTCATCTTCCAGGCGAGCCAGCCGTCCCTCGTGCCCGCGGTCAAGAAGCAGGTCTATGAGGTCCTGGGCCGCCGTCTCAAGTTCGACCCCGAGGACAAGGAGGCGGTGGGCATGTGGGACACCACGGAGGGTGCGAAGTTCCTCTCGACCTTCTTCCTCACCTTTCGCACGTTCCTCGGCGTGATCGGCTCCTTCACCCTGATGGTGGGGGGGCTCGGGGTTTCCAACATCATGTACGTGGTCGTGGAGGAGCGGACCCGCGAGATCGGCATCAAGCTCGCGGTGGGGGCGAAGCCTCGCTTCATCCAGACGCAGTTCCTGCTCGAGACCCTCACTCTCACCGCGATCGGGGGCGCACTCGGCTTCCTCTTCACCCTCGGCGTGCTCGCGGTGTTCCCCCATCTCGGCCTCGACGAGTACGTCGGCACGCCCCAGGCGTCCCCCCTCGTCGTCGTCTCCACCGCCGCCCTCCTCGGGCTCATCGGGCTCGTGGCCGGCTACTTCCCCGCGCGCCGGGCGTCGATGCTCGACCCCGTCGTGGCGCTCAAGCTGTCATGAGGTTCGCCGCCGCCGAGCTGACCCTGGTGTGGCGTCTGTTCCGCGCCGACCTCTCCCACCAGACGAAGAGGATCGTCCTCACCGTCCTCGCCATCGCGTGGGGCACGCTGTCGATCGTCCTCCTGCTCTCGTTCGGCGAGGGTCTCAAGCGCGCCTTCGCCAGGGGATCGCGGGGGATGGGCGAAGGCATCGCCGTCGTGTGGCCGGGCTCGACGACCCGGGCCTACCTCGGCCTCCCGTCCGGCCGAGCGATCCCGATCAAGGAGGACGACCCCGCCCTGCTGCGCTCGCGTGTCTCCGAGATCGAGGTGCTCTCGGTCGAGTACGCGCGATTCTCGCCTCTGACAGCGGGGACGAAGAGCGTCAACGCGCGGGTGCGCGGCGTGGATCCGGAGTACGGCGAGATGCGCAACATCCACCCCCGACCGGGAGGGCGGTTCATCAACGCCCTCGACATGGGCGAGAAGCGGCGCGTCGTGTTCCTCGGAGAAGAGCTCGCGAAGGACCTCCTCGGGAGCGAGGACGTGGTGGGGCGCACCATCGAGATCGGCCAGTCGAGCTTTCTCGTCGTCGGTGTGGCCCAGAAGAAGATCCAGATGGGGATGTACAACGGCCCCGACAACAACCAGGCGACGATTCCCGCCCCGACGTTCAAGTCGATGTTCACCGACGCCCGCATCGACAACCTCGTCTACCGCCCCCTGACCCCCGAGCTCGGAGACGCGGCGAAGGAGCAGCTCTACCGCGTGCTGGGGAGGAAGTACCACTTCGACCCCGAGGACACGCGCGCCTACGGGATCTGGGACACCCGGGAGAACCAGCGCATCACCGACAACATCGCGCTCGGCATTCAGATGTTCCTCGGGATCATCGGCACCCTGACCCTGTTCGTGGGGGGGATGGGCGTCGCCAACATCATGTACGCGGTGGTGAAGGAGCGCACGCGGGAGATCGGCGTGAAGATGGCGCTCGGGGCCAAGGAGCGGCAGGTGATGGTGCCGTTCGTGCTCGAGGCGCTGCTGATGACGGTGCTCGGAGGCATCGCCGGCATGGCGGTTTCGCTCGGCCTCATCGCCCTCATCGGGACGCTGCCCCTCGAGGGCGAGGCCTTCCAGTTCCTGGGACGGCCGACGTTCTCGCCCGCCATCGGCGTCGCCACCGCCCTGGTGCTCGGGACGATCGGGGCCTTCGCCGGCTTCCTTCCCGCAAGAAGAGCGGCGTCCGTCAACCCCGCCGTCTCGCTGAGGTACGAGTGATGATCGAGATGCGCGACATCCGCAAGGTGTACTCCACGGGCCGCGTCGAGGTGGAGGCCCTCAAGGGCGTCGACCTCGACGTCGGCCGCAACGAGTTCATGGCGGTGGTGGGGCCGTCGGGCTCGGGCAAGTCCACGCTGATGAACCTCCTCGGCTGCCTCGACACCCCGACCTCGGGCCTGTACCGCCTGTCCGGCGAGACGGTCGAGGGGCTCGACCGCAACCGCCTCGCCGAGATCCGCAACCGCCACGTGGGGTTCGTCTTCCAGAACTTCAACCTCCTCCCCTACGCGACCGCGCTCGAGAACGTCGAGCTGCCCCTGCTCTTCGGGGGAGTGCCGGCGAAGGAGCGCAAGGAGCGGGCGACGGCGATGCTCGAGAAGGTCGACCTCGCCGATCGCATGGATCACCGCCCGGGCGAGCTGTCGGGCGGGCAGATGCAGCGCGTCGCCATCGCGCGCGCCCTCGTCAACCGGCCGGCGATGATCCTCGCCGACGAGCCCACCGGAAACCTCGACTCCGCGTCGGGGCAGGGGATCGTGGGCCTGTTCCAGGAGCTCCACGCGAACGGGCAGACGGTGGTGATGATCACCCACGACCGGGTGATCGCCGGGATCGCCTCGCGGGTGGTCCAGATTCGCGACGGCCAGATCGTCGACGATCAGCGCGCCGCCGCCTGAGCGAACGCCGGGACGCTGGGGCCGAATTCGAGGATTGTCAGTCGGAAGGGCCCCGCCCCGACGCGGGCACGCCGGGCCGATCGACGAGGCCCTGGCGCTGCTTCCCGAAGGGCGGGCAAGGCCCTCGAGGGCGACGCCCGGGCGTCTTCTGGGACGCGGCGGTCATGGGCCGCTCGGGCCGGAGACGTACCGAGGAGCGTCGGGCGGGAACCGCGAGGCCGGGACGGGACGCAGGCCTGTGGCCGGAGGAGTTCAGTCCGACTCGCCGAGCGCCTCGAGGTCGGCGAGGTCCTTGGCGCGACCACTCGCCCGCTTGTTCCGAACCAGGGCCGCCCGGCCGAGGAAGGGCACCGTGAGACCTGCGGCCTCGTGGGTGACCCGGCCGGGCCAGGCCTCGTCGAACGTGATCCCGCTGATCGAGGTCAGGATGTCGATCCGCCGCGGCGGGAGGCCGACCTGCACGACTCGGTCCGGTCGTCCGAAGTCTTCGCGGGTGACTCCCATCGCCGACAGCGGTGCACCGAACCGAACGACGGCAGACCAGGCGCGCTCGGCGTTTCCGGCGTCGGGAGCGATCCAGACATCGAGGTCACCGGTCGCTCGCGGGACGCCGTGAACGGCCATGGCGTGGGCACCCACGACGAGGAAGCGGACCTCCGCCGCGAGCAGGTCCCGGAAGTCCTCGTTCACGAGCGGGAGCCGTGGCCCACCGGCGAGGGTCGGCAGGCGACCGGGGTCTCGTGACGAGCGTAGCCGGGGAGGGGTCGCGCGGCCAGTGACCATGCGTCCCGGGCCAGCTCCCACATCATGGCGAGACGCTGCTCCGGGGTGTTCACCTGACTCTGGTCGTCCCCCGGCTCTTCGCCGAGGCGGAAGAGCCGCACGGGCCAGTTTGCGCGCTCGTTCGGTGGACCTTTGCCGGCACCCGTCTTCATCAACACGATCATATCGGCTCGCCGAGGACCGGCGCGGGCATTTGAACGAGAGCCTCGGGGGCTGCGTGCAAACGCGCGACGCAGAGAGGCTTCAGGGGTCGCCGTCCGTGACGCCGCGGGCTCGGCTGCGCTCAGTTGCCGAGGCCACCACTTGGTTCGAGGTCCATGGCACGAGTCCTTCCATGCCGCGCGGGGGCAGCGATCTTGCGAGAGGGCAGGGTTACCGGTCCTGCACCTCGTCGACTGCACCGTGAAGTACGATTCGGCCGGAGAAAGGAGCCACCCCATGCCCGCACGTGACGCCTCCGGACACACCCGCCGTGTCTTCCTCGCTCAGGGAGCCGCGGCCCTCGCGGCGGCGGGAACTCCCGGGATCTCCAGAGGCGGAGCGGGAGTGAAGGAGCCCGATCGGGGTCTCACCGCCCGGGAGGTCATCGGCCGGATCCTGTCCGAGGTGCCCGAGCTCCCGGCCGACACCGTCGACACCGTGAAGGCGGGCGATCCTTCGCAGGTCGTGACCGGCGTCGTCACCACCTTCCTGGACAGCTGCGAGGTGATCGACCGGGCCGTCGCCCTCGGTGCCAACCTGGTGATCACCCACGAGCCGACCTTCTACAACCATCGCGACCGCGTCGACTGGCTCGAAGGCGATGGGGTCTATCGCCACAAGAGGGAGCTGCTGGAGTCGAACGGCCTCGTGGTCTGGCGGTTCCACGACGGCATCCACCTCCTCCGGCCCGACGGGGTGGTGGAGGGTGTGCTCGAGGAGCTCGGCTGGAAGGAGCACGCACGGTCCGACGACCCCCGGGTGTGCGACTTGCCCCCGGTCACGCTCCACGAGCTCGCCTCGCTCTTCAAGGAGCGGCTCGGGACGGGCCGCGTGCTCGCGGTGGGTGATCCGGACCGGCGCTGCCGGACGGTGGGGCTCATGGTGGGCGCCGCGGGCGGCGAGGCCCAGATGCGGTTCCTCCGGCAGACCGGCGTCGAGGTGCTGGTGGTCGGCGAGCTCGCGGAATGGGAGACCTCGGAGTACGTCCGAGACGCCTCCCACTCCGGGCTCAACCGCGCGGTCCTCGCGATCGGCCACGCCGCGAGCGAGGAGCCGGGGATGAAGTGGCTCGCGGGCTGGCTGCGCCCGCGGCTGCCGGGCCTGACCGTCACGCACGTGCCCTTGCGGGACGCTCTCTACCGGCTCTGACGGAGGGACGGCAGCACCACAGCAGTCCGGCACGGGCTCGCGCCCGCAGCGGTGTCAATCGACAGCCACGCCCCACCAGCCCCAGACGGCCGAGCCTGAGGGCTCGGAGTGATCCGCACCCCAGAGGGGCCGCGCGAGAGGAGCGGACGAATGCGTCGCCATCCCCAGGGGGCGCCCTGCCGCCGATCCAATTCCCTATAGATCCTGAAGGCCGCCGGATTCAACGCGGTCCGGACGGCGCACAACGTGCCGTCGCCGGCGTTCCTCGATGCCTGCGATCGGCTCGGGCTGCTCGTCATCGACGAGCCGTTCGACGTGTGGACGACCGCGAAGGCGAAGTTCGACTCGTCCCGTGACTTCGACGAGTGGTGGCAGCGCGACGTCGACGCGCTGGTGCTCAGGGATCGGAATCACCCGTCGATCGTGATCTGGGGCATTGGCAACGAGATCCCGGAAGGCTGGACGCCCGAGGGGGCCTCGATCGGCAGGAAGACCGCCGACTACGTGCGATCGCTCGACGGCACGAGGCCACTGACGCAGGCCTTTGTTGGCGCGACCGATGGACCGAACCCGGACGCCGCGATGGCGATCGTCGACATCGCCGGATACAACTACAACCTCGCGCAGAATCACGCGAAGGACCACGCGCGCGTGCCGTCCCTCGTGATGATAACGACGGAGTCCCTCCCGGGCAACGTGTTCGAGGAGTGGCCAGGAGTTCCGCATGAACAGAGGCCGGGGCGCCGCCCGTAGCATTCGGCGAGGGGCCAGGGATGTAGGAGAGAAGGGGCTGCCCGGCTTTGGGCGGCGACTTTGTTTCCCGACTGGCTCTTGGCTGCCCCGTCTCCTTTGGCCGGGGCGTGACCCGGGCTGGCTTGGTGCCGGGGCCTCCGCGCGGCCGGCTCTCGCGCGGGTCCGGCGCCGCCTCAGCTGGTGTCGCAGACGGCCGCGTCGAGGTGGACCAGGTCGTCGAGCATCTCGTCGACGAGACGGCTGATCGTGCGCGTGACGTCCTTGCCCCGGTCTCGGCCGTAGCTGCGCAGCTGACGGTAGAGGAAGAGTGTCAGCAGGTTGAAAGCAGCGAAGAACAGCCAGAACAAGGCGCGTATGCCGTTGGCGTGGTGGGTGAAGACGTGGTCGAACTGCCAGCGGGTCGTCCACTGATGGAAGCCCGTGTTCTCGATGTGCCAACGCGCCCGGGCGACAGCGAGGACCTTCTCGGGCGCCAGGCGTTGCGCCTTACCCACCACCAGCATGCACCAGGTGCTGGGCGGCTTGTCGGGACGCTCGAGCTTTGTGACGCGCCCGCGGACGCAGCGGATCTTGCCCTCGTAGCTCTGGAGGGTTTCTAGATCCGGACAATCCCACAACTCGATGCTCTCGCGAGCGTCCTTGTCTTCGACGAGCTTGTGCGCAGGCTGACTGCCCCAGATCTGGAGCGCCTCCTTGAGAGGCTCGTCGCCTTCCTTGCGCGCGATGATGACGGCGCCCAGCCCGAGCTTCGTCGCGGTGGTGAGAAACGGGCCGTTGGCATACAAGGCGTCAGCGACGACCACATCGAGCCACTCGAAGCTCTGCTTGACTCGCTTGATCAGCCGCGTCGCCGCCGTCAGCTCGCCTTCGTCTTCATCGGCCTTGACCACACTGCGCGTCTTGCCCTTGGCCGGCTTGGGCGTGATTCTTCGCAGGTCCTTGGGCAGCAGCGGCTCGAAGTCCAAGAGCAGGTCGAAGCGCTTGTCGATCAGCATCGCCACCGCAAAGCGGTGGTAGTACTCGGGCACCTCGGCGCACGAGTCGTCGTGCTGTTTCACCCGGACCTGACGCACCAGGCATTCGCAGCAGTGCCGATGTCGCGAGCAGAAAGGCTCCCAGCCATCGATCGCCACATAGCGCAGCGCCCCGTGCCAGCCCTCCCGGAACACCTTGTTGCGCTCGGCCTTCTGCACGATCGCCACCGAGACGGCCCGTACTGATTCCAGATCCGTGACGCGCAAGGCCCGGCTCAGCGTGTCCACGCAGCACAGAGCCATCCGCTCGGGCTGCGGCTGCGCCCCAACCATGCGCAAGAACGTCTTCTCGCGAAGCCTCGGCTCCAACGCATTGAAGCTGCGGATGCGTAACAGCCCCGTGTACATCACGGCGGTGGCTACCAGCGGGGGCGTGGTCCCAGGCTTGCGCCGAGAATCCTCCACGCGACCCAACAGCCCGGCTAGTGCGTAGACCTTGCCGGCGTAGGCGATCAGCTGTCGCAAACGCCCGCGGCCGAGCTCCTCGTCAGCCCGCTCGTCCGCTAATGCTTCAGCCGCCGTCCCCACGCTTGCTCCGTTTCGGACGGCGACCGAAGCGAGACGCCGGGGGTAGGGGCCTGTCGCGAGGGTAGGGCTCAAGTAGAGAGCGGCCTAACTCGTCCACAAGCTCCAGCTGCTGCTGAGCCAACTCGGCCAGATCGGCCCGCGCCGACATGAAGCGTCGGTACCGCTCTACCCCTGCACGGACGTGCTGCTCGCCCGCGGCCGGGACATGCACTTGACGCATCCGGCCCCCGTCACTGGCAGCCAGATACTTGGCGAGGTGTCTCTCACCCGTGGCGCAGCGGCAGGAGGGCTTGCCGCACACGCGTGCCCGCGTGCCGAAGGACCCCCGGATCAGAGGCCCCCTGGCCTCGAGGACGATCTCCAGCTGTCGCTGCTGCTTTTCGGCGGTTTCCGCCAATCGCTGCCGCAGACGACTGGCCTTGGCCGGCATGGTGGCAAGGTTAGCGCAATCTGGCATCTGTGTCAATCATAATATATGCCAGATTTCCGAGTCCTTCACGCCTTGGGAATGGCCGGATTGAGCAGGATTACAGCCTCAGTGCTTTACGGCCGGGTGCGGAACTCCTGCCGGCGTGCCCGGCGTGCCGACACGGTCCCCGGCCCCTCAGGGAACGGTGAAGCTCACCGCCGCGCTCTGCGCGTAGCCCACGCGGATCGCAACGGCGGTGACGACGCTCCGAGACGGCGCTTCGAAGGGCTCGGTGTAGAGGCGCCAGTGGTCGGGACCGAAGCCCCGGCCGTCGACCTGGAAGGCCACGGCCGCGCCGGGAGTCGGGCAGTCGAGCTCGACACGGCCCTCGCGCCACGCGACCAGGGGAGCCGCCGTCGCCGGCTGGACGCCGTCCGGCCACATCGACAGGACCAGATCCGCTTCGGGCCGGAGCGGGTCGTCGCCGTTCTCCTCGACCCAGCTCGCGAGAACGCCCCGCAGGCGCTCGACGTGGGAGCGGTAGGGGGCCTCGCGCGCGAGATCGTGCACCTCGTACGGATCGGCCACCGTGTCGTAGAGCTCCTCCGCTGCCCTCGGGTGCCGGAACCACAGCGCCTGGACCTCGTCCAGCTCGCCCGCGTCGCGCCGGCGCAGCAGCTCCTGCATGGTCCCCATCTGCCGGCGGTAGGCCACGTCGAGATAGGCCGGGATCTCGGGCCGGTAGTTCCGGATGTACTTGAACCTCCGGTCCCGCACCGCGCGCTGGGCGTCGTAGAGCTCGTCGAGGCGGTCGCGGGCGGCGAAGACGTACTCGCGGGTCGGCCCCTTCTGCTCTCCCCAGAACGGCCGGCCCTGCATCCACTCCGGCACCGCGACCCCGGCGAGGGAGAGGACGGTGGCCGGGATGTCGACGAAGCTCACGAGGTCGTCCACGACCTCGCCCGCGTGCTCGCCACCCGGAAACCGCATGATGTAGGGCACGTGCAGACCGGAGTCGAGGACCTGCCTCTTCTGGCGGGGGAGCGGCCCCCCGTTGTCGGAATAGAAGATGACGATGGTCTCGTCGGCGAGCCCCGCCTCGTCGAGCTCGGCGAGGATCTCGCCCACCTGGCGATCCATCACCGCGACGTTGCTGTACACCCGCGCCACGTCCCGCCGGACGAGCGGCGTGTCGGGGAAGTAGGGAGGCAGCAGCACCCGCTCCGAAGGGACCACCACCGGGTCGTTCGCCCGGCCCCAGACCTGCGACTCGTGGGTCGTCTCGAGGTTGAAGATCGAGAAGAACGGCATTCCCGCCGGCCGGTGCTTCCAGTGCGCGGTGCGCCCGTTCTCGTCCCACGCCGTGAGGGGCGCCTCGAACTGGTAGTCGGTCTTCGCGTTGTTGGTCGTGAAGTAGCCCGCGGCACGCAGCAGCTCGGTGTACGGCCGCACCCGGGGCGGGGGGACGACTTCGTAGGGCGAGATGCCGGGCACGCCTTCATGGCTCGTGCGCATGTGATCGGCCCCGATCGCCGTCGGGTACATTCCGGTGATGAGGGCCACCCGGGAGGGCGCGCACACGCCGGAGACGTCGAACATCCGCGTGAAGCGCACGCCCTCGCGGGCGAGCGCGTCGAGGACGGGCGTCCGGGCGACGGTGTCCCCGTAGCTTCCGAGCAGCGGCGAGATGTCCTCGCACACCACGCAGAGGATGTTCGGACGACCGCGCCCTTTCCCGACCGGCCTTCTCGGCGACGCGGGGGGACCGCCCCGCCGGCGCGCCTCGGCGGGGCCGACGGCCCGAGGGCTCGCCCGGCGTGACCCACGTGACCCAGAGGTCGCGATCCCCGGCCCGCGGCCATCCCTCACGCAACGCACCGAGAAGGCGTTGTCCTTCAGGTAGAAGTCGTCTTCGACGAGGGTCCGGTACCGCGGCGGCTCGGGGTGCCAGTGGCGGTCGAGCTGCACCGACGCCGCGCGCACCGCGTCGCCCTCGGTCGACGTCCAGAACATAGCCCAGTGCCCCTGGCGGCCGAATGAGCCACGAAACCCCGTTCCCGCTGGCAGCGCGGTGAAGCCCACCGCGTCCGTCCCGTCGTAAGCGGGCTCGTGGTCCTCGCGCGCCTTGAGCTGCTCGCCGGCCGTCTTTGGGCCGAGGTGGCGGGCGAGGGCCTCCCACTCCTCGCGCGAGGGCAGGTGCCAGCCGGCGGGACAGATCCCTCGCGCGCCCGGCGTGCCGTCGCCCTGCATCGCCTCGCCCCAGGTGTAGAGCCCCCCGTACACGCGGCAGCTCTCGGGGTCGTTGTCGTAGCACGTCTTCTCCGCCGCCTCCGGGTCCTCGGGTCGGGCGTCCGCCACCTCGCGCCCGTGGTCGAGGTTTCGGGCCATCCAGCACTGGTCGTCGATCTGGACCGTGGGGTAGCGCCGGCCGTCGCGCGGGTCGATGAGGGTGTCGCCGCAGGCGCTCTGGCTCCCTGCCAGGCTGTTGGGAGCGGCGGCAAGCGTCAGGCTCAGGGCGCTGAAGGAAAGAACGGGACGGAGCATCGGCGACCTCCGGGGAGAAGCGACCAGCGGGAAGAGCGCGGCGACGTCGACCGTCTGAAGACGGGACGGAGGATGTCACGAACCGGCGGGGGAGGAAACCCGCGCCGGCCGGTCTCACTCCTCCGGTGGTCGGGCCAGGCCCTCGACCACGGTGGCTCCGGGCGCCTTCAGGATCTCGTTCGGGTCGAGCCGGAGCTTCGAGGCCCGTCCCCCTCCTCCCACGATCACCAGGGGCCTCGTGAGGACGGTGGCGTCGACGTAGACGGGTATCCCGTCGGGCAGCCCGAAAGGGGCAACGCCGCCGACCAGCATTCCCGTGAGCTGCTCGGTCTCCTCGCGCGAAGCGAAGGAGAGCCGGCGGGCTCCGACGAGCTCGCGCAGGCGGTGGTTCACGTCGAGGCGCGTCGTGGCGAGGGCGACGCAGAGCACGGGGCGCCGCGGCTCCTTCTTCGACGTGACGACGATGGCGTTGGCGCAGTCTTCGGGGGCGACTCCGTACCGCTCACAGAAGGCGCCCGTGTCGGCGAAGCCGGGGTCGCACTCGAGCCGCTCGCAGGCGACCCCCAGTCGGCGGACGGCCTCGGCGACGACGTCCTCGGGGGAGCGGGTGGTCACCGCCCCATGATGCCAGCACCCGCCCCGGGACGGCACCCCCCTCGAGAGGGTGCCCGGGACAGACCTCCATGGGCCCTCCTGCTCATTGAAGGATGAGCGACCTGGTCGGTATGGTGGCGCGGAGGACGTGATGGACGACCCCTATGCCGTCGACCGCCGGGGCTTCCTCAAGACCGGCGCCACCGCCGCCGCCGCGACCGCCGTCGCCTGTGGCCGGAGAGGGAGCTCCTGGCGAGCGCTCACCGAGGCCGAGGCCCGCACCCTCGCCGCGGCCTGCGACCAGATCGTCCCCCCTGACGATTTCCCGGGGGCGGTGGAGGCGGGGGCCGTCGTCTTCATCGACCGCCAGCTCGCCACCCGCGAGAAGGACCAGCTCGTCTTCTGGCGCCGGGGACTGGCCGGGCTCGACGCGACCGCCCGCCGCCGCCACGGCGTCCCGTTCGAGGAGATCGACTCCAAAGGCCAGGCGGGGCTGCTGCGGGACGTGGAGGCGGGACGCGCCCCGGCCGAGGACTGGACCGGGGTCGAGGCCGGGGCCTTCTTCGACCGCCTCGTCTCCTACACGATGATGGGCTTCTACGGGGATCCCCGGCACGGTGGCAATCGCGAGCGGGTGAGCTGGCGGATGCTGGGCGTGCCCGACCCGCCCATCCGTGGCCGGCTCCACGAGACGCCGCCGGGCGAGCGGGGGTAGGCGAGGTGGCGCTGCCCAGGGTCGACGTGGTGGTGGTGGGCTCGGGCGCCGGCGGGGGAGTGGCGGCCTGCCAGCTCGCCGAGGCCGGGCTCCGCGTCGTCCTCCTCGAGAAGGGCCGGTGGCACTCTCCTTTCGAAGAGCGCAAGGACGACCTGGTCAACCAGCGCAACTCGAGCCTCGGCGTGGCCTACGGGCCCGACGCCGAGAGGAACCCCAGGGTCTTCGTGGATCTGCAGGGACACGCGCGGATCGTGCGTCCTCGTCAGGGCGAGTACAGCCCCAACGCGAGCTGCGTGGGCGGCGGCACCGTCAGCTACGGCGCCCAGGCCTGGCGATACATGCCCCAGGACTTCCGGATGCGCTCGACGTACGGGACGGTCGAGGGATCGACCCTCGAGGACTGGCCGATCGGATACGACGACCTCGAGCCGTACTACGAGAAGGCGGAGTACGAGATCGGGGTCAGCGGCGACGTCTCCGCCAACCCCTTCGGCGGCCCGCGCCGCAAGCCCCTCCCCATGCCGCCGATGCAGCCGAAGTCGAATGAGTACGAGATCCTGAGGCCGGCCGCGCTGCGCCTGGGCCTGCACCCGTTCGACACCCCGCTCCTCATCAACAGCGTGCCCTACAACGGCCGCTCCGCCTGCATGCGCATCCGGTGGTGCGTGGGCTTCGGCTGCGAGACGGGGGCCAAGAACGGCACCCACAACACGGTGATCCCGCGGGCTCTCGCGACCGGGCACTGCGAATTGCGGACGCGCGCGGTGGCGAAGGCGGTGATGGTCGACGACCGGGGGCGGGCGAGCGGGGTCGCCTACTTCGACGCGAACGACCGCCTCCAGGTGCAGCCCGCCGACGTGGTCGTCGTCTCCTGCGGTGCCACCGAGTCGGCGCGGCTGCTCCTGATGTCGAAGAGCCGGCTCTTTCCGCAGGGCCTCGGCAACCGCCACGACTGGGTGGGCCGCAACATGACCGGCCACACCTACACCGGGGCGGTGGGCTTCTTCGAGGAGGAGATCTACGACGACATCGGGCCCGGGGTCTGCGTCTCGGTGTGCGACTACAACCATGGCACCCCGGGGATCATCGGCGGCGGCATGCTCGCCAACGAGTTCATCCGCCTGCCGATCCAGTTCGTGGGCGCCTCGCCGCCGGGGACGCCGCGGTGGGGACGGGAGCACAAGGACTTCATGCGCCGCCACTACCGGCGGAACATCATGGTCCAGGGTCCGACCCACGACCTGCCGACCTGGGACGGCCGCGTCCAGCTCGACCCCGAGGTGAAGGACTACTGGGGCCTCCCCGTGCTGCGCATCTCCGGAGACAACCACGAGCAGACCCGGATCACCGCCAACCTCCAGGCCGAGCGGGCCGAGGCCTGGCTTCGGGAAGCCGGCGCCGTGCTCACCTACCAGCGGCGCGCGGGGCGCGGGGTCAGCGGCCACCAGCACCAGTCGGGCACCTGCCGCATGGGCCGCAATCCCAAGACGTCCGTCGTCGACCCGAGCGGCCGCGTCCACGACGTGCCCAACGTCTTCGTGATGGACGCCAGCGTCCACGTGACGAACGGCGGCTTCAACCCCGCCCTCACGATCCTCGCGAACGCCTACCGGGCCTCGGACCTGCTGGTCAGGGCCTGGAACGGCGGCGGGCTGAGGGGGTAGGGATGGCGGGGCTCCGCGCCGTCTTCGCCGTCCCCGCCGCGCTGGCCGTGGCCGGCGTCGCCGCTCTCGCCGGAACGAGCTGGTACTACGGCGGCGACGGCGGCACGGGATGTGCGCGCTGCCACGAGATCCGTCCGATGGTCGACTCCTGGGCGGCCTCGACCCACCGCACCGTGGCCTGCCAGGAGTGCCACGGCCGTTCCTTCTCGGCCGACCTGCGCATGCACGCGAAGAACCTGCAGCGGGTCTGGCTTCACGCATGGGGAGAGGCCCCCGAGCAGATCCACCTCCGTCAGCCGGACGTCGTCGCCCTGGTCGACCGCTGCGGGGGGTGCCACCGTCAGGAGCGCGCGGACTGGGAGAGCGGGCCCCACGGCACCCCCTATGCCGCCCTCTTCCTCAACCCCGAGCACAACGCGAGCCAGCAGCTCATGGACGACTGCCTGCGCTGCCACGCGATGCACTTCGAAGGAGGGATCTCGGCCCTCGTCACTCCGATCGACCGTGAAGGCCCGTGGACCTTCGTCGATTCCGAGGTCGCGGGCCTTCCCGCCATTCCCTGCTTCACCTGTCACGCCGTCCACCGCCGCGGCGAGCCCCTCGGGCGGAGGACACAGCGACGGCAGGAGCCCGGTCGGGACCAGGAGATCGTCCGGCCCTCCCTCGCCTTCTACGATCGTCGCTCGCTCGAGCACGTCCCGGTCGTCGACCTGCCGCTGCCCGCGATGCGGGAGGGCGGGCGCCTCGTCCGCACGAGCCCCGATCCTCGGCAGGCCCTGTGCTACCAGTGCCACGCGCCGCGCGCGGGGAACGAGGTCTTCTCGGGCGACGACCGCACGCCCACCGGGGTCCACGAGGGCCTCAGCTGCGCGGCGTGCCACTCGCGGCACGGGTTGACGACACGCGCCTCGTGCGCCGGGTGCCACCCGCGTCTGTCGAACTGCGGCCAGGGCGTCGAGACGATGGACACGACGTTTCGCTCGCCCGACAGCCCGCACGACGTGCACCGCGTCGCGTGCGCGGACTGCCACCCCAAGGGGGTTCCGGGGCGGAAGGCGCGCTCCGGGGCTCCCGGCGGGGGTCCGTAGCCCGCGGTCCGCGGAGTATCATCGGGTCGAATAGCGGGGGAATCGGATGCTTCCCAAGAAGGAGGCCGAGCCGGAGCGCTACGCGGGCCGGCCGCTCCTCATCGTCCTCGAGCACTACGTGCTCGCCGTCATCGGCGAGCTGCGGCCCGAGAAGAGCCACGCGATGATGGCCGTCGTGCAGAAGGTGTTCGGGGGGGGAGACGACTGGAAGACCACGGTGCGCCAGCGCCTGGGACTCACCGACGCCTTCGACGGGGAGGTCCTCACTCTCTGGCGGAAGAACCGCCACCTCGCCGCCCAGAGCGGAGTCGAGCTACACCCCGTGCAGTTCGCGAAGATGTTCGCCGACGAGAACCTCGCCCCGCTGTTCGAGGAAGAGGGGGAGTGAGCCCGCCGCACCACCGCGGCCAGGCGTTTCTCCTCTCGCGCCAGCTCGGACACCGGCTGCCCGGTGCCGCGTCTGCGTTTGGCACTGGAGCGGGCTGGGGAGCCCCCGCCGCTCCTGAGGCCGCGCCAGAGAGGGCTGGTCCTCCGAATCGCGGGCCTCGCGCCGGGAGCCGAGGAGAGAGTCGGGGTGCGGTCGGAGTCAGTCCCCGGGGCTCACCCGGCACGGCTCGCTCCGTCCCCGGGGGACGGAGCGAGCGGCTCCGATCTATGATGAGCGCGAGCGAGGAGGAGCCGATGACGACAAGGCGGCGCAGCCGCGTGATCACCGAGGGCGACGTCCGCGCCCCCAACCGATCGATGCTGCGGGCGGTGGGCTTCGGCGACGACGACTTCGAGAAGCCGATCATCGGGCTCGCGAGCGCCCACAGCACGGTCACTCCCTGCAACATGGGGATCGGAGCGCTCGCCGAGCGGGCCGAGGCCGAGCTGCGTCGCTCGGGGACGATGCCCCAGCTCTTCGGCACCATCACCGTGAGCGACGGCATCTCCATGGGCACGGAGGGCATGAAGTACTCGCTCGTGTCCCGGGAGATCATCGCGGACTCGATCGAGGCGGTCTGCAACGCCCAGTCGATGGACGGTGTGCTCGCGATCGGCGGATGCGACAAGAACATGCCGGGCGCGATGATCGCTTTCGCTCGCCTCGACATTCCTTCCCTCTTCGTCTACGCGGGCACCATCAAGCCGGGCTGCCACGCCGGGCGCGACCTCACGATCGTCAGCGTCTTCGAGGCGCTGGGTCAGTTCGAGGCGGGGAAGATCCCCCACGACGAGCTCATCGCGATCGAGAAGGCGGCGATCCCCGGGGCCGGGGCCTGCGGAGGGATGTTCACGGCCAACACGATGTCCTCCGCGATCGAGGCGATGGGGATGAGCCTGCCCCGCTCGTCCACGATGTCGGCCGAGGACGCCGAGAAGGCCGAGAGCGCCGCGCTGTCGGCTCGGGTCCTCGCGGAGGCGGTCGGAAGCGACCTGCGGCCGAGCCGCATCCTCACCCGGGAGGCCTTCGAGAACGCCATCGCGGTGGTGATGGCGATCGGCGGCTCCACCAACGCCGTCCTCCACCTGCTCGCCATCGCCCACGCCGCGAAGGTGCCGCTCACGCTCGACGACTTCGAAGAGATCCGGGGCCGAGTGCCCGTCCTGTGCGAGCTCAAGCCCTCCGGCCGCTTCGTCACCACCGACTTCCACCGGGCGGGGGGTGTGCCGCAAGTGATGAAGATGCTGCTCGCGCACGGTCTGCTGCATGGGGGCGCCCTCACCATCGCCGGGAAGACGGTCGGGGAGACGCTCGCCGCGGTTCCCGACGAGCCGCCCTCGGGGCAGGACGTGATCCGGCCCTTCGCCAAACCTCTCTACCCCCAGGGGCACCTCGCGATCCTGCGCGGCAACCTCGCCACCGAGGGCGCGGTGGCCAAGATCACCGGGATCAAGACGGCGAAGATGACCGGTCCCGCGCGCGTGTTCGAGAGCGAGGACGGCTGCACCGAGGCGATCTTCGCGGGAAGGGTCAAGACCGGCGACGTGGTGATCATCCGCAACGAGGGGCCCCGGGGCGGCCCGGGGATGCGGGAGATGCTCTCGCCCACCTCGGCGCTGATTGGCGTCGGCCTCGGGGGCTCGGTCGGCCTCGTCACCGACGGTCGGTTTTCGGGGGGAACCTACGGCCTCGTCGTCGGCCACGTGGCCCCGGAGGCGGCGGTCGGCGGCGGGCTCGCTCTCGTGCGCGAGGGCGACCCGGTGACGATCGACGCCGAGCGACGGCTTCTGCAGCTCGAGGTGGACGAGGGCGAGATCGCGCGGCGACGGGCGGCGTGGGCGCCGCCGTCTCCGCGCTACACGAGCGGCGTGCTCGCCAAGTACGCGCGGCTCGTGGGCAGCGCGGCGCAGGGGGCGGTGACCGACGGGCTGTGATACTTCCCTCGGAGTGTGCCCGCGGGCGGTAGAATGCCGGCACACTCTTCGAGGAGCCATGGTCCAGTGAGCCTGCCCGCCGGCCATCGGCTGGGTCCGTACGAGGTGGTCGCTCCCGTCGGGGCCGGGGGGATGGGCGAGGTGTACCGGGCGCGGGACGTCCGGCTCGGGCGCACCGTCGCCGTCAAGATCCTCCCCCCCGAGCTGGGTGCCGACGAGAGGTACCGCCACCGCTTCGAGCGCGAGGCCCGCGCCGCCTCCGCTTTGTCCCATCCCCACATCGCCCACCTCTACGACGTCGGGGAGCAGGACGGGACCCACTTCATCGCCATGGAGTACGTCGAGGGCGAGAACCTGCGCGCGCTCGTCTCCCGGGGCCCGCTCGAGGCGGACCGGATCGTCGACATCGGCCTCCAGATGGCCTCCGCCCTCGACGAGGCGCACGCGGCAGGGATCGTCCACCGGGACATCAAGTCGGCGAACGCCGTCGTGTCCGCGAAGGGGCAGGTCAAGGTGCTCGACTTCGGCCTCGCCCGCCAGACCCGCGACGCGGCGGGTGTCGACAGCCAGCTCAGCACCGACGCCCAGACGCAGGCCGGGGTCGTGATGGGCACGGTGCCCTACATGAGCCCGGAGCAGGCGCTGGGGAAGGACGTGGACGCCCGCACCGACCTCTTCAGCCTCGGCGTCGTTCTCTACGAGCTCGCCACGGGTCAGCTCCCCTTCGCCGGGGACACGGCGACCCAGACGATCGACCAGATCTGCCACGCGACGCCGGTGCCGCTCGCCACCTCGAACCGCGGCGTGCCGGAGGAGCTGGAGCGCATCGTCCGCAAGTGCCTCGAGAAGGATCGTGACCGGCGGTACGCCACCGCGGGCGACCTCGTGGTGGACCTGCGCAACCTCCAGCGCGCCCGCGATTCGGGAGCGGTCGCGACTCCGAAGCCGAGCGCGGCCGGGCGGCGGCGCACCCTGGCGCTCGTCGGCCTGGCGCTTCTCCTGGGGGCGCTCGCGGCGGGCGCGGCATTCCTCTGGCGGGCCCGGGGCGTCCCGGGGGCGATCGACTCGATCGCGGTGCTCCCGTTTCGCAACGAGAGCGCCGACCCCGAGGTCGAGTACCTGAGCGACGGGATCACGGAGTCCCTCATCAACGCGCTCGCGAAGTCGCCCGACCTCAAGGTCATCTCGCGCACCTCGGCCTTCGCGTTCAAGGGAAGCCAAGAGGCGATTCGAGAGATCGGGCGCAAGCTGAGCGTGCGGGCGCTGGTCGTCGGCCGACTCGTCCAGCGCGGCGACCGGCTCGCGATCAGCGCCGAGCTGGTCGACGTCGCCGACGAACGGCAGCTCTGGGGCGGCCGCTACGACCGCTCGGTGGCCGACCTGCTCGAGATCGAGCAGGAGCTGACGCAGACGATCGCCGATCGGCTGCGCCTCCAGCTCTCGGGCGACGAGGTGAAACGCCTCGGCGAGCGGGGCACCCGCAACCCGGAGGCCTACCAGCTCTACCTCAAGGGCCGCCACTTCAGCGAAGGCACGGCTGACGAGATGGACAAGGGTCTCGAGGCGTTCCAGCAGGCGGCGCGGCTCGACCCGGACTACGCGCTCGCCCACGCTGCCATCGCCGAGGCCTACATGCTGCGGGTGCTGCACGGGACGAGCAATCCCGAGGAGGCCCGGCGGGCCGTGCGCGCGGCGCTGGACCGCGCCGTCGCCATCGACCCGGAGCTGCCGGACGCGCACATCGTCGCCGGCAACGTCCGGCTGCTCTTCGACTGGGACTGGGCGGGCGCCGAGGCCGAGTTTCGGCGGGCCATGGAAGCGGCGCCGGCCAGCTCCCTCGCGCAGATGGAGTACGCCTGGTGCCTGTGGTCGGCGGGCCGCTACGACGAGGCCCTGGTGCACAGCAAGAAGGCGCTCGACCTCGACCCGCTCTCGCGCGGTCCGATGCACCACGTCGGCTTCACCTACCTCGGAGCGCGTCGGTACCCTGAGGCGGTGGCGAGCTTCCGCAAGACGCTCGAGGTCTACCCCGAGTGGATCTGGGGCTGGGTGAAGATGGGCATCGCCTACGCCTACGGCGGTCGATCGGGGGAGGCCCTCGAAGCGGCCGAGCACGCCGAAGCCCTCATCGCCCAGGGAGGGGAAACGCCGCTCCTGCGCGCCTGGCTCGGGGTCCTCTACGCCCGGGCCGGTCGGGTCAACCGAGCCCATGCCGCGCTCGTGCGCCTTGCCGAGATCGGCAAGCTCCAGTCGGTGGACCCGACCGACGTGGCGTCCGTGTACGCCGCGATGGGGGAGAACGAGAAGGCCATCGAGTGGCTCGAGAAGGGCTATGACCAGCACGCGCCCAACATGAGCTTCGTGGCGACGCTCGTGTTCTTCGATGGCCTGCGGCAGGATCCGCGCTTCCTGCGCCTGATGGAGCGGCTCGGCCCGCCCTGGTCGACCCTGAAGATCGGCTGATCCGTCCCGGCCTCTTCGCCCGGAACTTTCTGGCAAGCTCCCTGGGATCAGCGGGCTACGATTGCCTCGAGATTCGGATGGACGACCGGTGCCCGCGAGCCGATCCGGCCCCGGCAGTCGGACGGCGGTCTGCGCCAGGGTACATGAACGAGATCGATGCCAAGCACAAGCAGGTGTCATCCCTAACGTCTACGAACAAAAGACCTTGACAGCGGCCGCGTCGCTCCCGTAGTCTCATCGGACCCGTCATGACCCTCGACCACGCAGACCGGACCGACCTTCTCTCGAACGTCGCCGTAGGTCTGCTGCGACTGTCCCTGCGGGCCCTGCTGCGGGGCCTGATTAGACTCGGGGGTTCTTTGACCTAGGCGTAGGCAGATCGAGGCCAAAGAGAACCCCCGGGGACGCAAGCCTCGGGGGTTTTCGTTTGTGGGCCGTTATCGCGGAGGAGCGAGTGCAACGAACCGGCGCGCAGATCGTGTGGGAGTGCCTGGTGAAGGAAGGGGTCGACGTCGTGTTCGGCTACCCCGGCGGCGCCATCCTTCCCACCTATGACGCCATGCTGGACTACCCCGTCCGGCACGTCCTGGTCCGGCACGAGCAGGGCGCGGCACACATGGCCGACGGCTACGCGCGGGCGAGCGGGCGCGTCGGGGTGGCCATCGCCACCTCGGGCCCGGGGGCGACCAACCTGACCACCGGCATCGCGACGGCAATGCTCGACTCGTCGCCCACGGTCTTCATCACCGGCCAGGTCCCCTCGAAGGTCCTCGGGACCGACGCCTTCCAGGAGACCGACGTCACCGGCATCACCCTCCCCATCACCAAGCACAACGCGCTCGTCACCGACGTGCGGCAGCTGGCGAGAACGATCCGCGAGGCGTTCGTGATCGCGCGCTCCGGTCGGCCGGGTCCGACGCTCGTCGACGTCTGCAAGGACGCGCAGCAGGCCTCGACCGAGTTCCACTGGCCGGAGACGGTGAGCCTGCCCGGCCTCGTCGAGGCCGATGCGCCGCGGGCCGAGGATCTCGCGCGGGCCGCCGAGCTCATCGAGAAGGCAGAGCGGCCGCTCATCCTCGCCGGCGCCGGCGTCATCCGGTCCGGCTCGACCCAGGCTCTGCTCGACTTCGTCGAGCTCACCGGCACCCCGGTGGCGCTGACGCTCCTCGGTCTGGGCGGCTTCCCGCCCAGCCACCCGCTTTGCCTGGGCATGATGGGGATGCACGGCGAGGCGTACGTCAACAGCGCGATCCAGCAGGCCGACCTCCTCCTCGCCTTCGGGATGCGCTTCGACGACCGCGTCACCGGCAACCTCAAGACCTACGCTCCCAACGCAAAGAAGATCCACGTCGAGGTCGACGCCTCGGAGGTCGGCAAGAACGTCCGGGTGGACGTGGCCCTCGTCGCCGACCTTCTCGCGACCCTCAGGGCCCTGACCCCGATGGTCCCCGCGCGGAAGCCGGAGGCGTGGATCGCCCAGATCGACGCCTGGCGCGGGGAGACGCACTCGCGGGACATCCTGCACCAGGACGCGAACGGCCGCCTGCTCGCCGCGCACGTGATCCACGACCTGTGGAAGGGCACGGACGGCGGAGCGGTGGTCGTGACCGACGTGGGCCAGCACCAGATGTGGGAGGCGCAGTACTACAAGCACGAGCGGCCCCGCACGCTCATCACGTCGGGGGGCCTCGGCACGATGGGCTTCGCCCTGCCCGCGGCGATCGGGGCCAAGATGGCACGCCCCGAGGCGGAGGTCTGGGTGGTGGCCGGCGACGGAGGCTTCCAGATGACCCAGTGCGAGCTCGCCACCCTCCAGCAGGAGCGGCTCGACGTCAAGATCGCCGTCGTCAACAACGGCTACCTCGGCATGGTCCGGCAGTGGCAGGAGTTCTTCCACGACAAGCGCTACGCCGCCACCCCCATGCTCTCGCCCGACTTCGTGAAGCTGGCCGACGCCTACGGCATCCCCGCCCACCGCATCACCGAGCGCAAAGACGGCGCGAAGCGGATCGCCGAGGCCCGAGAGACGCCGGGTCCGGTGCTCCTCGAGTTCCAGGTCCAGAAGGAGGACGCGGTCTACCCGATGGTTCCGGCGGGCAGCGACCTCCACGCCATGATCCGCCGCCCGGCGGAAGCCGCGGAGGTGAAGGCATGAAGCACACGCTCGTCGCGAAGGTCGCCGATCAGCCCGGCGTCCTCAACCGGGTCGCGAGCCTGTTCCGGCGCCGCGCCTTCAACATCGACAGCCTGACCGTGGGCCACACCGAGGAGGACGCCGTGTCGCGCATGACCATCGTGGTCGACACCGCGCGGATCCCCGCCCACATCGTCGAGGCCAATCTCCGGAAGCTCATACCGGTGATCGACGTGACCGACGTCACCCACATGCCGACCGTCGACCGCGACCTCGCCCTCATCCGGGTCAAGTGCGCCCCGGCGGAGCGGGCCGAGCTCGCCAGCCTCGTCGAGATCTTCCGGGGCCGGATCGTCGACGTGGCGCGCGAATCGGTCATCGTCGAGGTGACCGGCGACGAGCAGAAGGTGAACGGGCTCGTGGACCTCCTGCGCGTGCGAGGGATCGTCGAGATGGTGCGCACGGGCAAGGTGGCCATGGTCCGCGGCTCGACCATGCCGAAAGCCGCCGTCGCCCACGGGACGTCGTCGACCGCGACTCACTGAGAGGGGAGAGAAGAGCATGGCACGCATCTACTACGACAAGGACGCCGATCTTTCGCTCCTGAAGGGCCGGCAGGTGGCGGTGATCGGCTACGGCAGCCAGGGCCACGCCCACGCCCTCAACCTGCGCGACAACGGCGTCGACGTGGTGGTCGGGCTGCCGGCGAAGAGCCGCTCCCGCGCGAAGGCGCAGGCGGACGGCCTCGAGGTCAAGACGCCGGCCGAGGCCGCCAAGGACGCCGACGTGGTGATGATCCTCACCCCCGACACCTCTCAGGCGAAGCTGTACCGCGAAGACATCGCTCCCGGCCTGCGGCCGGGCAACACGCTCATGTTCGCCCACGGGTTCAACATCCGCTTCGGGACGATCGAGGCCCCCGAGGGCGTCGACGTGTCGATGGTGGCGCCCAAGGCGCCCGGCCACCGGGTGCGGGAGGTCTTCAAGGAGGGCCAGGGCACGCCGGGCCTCCTCGCCGTCCACAAGGACGCGACGGGCCAGGCGAAGGCGACGGCGCTCGCCTACGCGAGGGGGATCGGCTGCACCCGGGCCGGCGTCATCGAGACGACCTTCGCCGAGGAGACGGAAACCGACCTCTTCGGAGAGCAGGCCGTCCTGTGCGGCGGGGCCTCGGCCCTCGTCAAGGCCGGCTTCCAGACGCTCGTCGAGGCGGGCTACCAGCCGGAGATCGCGTACTTCGAGTGCCTGCACGAGCTGAAGCTGATCGTGGATCTCATGTACCGCGGAGGGCTCAACTACATGCGCTACTCGGTCTCCGACACCGCCGAGCACGGCGACTACACCGGGGGCCCGCGCCTCGTGACCGACGAAACGCGGGCGGAGATGAAGCGGATGCTCGAGGAGATCCGCAGCGGCGCCTACGCCGAGAAGTGGATCAAGGAGAACGAGGCGGGGCGGCCGTGGTTCGACGCCCAGCGCACCACCGAGCGAAAGCAGTTGCTGGAGGAGGTCGGGACGCGCCTGCGGGCGATGATGCCCTTCCTCGATGCCGTCGAGGTGACCCCGGAAGGCGACGTGAAGAAGGCCGCGGACCGGACAGCGGGGGTAGTACGATGACCAGTAAGATCACGATCTTCGACACCACTCTTCGCGACGGCGAGCAGTCTCCGGGCTGCAGCATGCACACGCCGGAAAAGGTTCGCATGGCGCTGCAGCTCGAGCGCCTCGGGGTCGACATCATCGAGGCCGGCTTCCCCGTCGCCTCGCGGGGCGACTTCGAGGCGGTCCAGGCCATCGCCGCCGAGCTGCGGACGGCGCGGGTGGCGGCCCTGTGCCGGGCCAAGTCCGTCGACATCGAGGCGGCGGGCAAGGCCCTGAAGGGTGCGGCCCGACCCGTCATCCACACCTTCCTCGCGAGCTCGGGGATCCACCTCAAGTGGAAGCTCAAGATCGGCCCCGAGGAGGCGATCCGGATGGCGGCGGAGGGCGTGAAGCTCGCCCGCACGTTCGTCGACGAGGTCGAGTTCTCGGCCGAGGACGCGTCGCGCACCGACTATGGCTACCTCAAGGAGATGCTCCAGGCGTGCTTCGAGGCGGGAGCGCGCACGCTCAACGTACCCGACACCGTGGGTTACGCGCTTCCCTCCGAGTACGCCGAGATGGTCGGCAATCTCGTCCGCGACATCCCCGGCGCGGTCATCTCCGTGCACTGTCACAACGATCTCGGCCTCGCCGTCGCCAACTCGCTCGCCGCCGTCCAGGCCGGCGCTCGGCAGGTCGAGTGCACGATCAACGGCATCGGCGAGCGGGCGGGCAACGCCTCGCTCGAGGAGCTCGTGATGGTGCTCAAGGTGCGCCGGGAGATCCTCGGGCTCGAGACGAACATCCGGACCGAGCTCCTCGCCCCCACGAGCACCCAGCTGTCGACTCTCACCGGAGTGTGGCCCCAGCCCAACAAGGCCATCGTGGGCCGCAACGCATTCGCCCACGAGGCGGGCATCCACCAGCACGGTGTCCTCGCCAACCCCCTGTGCTACGAGATCATGACCCCGGCGAGCGTGGGCGTGTCGGAGTCGATGCTCATCCTGGGGAAGCATTCGGGCAAGCACGCGGTACAGGCCCGTCTCCAGCAGCTCGGGGTGAAGCTCCAGCCGCAGGAGGTCGAGACGGTCACCAAGCAGGTCAAGGAGCTCGCCGACCGCACGAAGTTCGTCTACGACGAGGACCTTCTCGCGATCGTCGAGCACTCGCCGGAGCCGCGGGCGAAGCTCGTCCGCTACCAGGTGCTCTCCGGGAACAACATCCTGCCCACCGCGACGGTCGAGGTCGAGGTGGAGGGCCACCAGCGCTCGGCCTCCGCCGTCGGCAACGGTCCTCTCGACGCCGCGCTGAAGGCGGCCGACGCCGCGATCGGCTTCGAGCTCCAGCTGCTCGAGATGCACACCCGCGCGGTGACCGCGGGCAAGGACGCCGTCGCCGAGGTGACGGTGCGCGTCGTCCACGACGGGATCGAGTCGCTGGGCCAGGCGGCGAGCTCCGACACCATCGAGGCCACCCTCAAGGCCTACCTCTCGGCGGTGGCCTCCGCCCGCGAGGCGCGCGCGGCGGCCTGAGGCGATCGACCATGCCCGCACCCCCGCGCACGCTCGTCGACAAGATCTGGGACGGCCACCTCGTCTCCGCGGAGTCGGCGGACACCCCGGGGGTGCTCTACGTGGACCTGCACCTCATCCACGAGGTGACCTCTCCGCAGGCGTTCGCCGACCTGCGCCGGCGAGGCTTGAGCGTGCGTCGGCCCGAGCGCACGGTGGCCACCATGGACCACGCGATCCCCACGCGCGTGGGCCCGGGGGGGAAGCGAGCCGCCCCCGAGGGCGCTGCCGCCGAGCAGGTCGGCGCCCTCGAGCGCAACTGCCGCGATTTCGG
>Ga0326597_10002938_pt1 | contig 25018 bp, 19 predicted proteins | sample RVTome_12_FD_203789 | JGI IMG/M metagenome (GOLD analysis project Ga0326597, IMG submission 203789) | Soil microbial communities from uranium-contaminated site in the Upper Colorado River Basin, Wyoming, United States - RVT100D185 | ecosystem: Environmental > Terrestrial > Soil > Contaminated >... | reverse complement strand
GGGCACGCCGCTTCCGAGCGTTGCCGGCAGCCCCGTGCGAGCCTCGGTCCAGGCCACCGACGCTTGGTGGAACCCGATTCCTTCGCAGCCAGCCGTGCATTTTGCCAGCAACAGCTATTTCCAGATGATCTCGGCCAACGACCAGATCCTCGGGGTCAACGGCAGCCGGAATTTCGACCTTCTCTTCAAGACGGCGACCGTCCAGACGCTCACCGTGTCCGATCTGATCCAGCCCTCGAGGAACGACCGCACCGACATCCTGGTCACAGCGGGCCCATTCGACCGATTGATGCTCGTCGCGCCGGGAGAGACACCGCAACCCGGCGGGCCGGAGTCGGACGGCAAGACCGGCACTCCCCTGCCTCGGACAGCCAGCCTCGAGTTCAATCTCGTGGCCCGCTCCGTGGACCAGTATTGGAACCAGGTCGACAACAGCACCGAGCACATCCACCTGGCGAGCGACGACAATTCGCTCACGCCGACGAATCCGGTGAACAACGATCAGTCGCTGGTCAACGGCGCGCTGACGTTCCCGGTCTTCTTGATCAGCACGGGCTATATCACCCTCAACGTGACGGCTTTGGACAACACGGATTTGCAGGGTCAGAGCGTCACGATTCCGGTCGAGCAGGGTGCGCAGTATCAGATTCTCGTGCCCGCGACGGCTTTCGTCGGGCCGCCCTCGACCTTCTCGATGACCATCTCCCTCGTCGATAGCCTCGGCAACCCGCTTGCGGACGCCAACAACTGGGTCGACATCAAGGCGCTCAAGAGCAACCTGGAACCGGCCAGCTCCACGATCTTCGTCAATCAGGCGCAACTACAGGCCGGCTCGGTCACGCTCAACAACCAGGCCTACAACACCGTCGAGGACATCGTCCTGCAGATCGGTGACGCGTCCGGCCGTCTGTCGTACAGCGGCACGATTCAGATGGTGCCCAACGGCTTGGAGTATGTCGTGACGGTCGACACGGATCCCGTGCCGATCGCCGGACCGCCCCGGACCTTCCCCGTTCAGGTGCGGCTTCAGGACACGGACACACAGACGGTGATCCAGGAGGACCGCCCCCTGGCGATCAGTGTGTTCAATGCACTCGGCACGCCGGGTCTCGGAGCGATCTCGGTCGCGAATCACCGACTCGACCGTGGATCCGTCACGTTCCAGCAGAGTTATACGCGTGCTGAGAACATCTACATCACCGTGACGGACAGTACCGGGCTCAGCGGATCCTCCCCGGTCTTCTCCGTGGTCGCCGATGGGTACAAGCGGCTCCAGATCGTCGCCCCCGGCGAAATCGTCCAGCCTGGCGTCGACTTCTATTCGACTCTGGGCAAGAGCGGCACGCCGATCAGCCATCGCTCCGGCGAGCAGTTTCCGCTGACTGTTCGAGCCGTGGACCAGTATTGGAATCTGGCCGACAGCACGAATGTCGGCCTGCTACGCCTGGTAGCCAGCGACAACTCGTTCACTCTGCCCGGCAATCCCAACGTCAACTACGTGCCGTTCGTGAACGGGAGAAGGACGTTTACCGGTTTTCTGACCGACGAAGGCACGGTCACGGTGACAACCTACGACGAGAACAATCTGGCCAAGCCAGAGCAGTCCGTCGCGATCCCGGTCGACCCTCCGTACCAGTATGAGATCACGGTTCCGGCAACCGCGACCACAGGACCGAACCCCGGCTTCTTGATCACGGTGAAGCTAGTCGATCCGGTGACTGGAAACGTCGTCCCGCTCGCCCAAAACCGCATTCATCTCACGGCGCTTCGCGCGAATCTCGCCGTGGCCAATGGGACGCTCGGCATCACGGAGAGTCAGCTCATTGACGGAGTCGCCGTCATCAACGAAAGCTACTCCACGGTCGAGAACATCATCATTCGAGTGAGTGATGACTTCGGGCGCGAAACCTACTCGACCGTGATCCAGATGGACACGGGCGGACTCTATTATTCGGTGACACTGCCCGACAGCGCAGTCGTGGGTCCGCCCGCGAGCTTCCCGCTGACGGTCGAGCTGCTCGACAGTAACACCGGCGAGCGAGTCACGACTCAGGACCGCGTCTTCAACATCCAGGTGTTGAGCGCGAGCACCGGCAACCCCGGGACTGGGTCACTCGGCATCATGCAGGGGCAGCTTTCTGCAGGAATCGTAGGCTTGTCCGAGACCTACACGAAGGCCGAGGACATCTTCCTGCAGTTGAGCGACGCCAGCGGCGTGACCGGGCTCTCGAATACATGCACGATGCTCGCGGACGGTTTCAAGCGCATTCAGATCGTCGCTCCCGGCGAGACCCCCAATGCGGGCGCACTCACCGGCAACGGAAAGCTCGGCGCGCCACTGACGCAGCAGGCCGAGGTGCCGTTTTCGATCACGCTTCGCGCGGTCGATCAATACTTCAACATGGCGACGCCCATCGTCGACGGCAGCATCGCACTCTCGAGTTCCGGTGGAAGTCTCGATGTGGTCGATCCCGTCGACGCGAATGCTCCGTTCATCAACGGTAGCCGCGACATCGAGATCATTCTCGGCGACCCAGGCCTGATCGCGGTCTTTGCGATCGATACCACCCGCCCGAGCGTGAGCACGGGCCGGGTCGACATCCCGGTGAACGAGGCGGAATACCGCATCGTCCTGCCCACTCCTGCGGTCGTCACGGCGGGACCACCGTCGACCTTCGGCGTCACCGTGCGGCTCGTGAATCCCTTGACGCAACAGCGGATCGCCGCCGGCAACGACTTCACGATGCAGGCGGTGCGGCCGGATCGTTCGCCGGCCAGCGGCGCCCTCGGAATCACCAGTGGCACGCTCGTGTCCGGCGAGGCGGTCGTCACGGGACAAAACTATGCGACCAGTGAAGACATCGTCATTCGCGTGACCGATGCCCGCGGGCGCGAAGCATTCAGCGATGTTTTGAGCGTGGTGCCTGTTGGGGTGACCTGGTCGCTCGTCACACCCGACAGCGTGGTGGCCGGCGAACCTTGGAGTATGCAGATCCGGCGAATCGATATCGTCACGGGGCAATTGGTGACGAGCGCAGATCGCAGCTTCACGCTCCGCGCGTTCAGCGGCAACCAGTCGCGGCCGGATTGGAATCTGACGCCGGCCGGTGTCCTGGCCGACAGCCTGGGTACGACGAGCGGTGGACAGCTGACCTTCGCGTCGCAGAGCTACGACCGGGCGGAAGGCATCTTTCTGGAGTTGACGGACTTCTTCGGCGAGAAGGCGTATAGCGGGACGATTGTCGTGCTGCCGAACGTGCCGGAGGACTTGAGCCTCGCTGCCACGGAACCCAATGGCACTCCGTTGCTGCGGGCGGTCCGCCCCAACGAACAACTCCTGCTCGAGGGCTTCCTCACGGATGCCTACGGGAATGCGCTGGTTGGCCAGAGCGTTCGCTTCGACGTCCTCAATGGTGATGCGGCACTCGGCAGCGCCCGTGTTCCCTCGGTCGTCGGACCTACGAGCGGCGCGGGCATCGCACGCGTTTCGCTGTGGACGACCACCTTTGCACGCAGGGACGCCAACATCCAGGCGTACTACGGCCCGATTCAATCAAACGTCCTGCTCATCGATATCACGGGGCCGCCGCTGACCGTCGTGAGTTTCGATCCTCCGGCGAGCGCCTACCTGGATGGCTACTATCTCAGCCCGAACACGCGGATCATCCTGACCGCGACCACCGAGGATCCCGGCGGAATCCAGGCGGTCTTCCGCGACGTCGATGTCGTGGACCCACCGCTTCCGGCCGCGGTCTATTCCGGACCGTTCAGCCTGGCGGACCTAGGGATCACGAATTCGGGTTCTCACACTCTTCGCTTCTTCGCCGAAGAGGCGTCCGGAACCCGCGAAGGCGTCCAATCGGTCGTCCTCTACACGACGCAGGATCTGGCGACCAATCGCCCCGTCACCAACAGACCCAATCCGTTCCGGGCCGGCAAGGAACCCACGATCATCCTGTTTCAGCCGCCGGCCAACGGTCGCGCGACGCTCACGATCTATGACCTCTTTGGCGGTGAAGTCTTTTCCACGCAGCTGGATGCGACAGAGGGGACACTGGCGCAATTCGTCTGGGACGGCCGCAGCGGCAAGGGCAACGTCATCGCCAACGGCGGTTACATCTTGCGCGTCACCGGGCCCGGATACGAGCTGCGGCGCAAGATCGCCGTCGTGAAGTAGGTAGTGCACATGAAGAAGACATTCGCATCGCTTCTCCTCGCAGCAGTGCTGGCTCCCGGCGTTGCAACGGCATCGCAGGATTCGGGCGTCGCCGGCGCGTTTCTCCGCTTCGGCTCGAGCGCCCGCACACTGGCCCTCGGCAACGCGATGACTGGCATCGCCGACGACGCGGCCGCCGCCTACTGGAACCCAGCCGGCTATGCGCGTCTTCGCACGATGGAGCTCACGGTCATGGGCGCGTCGTTGTTCGAAGACACGGAATACACCTACTTCACGCTCGGCATTCCCACCGAACGTTGGGGCAGCTTTGCCATGAGCGGCGCCTATATGACCAGCGGCGGCTTCGAGCGAGCGACCCTCTACGAGGATCTGTCGGAGACCTTCAACGAAACCGCCGGCCTTTTCGGCCTCAGCTACGCCCGGGCCCATGGCCGCTGGACCTGGGGCGCCACCCTCAAGTCGGTCAATCACGCAGTGGCCGGGGCGACGGGTGGATCCATCGGAGCCGACTTGGGAGTCTATCTCCGACCGCATCGCTCGCTCGGACTGGGAGTGTCGGTGCAGAACGCCATCGCGCCAGAAATCGTCCTCGACGAGGAGCCCGATCGCTTTGCCCGGACGCTTCGCATGGGCACGTCGCTGCACTTCTTCCGCAATCGATTCGTCGTCCTGAACGAAATCGTCAAGACCGAGCTGATGGATCTCGACTTCCGCAGCGGCGCCGAATTCTGGCCGGATCGCGCGTTTGGTCTCCGCGCGGGGTTCGACACCGTGCGAGAGCAGTCATCGGCGGGCGCTTCTTTCCGCTACCAGAACTGGCAGATCGATTATGCCTACCTCAATCACACCTTGGGCGGCACCAACGTGCTGAGCGCGACCGTTCGCTTTGGCGTCCCGTACGGTGTCAAGTTGCATCGGAACCGCGGTCTCTTCAGCCCCTCGGGCTCCGATCACGATGTGGACTTCGGCATCGCCACGGCCGTCCAGGGCCGGATCGAGAACTGGCGCCTCGAGATCATCGATCACGAGGGCAATACCGTGCGCACTTTCGCCGGCAATGGAGCGCCGCCGGAGGAAGTCAGCTGGAGCGGTCAGGACGACGCCGGCCGCCTAGTCGGCGACGGCGACTACAGGATCAAAGTCAGCGTCCTCGATGACATGGGTGAAGAATGGGAATTCGACACCAATGTTCAAATCCTCGGATTCCGGGAGCGGACGCGCAAGCCCATCCGCATCGAGATCAGCGGATCGGGCGACGACGAAGGGGGACGCCGTCCATGAGTTCTCGAAGAATCAAGCTGGTGACGTTCGCGTCTCTACTGCTGCTGATGACGTGGGTACCAGCAGCGCTGGCCCAGAAGGAGATCGATACTCCTGGGGAAGAAGCGCTCTGGCACGCCGCAGGAAATGCCTTCGAGGCGGGAAACGACAAATCTGCCGCGCTTCAGCAGTACCGGCTCTTCGTCAGTAGCTATGGCGGTAGCGAGCGCGCAGCCGAAGCCCAGTACATGATCGGTGAGTGCTACTTCGCCATCGGCGATTACGAAGCTGCCCTCGTCGAGTACAAGAAGGTCGGCGACAGAAACGGACAGGACAAGTATCTGAAGGCCTCCGTGCTCCTGCGCATCGGTGAAAGCCACTTCAACTTGACCGAGTTCGACGAGGCACTCCAGGCCTGGAACAAGCTTCTCGACGAATTCGAGGACAGCTTCTTGGTCTCTGAGGCGCTCTACGCATCTGGGCTCGTCCATATCGTCCAACAGAACTTTCTCAAGTTGAACGCTTCGTACAAGAGGCTCCTCGAATCACGGCCCGGCTATGGCGACATGCCGCAGGTCAAATTCGCGCTCGGCCTCTTCGCCTATCAGGAGAAGCGATATGAGGACGCGATAAGATTCTTTTCCGATGTCCCCAGCGATCGTGGCCTCTACTATCTGGGCCGTACCATGGAGGAGATGGGCCAGTACATCCTTGCGATCCAACGTTACAAGCAAGTGCTTCGACAGTATCCGGATAGCCCACTGGCCGACGACGTCGCGTTCAGCATCGCCGACGCGTTCTATCGCAGCGGCCAGAGCGATGTTGCGGTCCGCAGCTATCGCTCTTTCCTCGAGGACTTTCCGAACAGCCCCTTCGTGCCGAACGCCCGCTACAAGATGGCGTGCGTCACGTATCAGGCGGGGAACTACGATGAGAGCATCCGGCAGCTGAGCGAGATCTGCGAGACATTCCGAGACGACATCGTCTGCGCCTACGCGGGCTATTTGGTCGGCGACTGCTACATGCATCTGCAAAACCGAGCCAGCGCGATCTTCGCGTACACCGATATCTTGAAGCGCTTCCCCGAGACGACGGTGGCCAGCGCGGCTCTGCACAAGATCGTCTACGCCTATGTTGAGGACGCGAATTATGCGCAGGCCGTACAGCTGGCGCAGGAATTCGTTCGTCGCTATCCGGGCGATCCTCTTCTGGCCCGCGTGCGCGTCCTCGAGGGCTTCGCTCAGTATCAGCTGGGCGACTACGGCCGTGCCATCATGGCGTTCCAAAACGTTCTCGACCGACACGTAAACACCGAAGTCGCCGAGCGAGCGCTCTTCTTGTCCACTATGGCGTATCACCAGGAAGGCGAACTCGACCGCCTCATCACGAACTATCGCCACATCGCGAGCCGGCTCTTGCCGACGCCGAGCTATTGGCGCGCGCGGACCTATTTCCAACTCGGTGAGGCGTACTACAGCCAGGGCCTCTACCGCGAGGCCGAGGGTATGTACCGCCTCGTCCTGACGGGATATCCGCGCAGCAACGTGGCCGCTGCGTCGCTGCAAGGGCTCGTGGCCAGCCTCTCGACCATCGGTGAGTACGATCTCGCCCTGCAGGAGCAGCAGCGATTCCTGCTGGCACTCGCAAATGCCGACAGCGACGAGGGCACGAACTCCCTGGCGGTCGGCTCGATCTACTTCAATCAGTCCAAATACGAGGAGGCGCTCGCGCAGTTCCAGGACTTCCTCGCAAAGCATCCCGACGATCCCGAGGCGGCCTTCGCCCTGATGAATGCCGGCGATTGCTACTACCGTCTGCAATTCTACGAGCAGGCGGTCGAGAGCTGGAATCAGTTGCTACGCCGCTTTCCCGACAGCTCTGTCGCCTCCGAGGCGCTCTACCGTATCGCCGATACATACTTCGGGTTGGGTGATTTTCAGACGGCGAAGGCGAGCTATGCACGCCTGCAGGCCAAGAGCCCGACCGGCAAGCATGCGGCGGACGCTGCCTTCGGCCTGGCGAACTGCGCCTACAATCTCGGGCAGGACGACGCCGCCATCGCTGCCTTTGGTTCGTTCCTCCAGATGTATCCGAAGGATGTTCGCGTCGAGGACGCGGAGCTCGGGATCCAGAGCTGCTACTACCGTTCCGGCAAGGACATGGAGGAGTATCTGCAGCGCAACCCCGACAGCGCGCTGGCCGCCGACGTGTACTGGAACCAGGGCCAGGATGCCTTCGCCAGCGGCGACCTGCTGAAGGCGGCCCGCAACTTCGAGCGCGTGACACTTGACTATCCCGACTCCGAGAGTGGCGCGGGAGCCCTCTATTATCTGGCCGAGAGCTACTATCGGCTCGAGGAGTGGCAACAGTCGCTCGCTGGGTACCGGAATTTCATCACGACCCACCCCAGCCACGATCTGGTCGAGATCTCGAAGTTTCGCGCCGGAACGGTCCTCTTCCAGCTCGAGCGCTATGCCGAGGCCGCGGACCAGTACGAAAGCCTCCGCGATGTGCATCCGCATGGAGAGTACGCAGCCCTCGCCTCCTACAACGCGTCGATCGCGTATCAGAAGATCGAGGACTGGCCGGCGGCTATCGGCGCCCTGATGCTTGTTCTCCACGATTATCCCGAGAGCGAGAAGTCCGCGGGCGTCTGGCTCCAGATCGCCGCCATCTATCAGCAAGAGATGGGTTCGTACGACGACGCGCTGAAGGCCTATGACGAGGCACTCGCCCGCGGCGAGGCGAGCCCGGCCGAGATCCACTACCAGCGCGGACAGTGCCTGGAGAAGCTGAATCGTCTCGACGACGCCATCGCGATCTATCGCAGCGCCGCCGACAGCGGCGGTAGCGATCCCTTCGTGTTGGCTTCCCTGAATCGCATCGCCGAGATCCACGAAGAAAGACACGACTGGGCGGCGGCTGTCGCGGCCTACCAACAGATCCTGCGTTCCGGAGCCGGCGATGATTGGATCTCCATGGCGCAGGCTCGCATCGAGTTCATCCAAGAAGAACGGGCCGCGGGACGGTAGTTCCCGGTCTCCCATCCAAGCAAAAGGTCAAGGACCATGATCGGCAATCTTTCTCTCCTCGAGCTTTTCCAAGGCTCTCCAACGATGGTCGTGTTGCTCGTCTGCAGCATCATCACCGTGGCATTCGCCCTGGAGCGTTCGCTCTACTTCGCGCGCCACGCCGGTGACTGCGCGGGATTCATGCAGCAGATCGGCAAGAAGCTCCGCGGTGGCGATCAGCGCGGCGCTCTGCAGCTCTGCTCCAGCGGGAAGACCGCCGTCCAGCGCGTCATGTCGCAGGGCCTGTCAAATCTCAACCTGCCCCGCGAGCATCTGGCGCAGCGCATGGCGACCGCCGTGGAGCTGGAGCAGGTCGAGATGGAGCGATTCCTGAACATCCTGGGCACGATGAGCAACATCGCGCCACTTCTGGGTCTGTTCGGAACGGTCATCGGTATCATCCGCGCCTTCGCGGCCATCGCACGCACCGGGTCGGGTGGCAGTGCGGTCGTGGCGATGGGTGTCGCGGAGGCTCTGATGACGACCGCGGCGGGCATCATCGTCGCCGTCATCGCGACCGTGTTCTACAACATCTTTGTCCGCATGATCCGCTCGCGGATTGCGAAGCTAGAGGATGCGCGCGAGGAGTTCTTCGTGCAGTTGGCCGGTGCCAACTTGCAGTCATCGCGGTCGGCCTCGAGCTCCTACGCGCAGAGTGGACAGCAGCAGGCTGCCCGTCCCGTCGCGGAGCCGCAGCTGGCTCCCGCAGATCTGCTGAGCTGACGACATGTTTGTGAAGCGTAAGAAACGCATCGAGCTGGGTGGGGTCACCGGGGCCAACGTGACCCCTCTGGCTGACGTTACGACGACGCTGATCGTCGTCTTCCTGGTCACGATGCCCAGCATCATGTGGAGTGGGATCGATGTAAAGGCCACCGACGACGGCGGTGACCAGCATCTCGCTCAGGAGATTCGAAACGAGCAAAAGGACGATATGCTCACGATCACGGTGCAAGAGGATGGGATCACCGTGAACCGCGAGCCAGTGCTCTTTGCCGAACTCGAGGAATTCCTGCGCGCCGCGTTGAGTTCGCGCGAGGACAAGACCGTGGTCGTCGTCCCCAGTGACTTCGTCGAACTGGGACAGGTCGTTGGAGTTCTCGATGCCGCCAAGGCGAGCGGCGCAGGAGCCCTCGCCTTACTCAACATGAATGAGGCTGCACGATGAAGAAGCTCGACCTCGATACCGCCGTCGATGTGGCGCCCATTATCAACGTATCGCTGGTAATCGTGCTGACGCTGATGATCATCGCGCCGGGCCTCGACAACAGCGACAATCCCGTCGACCTGCCTGCTGCGAGGGCCCAGGACGTCGAGGACTCGGATCGTCTCGAACTCACCTACACGTCGGAAGGCCGTATCTACCTCGACGACGTGGAAGTGCGATTCGAGGACATCCGCAGCATGGCCGAAGCCAGCATCGCACAGATGCCCGATCTGATCGCCGTGGTGAAGGCGGACCGAACTGTACTGTACGGCGAAGTCGAGAAGCTCATCGCCGAACTGGAAAAGGCACAACCTGCGCAGATTGCCATTGCCACGCGCAGCGAGGAGATCGACGAGCAATGATGCAACGCAGCATCGATCGGGGACGCACCACGAAGGGCAGTCTCGCTGCGAGTGTGGGTCTCCACGCCCTTCTTCTCCTGCTGCTCTTCAGTGTCGTGAGCAGGGGCGCCGTGGAGGCAATGGACGCGGCCAGCGAGCTGACGCAGATAGCATACATCGAGGCGAAGTTCGGCGAGGACGTGGCTTCGAAAGTGCGCATGAAGACCAGATCGACGCCCAAGCCAAAGCCATCGGACGCCGCGCTAGGGCCGGGGATCGAGACCCGCTCGGCCATGAAGCCCAAGATGGAATCCCCCCTTCCGACTCCTGCGGCCAAGTTCGTCGCCGATGTCTCCGCGCCGAAGCTCGAGCGCAAGGACCCGACGTTCGAGGCGCCGCAGCAGCCGACTCTGAGCTCCCGCCGCTCGGTGGCAGCTGCGGCGCCCGAACTCAGCGCGACGACGCGCCGCTCCAATTCCATGCAGACGGGCGTCGACGCCCCGAAACTGACTTCCAACGGCCGATCCAGGCCGAAGGCCCCCAGCGCTGGAAGTGCATTGGTCTCGCGTAAGTCGAGCGCGCTCGACATCGGCGGACCCGCTCTCCCCGTCTCCGGCGGAGGCGAGCGAGGTGGAGAAATCGCCGGTGCGGGCTCGCCGACTGCGCCTGCGCTCAACAGCCGCGGCCGCGCCCCCTCGGGAACCTATGAGGCACCGAACTCCGGCCTCAGCTCCTCCCGGCGCGGCACGGCAGATCTGGATATCGATGCGGTTCCCGGCCCCGACGGCGGAGGCACCGGCGGCACGAGCGGCCGCCGCACGATCCTCGACTATGGAAGTGGAGGTTCGGGAGGCTTGAGCGGCCGAGGCGGCAAGCTCCAGGATGCGCCTCGACAGCCCGCGCCAGAGTCGAGCCGCAATACGGATCAGTCCATCGCCGAGGCGGCGCCCGTGGAGGTCGGCGGCAAGGGTTCGAACATGACCATCAGCGGTCAGATCGCCGGCCGGAAGATCCTCACGAGCGTGCCGCCGGAGTACAGCGCCGCGGCGCGCAAGAACGGCTGGGAGGGCGTCGTCGCCGTGCACTTCACGGTCCTCGCGGATGGGCGCGTGAAGGACAACGTGTTCTTCGAGCAGACGTCGGCGCATCGAGACTTGAACAAGGCCGCCATGGACGCGATTCGGGAATTCCGCTTCGCCCCTCTCCCCGCGGGTCAGGCGGCTGTCGAGCAGTGGGGCATCATCACCATCGTCTTCAAGTTGAACTAGCCAGTCTGAGGTTTGTGCATCATGAATCCCCAACTCCGTATTCACGCCTTGACGCTCGCGCTCTTCGGATCGCTCACGCTGTCCATGGTGGCCATGGCCCAGGACGACGGCGAGGCGGCCAAGGACTTCACCGAGCCCGGTGAAAGCGGCGCCGTCCTGCCCAAGATGGTGGTCGAGGCCGAGAACGAGACTCGTCAGGACATCGAGAAGGACAACTTCGAGTTCGAGCTCACGGCGGCGCTCATCGACTCCTTCTACACGGTGACCGATGCAGAGGCCCTCGGCATCAGCCCCGTGAGCGGCCTCAAGCCCCATCTGAACAATCTGGAGCGCCTCGCCAGCGACCAACCCCCCCACTACTGGCTGCGCGAGATGTCGGGTCAGCCCGTCGCGAACTTCTATCCGGGGGATATGGAGGGCCACGGCGCGAAGAGCTGGCGCCTGGACATCACCGACTACCGCGGAAACACGTTCAAGAGCTTTTCTGGCAGCAAGAAGGCTCCCAAGCGCATCAGCTGGGACGGGCGCGGCGACAACGGCGACATCCTCCAGGCCGGCTACCCCTACAGTTATGTGTTCTCGCTCACGGACGAGGGCACCAACACGTACAACCACGCCGGCGCCAGCTTCCGCATCGAGGCGCTGGACCATCGCGAGGATGGGGACCGCGTTCTGGCCCTTTCTGGCGATGAGATCTTCGACGAGGAGTCGAGCGAACTCACCGAGAGCGGCAAGCGCTGGCTGACCAAGTCGACGGATCTGGTGAGACAGCACCCCTACTCGCCGGTTCGGATCAGGGTGATCGCAGAGAAGATGGCGCTTGCCGAGGGTCGCGCCGAGTCCGTGGCCCACTATCTCGCCGACAGCATGATTCTGCCCCGCGAGCAGATCGAGACGGAGGCCGAGCAGCGCCCCGATCTTCGCACGGAGTTGGACGGCCTCGTGCGGATCGTGATCGAGCATGCGGACTAGCGGTCGGCCGCACTCTGGATCCGGCCTCTAGGCGTCGAATACCAGGCTGCAACAGGTCACAGCTCCCTCGGCCTTCGAGATTTCGGAGATGTCGACCGGGGCGACGTGGACTCCCAGTACTTCCATGCGCGCCCGCGTGAGCGGGAACGCACGCGCGTGGACGACGATGTCGCCGAGCACGAGGGTGTTGGCGGCCGAGGGCTCGGAGGGAGCAACCTCGACAAGCTCGTAGCCGCTGAAGTGGGAGATATCCACCCACTCGGGGTTCACGAGCAATCGCTGCTTCCCGATCCATGTGGCCGCCGACTTGAGATGTAGACAATGCTCGACGCCGACGGTCCGCAGGTCATAGCCCCGTGCGCTCAGAATGCTCTCCAGCTGATGGACGGCCGTTTCGTTGCTGCGACTCGAGTTGCCCACGAAGACCGTCTTGTCGACGCAGAGAACATCGCCGCCGTCCAGAGTCCCGGGAGCGACGACCTCGTGAAGCTCCATGTAGGGCTCGAGCACCGCGGCGATCGTTGGCGTCTCGGGACGGCGCGACGCGGCGCCGGGCCGCGTGATGACCGCAAAGCCATCGAAGATGACCGCCGTGTCTTCGACGAAGACGGAATCCGGCAGGCGATCTTCGGAAGGTAGCTCGATCAGTGTGCAACCGAGCTTGATCAGCAGCTTCTCATAGGCGCGATGCTGCTTTCGAAGCAGTTCGATGTCCAACGGGACCCGCTCGAGATGGACGAGCTCGCAGCGATCCATGATGGCGCTGATTCCGCGGGTGATGGCCATCCTGGACATCGGGCCTGCCTCCAGTAAGGGGCCTTTCAGGCGTCAGAATGCCATAGTTCTCCGGCTTGGGCAGCTGGAATCGAATCGTCGCGCGAGGATCGAACGGATTGGGCTGGGAGCCGAGCAGCCTCGTAAAGCCCCAACGATACGGCGGCGTCGAACTGCACGTAGGGCGAGAAGCCGACGAAAAACTCCGCGGCCCGCGTCCCCCCCCATTTGACATCGATCGGCGAGTCGATGAGCTGCACATCGTCGGCGACCAGACCCGTCTCGATCTCGACGGTTCCAGGCGACGGCGGACCACGAGCCAGTAGATACCCGAGGCGACGGTCGTATCGAAGCGTGAACTCGGAACGAGATCGCGGTACGATACTGTTGGACTCCAGCTCGCCAGGAAGATCGTGCGCATCGACTCCAAGGTCCCCCCACTGCTTGGCACGCTCCTGATGCTAGCGCTGGCGCGACGGGTCGCAGCGGCCCAAGTGCCTTCGCCGCCGGACTCGGCCACAGTGGATCCAGAGCGCCAGAACTCGCGCTGGTCCCCGCCCCGCCTCGAAGGCGCGGGTGGCGTCATCTATCTGCCAAAACTCTACTATTCCACCGACAACAGCTTCGGCGCCGGCGGGCAGATCCTCCGCCCGTTTCGCTTGCCCGGGTGCGGCGATCGAGCGTTGGACTCCGAGATAAGTCTGAAGGCCCGGGTGACGATCGACGGCTATCTCCGGGCGGAAATACGGACGACTCTGTATCCGCGGGGCGCAGATTGGATGTTTCGCGCCAAGATTTCCCACGACAATCTGTCGCGCCGCTTTTGGGGCGTCGGGACGGATACGCCGTCGGAAGACGAAGAGAACTTTCGCCCGCAGGATACTCTCGCCTATGTGGAATTTTTCCGTACTCTCGTTCCACGCCTGCGCATCGGTGTCCGCGGGGAGTACGAGCACTTCAAATACGACGATGTCGAAGCCGGCGGCCTTCTCGAGACGACGGACTATCCGGGAAAAGGCGTCGACGGGATCAGCGGCGTCGGATTGCTCGCAGAGTGGGACTCGCGAGACGATCAACACGACCCCCATCGCGGCCTCTACCTCCAGGCATTCTCCCTGGCTTTCGGAGAGAAGACCGGAAGTGACTTTTCGTTCAACAATTACAATGTCGACCTGCGTGGGTATCTGCCGATCTCTGAGGGGCAAGTCCTCGCACTGCAGTATTTCCTCTATTCCGCCCTCGGCGATGCGCCGATCTGGCGCTACGCCGAGCTCGGGGGGCGCCCGCACTCGAGGGGTTATCGCACCGGGCGCTATGTCGATCGTCTCCTGATGGCATTCCAGGCCGAGTACCGGCGCCCCCTCTCCTGGCGCCTGGGCCTCAGCGCCTTCGCCGGCTTGGCCAATGTCACTGAGGAATACCATCACTTCGAGCTGGAGCACATGCGCCCAACCATCGGCGGCGGACTCCTGCTGCGAACCGGGCGTCAAAGCAACGTCGTCATCCGCAGCGAACTGGCGGCGGGCGAGAACTCGCTCCGGGCCCATCTCTCGATCGGACATGCGTTCTAGGGCCTCCTCAGCTCGGAGCCGCAACAAGATTCCAGATCGATTGCGTGATCTCGTCCGGAACTGCGCATGTGGGGATGAGGGCAATCCCAGCGCCCCACCCACTCCTTCCGCGAGGTCTTACCTGTGTTTCCCAACAAGCAGCTCCTTTTGACCCTATTCCTGGCAATGGCGGCGTTGTTCGCGTTGGCCGGCTGCGGGGACGACCCCGCGCGCATCGAGCCGATGGCCAACATCGACAGCTATCTTGCCGATCTCCCCACCTGGGAGGAGTTCTCGCCGCCCCAGCCGAATGCCAACCTTCAGGCTGGCGATCCGGTCGAGGAGCAACTCTCCAACGCCGGCCGGGACTACAACTGCACGACGACCTCCTACAATCTCACTCAGACACCCGAGGAGATCGTCACCTTCAATCCCGATTCGGAGATCCTCTGGTTGGGCGCCCTGTTGCAGGGTGATGGATATGTCGGTGGCATCGGCTCGCTGCAGGAATTGCCCATCCGCCAACGTGCGTCGCTCACCGTCTCGATCGATCTGCTCACCGGAGAGAATACGAAGACGGTGAAGGACCCCACGGGCGCTTCGGTGAATTCCGCACTCGGTGAACTCATCCAGGCCGCGACGGACGCGGGGCACATTGCCGGCAGCAGCATCTTCTTCGATCAGAAGGAAACCCACGATCTCAGGCAGTCCGCCCTCGATCTGGGGTTCTCGGCTCGATACATGGGCGCCAGCGTCAGCGGGCGGCTCGAGTACGATCAGAGCTTCGAGGAGCACACCCTCACGGCGTACTTCATCCAGAGGATGTTCACGACCTCCGTGGTCCTGCCCCAGCAGCCGCGGGACTTCTTCTCCAGCGACTTCACCAAGGCGCATCTCCAGGCGCAGGCCGACCAGGGTCGCATCGGCCCCGACAACCTGCCCACGTTCATCTCGAACATCGCCTGGGGGCGCCTGATGATGCTCACGATGACATCCACGCACTCGGTCGAACGGATGCGGCAGGCGCTCGCGGCCAGCTATGAGTCCTTGGGCGGAGACGGCGGCGGAGGAACTGTCGACGCCGACGACCTGACCGTCCTGAGCGAATCCGAAATGCAGGTGGTCACCGTGGGCGGCGACGCCGAGAGCGCCTTGGCACTACTCCGCAGCGGCAACCTCGGGAACTTCTTCACATCGGACGCTCCGCTGACCGCGGCCCGGCCGATCTCCTACACGGTGCGGAATCTGGCCGACAACACGATCGCGAAGGTCAGTGAGACGACCAACTACAACATCCGCGAATGCAGCCTGATCCCGCAGACGCCGACGGGCGGACAATACACGGTGAAGCTCGAAGGTCTGCGGATGATCGAGTTGGGTTGTGATGGCATCTTCACGCCGACACCCGAAGTGTACTACAGCTTTTACGTGGGAACTCCGTCCGGTTTGGGATCGCCGGTCGCCTCGCGCGGCTCGAACAACGCGATCCTCATGGAAGAGAATGTCTTCCACAACCTCAACGCCTCGACCAGGACCGTGAATCTCTACAACGATGGCCGCGGCAACTTCCGCCTCTACGGCGATGCCTACGACTACGACAGCGGCTCCGCCGACGAACAGATCGGCCACTGGGATCACACCTACAACGCCACCAATGTGCCCGTCGGGGTCAACCGCGTGTGGACGAAGTCAGGTGGCGGTTGCACGATCCGGCTGTACGCCACGATCACGAGGGTGGGCGATCTGTACGACTAGCTCCGATCCTGGGTGGGAGTTCCCGATGGTTCGCAAAGAGGCCGACGGCGCAAGCCGCCGGCCTCTTTGGTTCAATGCCCGACTTCTCAGGAAAATGAACTGCGCGGGAAACCTTGAACCATGGTTCAAGGTGTAGTTACCATGGAATGATCATGAGTGACGGCATCACCATCGGCGAACTGGCCAAGCGCGGAGGCGTTGCCGACTCGACGTTGCGGTACTACGAGCGGATGGGCCTCCTCCGTCCGGAGGGCCGCACGGACGCCAACTACCGGGTCTATGGACCAGAGTCCGTCGAGCGCCTGCGATTCATCCGGACGGCGAAGGCCAGTGGGTTGTCGCTCGAGGATATTCGAACGCTTCTGGAATTCCGCGACGGTGCAGTCGCGCCGTGCGCCGAAGTCAAAACGGTCATCGAGTCACGGTTGGAGCACGTGAAACGTCAGATCAAAGATCTTCGCACGGTTGAGCAGGCGCTGGAGAAATTCCACACAGCCTGCGAGACGGCCAGCGGCGGGCAGGAATGCCCGGTACTCGACGAGTTTGGGCACGATGACGCCTGACGGTTGAACCGCCCTTGACCTTGCACCCAAGTCCAAGCTCTACATTGTCGAAGTTCTCCGGAGGATCCCCCATGCAAATCGACGTGCTGTTTTTCGAGGGCTGTCCTCACTACGAGCCCGCAGTGGAACTCATCCGCGACGTCGCGGATGAGTTGGGTCTCGATCCGGCTCTGACCCAGATCGAGATCAGGACTCCCGAGGACGTGGCTCGGTTCGCCTTCCTCGGATCTCCCACGATTCGCGTCAACGGAGAAGACATCGAAGCCGATCGACGCGGTGATGCGAACTACGCAATGAGCTGCCGTCGCTATGGGGAGGCCGGCACGCCACCTCGGCAGCTTCTGGTGACCGCCTTGACGAACGGTGCAATGTCATGAGACGCGAAGCCTGGGCATCCGTTGGCTCCATCGGCTCCGCCGCGGCGTCCTCCGCCTGCTGTTGGCTGCCTCTCCTCATGATCGCGACGGGCTTTTCGGTCGCCGGGGCGTCGGCATTCTTCGAGCAATTCCGCTCGCTTTTCTTGAGCGTCGCGATCGTCTTGCTGGGCATTGGATTCTACCTGAACTATCGCCCCCAGAGGACTGACTGCGGGCCCGACGGCAATTGCGCGACACCCACCGATCGTCTGAGACCACTGAACCGCGGCATCCTGTGGATTTCAGTCGTCTTGGTCGCGGCTCTCGCATTCTTTCCGAGCTATGTCGGTCGCGTCTTCGGTGCACCGTCGACTTCGACTGCGAATGTCCGCTCGAACATGGTGCTCCTGAGCATCGAGGGAATGACCTGCACAGGTTGCGAAGCTGCGGTTGTGGCGGCGCTCGCCGAACTCCCCGAAGTCCTTCATGCGGAAGCGAATTACGACGACGGCCAGGCCACCGTGCAGTTGGCAGACGGGGTCGCGCCGAACCGGTTGGCGCTCAGCGCGGCCGTGGGCAAGGCGGGGTACGCGCTGACGGCGGTCGACGAGGTCGAGAAAGAACAGGCGCTTCCCCTTGCAGGTCACTGGATTACAGAGGTCGAGAATCACGACGGCGAAGAGGTCGAGCTCATCATGGATCTCGGCGTGCTGAACTCCCGCTGGGTCGGCGAGTTCGACCTTCCGAAATACGGGATCGAGAATTTCCCAGTGGAAGTCGGCCAGGACGAAGGAGCAATCCACCTGTACTTGACCGCGATCGGGATGAAATTCGAAGGGACGCTGTCCGCAGACAGTCAATCGTTGCAGGGCCAAGGCCACGCAAACGACGAGGTGGAGGACATCGTCTTCCGACGGGCTGCCGACGCCGAGTTTTCAGACGGTTTCCTGGAATTGGAATCAGCGGCCGACGATCCCTCGTTGGTCGAAAGTCTCTCGGCAGACGGAAGCGAACTGCGCGAGCGTTTCAATGCCGATGTCGACAAGACGCGGCTACTGATGCTCTTGGCGCCGACCTGACCCGGCTGCCAACACGGCGCCCGTGTGGTGCAGTCCGAGGTTTTGGAAGTGATCGAAGGCAACGACCTGGCCGTCTACGCGGTCTGGGAGCCCATACTCAAGACGGATGACGAGCGCTCGTCTCGCAAGGCCACGATTCTCTTCCCCGACGCGCGGGTTTCGAACTACTGGGTGGATAGCCCGGCTGTCGGAAGACTATTTCAAGCCCCGCTGAACATCACAACGGAACCAGCCTGGGATGTCTACCTCGTGTACGCGTCAGGTATCGCGTGGGGGGACGACGGGCCGCCACGTCCGAGCTACTTCATGCATCAATTGGGCGGCCGCCTCCCCGACGGGCAACGCCTCGACGGCCCCAAGCTGGCCACGGCGATCGAGGATCTTCGCCGATGACGAACTCTACTTGCGACTGGTCCTGCCACAGTCCCTCGTTTCTCCTCGGATGGGGCGTGCCAGTTCTCGCATTGTTTCTCAGCGCTTCACTCGCGCCACCCTGGATGCCAGCCGTCTGGCCCGCGGCCTTCGCATGGATGGGTATCGCCTGTCTCGTGAACGCTGCTCGATGTGGGCGCGTCCACTGCTACTTCACCGGAGTCTTCTTTCTGATCATGGCGATGGCGAGCGTGCTCCATGGCTTCGAGTTGATTGATCTCGGCGATTCGGCATGGTCATGGATCGGCATCATCTCCCTGGTCGGCGCCGTGGCTCTGACCGTGCTGCCAGAACTCATCTTGGGGCGATATCGCGGCCCGGGCGCCTCCCGACCTTCACACTCTTGAACCGATGTCGAAGCGGATCGCGACGACTCGATCAGCGATATCCGAACAACACTGAGTAGAGAATCAAGCCGATCAAGAGCGTCCCCAGCGTCAGGGCCGTATAACCGAGAATCTTCACCGCCCGCATTCTCCGGGGAGAAATACTCGTGCTCTCCATCACACGGCGTAACTCACCCGAGGCTTTCAAGTCGGACACCGCTCGAGGCCGGTCCTTCTTGTACTCCTCGTAGGGCACGACGCCGGTAAAGATCACCGTGTCCATCGGGAAGGCCTCCGGCCGCAGATGCGTATTGAAGAAGTGAATCGTGAAAATGAATCCGACGGCCAGAAGCGCCTCATCGCTGTGGATGATGGTGGCGACGTTGATCAGCCAGCCAGGCAGAAACTTCGTGAAGAACTCGGGAAACCAGAGCATGAGACCCGACAGACCGATGACCGCGATCCCCCAGAACACCGCCAGATAGTCGAACTTTTCCCAATAGGTCCAGCGGCCGTACTCGGGTCTCGGCCCCTTGTTCCAGAACCATTTCACGCTCGCGACGAATTCGCGTACGTCGCGCCCGTTGAACATCAGCGCATTGGGTCCGAAGATGAGATCCTTGATCGGGACTTTTCTACGCTTCTTGAAGCTGATGAGCGAGAACAGATGGTACGAGAAGTAGCCGAAGGTCATCAACGCTGCCCCTCGATGCACGAGGCCAGCGTTGCGCACGCCCCCGAGCGCCTCCGATAGCCAATTCGCCCAGGCCATGCTGGAGAACTTCAGCATCATTCCGGTCAATGCGAGCGACAGGAAACTGAGGATCACGAAGATGTGCGTGTACTGCTGTTGCCTGGTAAAGCGGCGCACATAGTGCCGGGTCTCTCCCACTTTGTGCTCACGCTTGCGCTGCCGCATGTTCCGGAAGGACTTCGGGAGCCACATCAGAGTGTGGATGCCGAAGAAAGAGAACACACCCACGAGCAGCGAGGTCATCGCCCAATAGGTGTAGTAGAGCCACGGATAGCGGTCGGGATCATGATGGGTGGCGTGGGTCAGATAGCCCGTGAAGCGTGCGTTTGCGTCCTCATGACACTTCTGACAGGTGGTCACGATGTTTCGAAAGCCAACGGAGGATTCGGGATCGTCGTTCGCCAGGATTTTGTGCGCGCCGTGGCAGTCCGAGCATCTCGCCGACTGAAGATAACCCAGCTGATACGCTTTTCCGTGCATGGTCTCGAGATAGGTCTCGGCCAATTCGCTGTGACAGGAACCGCACTGCTCGGTGACTTCGTGCATGAACTCGTCTTGTCCAGTCTCGTTGATCGTGTGCGACGAATGGCAGCGTGCGCAGGTCGGCACGAGCTTCTCGTCCTTCGGATCGGCCGAGTAGTGGACACTCTTGATGAAGTCCTTGTAGATGCCACGATGACAGATGGCGCAAGTCGCCGGCAGATTCTTCGGGTAGACCCTCGAGCGGTCGTCCGATGCGGGGAGTGTCATGTGTGAACTGTGACAGTCGATGCAGATCGCGCTCGGCAACAGGCCCTTCTCGCTCAGGCCCCTCCCGTGGACGCTCCTGGAGTAGTCGTTGAAGGCCGATGTTTCCGTGAGATCCGCGGCTGCACTCGCCGAGCCGTTCTCAGCGTGGCATTCGCCGCAGAGTCCAGGCACGTTCGCACGGAACGAAAGGGCATTCTCATTGCTGTGGGGAAGTGTTCCGTGCGAACCATGACAGGTCGTACAATACGGCGCCGCGGAGACTCCCTTGGCTCGCGCCGTACCGTGGCCGCTGATGGCGTATTCGTCGGAGATCTTCGCGTGACATGCCGAGCAATCCACTGCGGCCGACGACTCACACGGCCGGTCCAGCCGAGGATCGATATCCGAGTGGCACTTCACGCACGGGATCGTCGTGTGAGCGGACGACTTCAGCTGTGGGGCGTCCACGTACATGGAGAGCGAGTCCCCGGCCGCCGTGAAACCGATCAGTTCAGCCTTGGAATGGCAACGAAGGCATTCGCGATCGGAGACGGTCATGGCGACGGTTTCTTTGCGCGCGCGATGTGGTCGGTGACAGTCCGTGCAGGATGGAATCGCGCCTGGGGCTTCCTCCCACAGCTCTCCTCGGATGACCTGTTCGTGGACCGCTTCGATCTGTGAATGACACTTCATACATGTATTGGCGATGTTCCGCGGCGAGATTGTCGCCAGAGGGTCCGTGTGGGGAAGGATGGAATGGCTGGAGTGGCAGTCATTGCAGCTCGCCGTGACGATCAGACCCTTCTTGAACAGACCCTCTCCGTGGATGCTCTGACTGTAGTTCTCGAGGATGTTGTGTTCGCCGATGTCGTAGGTAGACGCGACGGGCGCGCCTTCGCGATGACAGCGGCCGCAGGTCAGCGGGACGTTGGTCTTGTAGACCATCGATTTGGGATCACCAGGTGGGCGAATCTGATGGACCCCGTGGCAGTCGCGGCAGTCGGGAGCGTAGGGCAGTTTTCGAGCCAGCGCCTTGCCGTGCGCACTGGCATCGAAGTCCAGTTGGGCGTCGCCGTGGCAATCGCCGCAGCGCACTTTCGCCAGGCGCTCGGGGTGATCTTCGCTGGCATCCTCGTGACAGTCGGTGCAGTCGAGGTCGGCGTGGACCGAGCTGAGGAAGGCGTCAGGGTCCACATAGAGTGATTTCGTGGCGCCCTGCCGCTCCGTCTCGAAGCTGGCGTCGTCGTGGCACATGAAGCAGGTGTCGTTGTCGGTTTGGGCCGAGGCAGACGGCACGGCCAGGACAACGAGAATGCCCACCATGAAGAGCGAAGCGATCGACCGTCGTTTCGATCTCGTCACTCTGAGACCTCACTCCTACGAAACCTGCCGCGAGCGTGCGGCACGAGATCCCTCGATGAGGGCACCCGAATGCGGCTAATCCCGTCACCCAGCTCAACATAGACAATGTGAGGATCGGATTTCTCGCCCTGCCTATTGCGCCGATCTCACAAGTTCGAGCACGGTCAAACGGTCCGAGCCATGCGGCGTACTCGACCGTTTCCTAGGCGAGTCGTCCCAGGGCCTGCCCGACCTTGCGGCCCGTCACCCAGGCCCACAGGAAGTTGTAGCCGCCGAGACGGCCTGTGGCGTCGAGGATCTCGCCGCAGAGATAGAGTCCAGGCGCGACGCGGCTCTCCAGGGTCGCCGCGTCGACCTCACCGAGAGGAATCCCACCTCCCGTCACCTCGGCCGTCCGATAGCCCTCGTTCCCGGAGACGGGAAGCTCGAAGCGCTCCAGGATTTCGACGAGGCGCATGCGGTCTTCGCGCGCCAACTCCGCGAGGCGCAACGCCGGATCCACTCCGGAGATTTGCAGCAGGCGCGTCGCAAGGCGCTCGGGGATCGCGCGCTTCACAGTGGAGCCGACCGTGCGTTTTCCACCTTCCCGCAGTCGACGATCCCACAGGCCGGGCTCACCGCCTCCCCATTGCACGCGAAGGATCGTGGCCAATCCGGGCTGGGTGACATGCCGACTCATGTCCAGCACGACGGGCCCGCTGAATCCTCTGTGCGTGAAGAGGAAGTCGCCTTCGCGCTCTTCCACGAGCTTGCCTGCCACATAAGCGGACATCCGAACTGCAACGGACACGCCACTCAGTTCGGCCCAGCCCTCTTCGGTCGCGAGGAGCGGGACCAACGCCGGATAGGTCGGAACGAGGCTGTGGCCCAAGTTCGCGGCAAGGCGCAGGCCCGCCCCATCGCTGCCGGTTTTCGGCAGGGAGAGGCCCCCCGTCGCGAGAACGAGGGCGTCGGCCTCGAGGCTCTCGCCCTCCTCCGATCGCAACGTGAACCAGCCTTCGACGGATCGCTCGACGTCGCCGACGCGGAAGCCGGCGCGCAGTTGGGCGCCGCTTCGCTCGAGCGCGTGAAGCAGAGCGTCCAGGACGTCGCGCGAACGATCGCTGACGGGAAAGACCTTCCCCGACGCCTCGGTCTTCAGATCGACGCCCAGATCTCGTTCGAAGAATTCACGGACCTCTTCCAATGGCCAGGAGTACAGAATATTGCGCAGGGAATGGATCGACCCGGAGCCATGGAAATCATCGAGTGTGACGCGAGACGGTAGCACGTTGCAGCGGCCGCCGCCGCTGATCCGAATCTTTGCGCCGGGCTTCGGGCGCGTCTCGAGCAACACGACACTCACGCCCGCGCGGGCCGCGAAGATGGCGGCCACGAGGCCGGCGGCTCCGGCCCCGACGACGATGCAGGACTTCGCAGATGCTGCGTTCACACTCACGGCGCCTCAGCGAGCTTGCATCCATTCGATGCAGCGCTGCATCTCGTGTCGCATGGCGCTGACATCGAAATGACACGGCGCACCGTGGCCGGGCAGGATCCACGCGAAGTCGTGCTCGGCCAGACGGCGCATGGACTCGATTTGGATCTCCCAGTCATACCAACACGCGCTCCGGAACGCGTAGACCTGTTCCAAGCGGGCGTTCCACGCGACATGATCACCGCTGAAGAGAAAGCGGCCGTCATAGAGCAAACACGATGACCCCCGCGTATGGCCCGGCACGGGGAGAACCAACAGGGCGTCGTCCAGAGCCACAGGCTCCACGCCTTCGACCTGGATTTCCACATCGCGCGTGCTGTCGCCGACATCGTCCAGGTGTAGAACACGATCGCAGCCGAAGTGCTCGGCGTACTTTCTGCTATCGGCGACATCGTCGCAATGGCTGAGAAAGATCAGCGACAGTCCACCCCACTCCTCTAGACGGCGCACGAGTGGCCGCGTGAAACGCGGCGAATCCACGAGCACATTTCCCTCTGGCCGACGAACGAGATAGCTTGCCGCACCGAAGCTCTTCTCGGAGTGATATCCACAGTGGTAGACGGAGCCTTCGATCAAGTCGGGGATGGCCGCGACCGCCGGCGCCAGGTCGCGCCCGCTGTCGCAGCCGATCGAAGACGTCGGGCAGGCCAGAAGCGCCAACTCGGCCCGTCGCGAGGGTTTTGCGTCCTCGGGTTGCTGGTAGACCCGGGACATGGAGCCTTGGCGCGCGAAGGTCGTCGGGGCCATCCAGTAGCAAGTCCCGCAGTCGATGCAGCTGTCATCGACGAAGAAGGCACCGTCGACATTGGAAGGGAGGCGTCGATCGAGTTGGGCCATCAGTCACCGGGGATCGTGTCGAGCTCTGCACGCACGATCACATCCTAGCATGGACGGCGGTTCTCAACCCTCGAGCAGACCGACCGATTCACGCATGCTCCCGGGCTCCACGGGGTACATCCGCAGAGTCCGATACCCGTCGTTCCAACTGCGAAGTGCGATCTGAATGCCGATTCCGCGGCCACTCGGATCGAACAACTCGAAGACCCAGCGCTCGAGTTCGGTGGCCACCAGCACCGGCTCGAGACTCGCCGCATCGCCTGGCCGAATTCTGCGCGTGCGGACCACGCGATCAAACTCGTCTCTCACGCGATTCAGTTCGACGGGCGCCAAGGCCGAGCCCAGCCCTTGGCCGGGCAGCCTCGAGTCGCTCCCGGCGAGGGCGTCCATCGTGTGCGAGCTCAGTGCCCAGTACCGGTCGAAATCCGAAGTGGCGACCGCGGCGACGACCTCCCGGACGAAGGGCTCCGGGGACTCCCGTGGCCCGGCACAGGCGACGACGGATACGGCGAAGAGGATGGCGAACACGCAGCGCATGAGGACCTGCCTGGGCAGAGACAGCCCCTTTCCTTGCAAGCGAGATGCCGACGGAGCTTGAGGCCAACAGGGGGGTCCTGCTACGCTAGACCTGCCTCTCCCTGGATCGCACGACCACGTCCATGCTCGAAACCCCACCAAGGCTTCTCTTCTTCGGCGCCGCGCTCTACCTGCTGCTGACGCTCGGCAGT
>Ga0326597_10002937_pt1 | contig 25025 bp, 21 predicted proteins | sample RVTome_12_FD_203789 | JGI IMG/M metagenome (GOLD analysis project Ga0326597, IMG submission 203789) | Soil microbial communities from uranium-contaminated site in the Upper Colorado River Basin, Wyoming, United States - RVT100D185 | ecosystem: Environmental > Terrestrial > Soil > Contaminated >... | reverse complement strand
CCGCTCACCGCGGTGTTCGGCGCGGAGGCCAACGTTCGGCGTGGAATCCCAGCGGCAATGCTTGGTATCATTGACCGTGGAGCCCAAGCCATGACAAAGGCATTGAAGAAGGCATTTGAGGCGGCGTCGCGCCTCCCCGATCGGGAGCAGGACGAGCTTGCAACCGCCATTCTTGAGGAATTGGCGGCGGATGAGCGCTGGGAGGCCGCTTTCGCCCAGTCTCAGTCGGCGCTTGAACGCCTGGCCAGGGAAGCGCTCGAAGAGTATCGGGCGGGCCGAACCGAGGCCCTCGATCCCGATGCCCTTTGATCTCTAAGACCACCAGACGCTTTCGCGAGGCCTACACCCGGCTGCCCGAGCATGTTCAACGCCGCGCCCGTGAAGCTTATCGCCGGTTCAAGGACGACCCGAAGCATCCGAGCCTCCGCTTCAAGCAGGTCCACGCGACGCAGCCCATTCATGCGGCCCGCGTCGGCCTCGGACACCGAGCGCTTGCCATCATCGACGGCGAAACCGTCGTCTGGTTCTGGATCGGTGCCCACTCAGAATACGATCGGCTCCTCAGGGCGCTGTGAGTTATCGCGCCGAACCACTGTATGCAGCCGGCGGCCCAAGCCGCGGCTGATATGGCCGTTGGACGTATCTGGGATGAGAGCCGGTCCGGAAATGTTCGATGCTGAAGTTTGACCCGCGGTGGCGCTTCTCGCCTCCGGTCGACGGTCTGTATCGCAACGGCTCGATCCCTGCAGAGGTGATCTCGGACTTCGACCACCTGATCAGCAGGATCGCGACACAACGCGACCGCTGGAACATTCTTGAGCATTTCAAGGGCGCATTTTGCCGTGTCACCGGTCGCACGCATTTCCGTAGCTCCACCGAATCGTGGGCGGAGACTGACCTGTCGTCCGTAATGAATGACGCGGCGAGCAACACGCCCCTGTTTCTCGAGGCATTCTTTGACGCCTGTGAGGAGCTTCGCGAGGCCGGCGTCGGCACGCCCGACGTGGCCATGCTCAACGATATCTGCGAGAGGCACGGCATTGGCTATGTCATCCGCCCTCCGGATCTCGTCCTCAAGGAATCGGGGGCTGCCGCGCCGGTCGACCTGGCGCGCGCACCAACGCTCGCGGAGCGCGCCGTCGAATTACTCCAGGATTCGCTCCAGCGGTCAGAGCGCCTGTTATCCGACGGCCGACACCGCGAGGCAGTCCAGGAGACCCTCTGGGTACTGGAGTCCGTCGCGACTGCCTTTCGCGGGGTTGAGTCTGCGGGCGACTCCGTGCGAGGCAAGTACTTCAACGAGATCGTCCGCGATCTCCGTCGGCTCATGAAAGGCTCCACCCTGGACCGCGTCTTGGACTGGGTAATGGCGCTCCATGGCTACCTGTCGTCACCAACGGGCGGCGGCATCCGCCACGGTCTGGACCTCAATAGCGGAATTGCCGTGGGACCGCACGAGGCCCGCTTGTTCTGTAACCTTATACGGAGCTATGTCTCCTATCTCGTGGCAGAGCACGAGCGCCTTCAGGGGCCGCGGCCGGGCGCCTGAACGTCCAACTTCAGGTTTCAGCGGTCGTTGCCTCGCGTTGCTCGCTCCGGCCGCTGAGCGCAATCGTTGGCTGCACAACTCGTGCGTAGCGGTAGGGGTGAAGAGGTACTCAAGATGGACCTCTGCTGGCAGTGCGGTGCGGAGAACGAATTCCGCTGGATCGACGGCGGTCCGCGGCCCATCCACCTCTCGGGGGCATGGTGTAGTGGCGAGCGCGGCGACTACGGCGGTGTTCATTCTTCACCGCGACCCGGTTGTTCCACCAGGGGCCGACTCCGCGGGATGAATACGCTGGCACCATGAGGATCGCAACCCTCGGCTGGGGCTCCCTCCTTTGGGAGGGAGGAGCGGAATTCGACCGGTGGCATGACCCATGGTGCTACGACGGCCCCACCATCAAGCTCGAGTTCTCGCGGGTCTGCCAAACCCGCCTCGGCGCGCTGACTCTGGTCATCGACGAGGAGCACGGAAATCCGACTGCCGTCGCCTGGTGCCTCAGCAGGCGAGCGAGTTTGGAAGACGCTGTATGCGATCTGCGCTGTCGTGAAGGCACGACCGCGGCCAACATCGGCCGACTGATCGTCACTCCCCAGTTGGAAAAATCGGCCGAGCGCGGAGCCGAAGACCCCATGCTTGCCTGGGCTCGCCTGAAGGAACTCGACGCAATGGTCTGGGCGGCTTTGAAGGGGAATTTCACGGAGAAGATCCGGAAGCCGTTCTCCGTGAACGCGGTGGTGTCGTAACTGAAGACCCTGAAACCCGACGCCAAGGTGAAGGCGGCGGAGTACGTTTGGCGCGCGCCTGACTTCGTGAAGACGCCGGTGCGCTCAGCGCTCCAGAGACAGCCATGGTTCTCAGAGGCAGGCCGCTGACGAGGCGTTCCAGCGGGCCGGCGCTCAAGAGCATGCGTTGTACTTCGGTAGGAGCCGATAGGGTGCGGATGCCATCGCGCAGGACGCGGCGTATCTCGTCGTGGACGTTGACGCTGCCCGGTCCAACCGGCTAACGTGGGCCATATGCCGGCACCGGAATTTCGGGAGCGGCGCTGGACTCGTGTCGAAGACGATCGGCTCATCGATGCCGGCGTCTTCCAGCCCGGTGAGGCGGTCGAGCTGCTGGGTGGTCTGCTGGTCATCGCCGAGCCGCCGGGTGATGCCCATTTCACCGCGATCCGGCTGGCGGAGGATGCCCTCCGGGCGGCCTTCGGCCCGGGCTGGGAGGTGCGCGCTCAGGGGCCCATCGCGCTGGACGCCGAGTCCGAGCCCGAGCCCGACGTGGCGGTGGTGCCGGGAACTGCCCGCGATTACCGGGACGGTCATCCGACCCATGCGGTGCTCGTCGTCGAGGTTGCGGAGTCGAGCTTGAGGAGTGACCGGGAGGACAAGGGAGGCCTCTACGCGCGGGCCGGCATCGCCGACTACTGGATCGTCAACCTCGTCGACCGAGTCGTCGAGGTGCATCGCGAGCCGGGGCCGGAACCGGCCGCGCCTTTCGGCTGGCGCTACCAGTCCGTCACGACGGTTGGGCCCGAGGGGTCCGTGGCCCCTCTCGCTGCCCACCGCTCCCCGATCCCGGTAGCCGATCTCCTGCCGTAGTCGGACCTGCTGGCCCGGCGCTCCTGGGCGCCGTCTCAGTCCACGCGGAAGACGAAATCGCGGTCCAGGTTCTTGACGCTCGTCTGGCCCGAGAGCGCCATCGTCGTGCGGAGCTCCTGGCGCAGGATGCCGAGCGCGCAGGCGACACCCGCGGCGCCGTCGGCGGCGAGCCCCCACAGCACGGTGCGTCCCACCGCGACGACAGTGGCGCCGAGCGCCAGGCCCTTCAGCACGGCAGTGCCGCGGGTGAAGCCGCCGTCCACGACGATGGCGGCGCGGCCGGCGACGGCGTCCACGATCGGCGGGAGGGCGTCGATCGAGCCCTGGGTGTGGTCGAGCCGGCGGCCGCCGTGGTTCGACACCCACACGATCTCGACGCCCGCTTCGACTGCGCGCTTGGCGTCCCGCGCGGTCATGATGCCCTTGATTCCGATGGGCAGGCGCGTGGTCTTCTTGAGCCACGCGACGTCGTCCCAGGTGAGCCGCTCCGGATAGTTGGGGTCGGGGCCGCGCGGGTTGGGCGCGTGCGACATCGCATCCCGCGGGCTGAAGCGGTGGACGATGTCGCGCTCGCGCCTGCCGTAGACCTGGACGTCCACGGTGAGGACGACGGAGTGATAGTCCGAGGCCTCGACGCGAGCGAGGAGGTCGGCCGCCCACGTGCGGTCGCCGTGGTGGTAGAGCTGGAACATCTTTGGGCCCGGGCTCGCCTTGGCGACGTCCTCGACCGGCCAGCCCGCCGCGCCCGAGAGGAACTGCAGCGTGTCGCCCTGCGCGGCGCCGCGGGCCATCTCGCGGTCGCCTTCCGGGTGGAAGAGGATGAGCCCGCCCATCGGCGCGATCACCACGGGCCACGACAGCGGCAGCCCCAGCAGCGACGTGCGCAGGTCGATCTCGCGGATATCCACCAGGATGTCCTGGCGGATCGCGAGGCGGTCGATGGCGCGCCGGTTGCGGCGCAGCGTGGTCTCGCTCTCGGCGCCGCCGTCGCCGAAGTTCCACGCGTCTCTCGGCAGGACCTTCTTGGCGTGCTTCCGGATCTCGGGCAGCGTGGTTCATCGCACGGCAACATGTAAAGGTCGCGAGAGACGGTCGTAGTACACTGCGACGAGACCGCCGCACCGTCATGACCCTGACCGCGCGCTTCGACGTGTTGATCCACGCGCCGCTGTACGCGGCCCTGCGCACGCTCGCGCCCGAAGCCCGGGCGCGGTTCCGGCGTCTCGTGGATCGGCTCCGCACCGGCCAGTGGGGCGGCGGCACCCGCGTGAAGAAGCTCCGTGGCTGTCCGAAGCCGGTGTTCGAGGCGCGTCAGGATGCCGGGGACCGGATCCTATTCACCCTCGCGCACACCGCCGCCCGCGACGCCACGGAAACGCTCCGCCCGCATCTGCAGCTCTGGGACCTCGTGCACCACGACCGTGTCTCCGGAAGGGCGCGGCGGGTGAACCCATCGGCCGAGGCCGAATTCCTCGACTTCGAGGAGATGGAGGCGGAGGGGGTCAGCGAGCCACCGCCCCATCCCGCCGCCGGGTTCCACGAGGTCCCCGCGGCCGCGCCAGGAGCCGAGGCCGGGGTCGTAGAGCTGATGCTGGCGCCAGATGGGGCCGGCCCCCGCGCGCGCGAGGAGATCACCGGCGGCGTCCGCTGGTACGTGGTCCCGGAGCGGCTGCTGCTGGACGAGGAGCGATGGCAGGAGCTGATGGACCGGGGCGCGGAGGAGCTGGAGCTCAAGCTCACCGCGGAGCAGTACGCAGTCGTGCGGGCCCCCGGCCCCGTTCTCTTGTCGGGCAGCGCGGGAAGCGGAAAGACCACGATCGCCGTCCACCGGCTGGCGGCGGCGATGAGCGCGGCGGAGAGAGTTCGCGCGCTCTACCTCACTTACAGTACCTGGCTGCGCGACCATGCCCGCCGGCTGTTCGATGACCTGCTCGCCTGCCGAGGGGGGATCCTTCCGTCCTCGCCCGAGTTCCTGACGGTTCACGAGCTCTACCGGGCTCTGATCGTCGAGACCGGCGGCGCCCCGCCCGGCCCGGTCGTGGACTACCCCGAGTTCGCGCGGTGGTACGAGGGACAGTTCCGGCGCGCCGATGCCGCCCTCGCCTGGGAGGAGATACGGGGCATCGTCAAGGGCGCGAGCCTCGACCTGACCCGCCCATTACTTCCGCGCGAGGAGTACGAAGCCCTCGGTCGCAAGCGCGCTCCGGCGTTCGTCGGGGAGCGGGGCCGGCTCTATCACGTGGCCCGCCGCTGGCAGGACCATCTCGAGGCCGGCCGCCGCCTGGATGAGATCGACCTCTGCCGGATCGCCCTTGCCGCCGTCCCCGTCGGCGGGCTCTATGACCATCTGGTCTGCGATGAGGCCCAGGACCTCGCGGAGATCCAGATGGAGCTGCTGCTCCGTCTGGTGCCGGGGGGGTCGTTCAGTGGGCTGTTCCTGGCGGGTGACCCGCAGCAGGTGATCAACCCCAGCGGCTTCCGGTGGGCCGAGGTGCGCACGCGCATCCGCGACCGATTCCTCGATCGCGGCCGCCCGGTCCCTGACCTCGTGGTCCTCACGCGCAACTTCCGCAGCGTGCGTGGCCTCGTCGAGCTGGCCAACGAGGTGCTCGCGTTCAAGCGGGACCGGACCGGCCGCAGCGAAGGCGACGAGGCGGAGCAATCCGAGGTGGCCGGCGCCGCGCCGATCCTGGTGGCGGGCGACGAGAGCGCGCTCGCCGACGCCATCCGAGGCTTCGGACCCCGCTGTGCGGTGGTCGCGGGCTCGGCCGAGGTCAGGGAACGCCTGCAGGCTGTGCTTGGAACGACGCGTGTGTTCACGATCCCGGAGGCAAAAGGGCTCGAGTTCGACGTCGTCATCTTGTGGGGCGTGGTGGCCGCTGATCCCGGCCCGTGGGACCGGCTCCTCGACCCGAGCCTCGGCCTGCGCGAGGACCCGCCGGCGCGGCGCGCGCTCCATCACCTCTACGTGGCAGTCACCCGAGCTCGCCGCCACCTCGCCGTGTACGAGCCTCCAGGAGCGCCGCCGCTGTGGACGGCGGAGCGCTTCGCCACCAAGCTTGATCCCGAGCCACCCGCCTCGCTCACCCGCCTGTTCGTGCGATCGGCCACGCCGGGTGAGTGGTCGCGCGAAGGCGAATACTTCCTGGCGCGCGGCCGGTATCGGCAAGCGGCAGAATGCTTTCGCCGCGCCGGAGACGAGAGGCGCGAAGGCGAGAGCCTCGCCAGACATCACGAGGCCGCGGGGGAGCCGGCGCTCGCCGCCGAGCGCTGGCGGGCGCTTGGCGAGACGGCAGAGGCTGCGCGCTGCTTCGAGGCGGCGGAGCGATGGGCGGAGGCCGCCTCCGACTGGTCGCGCCTGGGAGACGAGATCGGCGCCCGCCGCTGCCGGGCTCGGGCGGCTGAAGCGGAACGACGGTGGGCGGATGCCGCGGCCGAATGGGAGGCGCTCGAGGCGTGGGAGGACGCGGCGCGCTGCTGGGCCGGCATGGGTCAGCGGCGGCGGCAGGTCCACTGCCTGGCGCTCGCGGCCGGCAAGGCCGGCCGGCCCGCGGATGCCGCCCGCCGGTGGGAAGAGATCGAGGAGTGGGACCGAGCTGTCGCGTCCTGGCGGGCCGCCGGTCGCGAGCGCGAGGGATGGTCAGCCGAAGCACGGAGTCACGAAGCCGGACGCCGCTGGGACGAGGCGGCAGCCGCATGGGAGAAGGCCGCTGACTCACGCCGGGCGTTGCGCTGCCGCGCGGACGGTGCCGAGGCCGCAGGACGATGGGAGGAGGCAGCCCACGGCTGGGAACAGCTCGGGGAGTATCAGCAGGCGATCCGGGCGTGGCAGCGCGCCGGGCGGCCGGACCAGAGCCAGCGATGCGCCACGCGCCGCGACCTTTCTGAGGGCCGCTTCTCCCGTGCCGCTGAGGCGCTCGAGGAACTGGGCGACCTCGCAGGCGCGGCCGATGCCTGGGCCCGGGCCGCGGCGGGTGGCCAGCACTCGCTCACCACACGCGCCCTGCCCTTGCCCGCGGCGGCCAGAGGGATATGGAGCGAGGGCGGCAAGCCCGCGCGTCTCGCCCGCGCGGCCTCTCCTCGCCGTGGACGGGGGAGGCCCGGTCGTCCAGCAGCCGAGATTCCCGATGCGAGGGTGCGCGGACTCGTGTGCGCAGCGCGGGTCGCGGAGGACAGCGGCAGATTCGAGGACGCCGCAGCCGTGTGGAAGAAGCTGGGCGACTCCGAGCAGGCGCTACGCTGCCGGGTCACGCACCTCGATCGGGCCGGCGATGTCGCCGAGGCCGCAAACCTTCTCGAGTCGCGCGAAAGATACAAGGCGGCGGGCGCCCTCTGGGCGCGCGCCGGGGACGCAGTCGGAACGGCGCGGTGCCGGGCCCTGCTCGACCAGAAGCATGGGCGCCTCCTTGAAGCGGCCGAGGCCTGGGATGCGCTGGGCGAGCCGACACGCGCCGCGCGTTGCCGCGCGAACCACTGCTTTCGCCGCGGTGACTACGAGGAGGCCGCGCGAGGCTACGACACAGCCGGAGAGCCGGAGATGGCGGTGACCGCGCGGGTGCTCGCAGCCAAGCTCACGGCGAACTTCGGAGCGGCCGAGAAGGTGGTGAAGGATTCCGGGATGCAACACCTGCATCGAGCCCTTCTCGGGAGTCGGCAGACCTGGCTGGCCGAGGCGGCCGTGTTCGCCGCCAACCACGCGCGGGCCCACTCGGATTCGATCCGAGAGCGGGGGCCGGCACGCCTCTCGGCCGGTCTCTCTCGCGGGCAGGGCCCGAGCGACGGTGCGGCCGCCGGCGCTCGTGAGCCGGGAGCCCTCTCTCGCAAGGCGGTCGAGCCCGCCGACGTCTCCGAGGCCGTGCTCGACGCCGTGTGCCGCTTCCCCGGACTCACCTGCGAGGGTGTAGCGCAGGCGATCGGAATCTCCACCGCCCGAGCAAAACCTCATCTCGCTGCCTTGACCGAGAGTGGGAAGCTCCGCAAAGTGGGTCGGACTCGAGGCACGCGCTACCATCCGGGCTGAGGAGCATAGGAAACCCACCGTCGTAGATGAGCGGGAGGCGTCGTGAATCGCCGTCGTCCCGCTGCTCCGAGGACCGCGGCGTCCGGCTACCGTCGACTCTGTTTTCCTGAAGGTCAGGGCTCCCCTCGCGCCGACGAGCGGCTCCGCGCTCGCTCGAGGAACGAGGGCTCGTCGCGCGGGCCGTGGCCGGCGACGAGCTTCTCAAAGCCCGTCATGAAGCCAGCTTTCCGATGATGCGCCCGGCGCACGTCGGCGACGAGTGCCTCCCAATCGCGGTGGAGGCTGGAGCGTGCGTAGCAACGTTTGGCGTCCTCGAAGTTCGACAGCGCGGCAGCGTAGTACTTGCTTCTCTTCGCGACGAGGATGCGCATGCCCAGCGCGCGGTAGACCTTGGCCGCCACGTCCGGATGGGACTTTGCGAGGCGCTTGGCGGCGGGCTCTGTCCGGTAGTGGCTGAGGGCCTCGATCTCCGCGTCGGTCGCGGTGCGGAGCCGTTCTACGAGACGCTCGATCTCTTTGGTCTTTAGCAAGAGCTCGATAAGCGACCCGAGGTCGGCGCGCTCCGCCGCATCTATTGCCTTCGCATGCCACGCCGCGCGCTCGGTCTTCGGCGCGAAGCGCATCAGCTCCTCGTAGCTGAACTCGTTCGGGTCCTCGCGGAATTCGGCCCAGGCCTCCTCGAGCGCGTCGCGGCTGCGGCCAAGCCTTGTGAGCAGCTCGCGCTTCATCGTAGCGAGGTCGTGCCCGGCCATCGAGCCGTGCGGGTGCTTCTTCTCCGCCGCGAGACCGCGGTCCACCCAGGCGAGCGCCTCGTCTCGCTTGCGCCGAGTCCTGAGCATGGTGGCGACCGCGAGGCAGTCCTGGGCCGAGGGCTCGGTCTGCTCGCAGAGCGTGACGTAGGCCCGCACGTCGCGCTGCTGGGTGTAGATCGCGCGCAGCATCTCGCCTCGGCGGCGGCGCGCGTGCGCGTGGTCCCCGTGGGCGGGAGCCAGGGCCGGCTCGGCGGCATCCGGCGCATCGAAGCGGGCCTTCACCTGACGCTCGAAGGCGGCGAGGCCGTCCTTGTTTATTACCTTCACGGCGTTACCCTCGAGGGTGTACGCGAAGTCGTAGGGGTCGTTTTCCATCCGATCGAGCAGCAGCTTCGCGGTCTCGTCGGCGTCAGACCTGGCCGCCTGCCGCGCCTTGATCCAGCCGCAGTAGAGGCTTTCGACGAACATCCCGAAGCTGCCGCTCGAGTCGTCGAGCTCCTCGGCCTTCTCGTAGCAGCCGGCGAGGAAGGTCTCGTAGAGGCCCCCGGCTCGCTCGGGATCGGTACGGACGAGCTTCTCGATCTGACCGGCGACCTCCTCGAGGCTCGAGACGAAGTCCGAGCCAGCCTTGTACGCAATGAACCGCCCTGGCTGAAGCGCGGCCTCGACCGCTGCCTCCAGCGGGTCCCGCGGTTGGGGTCTGCGCCGCGTCATCACTCGATCCCGACCTCCTCCGTCGAGCGGCGGCTGTGCTGCACGCCCGCGGAATCGGTGAAGAGCCAATGGGCCAGGAGCCTTGCCGTGGTCTTGCACCCGACGGCGCGAGCCCGCAGGGGCTCGATCACCATGGTGGGCCGGAGGGCGGGCGAGGCGTCGAGGGACGGGTCTCTCACAGCGGCAGTCGCCTCTTGCGGATGGCCAGCCAGAGGTTCTTCCGGCGGGCGTGGGCGGTAGCCCAGCCCCGCACGATCCGCTGGTACGCTACTGCGTCCAGTTCGAAGACCGCGGCGAGCCACTCGGCGCAGTCGTCGTAGTGCGACCCACTGGCGGTCGCGGGATCCGGAACCAGACGGGGTGCGTGACGCTTCCAGAACTCCGCAACCTCCGGAAACAGGTCCGCCACTCCCAACGCTTCGATGAAGCGGCGTCGCGATGCGTTCAGGGAACGATCACCCTCCGATCGCCGAGACAGCAGCCGGTGGAGCGTCGGCGCCGACCGGCGCAGCGCGGCGCCGACGTCCAGGTCGAGGGTCAGGGTCCCGAGCGCGTCGAGAGCTTGCCGGTGTGTAGCCGGCGTGCTCTCCGTCTCCTGGAGCCACTGCCGCACGGCACGGCGGAACGATGGCGCGCCGTCGTTCCCGGCGCGGGCAGCGTCCACCAGGGCCCGCACCCACGCCGACCCCAGAGTTTCGTGGCCGTCGCCCCGGCTCCCGAGGGTCGTCTCCACGACCAGCGACCGCCAATCCGCAAAGAGCCGGTCGCGCATGTCCGAGAACCGCGGTGGTGGAACTTGCCGGAACGCCGCGAGGGCGGCGTTACCGTCCGCCCACCGGCGGCTGACCGCGAGCTGAAGCTCCAGCGCGCAGGCCATCTCCTCCTGGCCAAGGCCCGTGGCGACCTTTCGCCAGCTCTCGAGGAGGGGAAGCGCCGCCGCATGCTGGTCGTTCCAGTGCCGCAGGGCAGGATGGAAAATGAGCAGTGTCGCCCGCGGGTCCCATGCCTCTCCTGTCTTGAGGCGGAGCAGCGCGCGCACGGCTTCCGTGATGAGGGGTGGCGCCTGGTCGAACGCCTTCCGGCGGATCAGATCCGCGACGAGGGGGAGCGCGAGCGCCCAGTCCTGCGCGATGTTCTGCCGGCTGGTCTCGGCGAAGAGCGTGGGGTCCCACCGCCGCGCGAGATCCTGGTGGATCTTGAACCATCCAGAGTGGGCCTCGCCGAGTACCGCCGCCCAGTGGCTTGCGGTCCGGTGTGCCGCGATGCCTTTCAGGACCGTCTTCTGATCCGCGTCGCCGAGCCCCAGGATGAACCGCGCCACCGTGTCGTCATCCAGGCTCACGATCCTGGCCGAAGCCTCCAGTTTCCGGATCGCCTCGGCCAGCTCGAAGGCGCTATGCCCGTCCCGTCGGCGCGCCCGCCATTCCCATTGGAGGAGACAACCGGTCACCTCGGGCCCGAGAGAGCAGCCGTCTCCGGACGATGGGTCCATCCAGTCGGGCAGTCCCGATCCGATCTCCGCGTCCATCTCCTCGATGGCGGTCAAGAAGCTGAAAGCGGGCGCGAGCCCTTCGTCCATCACGCGTTCCAGCATCGCGCGCATCCGGGCCGCGATGGGTTCGAGATCCTCGGCCAGGCTGGACGCGTCTAGATACGGCTCTTCCCAGTGGTGCTCACGGACGACGTACTGGCCGTCCTCGTCTCCCGACTCGGCGATGCAGGCTTCCCAGTCGCTCCAGGCCTTCTCCCACTCTTGGCGGATCTTCGCCCCTCCGGGGGAGGGCCGCGCCTTCGCCCCGCTGCGCCCGTGGGCTCCGAGCAGCGTGCGGAGCGTGTCGCCTGTCTCCCTGCCAAGCCGGGCGACGAGGCGGTCGCGGCCCCCCTCATCCAGGGCCAGAAGCGCACATGCGACCACGCGTCGGATCTCGTCCTCCGACAAACCGTGGGCGAGCAGCTCGAGCAGCGCCCCCTCCTCCGCGTCGTCGGCACGCTGCCCTTTACGGGTTCCCCGCGCTCTTGCCGTCATCTCCGTTGCCTCCTCTCGAAGGAGTCCCCGTTCGAGCGCGGGCCGCGCCCCGTTGCGAGCTAGACGTCTTCGCTTCCCGGCACGGTGCCCTTCGGGAGGCTCTCGATGTGCGCGCAGATGTCACGGGGACGGGTGAGCCAGACGTGGTCGCGGTGGCGGGCGATGTGCTCGAGGGCGCGGCGGAGCTGGCGGATCCGGTAGGGGCGGCCCATGACGAACGGGTGTAGGGAGATGGGGCATACGAGCGGCTGGCGCTCGGACTGGGCGAGCATCTCGTCGAACTGGTCGACGATCATGTCGGCGAACTCGCCCGAGGTGTAGTGGTACCAGACCACGCCGCGGGTGTCGTTGACCTCGATGGGGTAGGGCATGGACAGGAGCGGGCCGGAGCGGGTCTTCATCCAGATCGGCTGATCGTCCATGGTCCAGTCCATCACGTAGCGGTAACCGGCCTCCTTGAGTAGGTCGAGCGTGGTAGCGCTGTTGGAGAGCCAGGGGCTCATCCAACCGGCGGGTCTCGCCCCCTCCTGCCGCTCGATGGTGGCGGTGACGCGCGCGATCAGCTCGCGCTCGGCCTGTTCGTCCAGGTGTCCCTGCTCCTCGGAGTTCGTCACGCCGTGGCCCAGGATCTCGTCGCCTCGCTGGCGGAGCTTGACGGGGATGTCGGGGCACTGATCGTAGACGGCGATGTTCATCTGCGCCTCGACGGGCAAGTCGAGCGCGTCGAACAGCTCGAGCATGCGCCAGACGCCAACGCGATTGCCGTAGTCGCGCCAGCTATAGATGCTGTGGCTCTGCGCCTGGTCGGGCGGCGCGATGGCCACGCCCTTGCCCATGCCGTAGGCGAAGGCCTCGATGTTGACGGCCAGGTAGACAGCCAGTCGCCAGCCGCCCGGCCACGTGTAGTCGGGGCGTGAGCCGATGCTCGAATAGCGATACCGGCCGTGGGTCGGGAGCATGCGTCAGTTCACGCGGCGCGCGCGGCCGGCCCAGTACGGCTCGCGCAGCTTGAACTTCTGCAGCTTACCGGTGGCCGTCCGGACGAGCGTGTCCCGCAGCTCGACCGAGGTCGGGCACTTGTAATGCGCCAGCCGGCCTCGGCAATGCGCGATCAGCTCCGGCTCGGTGGCGGCGGCGCCGGGGCGGAGCATCACCAGCGCCTTGATGGTCTCCCCCCACTTCTCGTCGGGGACCCCGATCACTGCGACCTCGGCCACCGCAGGGTGCTGGTACAGGCAGTCCTCCACCTCGATGGAGGACACGTTCTCGCCCCCGGTGATGATCACGTCCTTCTTGCGGTCAGTGATGGCGATGTACGGGCCTTCACTGGAACCGCCGTCGCCGGTGTGAAACCACCCGTCGACGATGGCCTTGGCCGTCTCCTCGGGCTGATTCCAGTAGCCCTCGAAGACGTGGTTGGAGCGCGCGAGCACCTCGCCCTCGTCGTCCACGCGCATGCGGACGCCCACCGCGGGCACGCCCGCGCGGGAGAGGCGCCGCGCCCGCTCAGCGGCCTCAAGCCCGTCCCACTCTGCCGGCGCGCGGTTGATGGTGAGGAGCGGCGCCGTCTCGGTGAGACCATAGATCTGGATGAACTCCCAGCCCAGCTCGGCCTCGATCCGCTCGATGGTCCGGGATGGCGGCGGCGCCCCCGCGACGACCACCCGCACGCGCCCGTGCCCTGGCACCGCGACGCCGTTCTGGCGGCGGCTCGCCGCGGCGTCGAGGACGGCGGCGATCACCGCCGGCGCGCAGTTGAGCAGCGTGACCCCCTCGGCCTCGATGCGGCGCAGGATTTCCTCGCCGTCGATCTTGCGGATGACCACCTGGCGCGCACCGATGCCGGTGACCGCGTACGGCATGCCCCAGCCATTACAGTGGAAGGTGGGCAAGGTGTGCAGGTAGACATCGCGGTCGGTCATCGCCAGGTGCCAGCCGAAGGTGACGGCATTGAGCCAGAAGTTTCTATGGGTGAGCTGAACACCCTTGGGCCGCGCGGTGGTCCCGGACGTGTAGTTGATGGACACGGTGGCGTTCTCGTCGGTGACGCGAAACCGCGGCGTCGCCCCCTTGCGCAGGAAGAGCTGGGGGTCGGTGGCGGCGCCGAGCACGAAGCGGTGCTTGACCGGGATGTGACGCAGCGGCTCGTCCAGCTCGGGGTCGACGAGGAGCACGGAGGAGCCCGAGTGCTCGACGATGTAGCGGGTTTCCTCCGGATTGAGCCGGAAGTTCACGGGCACAAGGATGCGGCCGAACACGCTGACCCCGAACAGGCTGATGAGAAAGCGCGCCGCGTTGGGCGAGACGATGGCGACGCGGTCGTTCTCGCCGACGGCGAGGTCGTCGAGGGTCGCCGCGAGGCTTCGCGCCATTTCGGCGAAGCGCGCGTACGTGAAGCGCTCGAGGCCGCCGCCCGGCGGGTTGGGCTCGTCAACCACGGCCTCGCGGCCGCCGTACACGAGCTCCGCGCGCTCGAGAAAGTCGCTCAGGGTGAGGGGAACGATCATGGTGGTCTACCTCCAGAAGCGAATTGGCCGACCAGCGTCGCCGCCGGCCGGCGGACCGGTCGAGGATAGACCACGCCCTTGGGATACGCAACTGCGCCGCCCCCTCGAAGGGCCGCGCTATACTGGCGCGAGCTGGAGGGCGCTACGATGCGCCCCCGCCGAGAGGAGCCCGTGCGTGCAGCTCGACCCGAGAGACAACCCTGACGCCGTCTACAAGCTCCTGATCGGCAGCGTGGTGCCGCGGCCGATCGCGTGGGTCTCCACCGTCGACGCCGACGGCGTCAATAATCAGTGGGCGCGGGCGCTCCTGCTTTTCATCGTATCGTGGCTCAGACACTTGCGGGGTCGCTGCGCTGAACGTAGGGTCGAGGCTATGGGACTGTTCCGCGTGAGGGGACGCCCGACTGGACCCACGGGCCGGAGCGAAGACGCCGAGCTCCTGGTCGACACCGGAGCCACGCTGCTCGTGGTCCCGCGAGCGCTGGCCGAGCGGCTGGAACTGGCGGCCCGGCGCTCCCAGCCGGTGCTGATCGCCGGGGCCCGGCGGGCCACGTGGCCTGTGGCCGAAGTGGGCCTGTCCCTCAATGGCCAGGACGTCACCACGCCGTGCTTCATCGCACCCGACGGTCCCGCGCTCCTGGGCGCGGTCGCACTCGAAAGCCTCTTTCTGGCCGTGGATCCTGTCGCGAAGCGCCTGATTCCCGTCGAGGGGTTCGTCGGCGCTGCGTCGTAGGGCCCGCGTCAGTCCACGCGGAAGACGAGGTCGCGCTCCAGGTTCTTGACGCTCGTCTGGCCCGAGAGCGCCATCGTGGTGCGGAGCTCCCGGCGCAGGATGTCGAGCGCGCAGGCGACGCCCGCGGCGCCGTCCGCCGCCAAGCCCCACAGCACCGTGCGTCCCACCGCGACGACCGTCGCGCCGAGTGCCAAGCCCTTCAGCACCGCGGTGCCGCGGGTGAAGCCGCCGTCCACGACGATGGCGGCGCGGCCGGCGACGGCGTCCACGATGGGCGGCAGGGCGTCGATCGAGCCCTGCGTGTGGTCGAGCTGGCGGCCGCCGTGGTTCGACACCCACACGATCTCCACGCCCGCCTCGACGGCGCGCGTGGCGTCGCGCGGGGTCATGATGCCCTTGAGCCCGATGGGCAGGCGGGTGGTCTTCTTGAGCCACGCGACGTCGTCCCAGGTCAGGCGCTCCGGGTAGCTGCCGTCGGGGCCGCGCGGGTTGGGCGCGTGCGACATCGCGTCGCGCGGGCTGAAGCGGTGGACGATGTCGCGCTCGCGGCGGCCGTAGACCTGGACGTCCACGGTGAGGACGACGGACTGATAGCCCGAGGCCTCGACACGCGCGAGGAGGTCGGCCGCCCACGCGCGGTCGCCGTGGTGGTAGAGCTGGAACATCTTCAGCCCCGGGCTCGCCTTGGCGACATCCTCGACCGGCCAGCCGGCCGCCCCCGAGAGGAACTGGAGCGTGTCGCCCAGCGCGGCGCCGCGGGCCATCTCGAGATCGCCTTCCGGATGGAAGAGGATGAGCCCGCCCATCGGCGCGATCGCCACGGGCCACGACAGCGGCAGCCCCAGCAGCGACGTGCGCAGGTCGATCTCGCGGATATCCACCAGGATGTCCTGGCGGATGGCGAGGCGGTCGATGGCGCGCCGGTTGCGGCGCAGCGTGGACTCGCTCTCGGCGCCGCCGTCGCCGAAGTTCCACGCGTCCCTCGGCAGGACTTTCTTCGCATGCTTCCGGATCTCGGGCAGGGTGACGAATTTATCGGCCATGGCTCAGTACCATAATGCTTTCGAGGCCCCAAAGTAAATGGGGACGCAAATGAGCGATTGACAGCCGGGCGCGCCCGCGTCTAGATTCGGGCCGGCCGCGCCAACCCCACCGACAAGGAGACCCATACCATGATTTACGAGCTCCGCACGTATTACGCCATGCCCCTGCGCCTGCCGGACCTGAACCGGCGCTTCGCCGACATCACGCTGGGCTACTTCAAGAAGTACGGCATCGAGGTCGTCGGCTTCTGGACCAACGAGCTGGGCGGCTCGTCCGAGCAGTTGATCTACATGCTGGCCTACGACAGCCTCGCGGACCGCGAGAAGAAGTGGAGCGCCTTCATCGCCGACCCGGAGCGCCTCGCGAAATTCGCCGAGACCGAGAAGAACGGGCCGCTCCTCAGCCGGCTGACGGCGCAGATCCTCAAGCCGACCGCATACTCGCCCATGAAGTAGACGGCCGTGCACGCCACCGCCGCGCCGGCCGACCGGGTGTTCCAGGGCGCGGACGCGCGTGTTCCGCCCGGGCCCTGGGACGTCATCGTCGTGGGCGCCGGGATCTACGGACTGCCGGCGGCGTATTTTCTCGCCACGCAGCAGCGCGCGCGCGTGCTCGTCCTCGAGGACAACGCCATCCCCGGCGAGTGCATCACGGTCAACACGGGCGGCATCATCCGCATCGCCTATTCCGACCTCGACGTGGTCCGCGTGGCGGCCTTCGCGCGCGAGATCTACCGCGATCCCGTCGCGCGGCTGGGGCTCCGCGCGCCGGTGCACCTGGGCTTCGTGCCCACCGGCTGGGCGCGCTTCGTGTCCGAGTCCGGGGTACCCGGCATCCTGGCTGAAGTCACGCGGATCGCCGAGGGCGCGGCCGGCCGCCTCGACGTGGTCCCGATGCGGGACTATCTCGCGCGGCTCGAACCGGGCCGCCGCCGCAACCTCGAGCGGATCATGGACGTGGAGGATTCGACCCACGTGCTGGCCGACGAGGAGGGCGGCTTCGCCGACGGCGGCACGGCGCTCACCGGCTTCTTCGAGGCCTGCCTCGAGGCAGGCGTCTGCGTCAGCCTCTACTCCTACGTCGCCGAGTTCCTCCGGGAGGGCGAGCGCGTGACCGGCCTCGTGCTGGAACGGTGGTCCCAGCGCGGCGCGGAGCGCCACGTCGTCGCCCGCGAGACGCTCACGGCCGACAGGATCGTGCTGGCCGCGGGACGCGGCAACGCGGCGCTCGTGCGGAAAGCCGCGGGCTGGGAGATGCCCACCTTCACCAGCTTCCACCAGGTGCCGTACATACGGAACTCGCCCGATAACAAGTTCGCTCAGCGCCGCTACGCCGTCGGGCCGCCCGGCGCGCGCCGCGAGGTGGAGCTGATCGATGCGCCGACCATCTCGCACTGGCGCGACATCTATTTCCGGCCGGAGGGCGACGGGCTCATCTTCGGGACGCACCACCGGGAGCTCCAGCAAGACGACTACCAGCCGCGGGGCGGCAAGATCGGCGGCATGCGCGTGGGGCTCGACCAGGTCATGATCGAGACCCTGATGGAGGTGATGCCTCACTTCCCCGTGCTGTCCTCCCAGGGACTCAACCTCGGCAAGACACCCGCCGACATCGCCGGCGGCGCTTATTACATGAACCCGGAGGAATTGCCCTTCGAGGGCCTGGTGCCGGGCACGGGCGGCGCGGTCTTCTATGCCGGCAGCGGCTGCGGCACCGGCTTCAAGCTCGGCCCAGGCGTCGCCTGGCTCCTCGCCGAGCGCATGGCCGGCATCCCGCGCGAGAATCGCCTCATCGCCTCCCACGCGCTGTCCGCCGAGCGCGCGGAGTACTTCTACCCGCCGGGGACGAGCCGCGAGGAGCTGTTGCGCCAGTTCAGGCCCGCCTCCGAAGGCGGCAGGCTCATCGAGATGGGCGCGGCGGGGATCTCCGTCGCCCGGCAGAGGAGGGCGTGACGCGTGCGCCGGGCGCCGCCGACCTGCTGCGCGCGGCGCCCTCTGGCATAATGACGCCCATGCCGAAGGCCGCCGTCGTCCTGATCGCGCTGCTGCCGCTGGGGTTCGGGGCCTGCGAGCGCGAGCAGAAGGGTATCAGCGAGGACCTGCCGGCCGCGCGCGCTACAAAGGCGCGCGCCGACGCCCAGGTGATCGCGACCGCCGTCCGGCAGTACCAGGCGACCTTCGGGACACTGCCCGAGTCCATCGAGGACCTGACCGGAGCGCGAACCGCCTCGGGTGTCACCGGCGGGCCGTTCCTGGCGAGGATCCCGACGCCGCCCACCGGCTTCACGCCGTACCAGTACGCCAAGCAGAGCGACGTCAACTTCACCGTCTCGTCGTCAGGCGGCGGCGTCACGGTCACGGCGCCCTAGGCGTGAAGCGTCCGGAGGTCGTCCGCCCGTGACCGCGCGCGGGGCCGATCTGGTCGTCGGCGCGCTCGCCGCGGCGGGCGTCCGCCAGCTGTTCTCGCTCTCGGGCAACCAGATCCTCTCCGTCTACGACGCCACCATCGGCCGGGACATGCGCATCATCCACACGCGACACGAGGCCGCGGCCGTGCACATGGCGGACGCCTGGGGTCGGCTCGGCGAAGAGCCGGGCGTCGCGCTGGTGACGGCGGGGCCGGGGCACCTGAACGCGCTCTCCGCGCTCTACGGCGCGCTGATGGCGGAATCTCCAGTCGTGCTGCTGAGCGGGCACGCGCCCACGGGACAGGCGGGCCGCGGCGCCTTCCAGGCAGTGGACCAGGCCGGCGCCGCGGCTCCGGTCACCAAGGCCTCGTGGATCGCCAAGGACGCGGCGAGACTCGGCGAGGACATCGCGATGGCGCTCGAGCTGGCGCGGAATGGTCGGCCGGGCCCCGTCCACGTGAGCCTGCCGGGCGATCTGCTCGACGCGACGGTAAGAGACGAGGGCGCCTCCGGCTCCGCCGCCGGTCCGCGGGGCTCGATGTCGGTCGCGCAGGCCGATCTGCGCCGCCTCCTCGAGCTGCTCGAGGAGGCGCGCCGCCCGCTCATCCTGATCGGCCCCGCGATGGCAAGGCAAGCCCGCCGCGCCAGCGTCGAGCGGTTGGCTGCGGCGACCTTCATGCCGGCGCTCCCGATGGAGAGTCCGCGCGGCGTCAATGACCCGTGGCTTCACCTGGCGACCGGCTGTCTCGGCCGGGCCGACCTCGTCCTGCTTCTCGGCAAGCGGCTCGACTTCGCGGTGCGCTTCGGCGGCGCGCCGCCTTTCGAGCCCGCGTGCCGCTTCGTCCAGGTGGACTGGGACGCCGAGGCGCTCGACCGCAGCGGGCGCGTCACCCTCGGCCTGGTCACCGACCCGGCGCTTCTCGCCGGCGAGCTGGCCGCCGCGACGCCGCTCGCGGGACGCTGGCGGGCGTGGGGCGACGAGGTCGCGGCAGCGCGAGCTTCGGTTCCCGCGGAGTGGGAGGGTCTTCGCCGCTCGTCACGGACGCCCATGCATCCGCTGCGCGTCTGCGCGGAGATCCAGCCGCTGCTCGACCGCGGCGGCGTCCTCGTCGCCGACGGCGGCGAGTTCGGCCAGTGGATCCAGGCCGGGTGCGAGGCCGGGACGCGCCTGATCAACGGGCTCTCCGGCTCGATCGGCAGCGCCCTGCCCATGGCAATCGGCGCGAGGCTCCGCCATCCCGAACGGCCCGTGATCGCGGCTCTGGGTGACGGCACCTTCGGCTTCCACGCCTTCGAGCTCGACACCGCCCTGCGCGCGGGGCTGCCCGTCGTGGTCGTGGTGGGCAACGACGCGCGCTGGAACGCCGAGCACCAGCTGCAGCTTCAGCACTACGGCGCCGCTCGCGCGGTGGCATGCGAGCTGCGTCCCTCCCGCTACGACCTGGTGGCGTCCGCGCTGGGCGGCCACGGCGAGCACGTGGAGCGCCCGGAGGAACTCGGGCCCGCGCTCGAGCGGGCGCTCGCCTCGGGTCTGCCGGCCTGCCTCAACGTGCTGATCGACGGCGTCCCGGCGCCGACCTACCGCGCTGGCGCGGCGCCCTCCCACTGAGCGGCGCGCCAGCCTGGAATATTCGAGGCCACCGCTCGTGCAACCGGTCGGGTGGCGTCGGGGGCGGGGGCTGCGCGGCCGGCGGAGTGGGCCCTTCGCAAGTGTTCGAAGCCCGAAGGGCTTCGATTCACGCAGTCGTAGGGTGGCGGAACCGGCCGCGCAGCCCCCGCCCCCGACGACAGGACCCGACCGCCTCGCGCGCGGTACGCTCGTGGACAGTCCAGGCTAGAGGCTGATCCTCCGTTTGGCCATGGCGCGGTCCCACTTGGTCTCGTAGGCGTCGTCGAAGAGGATGGCCTCGTCGGGCGGCACGACGACCCAGTAGCCGGCCTTCATTTCGGCCTCGAGCTGCCCCGGCGCCCAGCCGGCGTAGCCCAGGGTGAAGCGGGCACGCCGGGGGCCCTTGCCTTCGGTGATGGACTTGAGAATGGACGGCTCGGAGGTGATCGCGACGCCGTTGCCGACCTTGAGCGTGTCGGGACCCGCGTAGTCGTCGGTGTGCAGGACGGAGATGCCCGTCGCCTCGACGGGGCCGCCTACGTGCAGTCTGACGGAGCCCTTGGCGCCTTCGCCCGGCAGGCCGGCCTGCTGGAGAAGGACCGCCATGGGCACCTCTCCCAGCTGGCGGTTGATGATGAGACCCATGGCGCCGCTGCCGGCGTCGTGGTGGACCATGTAGATGACGGTCCGGTTGAAGAAGGGGCCCTTGAGTTCCGGCGTCGCCACGAGCAGCTGGCCGGCCGTTCGCGCGTCTTGGGCGGGGGCGTCCGCCGGCTGCGCGGCCCAGAGCGCCGCGCCCAGCAGAACGGCCGCCGCGGCAGTCGCGTGCAGCGAGGGCCGCGAGGGGAACACGCCTCTCACCTCCATCCCGGAAGCAGGATTCGTGGCACAGTATAGACGATGCCCTGGCCCGCCGGGCTCCGCGCGTTCCGCCACCGCGATTTTCGCCTCTTCTGGTCCGGCCAGCTGGTCTCCCTCGTCGGGACGTGGATGCAGACCGTCGGCCAGGCGTGGATCGTCCTCGAGCTCACGGGCTCGCCGTTCAAGCTGGGCGTGATCAGCGCGCTCCAGTTCGGCCCGATGCTCTTTCTCTCCCTCCTCGCGGGCGCGCTCGCCGACCGTGTCCGCAAGCGGCGCCTCCTCCTGCTGACGCAGGGCGCGCTCATGCTCCAGGCCCTGGCCCTCGCCGCGCTCGACTGGACGGGGCAGATCCAGTTCTGGCACGTCGCCGTGCTGGCCGCGATCTACGGTGTCGCCAACACGCTCGACCTGCCGGCGCGGCAGTCCTTCGTCGTGGAGCTCGTGGGCAAGGCCGATCTCATGAACGCCATCGCGCTCAACGCCACCGTCTTCAACGGCGCGCGGGTCGTGGGCCCCGCCGTCGCGGGCCTGCTCATCGCGCGGTACGGCGTCGCGCCGGCATTCCTCGTGAATGGGCTCTCCTTCCTCGGGGTGCTGGTGGCGCTCTCCGCAATCCGCACCGAGGGCGCGCCGCGTCCCCGCGCCGCCGCCACGGTGGGCCAGGAGATTCTCCAGGGCGTGCGGTATGCGGCCGGCACCCCGCTCGTCGGGCTCATTCTCGGCCTGCTGCTCGTCGTGAGCCTCTTCGTCCTCAACTTCAACGTGCTCGTGCCGCTCGTGGCGCGCGACGTGCTGCACGAGGGCGCGCGCGGCTTCGGCCTCCTGATGGCGTCGCTCGGCCTCGGCGCCGTGGCGGGGGCGCTTGCCCTCGCCGCCATGTCCCATACGCGACCGCCGCTCGCCCTCATCATCACGGCCGCCCTCGTCACCTCGGGAGGCCTGCTCGGCCTGGCGGCCGTGCGGCACTTCTGGATCGCGGCGGCGGCGCTGGCCGTCATGGGATTCACCCAGATCGTCTTCATGGCGAGCTGCAATACCACGGTGCAGGTAAGCGCGCCCGATCATCTTCGGGGGCGGGTGATGAGCCTCTACGCGCTGGTCTTCGTGGGCGTGCATCCGTTCGGCGCGCTGCTCACGGGCGGGGTGGCGGAGAGGTGGGGCGTGGGCGCAGCCTGTCTCTGGGGCGGCGGCATGGGGCTCGGCCTCGTCCTGGCGCTCACGCTCCTCTGGCAGCGCCGCGGAGTATAATTCAGCCCGCGGGGGGGTAACGACGTCCAATGACAATAGAGACCACGCTCACATCCGACACGATCCCGGTGCGGGAGACGCACCGCTTTGACCTGGGAGCGCTCGAGTGCTATCTCGCCGGGCGCATCCCGGGCTTCGCGGGGCCGCTCCGCGTCAGCCAGTTCCAGGGCGGCCAGTCCAACCCGACCTACCGGCTCTCCGCCGCCGGCCACGAGTACGTGCTTCGGCGCAAGCCCCCGGGCAAGCTCCTGCCGTCGGCTCATGCCGTCGATCGCGAGTACCGGATCTTGACCGCCCTCAGCCGCACCGACGTGCCGGTGCCGAAGACCTACGTGCTGTGCGATGACTCCGAGGTGATCGGCACGATCTTCTACGTCATGGACTGGGTCGAGGGGCGCATCATCACCGACCCGCTCGTCCCGGGGTGCACGCCCGCAGAGCGCGCTGCGATCTACGACTCGATGAACGACGTGCTGGCGCGGCTGCACCGGGCGGACTGGAAGGCGCTGGGCCTCGAAGACTTCGGCAAGCCGGGCAGCTACTTCACGCGGCAGCTTCACCGCTGGACGCAGCAGTACCGGGCATCCGAGACGGAGCGCATCGAGGCGATGGAGCGGTTGATGGCGTGGCTCCCCGAGCACATCCCGGCCGACGACCAGACGAACGTCGTCCACGGAGACTTCCGCCTGGGCAACCTCATCATCCACCCGAGCGAGCCGCGCGTGGTCGCCGTCCTCGATTGGGAGCTCGCGACGCTCGGCCACCCGCTGGCCGACCTCGCGTACAACGCCATGCCCTACCACCTGAAGCGCGACATCATGGGCGGCATCCTCGGCGAGGACCTGCGCGCCCTCGGCATCCCGACGGAGGAGGAGTACCTCGCCGCCTACTGCCGCCGCACGGGGCGCACGGGTATCCCGGATTGGAGCTTCTACGTCGCGTTCTCGATGTTCAGGCTCTCCGCCATCGCGCAGGGGATCATGGGGCGGGTGCTGGCGGGCACGGCCAACGACGCCAACGCGCGCGCGCGCGGGGAGCGCGCGCGCCCGATGGCCGAGGCCGCCTGGGCGATCGTGGAGTCTTACAGATAGGGGAGCCCGATGAAGCCCTTCCTGATCAATCGCTACGGCCGCATCGTCTTTCCTTTCAACTTCTTTCCCGAGCTCGACTTTTCCGTCTTCCAGACGCTCGACCAGTTCGCGGCCGTCATCAAGCGCGACTTCGAGGAGAAGGCGCCCACCGAGGCCGACATCCTCGCGCGTCTGGAGTCCCGGGGGTACAAGGGCCGCTACGAGGTCCTGCGCGACCTCGCGCTCCATCTCTTCTGGGTCAACCGCTACGCGATGACCATGTACGAGAAGCGCCCGACGCGCTGGCGCGACGTCCCGCGGCAGCGCGACGATGTTTTCCTGCCGGTGTTCGCGGCCCGGGACAGCGCCGAGATGACGGCCGCCATCGAGGCCGCCTACCGGGCGCTGCCGCCCACCTGGGACGAGGGGACCGAGGACAAGGTCTGCCGCGTGTTGCTGGACCTGTTCCGCCACAAGAAGGGGGCCGGCGACGAGCTGCCGGCCATCAAGCCGACGGTCGGCGAGATCCTCGCGAACCCGAAGAACCTGACGTACCACCTGCTGGCGTACGACCCTGACTACCCGGGCTACGGACAGGACGACATCATCGAGTTCGCCCATGCCGTCCCCGAGCTGGAGGCGCTCATGCGGCAGGCGATGGTGCTTCACAACCAGTACCGCTGGGACCGCGCCAAGACGCGCCTCACCGAGGTGGGCCGGCTCCACGACGACGACTTCGTGGTGGTGTTCCACCCGCGCGGCGACGACGTCCTGCAGTTCATCCGCCGGGTCAAGGGCGTGCAGCGGGTGCAGCCCCGCAGGCCCGCGCCGTCGGAGTCGCGCCGGCCGGTTCGGCCCTACCCGGCGATCGACGTGCGCGCGCGCTTCGCGGTCATGCCGCGGCTCGAGGCCGTCGCGGTCTACAAGGGCGAGCGGCCCTGCACCAACGACGACCTCGTCCGGAACGCGGCGTACTGCTGGTCTCCCATGACGGTGGAGGAGATCCGTCACAAGACCGGCATCGAGCAGCGTCTCTACACCGAGCTGGATCTCGACCAGATGGCGCTCCTGGCGGCCCGGCGGGCGCTCGAGAAGTCCGGGCGCAAGGCCGAGGAAATCGGCGCTGTGCTGTTCTGCTCCTGCACCAGCTCCAAGATGATGCCATCTCTCGCGACCTGGCTCTCCGGCCAGCTCGGCATGTTCCAGACCCACGCGTCGTGCGACATCGTGGCGGCCTGCGCCGGGCTGCCGTACGGTCTCAGCGAGGCGGTGCGGCTGCTCCAGGAAGTCGAGCGGCCCGTCCTGGTCGTGTGCGGGGAGAAGTTCTCGGACAAGATCGGGACGGTGAGGACCTCGCGGATGATCTTCGGCGACGGCGCGGCCGCCCTCGTGGTCGGTCCGGCTGCCGCCGGTACGGCCCCCGACATTGAGGTACTCCAAACCTATGCGAGCGGGCCCATGTCGGAAGTGGACTCGATCATCTGGCCCAATCCGGAGTTCGACAACAACATCACGGTCTACGGGCCCGAGGTCCGCGCGCTGGTCAAGCGCTACCTGGGCCAGATGCTGGACGAGCTCCGCGCCCTGCCTCATCCCGAAGGGCTCGCCGGCGCGTCGCTCCTCGACGCGGTCGACCTGATCGTCCCGCACCAGGCCAACAAGACCATGGTGATGAGCATCGCGCAGGCCGCCGGCGTCGCGCCCGAGCGCCTGTACTTCAACATCGAGCGCGTCGGCAACACGTCCTCGGCCAGCATCCCCATCGCGCTGCACGACGCCGTACACGAGGGCGTGATCACCCGGCCGGTGCGAGTCTTCGCGCCCGGCTTCGGCGCCGGCGCTGTCGGCGGCTACGCGGTCCTCCGCGTCGACCCCGCCGTCGTCGCCTAG
>Ga0326597_10002936_pt1 | contig 25027 bp, 26 predicted proteins | sample RVTome_12_FD_203789 | JGI IMG/M metagenome (GOLD analysis project Ga0326597, IMG submission 203789) | Soil microbial communities from uranium-contaminated site in the Upper Colorado River Basin, Wyoming, United States - RVT100D185 | ecosystem: Environmental > Terrestrial > Soil > Contaminated >... | reverse complement strand
GGCGGTGCTGGAGATGCTGGGCCGTTTCGTCGAGGACCTGACGGCGCTGCAGCGCGCCATCCGCTGGGGCGACGGCGAGGCGCTCGAAGCGCTGTTCACCCGCACCCGGGCGATCAGGCGCGGCGTCATCGAGGCCGGCCAGGAGACGGCCGAGCCCGATTTCGGCCGCCGCGACCATGGTGGCGGAGCTATCCGGGGCCCGGCAAGACCCAGATCCTGACCGGACCCAGCCACACCTCGCCATCGCGGATCCGCACCGGCAGGGTCGCCGCCTTCTGGCCGTCGACATCGGTGGCGAGGAGCTGGGCCGCCCCCTCGAGCAGGTCCGCCTCGGTTGGTGACAGGACGGCGCGCGACTCGAGGTCGTGGACGAAGCGGTCGAGCCTGGTGAGCCGCATGGTGAGCGCGCCTTCCAGCGCGTCCTGCCCGGTCAGGGTGATGGTGCCGGCGCCCTCACCGGCGAGGCTCGGGCCGGCGAAGGTGAGGCTGCGGATGTCGGCGACGCCGCCGGCCTCGCGCCAGCGGGAAAGCCACGTCCGCGCGCGCGCAAGGCTCAGCGGCTGCGGCCTGTTGATCACCGCGACGATCCGCGCGCGATCGACGGTGACCTGCCGGTCCGCGGCGCCATCGCTGAAATGGGCCTGTTCGGCCGAAACCGCGACATCGACGGCATCGTCCCCGGGCCGCAGGCGCAGGTGGAGTTCGCTGCGCCCGGCGCCGGCCGCGGGCGGGCCGGCGGCCTCGGTGCCGGCGGTCCAGCCGGGAACGGCGGCCGACAGCCGCCACAGGCGGTCATCAGCAAACTCGACGCTGGCCCGGATCACGCCGGCGGAAACGCTGGCCAGGCCGGCCCCGGGGCCGAGGCGGGCGATGCGCGCCGGTGCGTCCAATTCGACGATGACGTGGCTGGTGTCATAGGCCTGGGCGACGGCCCGCAGCCGATCACCGCTCAGCGCGTGATCGACCCCGTCAACGGCGAAAGTGACTTCGGGACTGGCGCATTCGAATTGCAGACGGAACGGGTAGCCGCCGGTGGACTCTTCGGCGCAGGAGAGCCGGGCGCCTTGCGCCGCCGCGGCCTCGCGCCACCCGGCGAGCGCTTCGCGCGCCCGCGAGGCCGCGGCAAACCAGACGAATGTCCACAGCAGCGCCGCCAACAGCAGGAGCGCTGGCGGAACAAGAATGCCGTAGGGAATGCGTCTGCGTCGCACCGCTGAGCCGGACTTGACCAGGATGGTTCATCTTAGGGCTGTTTTGGGCTGGAATGGAATGGCGGCGCCGGCGCGGACGCGCAGATCGCGCCGGGTCGCGGCGCGGACAGGGGAGCGATGCGGTGATGGGTGAGCCGCTGTGGGTGTTCGCATATGGATCGCTGATGTGGCAGCCGGGCTTCAGGGCCGATGCACGCCACAAGGCGCTGCTGCGCGGCCTGCATCGCGCGTTCTGCGTCGTCTCGCATGTCCATCGCGGAACGCCGGATCGCCCCGGACTCGTTGCCGGGCTCGACCGCGGGGGCGCATGTCGCGGGCTCGCGCTTCGCGTGGCGAGCGGCGAGGAAGCCGCCGTCCTCGACTATCTGCGTTCGCGCGAGCAGCCGACCATGGTCTATCGCGAGACGGTCCGGCCGGTGGAAATCTTTGCCGATGGCGGCGCTTCGCGCGGCCGGGTGAACGCGTTGTGCTTCGTCGTCGACCGCCGCCACCACCAGTATTGCGGCCGCCTCAGTCTCCAAGAGCAGTGCCGAATGGTGGTTTCCGGCGTCGGCCAGTCGGGGCGCAGCATCGACTATCTGGAGGACATGATTGCCTGCCTTGAACGGCTCGGCATTCACGACCGGGGCGTTGAGCGGCTGGCCCGTTCGGCGCGGGCCCGGGCGGCCGGCGCGTGACGGCGAAGGCGTCGGGCGAGGGTGGCGGACGAAGGTTCCGGTCCCGGTCCCGCAGGTCGGGCCGGCCGCCCGACCCGTGGCGTCACGCCGCCTCGCCCGCAAGCGAGATCCGGGCCGGCTCCGCATCCGTGCCCGGCGCGAGAGCGGCGGCGATGTCCGCCGCCGCCCGCCGCGCCGCGGCGGCATCATCGGCGAGGTGCACATGCACTTCGCTGACGCCGCACCGAAGCGCGCGCGCATAGGCGCGGCCATTGAAATAGAGTTCCGGCAGATCGCCGGTCGCGGCGATGTCGACGACGCTCTGCCGGCCGGCGTCGCGGGCGATGAGGACCAGCGCCGCCGAGGCGAAGTGGGGGCGCTCGCCGGGCGTGAAGGCGCCGTGAATATAGGACCGCCCCGAGGCGCCGGCCCAGTAATGGTAGCGCCGCCTGGTGAGGCCATCGAGCGTGGGGGCCGCCGGTCGGTTCATCGAACACACTCCCAACGAAACAAGAACGAATATAGAACATGAATCAGATCCAGTCAAGCGCGCGATCCCGCGCCGGAGCCGGTTGGGCGCAATCCGGTCAGTCGGCGAGCCCGACAAGCCAGCCGAGGACGGCGATGGCGGCGAAGATGACCACGGCGTCGACGATCCTGCCGCTGCCGCGCGCGAGTCTGAGCCCGGCCGGAATCATGATGAAGACCGCAAACGCCCCGACGATGAGCTTGACCAGGGTCATCGGCGCGGGCGCGCGGCCCGGCCGCGCACTGCCGACCCGGGCGCAATGCTCAGGCGCACTTCGAGTAGCCGCAGGAAAGGCAGGAATGACAGCCCTCGGCGAAGATCAGCGCCGGCTGATCGCATTTGGGGCAGAATCTGAGCGCCCGGTCGCCGGCGCCCGCGGCGGCCTCATGGCTGTCGCTGTCCGTCACCAGGAAACCCGAATCGATCATATGGCGCTCGATCACGTCGCCGATCGCGGCCAGCAGGCTCGGCACATAGCGCCCGCCCATCCACTGCCCGCCGCGCGGGTCGAACACCGCCTTCAGCTCCTCGACCACGAACGACACGTCGCCGCCGCGCCGGAACACCGCGGAAATCATCCGCGTCAGCGCCACCGTCCAGGCGTAGTGCTCCATGTTCTTGGAGTTGATGAAGATCTCGAACGGCCGGCGCCGGCCCTCGATCACGATGTCGTTGATGGTGATGTAGATCGCGTGGTCGGAGTCCGGCCATTTGAGCTTGTAGGTGAAACCGGGCAGCACCCGGTCGCGCTCGATCGGCTGGGAGAGATAGATGACCCGCTCGCCGGCCTGGCCCGCATCGGGCGGTGGCGCCGGGGCGGCAAGCGGCAATGCTGGCTGGGCCGGCCGGGCGCTCGCCGCGGCATCGCCGCCGACCGGCCCGGCGGCCATCAGCACCGCGCCCGTGGTCTCGTTCGGCCGATAGGTGGTGCAGCCCTTGAGGCCCAGCTCGTAGGCGCGCAGGTAGATGTCCCTGAAATCGTCGAACGAGGTCTCGCGCGGCACGTTGATGGTCTTGGAGATCGACGAGTCGACATGCTCCTGCAGCGCCGCCTGCATCGCCAGGTGCTCGCCCGGGCGCAGGGTCTGCGCGGTGACGAACGCCTCCGGCAGCGCCGCCTCCGGCCCGAAACGGGCGCGGAACAGACGGTAGGCGAAGTCCGCCACCTCTTCTTCCTCGTGGCTGGAGTCGGCGAGGAGGATGCGCCGCCTGTAGGCGAGGCTGAAGATCGGCTCGATGCCGGACGAGACATTGCCGGCAATGAGGGAAATCGTTCCGGTCGGGGCAATCGAAGTGACCAGCGCGTTGCGGATGCCGGTGTTCCTGATCGCCGCCTGGACGTGCCGCTCGAGCCGCGTGATCGAGCGGCCGGCGAGGTAACGGTCCGGGTCGTAGAGGGGAAAGGCGCCCTTCTCGGCGGCGAGCGCGGCCGAGGCGAGATAGGCCTCGCGCTCGATCAGCGCCATCCACCTTCCCGCCAGCGCCGCCGCAGGTTCGGACCCGTAGCGCTCGCCGCACATGACAAGGGCATCGGCCAGCCCGGTGACGCCGAGCCCGATCCGCCGCTTGGCGCGCGCCTCCTCGGCCTGCGCCTCGAGCGGGAACGTCGAGATGTCGATCACATCGTCCATGAACCTGACGGCGGTGCGCACGGTCGATGCGAGCGCGGCCTCGTCGATCCGCGCGCCGGCGGCGAACGGATCGGCGACGAAACGCGCGAGATTGACCGAACCCAGCAGGCACGCCCCATAGGGCGGCAGCGGCTGCTCGCCGCACGGATTGGTCGCGCTGATGGTCTCGCAGTAGGCGAGATTGTTGTAGGCGTTGATGCGGTCGATGAAGATGACGCCGGGCTCGGCCGTCTCGTAGGTCGAGCGCATGATCCGGTTCCACAGATCGCGCGCGCTCACCCGGCGGAAGACCTTTCCCTCGAAGGTGAGCTCCCAGTCGCGATCACGTCGCACAGCCTCGATGAGGGCATCGCTCACCAGCACCGACAGGTTGAACATGGTGAGACGCCCGGAGGCGCGCTTGGCGTCGATGAACAGCTCGATATCGGGATGGGTGCAGGCGAGTGTCGCCATCATCGCGCCGCGCCGCGCGCCGGCGGACATGATGGTCCGGCACATGGCGTCCCATACTTCCATGAAGCTGATCGGACCGGAGGCATCGGCGCCGACCCCGCGCACCGGCGCGCCCTTCGGCCTGAGGGTCGAGAAGTCGTAGCCGATCCCGCCGCCCTGCTGCATGGTCAGCGCCGCTTGCTTCAGATGCTCGAAAATGCCGCCGAGATCGTCGGGAATGGTTCCCATCACGAAGCAGTTGAACAGCGTCACCGCCCGGCCGGTTCCCGCGCCGGCGAGGATCCGGCCGGCCGGCAGGAACCTGAAGCCATCCATGGCGGCGCGGAATTCGGCCTCGAATTTCCGTCGCCGTCCGGGCGCCTCGGCCTTGGCCACCGCGCGGGCGACACGCGCCCAGGAATCCTCGATGCGCGCTTCGAGGGGCGTGCCGTCATCCGCCTTGAGGCGGTACTTCATGTCCCAGATCTGCGCGGCGATCGGGCCAAGCTCGGCAAGTGCGGTCTCGTCGGCCATGTTGGGCGCCACCATAGGCCGGCATGTGCTAACGTGAGGTATTAGCCTGCCGACGCCTTTGTTCTCTTTATGTTCCTAGCAGATTTCAGCCGCGCCTTCAACCGCCGAAACCGGCCACGGCCTCGCGAAGGAGACGCGCGCTCGCCGGTTCGATCCGGTTCTCGAGCTCGGTCAGGAACGCCTCGCCGCCGAGCCCGGGCGCGATCGGCTCGAGGAACTCCACCACGATCCGCCCGGGCCGGCGCCGCCACGAGCGCCGCGGCCAGTAGTGCCCCGAATTGAGCGCGACCGGCACGCAGGCGACGTCGAGGGCGAGGTAGAGTGCGACAATGCCGCGATGATAGGCCGCAGGCGCCCCCGGAGGGCGCCTTGTTCCTTCGGGAAACATGACGATGGGGCGGTTGTCCGCCGCCGCGCGCCGCGCCGACGCGACCAGCCGCCGCAGTGCCTTGCCGCCGCCGCCCCGGTCGACCGGCAGGTTGCCGAACCTGATCGTGTACCACCCGAACAGCGGAATCCAGCTGAGCTCCCGCTTGAGAACGAGCGCCGGGCGGGGGAGGATGTGCAGCAGGCTGATGGTCTCCCACGCCGACTGGTGCTTGGACGCGACGATCGCCGCGCCGGCGGGAATGTGCTCGCGGCCGCGGACCTCGAAGCTGATGCCGCAGATGGTGCCGACGAGCGCCTCGACGCTCCGCGCCCAAAGTCGGAGAACCGCAAGCCCGACCCTCCGCGGCAGGACCAGGAGCGGCAACCCGAGGACGCAAAACAGAGCCGTCACGGCGAAGAACGCCGCCTGAAACGCGAGCGAACGCAGCGCCATCACCATCGCTGCCGGCTCCGGGCCGGCCACCTCCCGGCTCGCCTACAGGGAGCCGGCATGGCGGCTCGCAAACGGGTCGGCCGACAGGCCGAGCCGCGCCCGTGCCGCCAGCAGCTTGACGTACTCCGACAGGAGCAGGCTGACCGCCCGTGGCGTTCGCCACCAATGGTTGAGGTCGATCGACGAGGTGGATATGGCATGGCCTTCGAGGCGCGCCTCGGGCAGAACGCGGCCGAGCTCGGCGAGGCTTCGCGGCATGTGATAGCTCGAGGTGACGATGATCAGCGAGGAAAACCCCTGCCGCTCGGCCCAGTTCGCGGTTTCGCTGGCATTCCCGATCGTATCGAGGGCGCTGTGGCCGAGGTCGATGCAGCACTCGAACAGGTCCTCGCGGCCGCCCGCGAGCGCGGCGATCGCCACCTCGGTGGTGTCGGGATGAACGCCGGAAATCAGAAGGCGCTTCGCATAACCTTCGGCCAGCAGCCTGATCGCGCCGCCGATCCGGTCGCGCCCGCCGGTGAACACGACGATGCCGTCGGCCCGGGCCGGCAGGCGCGCCTCGCCGGCGCCGCTCGCCTCGCGCGCGAACTGGACGAACCCGAAGCCGAAGGCGACGAGGCCGAGGCCGGCGAGTCCGATCAGCGTTCGCAGCACGATCCGGCCGTTCCGCCGCCGGGTTCCCCGCCCGCCCGCCACCGCTTTCGCGCTTTGCTGCGTCATCGCCACCAAAGTCCCATCGCGGCTCCCCGCCTTGCCATGTCCGGCCGGGCCGGACCGGGAGGCGGTCAGCCGATCGACCTCAGGACGCTCATCACCACGACGCGCGATGTCACGACGCCGATCACCGCGGCCGCCACCGCGACCAGGCCGAACAGCACATAGCCCGAAAACGGCAGCGACAGCGAGCCGAACATCAGGCTCGACGGCGCGCCGGTGAAGCTGCCCGCCGCGACCGCTCCCGACAGCGTGTTGAGCACGAGAAATGTCAGCACCGCCAGAACGGCGCCGATCAGACCGCTGACGAGGCCGAGCAGCAGGAACCGCTTCTGGATCTGATAGGCGATGAAGCTCTCGGTGGCGCCGGTCAGGTGCAGGACCTCGATGATTTCGCGGTTGCCGGCGATGGCGGCCCGGGTCGCGAACACGATAATGGCCGCCGTCGTGGCGCCGACCAGGATGATCACCGCCATCGCCACCAGTTGCAGCGACGATGCCATCCGCGTCAGGCTCGATTGCCAGCGCCGATGGTCGTCGATGCTCGCGCCCTCGACCGCATTGGCGAGTGTCGTGGCGAGCGCGGCCATGTCGGGCGGGTTGTCGAGATCGATTTCGACCGCGATCAGCCGCGGAATGGGGAGATCCTCGAGCACGTTGGCCGAGCCCAGCCAGGGCTCGAGCAGTGCCGACGACTCCCGGGCCGACATCGGGTCGGCGCTCACCACGCCTTCGGTCGCGGCCAGGATCGAAACCGCCTCGGCGACCGTCGACTCGATGTCGAACCCGTCGACCGGCCGCACCTGGACCGTGGCCTCGCTGGAGATATCGGCCGTCCATTCCGCGATCTGGCTGCGCACCAGCAGGCTCGCACCGAGGGTGATGCTGGCGAGGTAGCACATGGCCGTCACCACCAGGAACAGCGGCCGGCCGGCGACGCCCGAGGAAGGAATGATCGGAGAGGGCCGCGGAGCGAGCAGACGGCGGGTATGGCCTGCTGCCGGAGCGCGCGGGTGAGCCGGCACGGCCTGCGGCGCGGGAACGACCCGGGTCTCAGCCATAGAGTTCGATCTCGCCATGGTTGAGGAGCAGCCGCGGGGCGTCGATCTGGTCCATGAGCGCGATGTCGTGGGTCGCGATCAGCACCGACGTCCCCAGCTTGTGCAGCTCGACGAACAGGCGCAGCAGGCGGCGCGCGAGCTGGGGGTCGACATTGCCGGTCGGCTCGTCGGCAAGCAGGATTTCGGGGGCTCCGATCACCGCGCGCGCGATCGCGGCGCGCTGCTTCTCGCCGCCGGACAGGACCACCGGCCGCACGTGGATTCGCTCGCCGAGACCCACCCAGCGAAGCAGTTCGACCACGTCGGAGCGGTAGGTCGACTCGGCCTGGCCGCGCACCTTGAGCGGCAGCGCCACATTCTCGAACGTGGTCAGATGTTCGAGCAGCCGGAAGTCCTGAAACACGACCCCGATCCGGCGGCGCAGAAACGGCAGCTTGGACCGCGGAACGGAGGCGACGTCCTCGCCGAACAGGGAGATCAGCCCCCTGGTCGGCTTGAGCGCGAGAAACAGCAGCCTCAGCAGCGAGGTCTTGCCCGCGCCCGAATGACCGGTGAGGAAATGGAAGCTCCCGGGTGCCAGATGGAAACTGATGTCGCGCAGGATTTCGGGTCCCATCCCGTAGCGAAGCCCGACATTTTCCAGTCGTATCACGCCGTTTCCGATCCTAGGCTCAATATTCGGTAAACCGTGATTCTCGCTGTCCGCCTTAACGAATCCTTAAGGCAATCCCGCCTTGATCGGGTCCGAGGATTGTGGCGCCGACATGGGTCCGCGATGATAATCACCTGTCCCGGCTGCGCAACAAGGTATGAGGTGCCCGACGCCGCATTCAACACTGAAGGGCGCCGGGTTCGGTGCCAGTCCTGCGGATTTGTCTGGCATGCGGTGCCGGACGATGCCCGCGCCGACGATGCGCCGCCGCCGTGGGATCGCGGCGCGATCGGCGATATTTTCGATATCGGACCTCCGCCGGCGCTCGATCGCGACGACGGCGGCGACCCGGACGACCCCGGGTCCGGATTTGCCGGCGAGCCCGACATGACCGGCATGGCCGGGAATCCCGACATCGATCTCGCCAATCATCTGGCCGAGGCCGAGCGGCTGGAACGCAACCTCGCTTCCGTGGGCCGCGCGCGCGAACACCCGCACGCCGCTGCGCCGCCGCGCCGGCGCGAGCCTCGGGCCGCGCCGGTCCGCCGCCGCCGTCCGCCGCCGGGACCGCTGGCGATTGCCGCCTGCCTCGCCCTCGCCCTCGGGGCACTTTACGAGTATCGCGAGGCCGTGGTGCGCGCGGTGCCCGGGACCGCCGCCGTTTACGAACTTGCCGGTCTCGACGTCAATATTCGCGGCATGGAGTTCGCGAACGTGATCGTCGCGCGCGAGTTCGACAACGGGCTTCCGGTTCTGGCGGTGCGCGGCGAGATCGTCAACATTACCGGCCGGCCGCTGGAGGTGCCGAGGCTCCGGTTCGGCCTGCGCGATCAGGCCGAGCAGGAGATCTATCACTGGACCATGGCCGTCGCCACCGACCGTCTGGCCGCCGAGCAGCGGGTGAGTTTCGCCACCCGGCTGGCCGCGCCTCCAGCCGCCGCGCACGATGTCGAAGTGCGGTTTCACGATGTCGGCGGCCGCCGCGCCGACGGCTGACTTTCGCCACTCAGAACAGCTCCAGAAGCCGCTCAATATAGTCGAGCTCGAGGCTGCGCCGGAACGTGTCGCCAAGCCGGCGCTGCAATTCCTCGCGCAGCCGCCGCGCCGATTCGGCATCGATCTCGTCGGGGACCTTGACCGTGAGGCCGAATTCGGGACCGCTGGAGCGCATCGGCCGGCCGAGCGGATCGGTGAGACCGTTTTCCGCTGACGGTCCGGGCTGGCCCGGGCCGGGTCCGCCGCCGGGCTGCAGCCCCTGGGCAAGCTGCTGCGCCATCGACTGGGCGCCCTGGCGGAGCTGGTCCAGCGCTTCGCGCTGGTCATCGACGGCGCTGTTGTTGTCGTCGGCGCGCAGATCCTCCTCCGCCTCGCCCATCTCGCGGCCGGCGCGGTCGAGCTGCGAGGGCGGCTGGACGCCGCCCCGCGCGAGCTGGTCGCGCAGGGCCTGAAGCTGCTCGCGCAGGGCCTGCTGTTCATCGGCGAGCGACATGCCCGGCGCGTTGCCGCGCCCGCTTTGCAGCTCGCCCGGACGGCCCGCGCGCGGATCGCCCTCGCCCTCGCGGCCGGCGAATTCGCCGCGCCCGCCCTCGTCGGGCCGGCCCTCCTGGCCGGGCCGTGGCGTCCCGTCCTGCGATTCGCCCTGCCCCGGCCCCTGGCGGTAGGTCTCGTCCATCAGCCGCTGCTGCTCGGCGATCATGCGGCCGATCTCGCCCAGCATCTCCGACATCAGGGACTGCTCGGGCGACAACTGGGTCATCATCGCGCCGTTGAGGTTTTCGAGCAGGCTCTGAAGCTGGGCCAGAAGCTGCTGGGCGGCATCGCGGGCACCGGAATTGGCGAGCTGCTCGATCATGTCCATCATCCGCGACAGATCGTGGGTCTCCAGCATCCGCCCGTCGACCTCGGGGATCTGGCCGAGCGCCTCGGCCTGCTGGCGCAACGCCTCCATGAACCGCGACATCGCCTGGCGCAGCTCGTTCATGAGCCGTTCGATCTCTTCGTCGCTGGCGCCTTCCGCGAGCGCCCGCGCCAGCGCGTCCTGGGCTGCCCTGAGCTCGCGTTCGGCGAGCGAGAGGTCACCATCCTCGATCCGGAGCGCGACATCCCAGAGAAGGTCGACCACGTCGCGAAACTCTTCGTTCGACGCCATCGACCGCAGGCGGAAATAAGAGGTCCTGAGCGCGAGATAGACCGACATGTCCTCGATGAACATTTCCGGAGCGATCGCCAGCGCGTCGAGTGCGCGGGCAACGCGCGCGCCGGTATCCGGCCGCCGCACCAGATCGCGCCGCTGCTCGATCACCGCCTTTGCCAGCGGGTTGAGAAACCGGCGCTCGGGCAGCGTCAGCCTGATCGGGTGGCTTCGTCCCTCCTGACCGGCCTCGTCGCGCGCCACCAGCGTCAGCGCCGCCTCGAGCCCTGCCCAGGGATGCGCCGTCAGATCGCGGAACATCTCGCCGGTGGCGTCCCGGACCCTGACGCCCGGCAGTACCAGGGCGAAATCGGGCGGCGCGATTTCGAGCCGCGGCGCGTCAGCGGTGGCCGGCGCCGGCGGCGATCCGGACCCGCCATCGTCAGCCTTGGAAAAGCGGGCCTCGGCGCCCACCACGCCATAGTCGTCGCTGACCGTGTAAACGAGCTTCAGCGCCTGGTCGTCGGTCGTCGTCAGGTCCTCGGCGAGCGCGATTTCCGGTCTCAGATCCTTGATTGCCCGGAACGTCCAGGCAAGGTCCTCGCCGCCGGGCCGGGTGACCGTCAGCACCGCGTTCGCGTCGATCCTGGCCCTGAATTCCCCAGCCGCGTCGTCGCCGTCGAAAGTGAATATCTGCGCGTCCCCGCGTCCGGACGGCGTCAGCGCCGCCTCGCTGGTGCGTTGGCCATGGAAGCGAAGCACGAGTTCGCTGCCGCCCGGCACGTCGACCGGCCCCTCGGGCGCGCGAACGGCGGTCAGCGGGTTGGAACCGTCGGCGAGGAAGATCGGCGCCTTGCCGGTGTAGACCGGCGGCGCGATCCAGGCATCGAGTCTCAGCGGCTCGCCGCCCACGCCGTCATTGGGGATGAGAGCGTCGGACAGGCGTGTCTGCCAGGTCGGCCCCGCATAGGCTGCCGCGACGACCAGCGCCAGGGTCAGCGCGACCCTGAGCGCGATCGGATCGCGCTCGATGAGGCGCGGGTGCGGCGCGCGGACACGCAGCATCGCCGCCGCCGCCGCCATGCGCCGCTTGTGAACCTGCCACAGGGCCGTGGTCAGGACGCCCGCATCGCCGTCAGCGAGCTCGTCCTCGAGCGCCGTCGCCGGGCGGTGCGGGCCGTCGGCGGCGGCGTCCAGGCGGGCCCTGGCCTCGCCGCGGGTCGGCCATCCGAGCCGCGCCAGAGGCGCGAGCGCGGTCCCCAGACCGACGAGGAAGATGCCGATGCCGGCATAGTGCATCCACGGCGTGAGCAGGTTCCACAGCCCGAACAGCGCCGTCACCACGATCGCGCCGACAAGGACCAGCGGCCACAGCAGGACCGGCCACACGCGCTCCCATGCGAGCGCCAGGCGCGACAGGGCGATCTTGCGGGCGAGCGCCACCGCCTGCGCGTCGGCTGGCTGGGGTGCCAGCAAGGACCAGAGGTATCCCAATCCGAGTTTCACGCATCGTCTCCAGACGCGGACGAGCCTACCACAATCGGCGTTGCGCGCCGCTCACAATGTCGCCAGCCGCGAATCCGGCCCGCCTGCGGCCTCCAGCCACGGCGCAATCCGGTCGAGGCCGATCAGCTCGTCGATCGTCTGCCGCGGCCGCACCACCGCGTAGTCGCCGCCGCGCACCAGCACCTCGGCGATCAGGGGGCGTGTGTTGTAGGTTCCCGACTGCACCGCGCCGTAGGCGCCGGCGGTGGTGAAGGCAATCAGGTCCCCGGCGGCGAGGTCCGGCAGCGCGCGGTCGCGCGCCAGGAAATCGCCCGTTTCGCACACCGGGCCGACGACGTCGTAGCGCCGGCCGTCCGCGGCTCTGCGTTCACGCTCGGGAAGGATGGCGTGCTCGGCCTCGTAGAGCGTCGGCCGCACGAGGTCGTTCATCGCCGCATCGACGATGATGAAGGATTTCGCCCGTCCGTGCTTCACATGCACCACCCGGGTGACCAGGATCCCCGCATTGCCGGCGATCATGCGGCCGGGCTCGAGCACCAGCCTCGCCCCGACGCCCTCGAACACGGAACGGACCAGGCGGGCATAATCGTCCGGATGCGGCGGGTTTTCGCCTTCCAGATAGGGAATGCCGAGCCCGCCGCCGAGATCGACATGGCCGATCCGGTGGCCGTCGGCGCGCAGCACCGCGATCAGCTCCACCATGCGCCGGAACGCGGTCTCGAACGGCTGAAGCTCGGTGATCTGGCTGCCGATATGGGTGGCGACACCGGTGACCTCGAGGCCATCGAGACCGGCGGCGGCCCGGTAGAGCCGCGGCGCGTCGGCAAGGGCGATGCCGAACTTGTTTTCCGCCCGCCCGGTGGTGATCTTGGCGTGGGTGCCGGCATCGACGTCGGGATTGATCCGCAGCGAGACCGGCGCCCTGACGCCGCGGCCGCGCGCGATCCGCGAGACGAGCCCGAGCTCGGCCTCCGATTCGACGTTGATCGAGAACACGCGCGCCGCGAGCGCGGCGGCGATTTCGTCCTCGGTCTTGCCGACACCGGAAAAGACGATGGCCTCGCCGGTGACGCCGGCTCTCAGCGCGCGCGCGAGCTCGCCGCCCGAGACCACATCCATGCCGGCGCCGAGGCGGGCCAGCGTCATCAGCACCGACTGGTTGGAATTGGCCTTCATGGCGTAGCACACCCGCGCGTCGAGGCCCGCGAAGGCGGCCGCGAACACCTGGTAGTGGCGCTCGAGCGTTGCCGTCGAATAGCAGTAGAACGGCGTCCCGATCGCGCGCGCGATATCGCTGATGCGCACGTCCTCGGCGTGGAGCTGGCCGCCGCGATAGGCGAAATGGTGCATGGGCCCCGCTCAGATCAGCGGGTCGAGCACGAACGGGTCGTTTTGCGGCGGTGCGCCGGCCGGCGGCTCGAGCGGACCCTTGACGCCGCAGGCGCCAAGCGCGAGCGCGACAGCAACGATCACAATTGCGGACATGCGGGTCATCTGGGTCTCGCCTTGCCGAGCGGATGCCGCCTGGGCGGCCATTCTTATCGCGGGCCGGGGTCCGATTCCAGTCTCGCGATCCAGTCGCGGGCCGAGCGCGTGACTTCCCGCGGCGCGGTGCCGCCGGCCGAGGTCCGGCTCGCGACCGCTGTCTCGACCGAAAGCACCGCCCGCGCCTGCTCGGTGATCCGTGGCTCGATCTCGCGCAAGGCGTCGAGCGCAAGCTCGTCGAGGCGCTGGCCCCGGTCGGCCGCCATGGCGACGATTCGACCGGTCAGGCGGTGGGCCTCCCGGAACGGCAGGCCGAGCGCGCGGACCAGCCAATCCGCGAGGTCGGTGGCGGTCGAATATCCCTGTCCGGCGGCCGCGCGCATGCGCCCGCGATCGGGCTCCATGTCGCCCACCATCCCCGTCATCGCCGCGATCGAAAGATCGAGCGTGTCGAGCGCGTCGAACACCGCCTCCTTGTCCTCCTGCATGTCCTTGCCATAGGCCATCGGCAGGCCCTTGAGGACGACGAGGAGCGAGACCAGCGCGCCGACGGTCCGCCCGGTCTTGGCGCGGACCAGCTCGGCGGCGTCGGGATTGCGCTTCTGCGGCATGATCGACGATCCGGTGGTGAAGCTGTCCGACAGGGCGACGAAGCCGAACTCCGCCGACGACCAGATGACGATCTCCTCGGCGAGCCGCGACAGGTGGGTGGCGGTGATCGCCGCCGCCGCCATCACCTCGAGCGCGAAATCGCGGGCCGAGACCGCGTCGAGCGCGTTGGCCATCGGCCGGGCGAACCCGAGCGCCTCGGCGGTCATCGCCCGGTCGATCGGAAACGACGTTCCGGCGAGCGCCGCCGCCCCCAGCGGGCACTCGTTGAGCCGCGCGCGCGCATCGGCAAACCGGCCGCGGTCGCGGGCCGCCATTTCGACATAGGCCAGAAGATGATGGCCGAAGGTGATCGGCTGCGCGGCCTGCAGATGCGTGTAGCCCGGCAGGATGGTCGCCGCATGGGCGAGCGCCTTGTCCGCCAGCGCCTTCTGGTAGCGGGCAAGAGCGCCGTCGATGCCGTCGACCGCCTCGCGCACGAACAGCCTCAGATCGGTCGCCACCTGGTCGTTGCGCGAGCGCGCCGTGTGCAGCCGGCCCGCGGCCTCGCCGATGATCTCGCCGAGCCGCGCCTCGACATTCATGTGAATGTCCTCGAGCTCGGGCCTCGGCACGAACGCGCCCGATTCGACCTCTCGCAGGATTGTGTCTAGACCTTGATCGATGAGCCGGGCATCGTCGGCACCGATGATGCCGGTGGCGGCGAGCATCCGTGCATGGGCCTTCGAGCCCCTGATGTCCTGCGGCGCGAGCCGCTGGTCGAAGCCGATCGAGGCGTTGATCGCCCGCATGATCGCGTCGGGGCCGGCGGCGAAGCGGCCGCCCCACATTTCGTTGCTCATGGGTTGTGCGTCATTTCGTCGCTTGGGTTGCCGTCAGCGTGGAGTTCACCATTGCCGAGATTGCCAGTGATCGCCGCCGCGTTCATCGCGATTGCCGCGATATCCGCGATCGCCGTCAGCGCCGTATATGTGATTGAGGGGGCGCGGCGCAACGTCGTCGCCCCGGGGCCGCGCTCGCCGGCGGGTGATGCGGAGCGCCCGGGACCCGATGCCAGGATCGCGGCTTTCGTCGTCCACGCCGGGCCGCGCGATGTCGCCCCGGTGTCCTTCATGTCCGAGGACGGCGTCGAGGCGACGCTTGAAAGCTGGCGCGGCCGGACCGTTCTGGTCAATCTGTGGGCGACCTGGTGCGGGCCGTGCCGCCAGGAGATGCCGGCGCTCGACCGCCTGCAGGCCCGGCTCGGCGGCGACCGGTTCGAGGTCGTCGCCATCAGCCTCGACCGTGGCGGCATCGCCAAGTCGCGCAAGTTCTTCGACGACATCGGAATCGAGAACCTGAAACTCTACAGCGACGAGACGCTGAAGGTGAGCGCCGCCCTCGGCGTCATCGGCATGCCGACGACGCTGCTGATCGACCGCGACGGGCGCGAGATCGGCCGGCTCGCCGGGCCCGCCGAATGGGACTCGCCCGAAGCGGTGGAGATGATCACCCGCCTCGCCGGCGTCGGTTCGTAGCCTGGTGGCCGGCGGCGCCGGGCGCCAAGCGGGCGATCAGGCAACGATATCGACAATGCCGGCCGATCCGGCGACCCGCGCAGCGGCGTGGCTGGCCGTTTCGGCGGCGGCTTCGATGAGCTTCACCACCGCCTGGTCGTGGGCGTCAGACCGGCTCGCCAGCGCCGCGGCGATCGCCATCATCGTCTTGGCGCGCATCGCCATCATCACCCCCGCCGCGAGGCTCACCGGTTCCATGTCCGGACCTCAAAGAAGGCGCGCATAGGCGCGCGCGACCGCCTGCGCGGTCGGTTGGCGGGCAGGATCGTCGGGCAACAGCTCCTGCAATTGAAGGATCGATTTTTCGAGTTCGGCCACCCGGATCGCTTCCCGGCTCGAAAGCTGGAGCTTGGCGGCGGTGTGCTCGTTGATGCGTTCGGCGAGATCGTCATAGGCGCGCCGGTCACTCGCGGACAGCGACGAGACCGGCCTCGGCGGGGTCAGATTGTCGATCAGTGTGCTGATGCTCTGAAACTGCGACAGAAGGGTGAGGCTTTCCGGATTCTTATCCAGGTTTTCCTCGATCGTCGCCTTCACCCGCTCGAGCTGATCCACACGGGCCTGCCTGGTCGGGTCGAGCTTCGGCGCCAGCAGCGCCGCGAGCGCGTCCGCCAATTCGGCGAGCGTGTCGTCGGCCTCGACATCGACGGTCGGCTTGCCGATGATCTCATCGGCCTCGGCGAGCAGCTCGATCCGGTCGTCGAGCTCGTCGGCGCGCGCGGTGCCGGAGGATGCCTTGCGCTCGATCGCGATGACTTCGGCCTGAATGTCGGCGAGCCGCCTGGTCTCGGCCGGGGTGAGCTGGAGCTTGTAGCCGTGAATGCGGTTGATCTCGCGCCTTTGCGCGAGGATCGCGGTCCGCGCCGTTTCCTGCTGCGGCGACGGCGCCGCGCGCTGTCCGGCGAAAAACACCGACTGAACCGTTGGCGAGCCGAAAATGTCCGTCGCCGACGCACCGATTTCCATCTGGGCAGGATTCCCGAGATTCAACCCGAGGGGTGACGGATCGCCCCGACGCGGACAGTCGCACCGCCGGCGTTAACGCCCTGTTAAGCGCCGGCGGCGGGCGTCAGCGGGTCGGCACCGGCTCGTCGCCGCGGTAGTCGTAGAAGCCGCGCCCGGTCTTGCGCCCGAGCCACCCGGCTTCGACATATTTTACCAGCAGCGGGCAGGGCCGGTACTTGGAGTCGGCGAGCCCCTCGTAGAGCACCTGCATGATCGACAGGCAGGTGTCGAGGCCGATGAAGTCGGCGAGCTGCAGCGGACCCATCGGGTGGCGGGCGCCGAGCCGCATCGCGGTGTCGATCGCCTCGACATTGCCGACGCCCTCATAGAGCGTGTAGACCGCCTCGTTGATCATCGGCAGAAGGATCCGGTTGACCATGAAGGCCGGGAAATCCTCGGACACGGCGGTGGTCTTGTCGAGGCTGGCGACGAACGCGCGCACGGTCTCGAACGTCTCGTCGCCGGTCGCGATTCCGCGCACCAGCTCGACCAGCTCCATGACCGGCACCGGATTCATGAAATGGATGCCGATGAACTTTTCCGGCCGGTCGGTCGTCGCCGCGAGCCGGGTGATCGAGATCGACGAGGTGTTGGTGCCGAGAATGGTGTCGGGCCCCAGCTGCGGGCACAGGCGGGTGAAGATATCCTGCTTGACCGCAACGTCCTCGATCACCGACTCGATGATCAGATCGGCCACCGCGAGGCCCTCGAAATCGGTCTCGGCGTCGATCAGGCCGAGGGCCTTGTCGCGATCTTCCTCGGTGATCCGGTTCGACGACACCTGCCGCGACAGATTGCCGTTGATTGTCGCCAGGGCCGCCTCGATGCGCTCGCGATTGACATCGTTGAGTTTCACCCGATAGCCGGCCAGCGCGCACACATGGGCGATGCCGTTGCCCATCTGACCGCTGCCGATCACTCCGACCGTCTTGATGTCCATCGTTCCCGTTCCTGCATTCGGTCGCCGGAGCGGCCGAGGGATGACGCGCATTCGAGACGCCTGGCGATGGCCTCAAGTCCCGCGGTCAGGCCCGCCGCCGGCCGCCGGCCGGCACGCCGGGCATGGTAACATCGCAGCGGCAAAGGTCACCTTACGATGCCAACCTGGCGAGTTCGGCCTCGAGCTCGGGCACGGCCTCGAACAGATCCGCGACCAGACCATAGTCCGCGACCTCGAAGATCGGCGCCTCCTCGTCCTTGTTGATCGCCACGATCACCTTGGAATCCTTCATGCCGGCGAGATGCTGGATGGCGCCGGAAATGCCGACCGCGATGTAGAGCTCGGGCGCGACCACCTTGCCGGTCTGGCCGACCTGGAACTCGTTCGGAACGTAGCCGGCATCGACCGCGGCGCGGCTGGCGCCGACGGCGGCGCCGAGCCTGTCGGCGACCCTTTCGAGCATCGCGAAATTTTCGCCCGACTGCATGCCGCGCCCGCCGGAGATGATGATTCGCGCCGACGTCAGCTCCGGACGCGCGGTGTCCGACAGCCGCTCCTCGACGAATGTCGACAGTCCGGGATCACTCTCGGCCTCAACGGTCTCGATCGCGGCCGATCCACCCTCGCCGGCGGCGGCGAACGCGGTCGTGCGCACGGTGATGACCTTCTTGGCCATATCCGCCTCGATGGTCTGGATCGCGTTGCCGGCGTAGACCGGGCGCTCGAACGTGCCGGCATCGATCACGGCGATGATTTCCGAGATCTGCGGCACGTCGAGCAGCGCCGCCACCCGCGGCAGGACGTTCTTGCCGGTCGTGGTCGCCGGCGCCAGCACCGCGTCGTGGGTCGCCATCAGCCGGACGATGAGGGCCGCGAGCGGTTCCGCCAGCCGGTGTTCGTAGTGATCGGCCTCGGCGAGCAGCACCCGGTCGACGCCGGCGATCCGGGCCGCCGCCCCGGCGATGCCGGCGCAGCCCTTGCCGGCCACCAGAACATGCACCGGCGATCCGATTTCCGCCGCGGCGGTCACCACCTTCGCGGTCGCATCCCTGAGCGCGGCATTGTCGTGCTCGGCGAGCACCAGAACGGCCATCAGATCACCCCCGCTTCGTTCCTGAGCTTGTCGACCAGCTCGGCCACCGAGCCGACCTTGCCGCCGCCCTTGCGCGCCGGCGGCTCGGTGGTCTTGAGCACCCTGAGACGCGGCGTCATGTCGACGCCGTAGTCGTCCGGCGTCTTCTGGTCGATCGGCTTCTTCTTCGCCTTCATGATGTTGGGCAGCGAGGCGTAGCGCGGCTCGTTGAGCCGGAGATCGGTGGTCACGATCGCCGGCAACCTGAGCCTGACGGTCTGCAGCCCGCCGTCGATTTCGCGGGTGACGGCGAGCTCATCCCCTTGGCGCAGGATCTCGGAGGCGAAGGTGCCCTGCGGCCAGCCGAGCAGCGCCGCCAGCATCTGGCCGGTCTGGCTGCAGTCGTCGTCGATCGCCTGCTTGCCGAGAATGACGAGCCCGGGGGCCTCCTCGCCGACGATCGCCTGGAGGATCTTGGCGACCGCCAGCGGTTCGGGAGAGTGCTCCGCGACCACCAGGATGCCGCGGTCGGCGCCCATCGCGAGCGCGTGGCGCAGCGTCTCCTGGGACTGCTGCGGGCCGATCGAGACCGCGACGATCTCCTCGGCGATGCCGGCCTCCTTGAGCCTGACCGCCTCCTCGACGGCGATTTCGTCGAACGGATTCATCGACATCTTGACGTTGGCGAGCTCGACACCCGAGCCGTCGCCGCGGACCCTGATCTTGACGTTGTAGTCGACGACCCGCTTGACGGGCACGAGCACCTTCATGGACGCGTGATCTCCTGGCATCTGTGCGCGGGAGCTGACTGAACCGTCCCGGTGGCGGCGTGGTGCGGAGGGACTGGAAGCACGAGTTCAGCCCGAGGATGAAGCTGACGACGGTCGGGGACCGTAATCTTGCCGGCGCTTCAGTGTCAACGCATGACTGCACTGCAACATCGCGCATTTCCCGCCGATTGCGGGGCGCGGGCTGGCGCCGTCCACACGTGAACCGAGCTAATGGGCGACGCCGCGATCGAACAGCGGCACCTCGCGGCGCTTCAGCAGCGGGGTCAGAGCAAAGCCGGCGACGAGCCCGCCAATATGCGCCCACCAGGCGACGTCGTCCTCGGGGCTCGCAACCGCGAGCGAGATGAATTGCAGCGCGATCCACACGCCGAGCGCCAGATAGGCGGGGATGTAGAGCGGCACCCGCCACATCACCAGCACCCACAGCTTGACCCTGGGATGGAGCAGGAGATAGGCCGCGATCACGCCGGCGATGGCCCCCGAGGCGCCGACCAGCGGCACCTGCGAGGCCGGCTCCATGTAGGCGTGGAGCGCCCCCGCCGCCGCACCGCACAAAAGGAAGAACGCGAGATAGGCCAGGTGGCCCATCGCGTCCTCGACATTGTCGCCGAACACCCACAGGAACGCCATGTTCGACAGAAGGTGGAGCCAGCCGCCATGCATGAAGATGTAGGTGACGAGGGTGAGGTCGCCGGGAACGGCGATGAAATCCACGGGCAGCGAGACCGCATCGAAATAAGCGGCCGGAATCAGCGCGAACGCGAACTGGGCCTCGCCAGGCATCAGCACCAGCCCGCTTTGATAGACAAGGAAAACGAAGGCGCAACTCGCGATCAGCGCGACGTTGACGAACTCGAACGGGATGACCCTCAGCGGATTGTGGTCCTTGATCGGAACGAACATCGTGGCCGGTTCCTCGGGCGAGGGGCGAAGGGACAATAAATAACACGCGCCGCCCGGCTCCGACACGCAAGCGGTTTACCGGTTGGCGCCGGGCACCCAGAGGACGTCGCCGGCGCCGGTGCGCCTGTTGACGGAGCGGCTGGCGACGAACAGGAAGTCGGAGAGCCGGTTGATGTATCTGAGCGCCGCACCGTTCACCACCTCGCCGGGATCGGCGGCCAGCGTGACCATGCGCCGCTCGGCGCGCCGCGCGATCGCGCGGGCGAGATGAAGCGCCGCCGCCGCCGGCGCGCCGGCCGGCAGGACGAAGGATCGCAGCGGCGCGAGCCCGGCGTTGAGCTCGTCGATCTCGACTTCGAGCCGCGTGACCTGCTCGGCGCTGATCCTGAGCGGCTCGACGTCCGGCCTCGCGCCCCGGTCCGGCACGCAGAGATCGGCGCCGAGATCGAACAGATCGTTCTGGATCCGCGCGAGCCTCGCGTCGAGGTCGGCGAAGTCGGGGCCGCCGGCGAATTCCGGCATGCCGATGTGGTAGCGGACAACGCCGATGGCCGCGTTGGCTTCGTCGACCGCGCCGTATGCCTCGACGCGGGCCGAGTCCTTGCGCCGGCGCTCGCCGGTGCCCAGCGCCGTGGTGCCCTCGTCGCCGGTTCGGGTGTAGATCTTGTTGAGAGTGACCATTGTTTCCCCGTGGATGCGGTTCCGGCCCTCTCCCCCTCCCGGCCACCCAACAAGGATACTCCCATGGGCGGCCGGGAGGGGGAGAGGGCCGGTGCCGTCCTATCGTCCGGAAAGGAACACCGCCGCCATGATGACGACGATGGCGAGGAACTGCAGCCCCACCCGCCAGCGCATCAGCTTCTGCGAGGTGTTGGCGCTGCCGCCGCGCAGCAGGTTGAACAGGCCGAGCACCAGAACGACGGCGACCGCGCCGGTGGCGAGGGGCACGAGATTGAACATGATGGTGTCCATCGCCCCTACATATTCCGGTCCCGGCCGGTTTGCCATCGCTGACGTGATCGGCCCCTTGCGGCGGCGGCGATCCTGCGCTCAACTCCGGCGCGACGGGGCCGCGCGCCGGTCCGAGGGCGGGGAGAGACATACCCATGCAGACACGCGCCGCGGTCGCGGTGAAGGCCGGTGCGCCGCTCGAGGTCACCACGGTCAGTCTGGACGGCCCCAGGGCCGGCGAGGTTCTGGTCGAGATCAAGGCGACCGGCGTCTGCCACACCGACGAGTTCACCCTGTCGGGCGCCGACCCGGAGGGCTTGTTCCCGGCGATCCTGGGCCATGAGGGCGCCGGCGTCGTCGTCGAGGTCGGCGCGGGGGTGAGGAGCGTCGCGCCCGGCGACCACGTGATTCCGCTCTACACCCCCGAGTGCCGCGAGTGCGAATACTGCACCTCCGGCAAGACCAATCTGTGCCAGGCGATTCGCGAGACTCAAGGACGCGGCGTGATGCCCGACGGCACCTCGCGCTTTTCCGCCGCCGGCGAGACGCTGTTCCACTACATGGGCACCTCGACCTTCTCCAACTTCACCGTTCTGCCGGAGATCGCGGTCGCCAAGGTGAGGAAGGACGCGCCGTTCGAGAAGATCTGCTACGTCGGCTGCGGCGTCACCACCGGGCTCGGCGCGGTGATCAACACCGCCAGGGTCGAGCCCGGCGCCAATGTCGTCGTCTTCGGCCTCGGCGGCATCGGCCTCAACGTCATCCAGGGCGCGCGGCTGGTGGGCGCCGACATGATCGTCGGCGTCGACCTCAACCCTGAACGCGAGGCGATCGCGGCCAGGTTCGGCATGACCCACTTCGTCAATCCGACGGCCATCGACGGCGATCTCGTCGGCCACATCGTCGAGCTGACAAGAGGCGGCGCCGACTACTCGTTCGAGTGCATCGGCAATACGCAAGTCATGCGCGCGGCGCTCGAATGCTGCCACAAGGGCTGGGGCGAGAGCGTCATCATCGGGGTCGCGCCGGCGGGCGCGGAGATTTCCACCCGCCCGTTCCAGCTCGTCACCGGCCGGGTCTGGCGTGGAACCGCGTTCGGCGGCGCCAAGGGCCGCACCGATGTGCCGAAGATCGTCGACTGGTACATGGACGGCAAGATCAACATCGACGACCTCATCACCCATGTGATGCCGCTCGACGAGATCAACACCGCCTTCGAGCTGATGCACGCCGGCACGTCGATCCGCTCGGTGGTGACATTCTAGAGCGGCGCGACATCGCTCACCGGTCCATATCCCTGCTCGAGCGATACCAGCGGATCGCACCCTGGTACGACATTCTCGATCTGCCGTTCGAATACGCCCGCTATCGCCGCATCCGCCCGCTCCTGTTCGAGGGGCTGTCGGGACGGCTGCTCGACGCGGGCGTGGGGACCGGGCGCAACTTCCCGTACTATCCGGCGGGCGCCGAGATGGTGGGAATCGACATCAGCCCGGCAATGCTCGCCCGTGCGCGGCGGCGCCGGCAGGCGCTCGGCACCGCCGTCGATCTGCGCGAAATGGACGTGATCGGGCTGGACTTCCCCCGCGCCCATTTCGACGCCGCGGTTGCGACATTCCTGTTCTGCGTGCTTCCGGCGGAGGTGCAGGTCCCGGCGCTGCGCGAGCTGGGCCGTGTCGTCAGGCCGGATGGGACCATCCGCATGCTCGAATATGTCCGCCCTGAAGGCAAGGTCCGCAGGGCCGTATCGCGGCTGTGGGAGCCCTGGATGGCATGGGCGTTCGGCGCCGGGTTCGACCGCCGGACCGAGGAGCACATCCCAGAGGCGGGGCTCGACCTCGTCGAGTCGCGTTTCGTGGTCGAGGATCTCCTGAAGCTCGTTTCCGCACGCGTGCCCGGGGTCGCCCGGTGAGACGCGAGGCGGGCGCCGGCGGGACCGCGGAACAGGCCGTCAGGAACAATTTCCTCGCCATCGCCGCGATGGTCGCGGCGACGTTCTTCTATCTCGCCGGCGACAGCATCGTGAAGCTCGTGAGCGAAGAGATCCCGGTCTCGCAGATCATCGTCCTGCGCGGCCTGTTCACATCGATCCTGATCGCGTTCGCGGCCGCCCTGACCGGCGCGCTCAGGGACTGGCGCCGCGCGGTCGACCGGCCGATCCTCGCCCGCAGCATGTTCGACGGGGTGACCACGCTCCTCATCATCAACGCGCTCGCCCATATGGCGATCGCCGATGCGACGGCGGTCATCAATTCGGTTCCGATCGTCGCGACGGTGCTGGCGGTCTTCATCCTGAAGGAACACGTCGGCATCAGGCGATGGGCCGCCGTGATCATCGGGTTTGTCGGCGTGCTGCTCGTCCTGCGCCCGAGCGGCGAGGATTTCAATGCCTATGGCCTGCTCGCCTTCGCATCGACACTCACGATCGCCGGACGCGACATCGTGACCCGCCACATCGGGGCCGATGTCCCCTCGCTGGTGGTCACGCTTGCATCTGCCATCTTCGTGACCCTGATCGGAGGCGTCGCCGTCCTGGTGACGGGCGGGTGGGCAGACGCCAGCCCGGAGATCCTCGTCATGATCGCCGTGGCGTCGCTCGCACTTTTCGGTGCCTACCACTTCTCGGTGGTCGCGATCAGGCTCGGCGAGGTCTCGCTCACCGCGCCGTTCCGCTATACCGTCATCCTGTGGGGACTGCTGGTCGGCTTCCTGGTCTGGGGGGACGTGCCCGGCTCGATCGAGGTCTCCGGCATGGTGCTGATCACGCTCTGCGGCCTCTATGTGGTCCATCGCGAGCGCATGGCCCGTCGCGAGGCCCGACGTTGACCGCAAGGCCGCCCGTCGCATGGCCGGGCGGGGAATGCCGCGGGGCTGGCGCCACAATTCGGCCGGGTCCGCATGATCGGGTGGCGCTGAGCGGGTCGCGGAGGCGCATCCGCCCGTGTCCGCCAGACTCGAACGCGCGGGGCTGGCGGACCGATCCGGCAACAGTCGCGGACGTGCCGCAGCAGGCCAGCTTGCCCTTGACGGGGCCCTCTGCGAAACTGCGCGACTGCGGCGCGCCGAAGTGCGGTATCCGCGTGGCCGTGTCCGGCCGCGCGGGGCGGCGTGGGTGAAGTGAGAGGGGTCGCTCCATGGAATTGCCAAGACGTGAACGGGGCGATGAGCTTCTGCCGCCCGGGGCGATGATCGCCATGCGCGAGCGCATGCGCGCCCACGCCCGCAAGCACGATCTCGCCACCGTCATCGCCTATGCGTTTGATCACCGCACCCGGGTGCTGCCCTTCGTCTTCTATGATTTCAAGGTGGCGCCGGCCGGAGTGAGGGCGATCGGCTCGGCGCTGGTGGACGCGGGCTTCGGCAAGACCCGGATCGTGCTCCAGCAGTGGAACCGGAAGTTCAGTCCGCTCCACATGCGTCTCGACGGACGTATTCCGGACCTGTTCATGGTCTCCAGCATGCATCTGCACGGCTCAGAGTGCGACCGGCTGATCCGTGAGACATGCCAGATTCCGCCCGAGCGGCGTCCCCTGATCATCGCCGGTGGCCCGCGCGTGATCTACGAGCCGTGGAACGTGTTCAGCGCCGATCCGCAGGACCCCTGGGCCGCCGATGTCGCGGTCACCGGTGAGGAATACGTGCTGCTGAGCCTGCTCGACGCGCTGTTCTCGATGAAGGCGGCCGACGAATCCATGCGCGCGGTATTCTTGCGCGCGCGCGACAGCGGCGCCCTCGATGATATTCCCGGTCTCGTCTATGCCCAGTCGTCGAAATCGGGCGGCCCGCCCGAAGAGCTCGTCGATACCGGCGTTCAGCGCCTGCTTGGCGATCTCGA
>Ga0326597_10002934_pt1 | contig 25033 bp, 22 predicted proteins | sample RVTome_12_FD_203789 | JGI IMG/M metagenome (GOLD analysis project Ga0326597, IMG submission 203789) | Soil microbial communities from uranium-contaminated site in the Upper Colorado River Basin, Wyoming, United States - RVT100D185 | ecosystem: Environmental > Terrestrial > Soil > Contaminated >... | reverse complement strand
ATCAGGTCCCCCATCCCGGTCAGGCCGGCGAACGTCAGCGGGTCCGCCCCCATCGCCACGCCGAGCCGCGTGATCTCCGCCAGCCCGCGGGTGATCAGCGCCGCTCGCGTGTTGTGGCCCAGCCCCAGCCCCTCGAGCATCCCGGCGGCCAGCGCGATCACGTTCTTGAGGGCCCCCCCCAGCTCGACGCCGATCACGTCCGAGTGCGAATACACGCGGAAGTAGCCCGTCGCGAACACGCGCTGTACCGCCTCCGCCACGGCCGGCGCGGGGCTGGCGGCCACGACCAGCGTCGGTTGCCGGGCGTACACTTCCTGCGCGAACGACGGCCCCGACAGCACCGCGACCCGCACCAGCGGCCCGAGCGCCTCCGCGAGCACCGTCGACATCGTCACCAGCCGCTCCGGCTCGAGACCTTTCGAGACGCTCACCACCAGGGCGTCCGGCCGGACGGCCGCGGCGGCCTGACGCGCCACGGCACCCACCACGTGCGACGGGGCGGCCGAGACCACCACCTCGGCGGCGCGCACGGCCTCGCGCACGTCGCCGGTAGCGACCAGATCCGGGGTGAGGGGCGAATCCGGCAGGAACGGCGCGTTCACGTGCTCCCGGTTGATGCCCTCCACCACCTCGGGCTCGAAGGCCCAGAGACGGACGTCCTCGCCCTTGCGGGCCAGCAGATCCGCGAGGGTGGTGCCCCAGGCGCCGGCGCCCAGTACCGCGACCCGCATCAGCCGCTCCCCGCCCGGGCCCGCCGACCGAAGCGGTTCTCGGTCCCCGCGACGAGGCGGCGCAGGTTGGCGCGGTGCGACACGACGATCAGCGCCGCGAGGGCCACGGCGGCGTAGAACGCGTGCGGCGCATCCGGCCGGGTGAGCCGCACCCACACGGGGAACAGCGCCGCGGTCACCACGGAGCCGAGGGACACGTAGCCCGAGAGCCACACCACGATGGCCCAGACGGGGACCGCGCACAGCACGGCCAGTGGCGCGAGCCCGAGGAACATCCCCGCCGCCGTCGCGACACCCTTGCCGCCCTTGAAACCGACGTAGGGCGAGAGCACGTGACCCAGCACCGCGGCGATGCCGCAGATCACCGGGACCCACGCGGGCCCGCCCGCCAGCGGGGCGATCACGGCGACGGGCACGGCGCCCTTGAGCACGTCGATCAGGCCCACGGGGATCGCCCACGCCCAACCGAGCAGGCGGTACACGTTGGTCGCGCCCAGGTTCTTGCTGCCGTGCTCGCGCAGGTCGATGCCCTTGGCGAGCCGGCCCGCGAGATAGCTCGTGGGCACGGCGCCGATCAGGTAGCCGGCGACGACGGCGAGCGGCCACGGCATCAGCGGCGCTCCTGGCGCTTGCGGCGGAACTTGATGTTGAGCGGCGCGCCGGTGAACGCCCACGCCTCGCGGAATCCGCGCGTCAGGTAGCGCGCGTAGGACTCGGGGATCGCGTCGGGCCGGTTCGACACGACGGCGAAGCGCGGCGGCGCCGTGCCGATCTGCGTCGCGAAGAACAGCCGCACCGATTCGCCCACGGGCTGGGGCGGCTGCTGGCGCTCGACGAGGTGCTCGAGCACGCGGTTCACCTCCGCCGTGGGCACGCGCTTGGTGCGCTCGTCGGCCACGAGCAGGATCAGGTCGAGCAGGCGGTGCGCGCGCTGGCCGGTCTTGGCCGACACGTAGGCGAACGGGATGAAGTCGAGGAAGGGAGCCCCTTCCTTGAGCGCCCGCTCGCCGCGCACCGCCGTGTTGGTGTCCTTCCCCTCGACCAGGTCCCACTTGTTGACGGCGATGATCACGCCGGCGCCCCGCTCCCACGCGTCGGTCGCGATGCGCAGATCCTGGACGTGCATTCCTTCAGTCGCGTCCACCACCAGGATGCACACGTCGGCTCGTTCGATCGCCCGCGCGGTCCGCAGCGTCGAGTAGAACTCGACGTCGTCCTCGACGCGGGAGCGCTTGCGCAGCCCCGCCGTGTCGATGAACACGAGCGACCGTCCGCCGTGGGCGAAGGGCGTGTCCACGGCGTCGCGCGTCGTTCCCGGCTCGCTGGCCACCACCATCCGCTCGCGCCCGAGGAGCCGGTTCAGCAGGCTGGACTTGCCCACGTTGGGACGCCCCACGATGGCGACGTGAATCGCCTCCGCGTCGGCCGCGACTTCGCCCGCCGGGAGCAGCGCCACGATGCGGTCGAGCAGGTCGCCGCTGCTCTTGCCCACGGCGGCCGACACCGGGAACGGGTCGCCGAGACCGAGCTCGTAGAACACGAGATGCCGCGTGTCATCCGGCAGGCGGTCGGCCTTGTTGGCCACCAGCAGCACCGGCCGCCCCGCGCGCCGCAGCTCCCGCGCGATCTCGGCGTCCGCCGGATTGACGCCCTCCTCCACGTCCACCACGAACAGCAGCACGTCGCAGTCGGCCACCGCCTGGTCCACCTGCTCCTTCACCGCGCGGTTGAGCGGATCGGTCGAGCGCGGCACCAGGCCGCCCGTGTCCACCAGCCAGAACCGCCGGCCATTCCAGTCGGCGGCGGCGAAGTGGCGGTCGCGCGTCACGCCGGGACGGTCGTCCACGATGGCCTGGCGCCGCCCGATCAGCCGGTTGAACAGCGTGGATTTGCCCACGTTGGGACGGCCGATGATGGCGACGGTGGGCGCCCCCGTCATCCGCCACCCTCCCCCGGCCCGAATGCGGAATGCGGATTACGGAATGGGGAATCTGCGGTGCGCATTCCGCGTTCCCCATTCCGCGTCCCGCATTCGACGAGCGCGTCCGCCAGGTCCTCGGAGAGGCGCACCGCCATCGGCACCGCCGCCGCCACGTCGTGCGCGTCGAGGTCGTCGATGAACCGCCCGTCGTCGTTCACGGCCTCGGCGGGCAGGAGCGCGAGATCCACGACGGCGCGTCCGCGCAGCGCCGCCACGATCGCCGCCCCCGGCAGGAGCCCCGCCGTGGTGACGGACTCGCCGAACAGCGTGTTCGCCACCTCGATCAGCTCGAAGTGGCCGCCGGTGGCCGCCGACAACCCCGCGAGCACGGACGGAAATAGCGGCGCCATCGCCGCGCCCGTCACGACGCCGATCCGCCGTCCGGTGAGGTCGGGGAGGCGGGAACGTGCCTCCGCGATGCGCGTTTCGAGCCAACGCACCGCGCCCACGCCGTTCTCGCGCTGGTCGAAGTCCCCGTACCACGCCGCCGGAGGCAGCGGGCGCTCCGCCCGCTGGTACAGCTCGTCCGAGCCCCAGCACCAGGGACTCCCCCGCTCCGGTATCGCCCGGGCGGCGCATCGGTCCACGAGATCGAGCGCCGCGCGGCATTCGTCGCGGGTGAGCGCGCGAACCAGGTGGTGCTTGGAGAACTCGGTGAGCGCCACCGGTACCACCGACACCGACAGAGCGGCCGCCCCCAGGCCGAAGAGATCCTCGAGCGTGCCATCGAGCACGGCCCCGTCGTTCACCCCCGGCACCAGCACCACCTGCGTGTGAAAGACGATGCCGCCGGCCGCGAACTCGCGCAGCTGCGGGACGATCGGCGCCGCCTCCGGGTTGCGCAGCAGCCAGCGACGGACCGTGGTGTCGGTGGCGTGCACCGAGACGTACAGCGGGGAGAGGTGATACTCGATGATCCGCGCGACGTCCTTCGGCTTGAGGTTGGTGAGCGTCGCGAAGTTCCCGTACCGGAACGAGAGCCGGTAGTCGTCGTCGCGGATATAGAGCGCCGACCGCAGACCCTGCGGGTTCCCGTCCACGAAGCAGAAGTCGCAGTGGTTCCCGCAGCGGCGGATCCGCGGTGGCTCGAGGGCCACGCCCAGCGGCAGGCCCTCCGGGCGCTCGATGTCGTACTCGATCTCGTCACCGGACGGGAGACGGGCGTGCAGCAGGAAGGTGTCGTCGGCGGTGAGGAACTCCCAGTCCAGGAAGTCGTCGAGCGGCCGCCCGTTGATGGACAGCAGCTCGGTGCCCGGAACCAGGCCCAACTCGGCGCCGAGACCCTCCGGCGCCACCGTCTGTACGCGAATCACCCGCTACCGCGCTCTTAAAGGAGTTTCTGAGACCGGCGCCGCAACTTCAATGGTGGCCGGAACTTCTGAGCGCAGTAATATGTACTAGTTGAGCCGATAACGCCAGCCGCGGGCGGTCGTTCCCGCCACCCGGGCCTCGAACTGGTGGGTCCCCTGAGCCGGCATCGCCGGAATGTCGACCGGCACGCTGGCGATCGCGGCCCCCGAGCCGTCGAGGAATTCGAACGTCAGCCCGACCGGCGTCGAGGGCGTCTGAGTGGAGTTGGCGGCGATCCCGGTGAGGGTGTACCCCCCGTCCCCGGGCACGAAGCTCGACACCGTGACCTCGACCGGCAGGCCGGTGTCGGCGACGACCTGGTAGCGAGCGCTCGAATCCGCCTGGCCCGCCAGCTCGAACGCCGTGCCGAGCTGGCGCAGGGCGCCACGGTTCAGGGGGTCGATCTGGACGACGCGTCGGGCCGCCTGGACCATCCCCGCGCCGTTGCGCTGGCTCCGCCAGGCGGCGGCGAGGTCGTTCCAGCCGTCGCGGTCCCAGGGGGCCCGCTCGAGGCCGCGGGCGAGCACGGCGGCACCGGCGCCCGGGAGGCCGGCGCGGATGGCGCGGCGCCCGGCGTCGATCAGCGAGGGCCCGTCGAGCCGCGACGTGGGCGGGTAGATCGCCTCCAGGGCGGTTCCGGCCTCCCCGATGCGGCCGCTCTGGGCGTAGAGGAGAGCGAGGGCACTGATGCCGTCCCCGTCGTCCGGGAAGGCCGTGAGCAGGTCGCGCGACGCCGCGATCGCCGGCTCGAGCGCCGGCCAGGTCGCGGCGCTGTCGCTTGCGGCGCGGATCGCGAGCGCCTCGCGGGCGGCGCGGTTCGTGGCCAGCGCCTGGGCGCGGGCCGTCGAGTCCCGGGTGAACGCCTGCTGGTCCACGGGGGCGAGACGCGCGCCCCGGGCGCGCCGGCCGGCGGATGAAGCGTGGATGCGGGCCACCACGGTCGAATCCGCCCCGATCTGCCGGTCGATCGAGTCCCGGCTGAAGCGGGTACGGACCCACGACTGCACGGCGGGCGCGGCTTGCGCGCGGCGGTAGTGGATGCGCGCCACCTGCCCCAGCGCATCGCGGCGCGGTTCGTCGTAGGCCGTATCGCCCGCACTCTGCTCGGCCGCCCGGCGCAAATAGGCGGTCGCCGAGTCCACCCGCTCCCGCACGGCGAACATCGCACCGAGCGCGTACAGCGGGCGGGGGTCGGACGGCAGCAGGGCGTGGGCCGCGTGGAGCAGCATCGCGGCCGAGTCCGTCTTGCCCTCCTGGCGGGTGCGCTGGCCCGCGGCGTACACGTCCGCCCAGAGCGCGCGGCGGTACCCGTCGATGTCGGCCGTGCACTGCGGCGCGAGGGCCAGGGCGCGGTCGAACGCCGAGTCGGCACCCGCCGCGTCGGCCACCTCGACGTAGTAGCGGCCGAGGTAGTACCACGCCGCCGGGTTCTGGTCCTGCTTGTCCTGGGTGAAGGCCCGCGTCAGGACGTCGAGCGTCTGCGCCAGCATCCGCTCACGCTGGGTGGGCTTCTCGTGGGCGGCCTTGAAGTTGACCGGCACGGAGTTGAGCCGGAAATGGCCGGGCTTGATGTCGCAGGGCGGCTGCGGCCCGACCCACTCGGTCTGGGCCGCCACGGATACCGGCAGCAGGGCGAGCGCCAGGGGGCGAAGGATGGCGAGGCGCATTGGGGGAGAGGATGCGCGCCCGGTGCGGGCCTGTCAACGGTGCCCGGGCGCGTGCGGCTCGACGGGTGGTCCAGGACGACGCAGGGCCCTGACCGAGCCCCGGCTGCTGGGTGAGAGCGGGCGACGGGATTCGAACCCGTGACGTCCAGCTTGGGAAGCTGGCATTCTACCCCTGAATTACGCCCGCAAGATGGGCGGAATGTGTGTCCACACCCCGCCGCATGTCAAGCGGATCGGCCCGTCACTGCCGGCGATAGCGCCACGCCGTAATGCCGCTTCCGATGGCCTGAATGCTGAGCTGATGGCTCGCGCCGGGATCGAGCGCCGGGATCCCAGCGGTCTGCGCGACCACCACCGCGCCGCGTGCGTCGAGGAACTCGAACGCCAGGTTCATCGCCGGGATCGGCTGCTCACGCAGGCTCGTCACCAGACCAGACACCTCGACGGTCTGGTCGCCGACGGTGAACTGCGTGACGGTGACCTCGACCACGAGCGCTGTGTCCGCGATCTGGAGGTAGTGCAGCGTCGAATCGGTATTGCCCTGCAGCTGCCACGCTGCCGCGAGCAGGCGCAGGGTGTTGCGATTCAGCGGATCCGCGGCGTAGAGCTGCCGCGCCGTGCCCAGCATCTTCACCGTGTCCTGCAACCGGTAGTAGGTGTTCACCACGTTGAACAGCGCGTCACGGTTCCCCGGGGCGCGCGCCAGCCCGGCTTCGAACGCGCTCGCCGCGCCGCGGTAGTACTGGCGCGACCCCCCCCGCCAGGCGCTCATCGAATCCGCTGCGGCCGCGTGGCAGGCCGCCGCGACCTGCCGCGTCTGCGCCGGCGTCGCGCGGCCCGCCGGCTTCCGCGCCTCGCGGCAGCGATCGGAGATGGCCCCCGAGTCGGGAAACGCGGGCGCGGCGTTGAACATGGCGACCCCCGCCGCGAACAGATGCCGGGGCTCGGCCTCGTCGGCGTGGGCGATCAGCACCTGGTAGATGGCCAGGGCGGAATCCCCCCGCCCCGTCTGGGCGAAGGCCGTCGCCAGCCCGGCCAGTGCCTGGACGTCGCCGGGGCTCTCCGCCAGGAACTCCCGGAACGCGGCCTCCGACTCGGCCCACCGCGTGGCCTGGTTGTACAGCGCGCCCCGGTTGAACAGCGCCTCGCGACGCAGGCGCTGCTGCACCGAATCGCTCCCCTGCGTGACGCGGATCACCTCGCCGTAGTAGTGCGCCGCGGAGTCGATCTCGCTCGCGTTCGCGAACAGCGCCGCCATCGCCGAGAGGCCGTTGGGCTCGCGGTGAATGCCGTTGGCCTGCCGGAAATAGGCGATCGCCGAATCGGTGTTGCCCGCCTGGTACGCCTGGACGCCCTTGTTGTAGATCGGCGCCCACAGAAAACGCCGCCACGTCTGGATGTCCTCGGCGCACTGCGGCGCGAGCCGCTCGGCGCGTCGGAACGCGGAATCGGCGCCCGCGATGTCGCTCAGCAGGACGTAGCGGCGCGCGATGTAGTACCACGCCGCGCCGTTGTCCTCCTGCCCTCCGGTGGTCACCGCCTGCGTGAGCACCCGGTCGGCATCCCGCAGGTCCTTCTGCCTCTGCTCGTCGTACTTCGTGGTGGTCGCGTTCTTCACGTACAGCAACCCGCTGTTCACCAGGTAGTGGCCGGGCTTGAGCTCACACTTGGGGGGCGCCCACTGGGCTCCCACGGGCGCTGCGGCGAGCACGGTCCCGACCCACACCGCAACGATGGCCCGTCTGACGGTCATTCCTGCTCCTTGCCTTTCGCGATCCGATCCTCGGCGCCGCGCTGTGCCGCGCGCGCCACGTCGAGCGGCGGCTGGCCCAGCGCCGTCGCCGCCGCCATCACGTCGTCGAACTCGGGTTTCACCCGCACTGCCCCACCGGGCAGAGTGAGCGCCTTCGCGCGCACCGCCACTCCCGGGGCCAACTCCACCTCGATCTGCCGCCGCTCCAACACCACCCGCTCCGCCCGCCACACGCGCACGCCCGCGGTCGTGCTGTTGCGGAACAGCGCGTCGCGCACGTCGTCGAGCCGGGCATCGGGCACGACCGCCTCGATACGCAGACCCGGCCGGCCCTTCTTCATCTGCACCGGCCACGTCTGTACGTCCACCGCACCGGCAGCGACCAGCGCTCCCCGCAACGGCTCCACGTACTCGGGGCTCAGGTCGTCCACGTCGGCCGCGAGCACCACCACCGGCCCCACGCCTGGCGCGGCCTCGGCGATCAGGATCCGTAGCGCGTTGGGATAGCCCGGCGGATCCCGCTGGCCCGCGCCCCAGCCGTTCGCCGTCGGCCGCCAGCCGGCCGGCGGCGCGCCCTCGCTCAGCACGCGCAGCAGCGCCGCGCCCGTCGGCGTGGTGGCCTCGCCTTCGACCGGCCCGCCCGACGCCACCGCGAGCCCCTCGAGCAGCACCGCCGTCGCGGGAGCGGGCACCGGCAGGCGCCCGTGCGCCGCCTCCACCCACCCATTCCCCACGGCGACCGGCAGGGCGTGGATCCGCTCGACCCCGAGCCGCTCGAACCCCTCGATCGCCCCGACGATGTCGAGCACCGCGTCCACCGCTCCCACCTCGTGCAGGTGGACCCGCTCCGGGGCCACCCCGTGCACCCGCCCCTCGGCCTCACCGATCAACCGGAACGCCCGGACCGCACGCTCCTTCACCCACGGCGACACCGGCGCTGCCTCGACCAGCCGCACCAGCTCGCCCACGTGCCGGCCATGCGGCTGTCCGGGGATGTGGAATTCGACGCGACGGCACGCCACGCCACAGCGGGACGCGCCGCCGACGATCACTTCTACCCCGTCGAGCCCCAAACGCCCGGGCAAGCCGCGCAGCCAGTCGTCACCGGCCCCGAGCGCCAGCAGGGCTCCCAGGGTCATGTCACCGCTGATGCCGGCGGCCGGGTCGATGATGGCGATGCGCATGGGCCGAAACTCGAAGAATATAAACGAGTTAGGTGCGGTATAGCCACCCGGCTCCGGTATTGAACACCACGATGCGCTCGCTCGGGTCCACCAGACCGCCGCGCACCAGGGCGGCGAGCCCCGCCAACGCGGCCCCGCCCTCCGGGCTCGCGTCCACGCCCTCGAGCACCTGCAGCTCGCGGGCGGCCGCCTCGAGCTCCGCGTCCGATACCGCGACCGCGCCGCCTCCCGTCTCGCGCAGCGCACGCAGCATCAACCGGCCGCCCAGCGGGCTGGGGACGCGCAACCCGGATGCCACCGTCCGCGGATCGGGCCACGGCTCGCACGCGTCGGCCCCGCGCTCGAACGCCCGGACCACGGGTGCGCAGCCGCTCGACTGGACCGAGAAAAGGCGGGGCGTGTGGCCCGTCACCCATCCGGCCTCCCGCAGCTCCGCGAACGCCTTCCACATCCCGATGAGCCCGGTGCCGCCCCCCGTGGGGTAGACGATCGCGTCCGGGAGCGACCAGCCGAACTGCTCGGCGAGCTCCAGCCCGAGCGTCTTCTTGCCCTCGATGCGGTACGGCTCCCGCAGGGTGGAGACGTCCACCGCGCCGGTCTCGGCGGCGTAGGCGCGCGACCGCGTGCCGCAGTCGCCGATGTGGCCGTCCACGAGCTCGAGCTCGGCGCCGAACAGCCGGATCTGCTCGAGGAGCACGGGCGGCGTGGTACGCGGCGCGTACACGCGAGCCGTGACGCCCGCGCGCGCGGCGTACGCCGCCAGCGCCACCCCCGCGTTCCCGGCGGTCGGCACCACGAGCCGCCGGGCGCCTCCCAGCACGGCGCGCGTCACCGCGGCCGAGAGCCCTCGAGCCTTGAAGGACCCGGTGGGGTTCACGCCCTCCTCCTTGACGAGGAGGCGCCTCAGGCCGTAGCGCCGTGCCACGCGCGGCACCGCCAGGAGCGGCGTGCTGCCCTCCCGCAGACTCACGGGCTCCTCGTCGTCGCGCAGGGGCAGCCACTCCCGCCACCGCCACATCCCGCCCCGCCGCTCGCGCAGCCGGGTGCGTGCCTCGGGCCGCGGCAGGAAGGCGTAGCGCACCAGCCAGGGCGCCCCGCACGCGGGGCACACGCCCGGCAGCCCATGCACCGCACCGGTCGCGTCACACGCCGAGCATTCGAGGGTCCACGGCTCGGTCACTGCTTGCCTCCCAGTCGCTCGAGGATTCGCTCCGCCAACCGTGCCGAGAACCCCGGCAGGGCCGCGATCTCGGCCGCGGTCGCCGAGCGCACCCCGGCCAGCGAGCCGAACCGCTCGAGCAGCGCGCGCCGCCGGGCGGGCCCCACGCCGAGAACCTGCAGCAGCTCCGACGTGATCGTCCGCGCGCTGCGGCGCTTGCGGCTGTAGCTCACCGCGAACCGGTGCGCCTCGTCCCGCGCGCGCTGCAGCAGCTTGAGGGACGGGCTGCGGCGCGGCAGGCGCAGCGGATCCGCGCGGCCAGGAAGGAACACCTCCTCCTCCCGCTTCGCCAGGCTGACTACCGGCAGGTCGGCGAAGCCCACCGCCCGGGCGGCGTCGAGTGCCGCGCCGAGCTGGCCCTTGCCGCCGTCGATCACCATCAGGTCCGGCGCCGCCGTGCCCTCGTCCCGCCGCCGCGTGAGATACCGAGTCACCACCTCGCGGATCGCGGCGAAATCGTCCTGCTGCCCGGCCCCACGAATGCGGAAGCGGCGATACTGCGCCTTGCGCGGGCGGCCGCCCTCGAACCAGACCAGCGATCCGACCGTGTCCCGCCCCTGGCTGGTCGAGATGTCCACGCACACGAACGCGCGCGGCACTGCCGCGAGGCCCAGGTCACGTCCCAAGGCGTAGACGGGATCGGCCGCCCGCTCCTCGATGTCGAACGCTTCGATCAGCAGGCTGTCGAGCAGGTGCCGCGCGTTCTGGTCGGCCAGATCGACGAGCTTGGCGGCCGTCCCCTGGCGCGGCACGCGCCAGTCCACCCGGGGCGCCAGCGCCTCGAGCAGGGCCAGGTCGTCCGGGACCAGCGGCAGGAGCACCCGCTCCGCCCGCGCCTCGAGCGGCAGGTAGTACCGCACCAGGAAGGCGCTGAGCACCGCCCCGTCGCCGGCCTGCTCCGCGTGCTCGAGGAACCGGTGCTCGCGCGCCAGCACGCGGCCGTCCCGAATGCGGAGGATCACCCCGCACGCGTCGTCGCCGTCGCGCGCGTACCCGATGGCGTCGGCGTCCCCGCCGCCGACCAGCTCCACCGCCGGGGGCCGCTCGACCTGCTCGAGCCACCGCAGGGCGTCGCGCAGCTGCCCCGCCCGCTCGAAGTCGAGCCGGCCGCTCGCCTCCCGCATCCGTTCGCGCAGGCGCCCCCGCACCGCCAGCGTATCGCCCTCGAGGAACAGGAGCACGTCCTCGATCATGCGGGCGTAGTCCTCCTGCGACTGGTAGCCCACGCACGGTCCGCGGCAGCGCTCGATGTGGTAGTCGAGGCACGGCCGCTCGGGTGCCTCGTCGGGCAGCGCGTAGTGGCACGACCGCACCGTGAACAGCCGCCGGATGATCCGCAGCGTCCGCCGCAGGATCGCGACATCGGTGTATGGTCCGTAGTAACGCGCACCCGGCATGGTGACGCGCCGCACCACCAGCACCCGCGGGAACGGCTCTCCCAGCGTCACGGCGATGCGCGGGTAGCTCTTGTCGTCGCGCAGCCGGATGTTGAAGCGGGGCTGATGCTCCTTGATCAGGTTGTTCTCGAGCAGCAAGGCCTGCGCCTCGTCGGGCACGATGATCGTCTCGAGGTCGGCGATCTGCCGCAGGAGCGCCTGCTGCTCCGGCGTGCTCCCTGAGTCCGCGCCGAAGTAGCTGCGCACCCGGTCGCGCAGGCTCTTGGCCTTGCCGACGTAGAGGAACTCCCCACCCCACCCCTTCCAGAGATACACCCCGGGACGGTCGGGGAGGGTCTCGAGCTTGCGGGCGATCAGCGCCGGCGCGTCCACAGGCGGCGGGCCTCGGGATGCCCCAGACCGAGGGCGACGGCGCAGTAGGTGACGGCGAACGTCGTGACCGCCCCTGCGCCGCGCGCCACGACGCCCCATTCCGCGGCGGCGAATGACACGCCGACCCCGGCGGCCGCCGCGACCAGGGCAGCGGCGACGGCGCTCCCCAGGTGCTGCCAGTCCTCCCGGCCCAGGATCCGGCCCACGCGCCGGTCGAGCAGCGTCACCTGGAGGACGAGATTGAGCATGCCGCCGACCGACGAGCCCAGGGCGATGCCCACGGCGCCGAGCGGGCGGATGAGCGCCACGGCGCACGCCGCAGACGTCACCAGGGAGACGATGCTGATCCGTACGGGCGTGCGCGTGTCCCGCATCGCGTAGAAACCGGACGCGAAGAGCTTGGCGGCGGCGGGCCCCAGCAGGCCGATCCCGTAGGCGGCGAGCACCGCGCCGACGAGGCGCGAGTCAGCGCTGCCGAACCGTCCCGTCTGGAACAGCATCGCGACGATCACCCGGCCCAGCGCCATGAAGGCGAATGCGCTCGGCACGACGAAGAAGGCGATCCGTCCGAATCCACCGGCGAGGCGCTCGCGCAACGCCTCCGTGCCTCCCGCACCGGCGGCATCGACGCTGAGTGCGGGCAGGGACACCGCCGCCACCGAGACGCCGAACAGGCTGATCGGCAGGGTCTGCACCAGCTGGGCATACCCGAGGCTCGCCACACCGCCCGGCCCGGCGAAGGACCCCAGCAGGGTGTCGACCAGACCGGCGACCTGCGCCACCCCGGCGCCGAGCACGACCGGTGTCCAGGCGTGCAGCACGTCCCGCGTGCCGGGATTCGCGAGCGTGGGTCGCAGGGGCACCCGCCCGCCGAGCAGGCGCCAGCAGGACGGCAGCTGCACGGCCACCTGGAGCAGGGCGCCCGCCACCGTGCCCCACGCGAGGGCCAGGGCCAGGCGGTGGAAGCGCTCCTCGAGCGAAAGGTCCGGCGTCACGAGCCATGTCCCCGCCGCGACGAGCGCGGCGATCCCGGCGACGTTCCACAGGGCGGGCGCGGCGTACGGCAGGAAGAAGCGGCGGTGCGTGTTGAGCACGCCGAGGCACCACGCGGACACGACCATCAGCCCCGTCATCGGGAACAGGATGCGGACCAGGACGATGGTGAGGCGCCGCGTGGGCTCGTCGAACCCCGCCGCGACGACGGTGGTGATCGCCGGCGCCAGCGCGATGCCGATCGCGGCCAGTCCCCCGCTGGCCGCCAGCAGCAGTCCGAGCACCGCCCCGGCGACCGCGCGCGCGGACTCGCGGTCGCCGCGCGCCTCCAGGCTCGCGTACACCGGGATGAACGACGCCGACAGCGTCCCCTCGCCGAGCAGGTTGCGGACGACGTTGGGGATGCGCAGGGCGGCGCGGAATGCGTCGGCCGCCGGTCCGTTGCCGAAGTAGTACGCGAAGACGCGCTCCCGGACGTAGCCGAGAACGCGGGTGGCGAAGATGCCGGCGGCGACCCTCGCGGCGTGGCCGGTGCCGGCCGCCACGGTCAGGTGTCTTTGTTCCGGGGAGCTTCGAGGAGGCGGTTCACGAACTGGACCTCCTCGCGCATCCCGCCCAGCGCGCGGCGCAGGTCGTCCATCTCTCCCTCCAGCAGGTCGACCTTACGCTGGAGGTCGCGCAGGTCCGTCGCCGCGGTGTCGTTCGCCGGTCCCTCGAGCCGCCGTGCCCACGACCGGCCGAGCGGGCTGTCCACCAGGATCGCGGCCAGCACGACCAGCAGGGCACCCACGAGGACGATCGAGAGGATGAACATGAGTGGATTCTACGACGCCCCCATCCCCTGCGCCACCTCCGCCGCCAGGTCGTCGAGCAAACCCGGCCCGTGGCGGACCAGGAACGACGCGAGCGTGAGCACCCGCTCCTGCGGCTTGCCTCCGGGATAGAGCGCGGCCCGGGCCCGGGCGATCTGCCCGGTGAGGGTGTCGCTGCTGCGCTTGAGGCCCGCGACCAGTCGCCGTTCGAGGCGGTCGAGGCGGCCCAGCGCGGCGTTGCGGGCGGACTCGGCGCTCCGCACGAGGGTCGGGTCCACGCCCGCCGCGCCCGCCGCCAGTCGCGCGTAGTCCTCCTCGAAGTGCCGCCGGGCCACGTGCAACGCCTCCGCCACCGCCACGGGCAGGGTGTCGCGCACCAGCCGGCCCTCGAGCGCGCCCGGCGGCGCGGCGAAATCGCCGATCTCCAGGCGGTGCCGCTGCAGCACGCGGTCGACCCGCGTCTCGAGGATCATCCCCGACCACCTGGGGACGGGCGTCTGCGGCACCACGCCGTTGCCCGCTACGCCATACAGGGGGGCCGCGTCCGGGAGGTACCCCAACTCGGCCGGACCGGCGACGTAGGCGACCGTCGGGAACAGCACGGCCTCGACCACGGGCCGCAGCAGCACGTTGGGCGACAGGCGCTCCGGCTCGGTGGCCGCGATGCGCTCGAGATCGCCCCGCGAGAACCGCTCGCCGGACCGCCGCGTGACCCACGCGCCGTCGTCGCGCCGCAGCCGGTCGCGTCCGTCGCGCGCCTCCACCATCACGGGGGTGAGCCCGTCCTCGAGCGTGCGCTCGAGGCCCGCCAGGACGGTGGGGGCAGCCGCCGCTTTCGCCTCCGCCGCGTGCGCCCGGAACACCGCGAGCCCCCGAGGCGCCAGCAGGGCGTTGAGCGCGTCGGCGCAGGCGTCCGCGAGGGAGCGGTCGGCCCGGTACGCCGCCGCCAGCCACGTGAGCGTCTCCTCCTTGTAGTCGGAATCCGGCGTGTCCGCGCGCAGCCGCGCGATCGCCACCGTGACCTCGGGCCCGCACCGCTCGCGGGCGAGCGGCCACTGCGGGGCCTCCGCCCTCCGTTCGCGCAGCACGAGGCGCACGGCCTCCCCCGTGCGGTCGAGGAACGACGCGTGGTTCGCCTCGCGGAAGTCGTGATCGTCTCCCGCCACCCAGAACACCGGCACGACCGGCACCCCGCGCTCCCGCTCCAGGCGGGCGGCGAGCGCGATGCACGACAGGGCCTTGTGGATGGTGTAGAGCGGCCCGGTGAAGAGGCCCGGCTGCTGGCCCGTGGTCACCGCCAGGACCCCGCCCGCGGCCAGACGGTCCCGACCCGGGCCGGGGAGGACGGACGCCAGCACGCCGTCCGCGACCCGCCGCGGCACGCCGACGCGCGGCGCGGCGGGCCCGCCGGCGATGGGCGTGGAGACGATCCGCAGCGTCACGCGACCCCCCGCTCACTCATCCACCACCTCCCCCTCGAAGATCAGCACCTCCGCCTCCGGGTGACGCCAGGCGCCCGCGCGGAGCCCGGCCTTCCGGCATACCGCATCGAGGAAGGCCCGGGCGTCGAGCCCGTGCTCCACCGCCACCTGCGGCAGCAGCAGTCCGGCGGCTCCCCGGTGGCGCACCACGAGTCCGTGCCGGCCCACCGCCACCGCCGTCGGGTCGACCGGCGTGAGCCGGCGCGGCGGCGTCAGCACCGTCACCTCGACCGTGATCTCCGCGAGCTCCTCGACGGTCACGGGCGGGAACCGGGGGTCCTCCAGCGCCGCGGCCACCGCCATCTCGCACACCACCTCGGCGACCGCGCGGTCGCCATGCAGGTGCCCAATGCACCCCCGCAGCTCGCCCGCCTTCCGGAGCGTGACGAACGCCCCCCGCCGCGCCACCGCCCCGGCGCCGTCCGGCAGGGCGGGCAGGGGCTCGCCGCGCAGCGCCGCCGCGAGCGCCGCCCGGGCGAGCGCGGCGAGGCCCGCCAGCGCCGCCGGAGGGGTCTCAGGGCCCACGATGGTACGGCTCCCCGCGCCGGATCGTGAACGCCCGATAGAGCTGCTCGTACACCAGCAGGCGTGCCAGCTCGTGCGGCAGCGTCAGCGCGGACAGGCTCCAGACGCGCTCGGCCCGGGCGAGCACGTCGGGCGGCAGCGCCTCGGCGCCGCCGATGGCGAACGCCACGTCGCGCACCTCCTGGTCCCATCGGGCAGTCCGCTCGGCCAGCTCTCGCGACGTCCACGCCTCGCCGGCCCGCGACAACGCCACGAGGCGCGCGCCCTCGGGCACCGCGCCCAGGACCCGCGCCTCGTCCTTCACCTCGTGCTCCTCGACCCGTGCGTAGCGCCGCAGACGGCCGAGGTAGGCATCACTGGCCGCGCGGAGCGCCGCGTCCCGCAGGCGGCCCACGGCGACGACCCGGTATCGCATCAGGCATAGAGCCCGCGCAGCTTGTGCATCGTCGCCACGCGGTCGATGCCCACCATGTACGCCGCGATCCGCGCGTTGACCTTGTGTTTGTCCGCCAACGTCGTCACGTCGGTGAACGCGCGAGTGATGATGGACTCGAGGCGCCGGTTCACCGTGTCCTCGTCCCAGAAATAGCCGCCGCGGTCCTGCACCCACTCGAAGTAGCTCACGGTCACGCCACCCGCGTTCGCCAGGATGTCGGGGATCACGAAGATGCCCTTTTGCTCGAGGATCTCGTCGGCGGCGGCGGTGGTCGGGCCGTTCGCCCCCTCGCAGATGATCTTCGCCCGGATCTTCGGCGCGTTCTTGGACGTGATCACGTTCTCCAGCGCCGCCGGGACCAGGACATCGCAATCGATGGTGAGCAGCTCGTCGTTCCCGATCGGCTCGGCCCGCGGGTAGCCAGCCAGCCGGCGGTTCTTCTGTGCGTGGGCGATGACGTCGGGAATGTCGAGGCCACCGGCATCGTGCAGACCGCCCGTCTTGTCGCTCACCGCGATGATCTTTGCCCCCGCCTGCGCCATCAGCTCGGCCGCGATCGAGCCGACGTTGCCGAACCCCTGCACCGCGACCCGTGCGCCCGCGAGTGACTGCCCGAACCGGGCCAGGGCCTGGCGCGTCACGAACAGGCATCCGCGCCCCGTCGCCTCGCGGCGGCCCAGAGACCCGCCCATCGCCACCGGCTTCCCCGTGACGACGGCGGTGACGGTGTGCCGCTTGTGCATCGAGTACGTGTCCATGATCCACGCCATCACGCGCTCGTTGGTGTTGACGTCGGGCGCCGGCACGTCCGAGTCCGGACCGAGCGTTTCGATGATGCCTGCCGTATAGCGGCGGGTCAGGCGCTCGAGCTCCACCATGGACATGTTCGGCGGATCGCACACCACGCCACCCTTGGCGCCGCCGAACGGAATGTTCACCACCGCGCACTTCCAGGTCATCCACGCGGCGAGCGCCTTGACCTCTTCCAGCGTCACGTTGAGGTCGAAGCGGATACCCCCCTTTGCCGGGCCCCGCGACGTGTTGTACAGCACGCGGTAGCCGGTGTACACCTCGATCTCGCCGTTGTCCCGGGTGATGGGGATGGAGACGATGATCTGCTTTTCGGGGTTGCGCAGGACCTTGTACAGCCCGCGGTCGAGGTCGAGGAGCCGGGCGGCCTCGTCGAAGCGCTCCATCATCGCTTCGAACGGGTTCTCCTCGGCGAGGAAGATGTCCTTGTCGCGCCGGATCACCTGCTCGGCGCCGGTCGGCGTGCTGGCGGTCATGGCCTGTCGATGCGCCGCGGTGACGGTCGTGGCGGGACCGTGGCCGCGAAGACGCGATCGAGCGCCCCGCGGACAGCGTCCGCCTGCGTTTCCCAGTTCACTTCCAGTCGCCCCACCAGCGGTTCGCGAACATCCGCCGGCCACCGGGGTTGGAGCTTCACGGCATCCTTCTCCGTGACAATCAGATAATCACTCGCGGCCGCCGCCCGCACGAGTCGCGCGACGTCGGCCGCGCTGTACGCGTGATGGTCCGGGAAGGCCGCCAGGCGCACCGTCGGGCCCAACGCCCGGACCTGCGCGGCGAAGCTGTCCGGATCCCCGACTCCGGCGACGGCCACCACCCGCTTCCCGGCAAGCGCCTCCCGGGCGACCGGCCCGCCCGATACGAGGGTCGTGATGCGACCGAGGGAGAGGTGCGCCACGGCGACGGGCACCCCCGGACAGGAGGCCGCCAGGCGCCCGGCCAGCTGTTGCGCGTCCCCGGCGGATGCCCGCTTGCGCGTCACCACGACCAGATCGGCACGGCCCAGCGCCCACCACCCCTCGCGCCACGGACCCGCCGGGAGCGGCCAGCGGGCGGCGTCCTCGCCTTCGGCGCTGAGGACCGCGAGGTTCAAGTCCCGCGCGACGTCGAGCCGCTGAAACGCGTCGTCCAGCACCAGCAGCGTCGCGCCCGCCGCACGGGCGCGGGCGGCCGCGGCGCGCCGGTCGGGATCTGCGACGACGAGGGCACCCGGGGTGAGGCGTTGGTGCACGAGCGTCTCATCTCCCCCGTACCCCCGCAGCAGGATGGCGGGGCGCGCGCCCTGCTGGAGCGCGTAGCCGGCGATCCAGGCCGCGAGCGGCGTCTTGCCGGTGCCCCCGACGGCGAGGTTGCCCACGGCGACCGCCGGGAGCGGCAGCGGGTAGGTGCGCAGCACGCCGCGGGCGTAGGCGCGGGCGCGCAGGCGCATGGCGCCGTCGTACACGCCGGCGAGCGGCAGCAGGGCCGTCCGGATGCCGCGGGCCACCGGTGCCCGACTCCGCCACAGCCACGCTGCCACGGCGGAGCCGATCACGAGCCGTACGTGACGGCCTGGATGGCGCGCTCCAGCCGCTCGATTCCCTGCCGCAGGGCGTCCTTCCCCTCCGCCACGGTGAACGGCGCGCCATAGACCACGTCCACCCGGGCGAACGGCTTGGGCAGGCAAAAGCGGTCCCACGACGTGAACCACCACGCCTGCTCGCTCCGCGCGGCGATCGGCAGGAGCACGGCGGCCGCATGCTGGGCCGCGGCGATGGCGCCGGGCTTCACCCGCTCCGCCGGGCCGCGCGGCCCGTCCGGGGTGATGGCGCCCGCGCCCTGACGGCCCAGGGCCCGCACGAGGCCGAGGAGCCCCGCCTCACCGCCCTTGCCGCTCGAGCCGCGCACCGTGCCATAGCCCCATTGCTCCGCGAGCCGGGCCAGGTGGCCGCCGTCCCGATGCCGGCTGATCAGAGTGACGATGCCCTCGCCGCGGTGGTGGAACAGCAGCGGCAGGATGCGGCTGTGCCACAGGGCGAAGAGCACCGGGCGGCCGGAGGCGCGGGCCGCCGCGAGGTGCTCGCCGTGCTGCACCCGCAGCCGCCACGTCGCCGCGAGCAGGCGGATCGCCGCGGCCGCGACGCGAAACGCCACCGGCTCGAGGGCCCGCAGCGTCACCGCAGCAGCTCGATCGCCAGCTCGGCGACGCGGTCGGCCGCACCGGGCGCCCCGAGCCGCCGGCGCACCAGGGCCAGGCCCTCCCGCTGGCGGCGCGTCAGCGGGTGATCGGGGTGGAGCAGCGGGGACACGGCGGCCGCCAGCGCCGCCGGCGTGGCCCGGTGCTGGAGCAGCTCGGGCGCGATCGCTTCCCCCGCCACGAGATTGACGAGTCCCGCCCACTCCACCGTCGAGAGGCGCCGGGCGATGACGTACGACACGGGGTTGAGCCGATAGGCGATCACCATCGGCAGGTCCGCCCGGGCGGCCTCGAGGGTGGTGGTGCCCGACTTGCAGATCCCGGCGTCCGCGGCCGCGAAGACGAGGCCCGGATCGCCGTGGTGCACGGTGATGGATCCGGGGTCGGCGTACACGCCGCGCGGGGTACCGGCCGCGATCACCTGGAGGCCGGGGTGTTCGCGCGCGACCAGCGTCGCGGCCTCGCGGAACACGGGCCAGTGACGCCGCACCTCGACGCCGCGGCTCCCGGGGAACAGGCCGAGGACGGGACGGGTCGGGTCGAGCCCGAGCGCCCGCTGGGCGGCCTCGCGTGCCGGTGGCACCGGCCGGTCGAGCAGCGGGTGGCCCACGAACGTGGCGGCGATGCCGTGCGAGCGGAAGAACTCCTCCTCGAACGGCAGGATCACGGCGACGCGGCGTACCGCGCGCAGGCGCCGCACGCGCGACGCCCCCCAGGCCCACAGCTGCGGCGCGACATAATACAGCACCGGGACGCCGCGGGCGGCGACGCGCTCGGCGAGCCGCAGATGGTATCCGGGGTAGTCCACCACCACTACCAGGTCGTAGCGGCCCGCGGTCACCGCGTCCATCGTGCGATGCAGCAGGCGGTAGTGGGCGGGGATCGCGGCGATCACCTCGACGAACCCGACGACGGAGTAGTCCTCCATCCGGTCCACGAGCGTGGCTCCGGCCGCCGCGAGGGCCGGGCCGCCGAACGCCTCGAGCGCGGCCCCCGGGAGGCGCCGCCGCAGCGCCGCCGCGACCGCCGCCGCGTGCGCGTCTCCCGATGGCTCCCCGGCCGAGAGGTAGATTCGGGGGGCGGCGCCCGTCACGAGCCGTGCGCGGCCGTTGCCGGCGAGGCCTGGACCGCCTCGGCCACGCGCAGCGCGAGCGCCAGCGCCTGGGCGCCCGCCGCGCCCGACACGACCACGTCGCTCTCGCCCCGCACCGCGGTGAGGAAGCTCTGCAGCTCGAGCTTGAGCGGCTCGGCCTCGGGGGCCTCGAGACGCACGTGCTCCACCACTTCCTCGATCTTCTGCGCCTTCAGGGCCTGCCACTCCGGCTTGAGGCGGTAGAAGTGACCGCCGCCGGCGGCGAGGTCGAGGGAGAAGTACCCGGTCGGCTGGAAGACCCGCAGCTTGCGGGTCCGATCCCGCGACACCCGGCTCGCCGTGATCAGCGCCACCGCCCCGTTGGCGAACTCCACGCGGGCATTGGCGATGTCCACGTGCGGGGTGAGGATCGCCACGCCGGTGGCGCGCACCTCCGTCACCGGCGACCGCACGAGCTCGAGCACCAGGTCGAGGTCGTGGATCATCAAGTCCAGGATCACCGCCACGTCCGTGCCGCGCGGCGAGAAGGGCGCCAGACGCTCGGACTGGAGGAAGCGCGGCCCATCGAGATACGGGAGCGCGGCCCGCACCGCGCGATTGAACCGCTCCACGTGCCCCACCTGGAGCGTCACGCCGGCGCGGTCGGCCGCGGCCACGAGACGCTCGGCGCCGGCGACCGTGTCGGCGAGGGGCTTCTCCACCAGCGCGTGGATCCCCCGCTCGAGCACCGCCACACCCACCTCGGTATGGCGGGACGTCGGGACCACCACCGACGCCGCCTCGATCACTTCGAGCAGCGCCTCGAGCGACGGAAAAGCACGCGTGCCCAGCTCGCGGGCGACCTGCGCGGCCCGGTCGGCGTTGATGTCGAAGATCCCGACCAGCTCGGCGTGGGGCAGCGTCCGGTAGAGGCGCGCGTGGTGGTATCCCAGGGCACCGGTGCCGATCACGCCGACGCGCACCGGGCGGCCGGTCACACCAGCACCCCGCGCTGGCTCTCCTCGATGAAGCGCAGGAACGTGTCGATCTCCGCCAGCGGCGGCAGCTCCGCGCGCGCCCGCGCGAGGCCCTGCGTCAGCGTGAGATCGGAGTTGAAGACCATGCGGTAGGCCTTCTTGAGGGCGAGCTTCGTGTCGGGCGTGAGTCCCGCGCGTTGTAGCCCGACCGAGTTCAGGCCGTACAGGTGGAGCGGGTTGCCGACGGCCTTGGTGTACGGGGGGATGTCCTGATTCACGCGCGAGCCGCCGCCGATGAACGCGAGCGTGCCGACCCGCACGAACTGATGGATCGGCGTCAGCCCCGAGATGATCGCCCGGTCGTCCACGCGCACGTGGCCGGCCATCTGGACCGAGTTGGCGACGATCACGTCGTTGCCGATCTGGCAGTCGTGGGCGAAATGCACGTAGGTCATGATGAAGCAGCGCGCCCCGACGCTGGTCTTCCCGGTGGCCGAGGTGCCGCGGTTGATGGTGCAGTATTCGCGGATCAGCGTGGCGTCGCCGATCTCGACCCACGTCTCCTCGCCCTTGTACTTCACGTCCTGCGGGGGGCCGCCGAGGATGGTGCCGGCGCCGATCCGGACACCCTGCCCCAGCCGCACGTTGCGCTCGAGCACCGCGTGCGGCCCGATGGCGCAGTTGTCGCCCACCACGACGTGTGGGCCGATGATCGCGTAAGCGTCGATCGTCACGTCCCGGCCGACCTGGGCCGACGGGTCCACGAGCGCGGTGCGGTGGATCACCGGTCCACGACCATCGCCATCATCTCGGCCTCCGCCACCACCTGCCCGTCCACGTAGCCCACGCCCTTCATGCGGCAGGTGCGGCCCCGGAAGGCGAGCATCTCGAGCTCGAAGCGGATCTGGTCGCCCGGCACCACGGGGCGGCGGAACTTCACGGCGTCGAGCGACATGAAGTACACGACCTTGTCTTCGACGTTCTGGCCCTCGAACCGGCTCATCAGCAGCATGCCGCCCACCTGGGCCATCGCCTCGATGATCAGCACGCCCGGCATGATCGGGTGACCGGGGAAGTGGCCCTGGAAGAAGGGCTCGTTGATCGTGACGTTCTTGATCCCAACGATGCGCGTATCGCCCTCGATCTCGACGATGCGGTCCACCAGCAGGAAGGGATAGCGGTGCGGCAGGTACGACATGATCTTCGCGATGTCGAGCGCCGCGGTCCCGGCTCGCTTCGCCGTACGCACCAGGGCCCGCGCCAGCGCGACGTTGCCCGCGTGCGACGGGCGGGTGGCGACGATGTGCGCCTGCACCCGCGCGCCGGTGAGCGCCAAGTCCCCGAGCACGTCGGCCGCCTTGTGACGGACGAACTCGTCCGGCCATCGCAGGGGCGCGCCCGCCGCGATCCCGGCGTCGTCGAGCACGATCGCCGTGCTCGCCGAGGCCCCCTTGATGAGGCCCCGCGCCCGCAGGGCGTCGACCTCGTGCGTGAACCCGAAGGTGCGCGCCGAGGCCAGCTCGTCGGCGAACGTCGCCGCGCTCACGTCCCACGCCCCCGTCTGGCGCCCGATCAGCGGGTGGGGCCACTCGATCGTCACGGTGAGCCGCAAGGCCTTGGCCGGCGCCACCACGTACGTCGCGTCGCCCTCGGTCACCGTGAACGGCGCCTGCACCGTCAGGATCGTCGGCTCCCCGGCGGTCTCGCCGGGCCCCGCCTCGGCGAGCGCCGTGAAGTAGGGCGCGCAGCTGCCGTCGGCGATCGGCGGCTCGGGGCCCGTCAGCTCGACGGTGAGGTCGTCGATCGCGTGCGCCGTGACGGCGGCGAGGAGATGCTCGACGGTGTCGACCGTGGCGTCCCCCGACCCGATCGCCGTGCGACGCTCCACCGCGCCGACCTCGCTGAGGCGCGGCCGGATCTCCGGCCGTCCCTCCAAGTCGATCCGCCGGAACACGATCCCCTGCCCGGGATCGGCGGGCAGGAAGCGCACCCGGCATTCGGTGCCCGTGTGCAGGCCCCTTCCCGCGAGGGAGCCTTCGCGCTGGATCGAGCGTCTAGCGGGCGTCTTCGCCATGTTCCGCCACGAGGTCCTCGAGCCGGCCCGCGATGCGGGCCAGGCGGTTCATCGCCGCGAGCGTGCGGAACGCCTCGCGTCGCTCGCGCGCGGGATAGCCGAACACGGTGGTCCCCGGAGGGACCGACCGGTCCACCCCGGCCTGCGCGGCCACCCGGGCGCCGCGCCCCACCGTCAGATGCCCCGCCAGTCCGGCCTGGCCCGCCAGGATGCAGTCGTCCTCGATGACGCAGCTGCCGGAGATGCCCACCTGGGCCATGATGATGCAGCGCGCGCCGATGCGCACGTTGTGCGCCACCTGCACCAGGTTGTCGATCTTCGTCCCGTCGCCGATGACCGTGTCGTCCACGCTGCCGCGGTCCACCGTCGTGTTGGCGCCGATCTCGACGTCGTGGCCCACCACGCAGCGGCCGACGTGCGGGATCTTGCGGTGCCCCGTCCCGGCGTCCCCCGGCACGTATCCGAATCCGTCGGATCCCAGGCACACGCCGGCGTGCAGGATCACCCGATCGCCGATCACCGTGCCGGGATAGCAGACCACCTGGGGATGCAGCCGCGTGTCCTCCCCGATCTGCACCCCGTCGCCGAGCACGCACCCGGCGCCGATGCGGACGCCGCGGCCCAGCCGGACGCCCCGCCCGAGCACGGCGTGCGGCCCGATGGCGACGGGGTCGTCCCAGCGCGTCCCCGCGCCGATCACGGCCGTCGGGTGCACGCCCCCCACGGCGGCGGGCTCCGGGTACAGCACGGGCAGGACGGCGAGCAGGGCCTGGTGCGGGTCGTCGGTCACGATGCGCGCCGCCGGGCCGCCCGGCGCGTTGGCGAACTCCGGCTTGCAGAGCACCGCCGCGGCGCGGGAGCGCTCAAGGTACGGGAGGTAGCGGCTGCTGGCAACGAACGAGAGGTCGCCGGGGCCCGCCCGGTCGAGCGGCGCCACGCCGGCGACGGACACGTCCCCGGGGCCCACGAGGGAGCCACCCGTGAGGGCGGCGACCTCGGCCGTGGTCAGGTGGCCCGCGACCGTCAGGGAGTCCTTCAGGGCCACCGCGGCGTCACTGCGCCCGCTGGAGACGCTCCAGCACTCGCGCGGTGATGTCGAGCGCGGGGTCGTAGGCCACCACCCCGTTGCCCGGGCCCACGTCGAGGATGAGGGAGAGGTTCATCTCGGCCCGCATCCCCTGGATGATGGACTCGACCCGCGACTGGATCGGCCGGAGCAGCTCGCGCTCGCGTTCGCCGGCGCGCTGCTGGAGCTCCGCGGTGCGCTGCTCGATGCGCTGCTGTAGCTGCTGCAGCTCCCGCTGCTTCTGCGTGCGCGCGGCTGGCGACAGCCCGATCGACTGCTGGTCGAAGAGCTGCACCGCCGAATCCATCTGCTGCTGCAGCTGGCTCACTTCCACGCGGAAGCCTTCCACCTCGCGGGCGAACGTGGACTCCGCCGCCGCGTAGCCCGGCGTGCGCTGCAGCACGTCGCGGAAGGAGACGAACGCGACGCGCACCGGGGCCGAGGCTGGTGCCTGCGCCGCCGCGGGCGCGGCCGCCGCGAGCGCGAGTCCAGCGAGGACAGCTCGAGTCATGATCTGCTCCGAAGAGGAACCGGGATTAGAAGAAATTGCCGAGCCGGAAGTGCAGCTTCCAACCCGGGTCGGGGTGGCCGAGCCGGTCGACCTTGTCGAACCCGTAGGCCAGGTCGAGGCCGATCGGGCCGAGCGGCGAGATCAACGCGAGACCCACGCCGGCGCCGCGGAACAGCCGGGCGGGGCTGAACTGCCCGGCGCGGCTCCACAGGTTGCCCGCGTCGTAGAAGTTGTACACGTAGAACATCTGGGACAGCCGGACGCCGATCTCGCCCGTGAGGGTGAGGAACGACTGCCCGAACGCGTCCGCCCCGCTGGCGGCGGTGCCCTGGGCGTTCGGATCGAAGCCGCGCGGGGTGATGGAGAACTCGTTGTAGCCCCGCAGCGGGATGCCGAACTGCGTGCCGCCCATGAAGAACAGCTGCTCGAAGAACGGGGTCTCGCCG
>Ga0326597_10002933_pt1 | contig 25049 bp, 21 predicted proteins | sample RVTome_12_FD_203789 | JGI IMG/M metagenome (GOLD analysis project Ga0326597, IMG submission 203789) | Soil microbial communities from uranium-contaminated site in the Upper Colorado River Basin, Wyoming, United States - RVT100D185 | ecosystem: Environmental > Terrestrial > Soil > Contaminated >... | reverse complement strand
TCACGGCGGGCACGGTTACATGAAGGAGCTCGGCGTCGAGAAGCTGGTGCGCGATGCCGCTGCGTTTCTGCATTCCGACGGCGTCAACCGAACGCTGTTCCTGAAGGCCGCCAGGAGCCTGTTCCGATGACCGGGCCAGCTCGTTTGCCGCGATCGTGATACGGGGGCGTAGGCCGGTAAGAAACTGTTCGGCACGCCGGGAAGCCCCTTTGTGCGCAAGGTGCGAATCGTCCTGGAAGAGAAGCGCACCCCCTATGAATACATCATCGAACGTGCGTCGGCCCCGGGATCGCGCGTGCCGCAGTTCAACCCGCTCGCGCCGGTGTGGTTCGAGCGGCATCGGCTCAAGACCGACCGCGGCCGCGCCTGCCGGGGGAGCGCTCAAGCGCCTCGATATCACGGCATGCGATATCGATGGAAGCGCTTACAGGAGCCGGATTGCCTACATAGCCCGGAAGGGCGGCCTCGGCGCGCCTCCTCAGATCGTTCGCCGTAACCAGCCCCTCTTTCGCGAGCTGCAAGATGTCTCCGCGGTCGATTTCCGAGAATCGCGCGAGCTTTGATATCGCCAGGTCCACGGGCTGCAGGACGAGGATGCGCGCGCCCCGGCGCCCTCGAGCGCCAGCCGGAGGGCATCGTCATACGCGTCCGCATGGAGCAGGGCATGGGTCTCGTTACAGGTCACGTCGAAATGCCGGACGCCGAAGAAGAACCTCTTTGAAATTCGTTGACAGCGGTATGTCCCCGTCCTAAATTACCTGCCACAGTGCACGGCGCACAAGAATCCAACCGATAGCGCCAGGCCTCACGGAAGGGGCAGATGGGCGATCGAACTCCGCTCGGGATTTTTCCGCGTCCGGCGCGTCTGTCCTCGCGCGCGCGCATCGTTTGCCCCCGCATTTCGAGCAAACGGGCAGTCCTCATTCCTGGTTTTCTTTGAGCTCTTGGGTTCGCCTGAGGAGGGTGCATGGCTATCGATTACGTAAAAGCAGATGAAACGGATCTGCTCGCGTCGGCGGGGGGCAAGGTAACGGGCGTGACGCTTCTATGGGGCGATCGGGTCAAAGTTCTCGGCGCCAGTGGCAGCCACGTGAAAGTGAAAGCCCGCGGCAGGGAAGGCTATGTCAGAAAGTCCGACCTCGGCGGCAAGTCGTTGCTCGAACTCTATTTCATCGACGTCGGACAGGGTGACGGCGTGCTGATCCGCGCGCCGGATCACCGCCACGTGCTCGTGGACGGCGGTTTCGCGCGGAGGCTGCAGCAGACCGGGAAAAACGCGGCGGACTTCGTCGATTGGAAGTTTGTGAAGGACTACGGAACAAAAACGATCTCGCTCGATGCCGTTATCACGTCGCATAACGACGCCGACCATTTCGGCGGGCTGTGGGACCTGCTGAGCGATGACCCCAAGGCGAAATCCGAACTCGACGCGACGCGCATCACGGTGGATGCCTTCTATCACGCGGGTTTGTCGTGGTGGAAGAAAGGCAATTCGCGCACACTGGGAAACCGTGCCGACACGAACGACGGCCCGATGTGGACCTGGATCCTCGGCGATCGGGCCGAAGTGGAAGCCGCGCTTGGACCGGGTTCCGGCCCGAAGCTGGCGGGCGAGTGGGCGAAGCTGTTCGAATCCGTAATCAAGGCAAAGACCTCCAACGGCGGCCGTACGCCGATCCGGCGCCTCAGTGATAAGCAGGAATACCTGCCGGGCTTCGAGCCTGGTAACGGCAGCGTCGCGATCAAGGTGCTGGCGCCGGTGGAATTCAAGGCCGCCGGCAAACCCGCCTTGCGGCGCTTTTCGGGTGGAAATAGCAAAAACACGAACGGCCAAAGCATCCTGCTGAGGGTTGACTACGGGCGCTCCCGGATATTGCTGACCGGCGACCTCAACACGGCCAGCCAGGACGCATTGCTGAGGGATTACGCCGGGGCGGTTCAGGAATTCGAGTGCGATGTCGTCAAGGCCTGTCACCACGGCAGTGACGACGTGTCGTACAAGTTCCTGCAGGCCATTCGCCCGGCGGTCACCGTGATCTCGTCGGGCGACAACGAAGGCCATGATCATCCGCGCCCGGGAATCGTCGCGGCGAGCGCAATGACGGGCTATCTGACGATCAAGGATGACCATATCGTCAGCCCGCTCATCTATTCGACCGAGCTTGCGCGCAGCCACAAGTTCAGCAGCACGGCAATGCTGGAGGTCGCGCAGGCAAACAGCGCAACGCTCGAGGTGAAGGGCAAGGCGCTGGCCGGCGCGAAAGTAACGTTCCCAAAGAAGAAGGGGCAGACGAAGGCGGCCTGGAAAACACTCGACAGGGCCCTTGTCCTGTCGGGACTCGTCTACGGGCTGATCAACGTGCGCACCGACGGGGAAAAGATCCTGTGCGCCACCATGAACGAAGCCGACCAGTCCTGGCAGATCAAGACAATCACGTCGCGGTTTTGACCGGAACGAGCCCGGAATAGAGGGTTCGGATTGAGCCGGCAAATCGCTGTTTTCCGGAGGCCAAAATGCCAAAGCCCACGCGAAAGAAACCCACCCGCAATGTCGTGCCGGATCGCCTCGATCTGCGAGATCGGGCCTATCTTCCCGCCATTGCGATCGCACCGACATCGGAATTGCGGTCCAAGATACCGCTGCCGGTTCTGAATCAGGAGCAGACCAACGCGTGCACCGGGTTTGCGCTCGCTAATATGGTTCATTATCTGCTGCGACAGCGTGACGCCAGAGCGCCCGCGATTTCGCCTTTCATGCTCTATTCCATGGCGCGGCGTTACGACGAATTTCCGGGTTCAGCAGAGGACGCCGGTTCCAGCCTGCGCGGCGCGATGAAGGGATGGTACCGCCACGGCGCATGCCGTTCCGATCTGTGGAAGCTGCACGACATGCCGCCCGCCGCGACGCGCCCGCAAGACGATTGGTGGCTGGATGCGGCACGGCGCCCATTGGGTGCGTATTACCGCGTCGATACCCGCTCGGTAACGGATATGCACGTTGCGCTGAACGAGGTCGGTGTCCTCTATGCAAGCGCGGTCTGTCACGACGGATGGCTGCGGGCGGAGGGCGCCAAGACGCCGCGAGGCCGCTACTGGACGATCCCGACGCAGAAAGGCGGGCCGCACGACGGTGGCCATGCATTCATCATCGTCGGCTACAACCGCGACGGCTTTATCGTCCAGAATTCCTGGGGCGAGGCTTGGGGCAGCCGCGGGCTTGCCGTCCTCACCTATGAGGACTGGCTCGAGAATGCGATGGACTGCTGGGTCGCCCAGTTGGGCGTCGTTACCGACCAGCACCTGGAGATCGCCGGATCGCTCTCGCTGCGGTATGAAGCGAAGAAGGTGAAGCTCGCCGCCGACAGCATTCTGCGCGACCGCGAGCTCTCGCCTTTCATCATCAATATGGAGAACAACGGCAAGTTGTCCACGACCGGCCAGTTCCGCACCCGGGAAGGTGATGTTGATTCGCTCGTCACGATGCAGGTCGAGACGGCCCGGAAGAACTGGGGCCTTAAAGGCAACGCACCCACCGACATCGCGATCTACGCACATGGCGGGTTGACGGGTGAAGAGGACGCGGCAAAAACGGCGGCGAAATGGATCCCGGCGCTGTATGAAGCGCAGATTTTTCCGATCTTCCTGATGTGGGAGACGGACTTGCTGTCCACGCTCAAGAACCGTCTCGCGGACCGCGTTTCCGGGTTCGCCGATCAGCCACGCCCTACCGCCGGCCTTGGCGACCAGTTGAAGCGGTTCTGGAACCGCCGCCTCGAGAAGCTGCTTGCGGCGCCGGGATCGGTCATCTGGGGTGAAATGAAGCAAAACGCCGACGCGATTTCCCTGGACGATCAAAGCGGCGGCCGCATTCTCTATAAGCGCGCGATACAGTCGCCCTGGTTTGACAAGGGGCGTGTCCGCCTGCACCTTATCGGCCACTCGGCTGGCTCGATCGCGCATAGCTACATCGTGAAGCGCCTGTGCGGCGAAGGGTGGGTTTTCGATACTGTGAACCTGATGGCGCCGGCGGTCACGATCGATCTGTTCGACGATGCCGTCCGGCCGTGGCTCGAGAAAGGCAAGGTCAAGCGGCTGAACGAATTTCATCTCACCGATGTCGTCGAGCAGGCCGATCCCACGTGCAAACCGATACTGTACTACACGCGATCCTTGCTTTATCTGGTGTCGGAATCGTTCGAGCACGGTGTGCAAACGCCGGTGCTGGGAATGGAGAAGTACTTCGACAAATACATGGCCAGGCATAAGCTCAAGAACGTGCGCTCCTGGTCTTCTCCGGTGGGTGACGCGAGCCAGAGCATCACCCACGGGGGTTTCGACGACGACAAGGCCACGCGAGAGAGCATCATCAGCCTGATCAAGACCGGCAAGCTGCTCGCGGCGTGAGGCGAACGGCGGTGCCGGGATCGGCGCAGGCACCCGGGTTCGAATCGGGGCCCGGACAAGAGACCATCATCTGCGAGGGTCGAGCACCATGAAGCAGCGGAGAGTCCTGCTGTAAACGCGAATCGACTAACGGAGGATGAAATGACCGAACGACCGAAGATTTGCATAGATCGCGTTTTGCCGCGAAACCTGATGCGGCTGCAGCCAACGCGGCGGGGCCCGGGTCGCGTGGTGCGAGCGATCAATCCTATCGGCACCACATGGATGAATGGCTCTACTCTGAGCGTGCGATTCATGGGCGGCACTGCGGCACAGCGTGCGATCTCGCGCGAGCAGGCGGGCTGGTGGTCGCAGGTGGCAAATCTCAAATTCCAGTTCAATGACGCCGCTAACGCCGACATTCGCATCGCGTTCGACGCCGCGGATGGCGCGTGGTCCTATATCGGCACCGACTGCCGGGATATCCCGTTGAACCAGCCCACCATGAACCTGGGGTTTCTCGACGGCGGCACCGCGGCGCACGAGTTCGGGCACGCGATCGGGCTCGCCCACGAGCATCAGAGTCCCCGGGGAGGGATCGTCTGGAACGAAGAAGTCGTGATCCGGGAGATGGCGAAGTCGCCCAATTTTTGGGACGCGGACACCACGCGCCACAACATCCTGCGCAAGTACGCTGTGAACCAGGTCAACGGCACCGCGTTCGATCCCGACTCGATCATGCTCTATTTCTTCCCTGCCGGGTGGACGCGCAATGGCGTCGGCACCGAGGCGAACGACGTGCTTTCGCGCCTGGACAAGGAGTTCGTCGCCGGGGCGAAGATGTACCCCGGCCGGGGCGCGACCGTGGCCACCGCGAAGGTACTGGAGGTGAACGCGAAGCGGCGCACGCAGGCTTCCATCGGCAAGGCGGGCGAAGAGGACATCTTCAAGTTCACGGCCGACCGGGACGGGCGCTACGTGATCGACACGAGGGGACCAACCGACGTGGTGATGAAGTTGTTCGGCCCGGGCAGCGAGACTGCACTGATTACCGAGGATGACGACAGCGGCGTCGATACCAACGCGCGCATCACCGCCAACCTGGTCGCAGGCGGCTACTTCGTGCAGGTGAGGCACTACAACACCCGCAGCGGGATGGGAAACTACTCGATGAAGGTGCGCAGGGTATGAGGCCGTAGTCTGTCCGCGATCCCGCTCTCGCCAATTGCGTTTCGCGCCCGCCCGGGTAGTATCACGCGACGAATTTCCGCGCCGCGCCGCCGGGCGGCAGCGTCTTTCTCGGAGGCGCCCTCATGGGCCGCTGGTCTCTTCTGCTTCTCCCGCTGCTGGTTGCGTTTCGCACCCCGACGTTCTTCGACCTCGGCGTGTCTTTCAACCCGAATTACCTGCTGGTGCCGCTGGCGGCGTTGCTCGCGCAGCGCTTCGGGCTGACCGGCGTCATCTCGATTGCGGTCGGCGGCATCGTTTTCGTCATCGGGCTCAGCGGGGGAGCATGGGGTGCGCTGGGCGGCAGTCCGGCGCTCTATCTCGTCGCTCTTGCGGTCGCCGCGATCGTCGCCTCGCCGCGTCCGCTTTCCGAGTGGCTGGAGTGGCCCGGCAGCGAGCGCGCAGCGAACTGGCTCACATTCGCCGCGCCGTTCCTCCTCGTAATCGGCCTCGGGATCGGCGGCGGTAACTCGCTGGGCGGCGGGCTGCGCCTCGGCTTCGGATTTTCGTTCGCACTGCTCGGCTACTTCCTATTGTTTCTCATGGGCGCGCGCGGTGTCCGCGCTGCGCTGCTGATCGCGGGCCTTGTCGGCGCGGGTGCGGCGACCTGGGCGCTCGCGCTGAGCGGCTGGCTTCCGCGGCCGCGCGGCTCGCTCTACTTCTGGATCAATGCGCTGCAGCCGGCGGTCGCGCTGGCGGCGCTCGTCGCGTTTGCGGCTGGCGCCGCGATGACCTCGGTGCTGGAAGGCCGTCCGCTGCAGCGGGTATGGCGGCGGCCGTACACGGCGGTCGCCGCGCTGCTCGTGCTGTGGTTCGGTCCGGACGCCGTGTCCGCCGTCCGCATCCAGGTGCCGGGGGTATCGGCCGTCTATCTGCTGCAGTCGGCGGTCGTGCTGCCGTTCGCGGGGTTCATGGCGGGGCTGCTGCGCGGCGCCCGCGGTGCGCTCTTCGTGAGCGCGGGCGCGCTCGCGTACATGCTGCTGTGGACCATTGGCGCCTTCGTTGCTCATGAGGCAGCCGACATTGCGGTCCGGATACGCCACTTTCCGCTCGAGGCGCCGTTCGTCGCGGTGGCCTACGCGGCGCTCGGCGCCAAGGTCGCCGAGATGCGCGAGCATCCGGTTAGGTTCGACGTGCTGCGCATTCCGGCCTTCATTCTGATCGTGATCGCCACCGGGCTCGCGATCGTGGGTGAGGGTGGCGCGGCGCGGCTCGTGCTGGGCGGTGTGTTCGCAGCGGGATCGTGCGTGATCTTCATCGCCGCGATCCGCCTGCGCCGCGCGATGGCCGGCACCGACTTCGAGATCACCGCGGAGCGGTGGATGGATTTCACCACGGTCCTGTTTCTTGCGCTCTCCATCCTCGCGAACCTGGAAGCGGCGGGCGATGCGCTGCGGCAGTCCGCTTTTCTTCTCCTGCCGCTGCAGGCGCTTTGGGACGAGGCGGCTGCCGCGCAGCTGCGTCGCTTCGTCGGTGAGAAGATCGATCTCGAGGAGCTGGCCGGGTATGGCATTCTGCTGGCGGTTTACCTCGCGGGCCTTTACGCGGTTGGGCGCACCTTGTGGCGCTCGGTGCCGAAGATCTACGAGGATGCCAAGCGGATTGTGGGGTTCGTGAGCGAGTGGCGGGCGAACAATCGCGTCAGGCTCGCCTGATTGCATAGGTGCAGATGCTCGCCGCCCGGGGCGTTTCTAATCAATATGCAATCACAGGCGTGCATTCGGGTGACTCGCTTCCTTGCTCGACCCTGTTCACCCGATGCCGAGATCGAGCCGGATAATTGTAGAGTAGCTAACGGAGAGTCAATGGAATACGGCGAGCGCGAACTAAAGCGGGGATGCAAGGGGCCTGATGTCGCCGAGCTGCAGATACGCCTGGCGGGGTTTCGGGGAACGGTTCCTGACGGAGATTTCGGGCCCGGCACTGAGCGTCAGGTCATGAATTTCCAGCGCGACTACATGGGGCAGGCGGCGCCAACCGGGATCGCGGATCGCGCTACCTTCAGGGCGATCGACAAATTCGCCGACGACTACCCGTTCGACTTCAAGGAACTGAAATGCCGCTGCAGGGAGTGCGACGGTTTCGGGCAGGGGCAGTTCAAGGGGCGCTATCACGCGGGGCGGCCGAAGGTCGAAGCGTTTCACCGCTACGAGTATCCCGGTATCCACCGCATGTTGCTGTGGGCGGTCCGCGCGGTGTTCCTGTATATGCCCGAGCATCGGTTCGCGATCACCTCCGGTTATCGATGCAGCGTGGACAATGCCCAGCACGGCCGGACCAGCACCAATCACCACGGGAAGGCGATCGACATCGACATCGTCGCCAAGCCCGGAGAGGCCAAGCGCGACGATATGAGCAAGTGCGATGCTGCCCGCGGATGCATCGTCGAGACGGCGCATGCCCAGGTCGGGTGGGACGCCACGAACCGCAAAGCGCTCGAACCGTCGAACATCGCGCCTACCTGGGTGCACTACGACGTGCGCTGCTACGAGCCGAAGTACCGTAAGGACCAGGCGTTCTGCACGACATTGAAGGAACTGGACAACCGCAAGCCAATCGCGTTCTAAGTCAAACCGGCGTGTACAAAGGGGGCGGCAGTGGATCTGGAAAAGCATTGCACATTTTCTCTCGATCACGGCCGCCACTTGGCCATCACTACCGTGGCGACGACCATTCGTCTGACCGCTTCCTTGATCGGAGGGCGGTGCGGGCTGGCGCTCTATTCCGCCTTCCTGTTCGCGAATGTTCTGCCGCCAGGCCGGGTCGCCCCCCGCTCGCACTGCCGGTGTTGAGCAGATCGCTTCGCGGTCAGCGGTGCTGCCGCGCGGCATCGTAGAGCGGCATGACGGTCGGCAGCAACGACTGGATCTCCTGGATCCGGGATAAGTCTGCCGGATGACTGCTCAGGAATTCGGGCGGACGCCCGCCACCGCTGGCATTGATCATTTTCTGCCACAATGTGACTCCGGCGCGCGGGTCGTAGCCGGCGCGTGCCGTAAGCTCCAGGCCGATACGGTCGGCTTCGTTTTCATCGGTGCGGCTGAAGCGGGTGGCGATCAGGGCCTCGTAGCCGGCGCCGGCGAGGTCGGCCGAGCCCTGGCCGAGGCCGAACAGCGCGGCGCCGACGCCGATCGCGGTCTGCGCGGCGATCGCCTGCGACACCTGCTCGCGCGAGTGCTCGCGCAGCGCATGCGCGATTTCGTGCCCCAGCACGACCGCGATCTCGTCGTTTGTGAGATGCAGCTGATTGATCAGCCCGGAGTAGACCATGATCTTGCCGCCCGGCATGCAGAACGCGTTGAGCTCGTTGCCGCTGATGATATTGACTTCCCATTTCCAGCCCGGTGCATCGGAACGGAAAATCCTGGTCTGCGGTTCGAGACGGCTCGCAATCGCGCCCACGCGCTGAAGCATGGCGCGATCCTGGTTGAGCTCACCTTTGCGCGAAGCGTCCGCCTTCAGCTTGGCGTAGCTTTGCGCGGCCATCTGCTCCAGTTGCTGCGAGGACACGAGCATCAGCTGCGAGCGATTCGCGCCGACTGCACCGCCCGCGGTGGTGGTTTCACACCCGCTGAGGGTCGCCAGCGACAAACCGAGCGATATCACCGCGACGATTTTGCATATGACAATCATGCCGTTGCCCCCAGAACAGACCCGCCCTCGCCCTCCCAGTCCCGCACGGCGGAATGATCGGAACGCTCGAAACGGCGGCCAGCTTCTTCCCAGTTCACAAGCGGCCACCAACCCTCGAGATACTCGCCGCGGCGGTTCTGATGCTTGAGATAGTAGGCATGTTCCCAGACATCGTTGACCAGAATAGGGAAGTGCCCTTGCATCAGCGGATTGTCATGACCGGGGGTGGTGGATACCTCGAGCTTGCCGCCGTTGTGCTTCGCCCGCGTCAGCCACACCCACCCGGACCCGAACAGCTTGCCGCCGGCTTCCGAGAAACGAAGCTTGAACGCCGCGAGGCTGCCAAAACTTTCGTTGATCGCGTCGGCGAGCGCCCCGGAGGGCGCGCCGTTCGCGGCCGGCGACATGGCCCGCCAGAACAGACTGTGGTTCACATGTCCTCCCGCGTTGTTGCGTACGGCCGATCGCGCTTCTTCCGGCACTTTGCCCAAGTTGAGCAACAGCCAGAGCGCCGTGCGCTCGCGCAATTCGGGCAATCCTTCGAGAGCCGTATTCAGGCTTGCCACGTACGACGCGTGATGCTGGTCGTGATGCAGCATCATGGTCTGCGCGTCGATGTGCGGCTCGAGCGCCGCATAGGCATACGGCAGAGGGGGTAGCACGTGCTTCATGGATTCGTCTCCTGGTGGCACATGTCGCCGCCGCGCGCGGGCAGCGCTAAGAGCCCGTAACATAATGAAACACGCGCAGCGGGGCTGCTATCGGGCGCTTGGTTTGATAATTGTCGCCTCCAGCTCCAGTATCCGCCGTGCGGTGGCGCACATAGCGCAAACGGAAGAAACTTCGTGACCGGGCGGCGGCCACGAAAAGAAAGGCCCCCGCACACATGCCATCGCCGCGCTCTTCGTCGATGCCAGCGGCGACGCGCGCCACACCATTTCGTACGCCGGGCTGTTGCTGCTCGTGCCGGCCGCCATGCAGGTTTTTGAATACGTCGGCACCGTTGCGAACGGCGTGCTCCGCGGGATCAAGGATACGCGTTCGCTCATGCTGATCTCGGTCGCGTCCTTCTGGGGCGTGGGGACAGCGGTCGGGCTCGGCTTGGGCTTCGGGCTGCAGCACCAGGCCATCGGGATATGGATTGGCCTGGGCAGCGGCGCTGCAACCTCCAGCGCCATGATGCTCGCGCGCCTCGGGCAGCACGGCTCTTACTTCCGCCCGGGCCTGGCGCCTGCCCGGAATGACACTGATATGGGGACCGAGCCCGCTTAGTTCACTCCGCGCTGATGGCACCGTCGCGGATCAGCGCCTGGTAGCGCAGGTACTCCTTCTGCATCAGCCGCATGAATCCGTCCGGCGTGCTTTCGGGGGTCGACTCCGCGCCCTGGCGCACGAACGATTCGCGCAGCGCCGCTTTGCGCAGTCCGCGCACGATGTCGCCGTGCAGTTGCTCGACGATGCGCCGCGGCGTGCCTCGGGGCGCGACGATGCCCGACCAGCGGTCGATCTGCGCTTCGGGCAGTCCCGCCTCGGCGATCGCCGGCACGCCAGGCAGCGCGGGGCTGCGCCTCCGCGTCATCACGGCGAGCGCGCGCAGCCGTCCCTCGCGCACCGGCGCCACCACCGCCGGCAGCGTCAGAACGGAGTAGTGCACGCGCCCGAGCAACTTCTCGACGAAGGAGTCGGTCAGCCGACTGAACGGTATGTGCACCGCATCGATGCCGAGCGCGCGCGTGAACAGCTCGCCGGCGAGGTGCGACGCCGAGCCGATGCCGAGCGAAGCGTAATTGAGATCGCCGCCGCGCGTGCGCGCATAGGCGACGAATTCGGGCGCCGTGTGCGCCGGGACCGCGTTCGCCACCACCAGCACGTTGGTGATGGAGGCGACGTGCGCGACGCCGACGATGTCGGCGAGCGCCCGGTACGGCGGCTCATCGCGCAGGAGCTCGGTGATGATGCGCGTGACGCCGACCATGCCCAGCGTGTAGCCGTCGCCGTTCGCTTTGGAAACCAGAGTGTTGCCGATCAGCCCGCCCGCGCCCGAGCGGTTCTCGATGAAGATTCGCTGCCCGTAGAACGACTCCAGCTCCTGGCCAAGCGACCGCGCGAAGAAGTCATCCGCCGTGCCCGGTGAAGATGCCACGACGATGCGGATGGAACGAACAGGATAGTCGGCGAATAGCGACGCCGGGCTCGCGGCGCCCGGCGCCGCGCCCAGGAATGCGGCGGGCGCGCACAGCGCGACGCGCCAGGCGCCGGTCGACAGGAACCGCAAGAGACGGGCTGCAATCATGCTCCCCCCGAGTTGGCCCACGATAGCGTGCGGGGCGGGGGGCGGCAAGCCCATTTCCGGTACGGCGTGACCAGTGACCGGTGAGGGGTGCGTCGAGATCGTGATGCGGAAGAGCAGGAGAGCGGGAGAGCGGGGATTCAGTATATGCCGACCGGGTCCGCGAATCGCTCGCGCATGGTCCCGGGTCTTGCGCGGATCATGTCTTCGAGGCGCTTCTGAATGGCGTGGCAGCTCGCGTCGCCGAACAGGTTCTGCATCTCGTCCGGATCGTTCATGAGGTCGTACATCTCACCGGCGCCCGATCTCAACTCCAACGTGAGCTTGTGCGTCCAGGTTCGCACGGTGCGCAGTTCCAGCGCCACGCCGCAGCGCATCGGCTGCAGGCGCCATTCGCTGTAAGCGACCTCGCGTTCGGACCCGCGGCCTTCCATGAGAGGGCGCAGGCTCTCGCTCTGCGTACCGTCGGGCTTCCCGATCCCCGCGTAATCGTAGAAGGTCGCGGACAGGTCCAGCGTCGATACAGGGTCTTCGACGACCTTCCCGGCGGGTATGCCCGACCCGCGAACGATCAATCCGACGCGCAGTACGCCGTCGTATGCCATGGGTCCTTTGAGAAAAAGGCCATGATCGCCCAGAAATTCCCCGTGATCGGTGGTGTAGACGACGATCGTGTCGTCTGCGATGCCGAGATCCTGCAGGGTATTGAGTATCCTGCCCACGTTGTGGTCGATAAAGGAGATCATCCCGAAGTAATTCGCGATCATGTGCGCGAGCTGCCGATCGGTCTGCGTCAGGATGCGCGAGACGCTCTTGCGATGTTCGAGCAAGCGCGGGTCCGAAATCTGCGGCTCGCCTTCAAGCGCGGCGCGGTGCCACCAGGGCCGGTGGTCGAGGTCCAGCATCCGGTGCTTTGGCAACGCGATCGCGTCGTGTGGATACATGCGGCTCCACGGCTCGGGTGGTGCGTACGGATGGTGCGGATCGGGGAACGAACACCAGATGCAGAACGGCCGGACAGGGTCGCGCGTTCGCAGCACGTCGATAGTGCGGTTCGCAACCCAGGTGCTCGTGTGCCAGGCCGCCGGGAGCGCTGAATTCCAGGTGTTGGCCGCGCCCGTGTCCGGCGGGAGCGCGGTGGTGTGCAGCCGTAGCGCCTCCGCGTCGCGGCCCCGGCTGTAGAACCAGCGTTCGTAATGCTGGCCGGCGGGAGGGCGTTCCGGCGGGCGCTTGCGGTGGAGGTGACCCATGACGCACAGGTTCACGAAATCGAAGCCCATGTAGGGACCCGTCCAATGATCCGGATAATCGGCAGAGCTGTGCCGGCATTCCGGTGTACCGGTGGGCCGAAAGGTTTCGAAGGTTGAAAAGTGCGCTTTCCCGAGGAAAGCCGTCTGGTAGCCGGTGCGGCCGAGATTCGCCGCGAATCCCCGTTCTCCCAAGGCTGGGTCAAGATCAATGCCGTTATCGAAGACGCCGTGGGTGAGGGGCAGCATTCCGGTAAGAATCGAAGCGCGCGCCGGCTGGCAAACGGGGTTCGGCGTGATGCAGGTGTCGAAGCGTACGCCGTCGCGCGCCAGCGCTTCCACGTGGGGCGCTTTGACGCCGCGCCCGTTGAACGCGCCGAAACAGTCGGCGCGCTGCATGTCGGACGTGATCAGTAGAAAGTTGGGTCGTTTCTTCATCGGCTGTTCCTGTAAGCTTCGCGAGTCGCCAACGGCCGCTGCGGCTTCGCTCACGGCGCCGCGGCGTCTTGAGCGCCCTATCCCTCCCCCTGCAAAGGGGAAGGGCAGAAAGACAGGTGCTTGCCAGCCGAGACGTAATCATCGCGGGGGAGTGTAAAGCTCGCTAGTCGACTTTGGCGCCCGAGGCTTTGACCACGCGCGCCCATTTCTCCAGCTCGGTCTCGACGAACCGGGCAAAGGGCGCGGGACCGAGCCCTGCGGGCTCAAGGCCGAGCCTGTCGAAGAAGTCCCGGGCTTTGGGGGAGCCGCCGACGGTGGTCATCTCCCGGTGCAACCGTTCAACTATCGGTTGAGGCGTTCCCGCCGGGGTGAGCAGCCCGACCCAGTTGGTGATCTCGAAACCCTTGAAGCCGGCTTCAGCGATCGTCGGAAGCGCGGGCAGCGCGCGCGCCCGCTCGCGGCCCGTCGTTGCCAGCGCACGTAGCCTGCGGGCATTGATGTAGGGCATGGCCGGCGCGATGCCTAGAAACATCACCGCCACTTGGCCCGAGATGAGATCCACCACGGCCGCGCCGCCCCCTTTGTAGGGGACATGCACCAGCAGGATACCGGCGACGGTGCTGAACAACTCAGCGGCGAGATGCGGCGGGGTGCCGATTCCAGACGACGCGTAAGGGATCGTGCCGCGCTGCGCGCGCGCGAATGCGACCAGCTCTTTGACCGATTTCACGGGCAGCGAAGGATGGACGAGCAGCACGTTGGGCGCGGTGACGACAAGATGTACCGGCGTGAAGCTCTTGCGCGGGTCGTACGGAGAGGTGCGGTGCAAGGAGGGGTTGATGGCATAGGACGAGGACACCATGAGCAGCGTATGCCCGTCGGGTTCGGCCCGCGCTGCGATCTCTGTGCCGAGATTGCCGCCTGCGCCGGGCCGGTTATCCACTACCACCTGTCTCCCGAATGCGGTCGTAAGCCTGGCCGCGGTGAATCGTGACACGACGTCCACCTGTCCGCCGGGGGCAAACGGCGCGATCAGCCTTACCACTCTGCGCGGATAGTCCTGTGCGACTGCCGTGCTCGCACACCACCACGCTGCACCGAACGCCGCCAACAAGCCGAAGGGAACGATGAAGTACCGGCGGCAACCGTCTCGACATGTGCGTTTCATGGTTTTCCTCGTCTGCATGCGAATCGCGTGAGTCAATGATTCATGCCACTGGATTGTAAGCGCGGTGCGTTCGAGCGGACAGCAAGAGTCATATAGATGAATCCGGCTCTTTCTCGCGCCTTTTCATAAAGATGCGAAAAACGGCACGGGAGCGTGTAAATTACAAACACATATGAATGAATCGTGCGGAGATCGCGAATGGCTCAGCTAACTGCCGGATTACACCCGCCGGGGTCTTGATCCGGAGACAGCCGCGAGGGGTCAAGTCTCCCTCTTGACGCGTCGGCGCCTTTGACTGCTGAGTGAATGCGGCCGGAATTTTCTGAGTAAACCGCGCCTAGCGTTGTTTTCGCGTTCTTCGGTTCTAATTATTATATCCTTCGCGCACCCCTCAAGGGGGTATCGAGATCCTCGGTGGTGATGCTTTTCTACCGTTCACCGGTTCTTGGCAGCCAGCGCTTCCGGATTGACCACGTATTCCGGCCCCGGCACGTCGCCATCCAGCACGCGTAGGAGATTTTTCGCGGTCGTCAGCGCCTTGCGTTCCAGCGATTCGCGCGCGTTGCCGGCCATGTGCGGCGAGACGATCACGTTGGGCAGCGTGAACAGGGGATTGTCGGTCATCGGCGGCTCGGGCGAGAACACGTCGACACCCGCGCCCGCGAGCTTGCCCGCGGCGAGGGCGGCATAGAGCGCCGCCTCGTCCACCAGGCCGCCGCGCGCGGTGTTGATGAGCCGCGCACCGGGTTTCATGCGCGCGATCCGGGCGGCATCGAACATGCCCGCGGTCTCGGCCGTCTTGGGGCAGTGCAGGGTGACGTAGTCCGCGTTCGCCAGCGCTGCGTCGAGGTCCGCCACCGGCTCGCATCCGGCCGCGCGCACCTTCTCCGCCGGGACGTAGGGATCGTACACATCGACGGCCATCTCCATGGGCAGGGCGCGTTTGGCAACGCGCGTGCCGATGCGGCCGAAGCCCACGACCAGCAGCTTTTTGCCGAGGATCTCCGTGGGAAGCGCCTCGTAGCGCTGGGTCCAGCGGCCCTGCCGGGGGATGGCATCCATCACCGCGCCGCCCTTGGCGAGCCAGAGCATCATAAGGAACGTGTACTCCGCCACCGTGGGCGAGTTGTCGGTGTTGCACGTCATCAGCGGGATCCCGCGGCGGGTCAGCGCGGCCACGTCCACCGCGTCGTAACCCACGCCGATCCGGCCCACCGCGCGCAGCCGGGGCGCGGCCTCGATATCGTCCGCGCGCAGGGGCGTGGACGTGAGCGCGACGGCGTCCGCGTCACGCAGAAGGCGCTGGAACTCCGGCCCCGCCATCCCCGGCGAAAAAGCGATAGTTTCCACGTCCGCGCGGCTCTTCGCGTAATCCCAGCCGGTATGCGCCATCGTCTCCGGCAGCAGCAGTCTCTTCTTGGTCGTCATTGTCTTTTCCGAAAAAAATAATGGGCCATGCCCGTCGAGATGATACAGCGGCGGCGCCTGAATGATCCAATCATCGGCGGGCGGCGACCGGTGACCCCTCGCGTTCCCGGCGACCTTCGCAGCGAGGCTTCAATCCCGCTTTGCTTCATCTCGACCCGTAATGGGGATAATATGGTACGAAGCCCGATGTTTCTCAGGCAAGTGGGCCCTGGCATCGAGGTTCGGGCAGGGGAGGCGGCGGGGAATCGGAGCTGCCTCAGTCGCGGTGTGGGAGCCGCGGCGGACCCGATCGCCGGGGCTACCGTTGGGAAGACGGCGCGATCATCGCAACAGGAGCCGGGTTCGGCGTTTCCGGACAAAGAGCGACGAATTCAGCTCTCGCGTTATCCAACGCTGCACGCAGACGACGACAGGAGGGTGTTCCTATGCGCAATTTCTTAATGGTGAGTGCGGTTTCCGCGGCGTTAGCCATGATGATCGGAGCAGCGCCCGCGGTTGCAGGACCGACGGTGGACGCGGCCAAGGCTCGCGGCAAGGTGATTTGCGGGGCGGGCAACCGCCCCGGTTGGTCGGCGCTCGACAGCCAGGGCAAGTGGCGCGGCCTGGACGTCGACACGTGCAAGGCGGTCGCCGCTGCCGTGCTCGGCGATCCGGAAAAGGTGCAGTTCGTGAGGACGACGACGCAGACGCGCTTCACGGTGCTCCAGACCGGGGAAGTGGATGTCGTCACGCGGAACGTCACGTGGACGTTGAGCCGCGACGCGAAGCTCGGTGTCGATTTCGTCGCGCCTACGTTCTACGACGGGCAGGGCTTCATGGTGCCCAAGAAACTCGGCGTGAAGGACGTCAAGGGGCTGGATGGCGCCACGGTGTGCGTACTGCCGGGCTCGACGTCGGAGAAAGTGGCTGCCGACGTTTTCCGCCAGCACAACATGCGCTATACCCCGGTGGTGATCGAGACGCAGAAAGAGATCAACACGGCGTTCTTCGGCGGGCGCTGCGACGTGCACATCCAATCGACCTCGGGCCTGAGTTCAACGCGTGCCACGGTCGCGCCGAATCCTGCGGACTACGTGATTCTGCCCGGCATCTACGGCAAGGATCCGATGGGGCCTATGGTGCGCCAGGGCGACGCGCAGTGGAAGGACATCGTCGCCTGGGTGGTCTACGCCATGATCGAGGCCGAGGAAAGCGGGATCACCTCCAGGAATGCGGATGAGATGCGCGCCAAGAGCAAGGATGCCAACGTCCAGCGCCTGCTCGGCACCAAGGACAACCTGGGCCAGGACCTCGGCCTGGACAAAGACTGGGCCTACCGCGTGATCAAGCACGTCGGCAATTACGGCGAGGTTTTCGATCGCAACGTCGGGAAAGGGTCCGCGCTCAAGCTCGACCGCGGCGTGAACGATCTCTGGACGCGCGGCGGCCTGATGTACGCGCCGCCGTTCAAGTGATCCGGCGGGACCGGGCGCCGCGCGCACACAGCGCCGACCGCACCCGTAACGTGCCGGGCCGCGCCGCATGAGTGTTCCGGCGGAGCGGCCGGGGCGGCGCCCGCCGCCGCCCCGGCCCCCCGTCAGGCTGCGCGACGTCTGGCACAGCGCGAGCTTTCGCGCGATCGCCCTGCAGGTGCTGGTGATCGTCGTGGTCATCGGGACCGCGGCGTTCATGATCGACAACGCGATGGTCGCGCTCGCCACGCGGGGCATCTCGACGGGGTTCGGCTTTCTTACCCGGGAGGCGGGATTCCCGATCGGCGAAGGCCTGATCCCGTTCAGCTCCGAGGACACGTACCTGCGTGCGTACGCGGTGGCGATCCTCAACACCCTCAAGGTCTCTGCGCTCGCCGTCGTCCTCGCGACGCTGATCGGCACGCTGGTTGGCATTGCGAGGCTCTCGGGCAACTGGATCATGGCTCGCCTGGCGGCGGCGTACGTGGAGCTGTTTCGCAACACGCCGCAGCTCCTGCAGATCGTGTTCTGGTACACGCTGCTCACGTTGCTGCCGCACCCGCGACAGGCATGGAACCCGGTCGGCGATGTGTTTCTCAGCAAGCGCGGCCTGGTGCTGCCGTGGCCGGAAGCGCATCCGGCCTGGTGGTGGATGTTCGCGGCCCTGGCCGGAGCGCTGCTTCTCGCCGTCTGGCTGGGACGCCGTGCCGCCCGCCGGCGCCGCATGGGCGCAACGGCGCGCACAACGGGCCCGTGGCTCGCCGCGCTTGTCGCCGGCGCGCCGGTCGCCGCGTGGTGGATCGCAGGGGCGCCGACGGCGACCGGGGTTCCCGCCATGGGCGGATTCAATATCCGCGGTGGCGCGACGCTGTCACCCGAATTCATCGCGCTGCTGCTCGGGCTGTCGCTCTACATCGCGGCATTCATCGCCGAAATCGTGCGCGCCGGGATCCAGTCCGTGTCTCGAGGCCAGATCGAGGCCGCGCGCGCGATCGGGTTGAGCCGCGTCCACCTCTACCGCAGGGTTGTCCTGCCGCAGGCCCTGCGCGTCATGGTGCCGCCCGCCGCGGCGCAATATGTGAGCACCATCAAGAACAGCTCGCTCGGCGTCGCCATCGGCTATCCGGAGCTGTTCAACGTCAGCAATACCATCATCACGCTGAGCGGCAACACGATAGAGGCAATCGTAATCATGATGGCTGTCTATCTCACCATCAGCTTCGCGATTGCAGCGCTGATGAACTGGTACAACCACGTGATGCGCATCCGGGAGCGCTGATGGCCGGCGCCGCAATCACCCGGGCGCCGGTCCCGCGCCGGCCCGCCCCGCGCCGCAAGTCGGGCCCGCTGCAGTGGGTGCGCCTGCGTTTTTTCAATGGCGCGCACAACGTCGTGCTCACGCTCTTGATCGCGTGGGCGCTTGTGCTGATCGTGCCCGACCTGCTGGCCTGGGCGGTGCTCGATGCGGTGTGGACCGGGCCGGGCAGCGCCTGCCGGACGGCCGGCGGCGCGTGCTGGGCGATCGTCGCGGAGAAGTACCGCCTGATCCTCTTCGGCACCTATCCGTTCGACGAGCACTGGCGGGCCACGGCTGCCATGGTAATCATCCTCGCGCTTGCCATCGTGTCGGCGTTCGAGCGCTTCTGGTCCTACGGGCTGTTCGCCGCGTGGGTCGTGGCGCTGGTCGCCGTCCTGACGCTCATGTTCGGCGGCGTATTCGGCCTCGCGCCCGTGGGCACGCACCAGTGGGGCGGGCTGCCGTTGACGCTCCTGATATTCTTCGGCACGGTGGTCGGCGGGCTTCCGGCGGCGGTGTTCCTCGCGCTTGGCCGGCGCTCCGAGCTGCCGGTGGTGAAGGCGTTGTGTGTCGGGGTCATCGAGATCGTTCGCGGCGTGCCGCTCATCACCGTGCTTTTCATGGCGTCCCTGATGCTTCCGCTGTTCATGCCGGAGGGCGTCACCATCGACAAGCTGCTGCGCGCGGAGCTAGGGATGATCGTGTTCTTCGCCGCCTACGCCGCCGAGATCGTTCGCGGCGGCCTGCAGGCGATCCCGTACGGACAGGCCGAGGCGGCGAACGCGATCGGCCTCACCTACTGGCAGCGCACGCGCCGGGTCATTCTTCCCCAGGCGCTGCGAATCGTGATCCCGCCGCTGATGAACGACATCATCCGCGCGTTCAAGAACACCACCTTTGTCAGCATCGTCGGACTCTTCGACGTGCTCGGCGCCACCTCGGCCGCGATACAGGATCCCGAATGGGTGCTGTATGCGCCCGAGGCCTACCTGTTCATCTTCGCGTTGTATTTCGTATTCTGTTTCTCGATGTCGAAGTACAGCGAATCGGTCGAACGCAAACTGAGCACAGGCCGGAATTTTTGAGGGCGATCGCATGACCCGAGAGCTGGAATCGTCCCCACCCATGATCGAGCTGCGCGACGTCAACAAGTGGTTCGACGATTTTCACGTGCTGCGCGATATCAACCTTACGGTGCGGCGGGGCGAGCGCGTCGTGGTCTGCGGTCCCTCCGGTTCCGGCAAGTCGACCATGATCCGGTGTATTAACCGGCTGGAGGTGCACCAGGAGGGGGCCATCATCGTCGACGGCACGGAGCTGACCGACGACCTGCGGCGGATCGAGTCGGTTCGCCGCGAGATCGGCATGGTGTTCCAGAGCTTCAATCTGTTTCCGCATATGACGGTGACGGAGAACCTCGTGCTCGGGCCCACGCTCGTTCAAGGGATGTCGCTACGCGAGGCGGAGGAGCAGGCAATGGCCCTGCTCGCGCGCGTTCGAATTCCGGAGCAGGCGCGGAAGTTTCCCGGGCAGCTATCGGGCGGGCAGCAGCAGCGCGTAGCGATCGCGCGCGCGCTGATGATGAAGCCGAAGGTGATGCTCTTCGACGAGCCGACTTCCGCGCTCGACCCGGAGATGATCAGCGAAGTGCTCGACACGATGGTCGAGCTCGCGGCCGACGGTATGACGATGATCGTGGTCACGCACGAAATGGGATTCGCACGCCAGGTCGCCGACTTGATGGTGTTCATGGACGACGGCGAGATCATCGAGACGGCGGCACCGGATGCGTTCTTCGCAAATCCTGAGAGCGAGCGCACAAAGCTGTTTCTGAGCCAGATTCTCTCGCACTAGGAGTTTGTCGGACTTCGCCCCGGCAAGCTCCTGATGCAAAACCGGCGAAAAAAATGCAAAAAGGATGACGAATGTGCTCCATGCCGTAAATCTGCTCGCGTTTCTGGCTCTCCAGGAACTTCGTGACGTTAATCGGCAACCCGTGCAGGTCTAGGCGGCAGCCGCCACCCGGGGACTGGCTCACGATCTTCGCGCCAAGATTGTCGACGTAGAACTTCGCCGTCTTCTCCGGATCCTTGGTCTTGAGATGCAGATGATTGAGCTTCATGGTCATTGACGCCTCCTTCAGGAAAGGACACGAGGTAAATAGCGGAAAACCATCGGCGCTGCGCGAATGAGCTCGGCTTCGCGTGTTAGTATGCCCTCACCGGAACCCGGCACCCGCGTGTTCGTGCTCATCCCCAGACGCTCTTTGGTGGTTCTCGCCGCGGCCATCGCGCTGATCGGCAATCCCAACGCGCGGGGCGCGAGCGACTGGGACCTCAAGATCTCCGATACCGAAGCCGGCATCAAAGTCTATTACCGCACGAACCAAAACGGCTACACGGAATTCCGCGCCGTCACCAGGGTCCGGAGCAGCCTCGGCGCGTTCGTGGGACTGTTCCGGGACGTCGATAACATGCCCAACTGGGTGTATCGCACGAAAAAGGTCCAGACCCTGACGATTCCCGGCGCCACGGAGGCCTATGCTTATACCATCAGCGAAATGCCCTGGCCGCTCGACGACCGTGACTCGATCGTGCGGTCCACGCTGTCCCAGGATCCGGCCACCCTTGCTATAACGATCTACGGCAGCGCCGTACCCGATTATCTGCCGCGGGACAGCCGCTACGTCCGGATGCCGGTCGTGGAGTCATTCTGGCGATTCACACCGGTCACGGAGGGGCTCGTCGAGGTCGAGTTCCAGGGCTACGGCGACCCCGGGGGCAACCTGTCTTCGGGATTCCTGAACTGGGTGGTGCGGGTTTCACTCTGGGAGGCCCCCTATCAGACTTTGCTGGGACTGCAGAGAGCGGTCCCCCTTCCGGAATACCAGTCCCGGACGTTCGACTTCGTCCGGGAGCCCGGCCGGTGAAGCGGCAAGCGGAGCCGCGCAACGGGCGCCCGCCCGGGTACCCGATTGTCGGGCAGGCATGGGCGAATTCTTCGGCGTAGCCTTCGACGGCGCGGATTGTCTCGCAGGACGCCGTCGTTGCTCGGGGCGGGCGTTGAACCGCTTCGAACGCCGCGGCAATCCGTCCGTATCGTCAGCCGATTTTGCTTTTAGCAGCCTGTCGATCTGCTAAGTCCGACAGGCTGCAACGTACCAGCCCCATTCCGGATGACAGCTACCCGCTACCATCCGCCTTTCCATTTAGCAGCTTGTCGGGGCAGCGAAAGCCCGACAAGCTGCTGGGACAGGCCGCTGGTCGGCGGCCTCGGACCCTGCGGACCTATTGACAGCGTCGTGCAGCAACGCAGAATCCGGATTCCCAGCGGGCGCTCGATCGCCACTCACTCGGGAGGGGACGACAATGAAACGGCTATCCATCATCACCATGCTGCTTGCCGCGGCGCTGATCGTTGCCAGCTGCGCCCACTCGCCCCAGGAAGGGTGGGTCACGTTGATCGACGGCGAAAAAGGCCTCGAGAACTTTAACCGCATCGGCGACGTCAACTGGCGGGCGGAGGGCGGCGCCATCGTGGGCGACAAGGGCAAAGGCGGATATCTTGTCACGAAAAACTCCTACCAGGATTTCGAGATCTACGCCGAATTCTGGGCGGACCACACGACGAACAGCGGCATTTTCTTCCGCGCTTCCGACCCGAAGAAGATCGGCGCCGACAGCGCCTACGAGGCGAACATCTACGACCAGCGCCCCGAACCGAAGTTCGGCACCGGTGCCATCGTTGATTTCGCCGTGGTGAATCCCATGCCCAAGGCCGGCGGCAAGTGGAACACCTACGAGATCTACGCGAAGGGCACGGAATTGACCCTCAAGGTGAACGGGGTGGTCACCGTGAGCATCCATGACCGCAAGTATGCGTCCGGGCCGTTCTCGCTCCAGTTCGGCAACCACGGCGAAGAGCCGGGCGGCGCCATCAAGTGGCGCAAGGTGCTGGTCCGGCCGCTGCTGCACGCGGCGATGTCAGGTTGATGCCTGGGGCCAGTGTAATTTTTTCATTTTGAGGATTAACATGAAATTGTTCGGCACGCCGGGAAGCCCCTTTGTGCGCAAGGTGCGAATCGTCCTGGAAGAGAAGCGCATCCCCTATGAATACATCATCGAGCGTGCGTCGGCCCCGGGATCGCGCGTGCCGCAGTTCAACCCGCTCGCAAAAATCCCCACCCTGGTGCTCGACGACGGCAGGGGACTCTACGACTCGCCCGTGATCGTCGAGTATCTCGATGCGCAGGGCACCGGCCCCAGGCTGATACCGGAGCGGCTCGACGATCGCATTGAGGTCAAGCGCTGGCAGGCGCTGGGGGACGGCGTCGCCGAGGCGACGGTGGCGATCAACCACGAGTACCGGGAGCCCAAGGACAAGCAGCGTGCGCCGGAATGGTTCGAGCGGCAGCGGCTGAAGATTGACCGCGGCCTCGCCGTCATGGAGAAGGGACTCGGCGCCGGAGAGTTCTGCTTCGGCGGCCGCTTCACCCTTGCGGACATCGCCGCCGGCTACGCGCTGGGCTATCTGGACTTCGCGCTGCCGGAGATCGAGTGGCGTAAAGCGCACTTGGCACTCGCGCGTCTCGCCGAGCGCCTTGCGGCCCGCAAATCGTTCAGCGGGACGGAGCACGCCTGATATGGGCGTGATTCGGGGGGACGGAACCCAATTAATCCTTGATCGGGCTGCTCTACACTGCGCCTTTCGAGCGAAACGGGAGCGCTGTATGGGCCGGGGTATATGAGCAAACTCGTGCGGCGCGGCAAATGGAGCGGGCCGGATCTTGAATCAACAGTTTCCCGCGACGAATTCCGCAAGGCTCAGCCTGTTTCCGCGCTTTGTGGTCGGGTAAGTATTATCATCGAGGCGAGATGTCGAGTGACAGCGCAACAGCGCTGATTCTTCCCACCAAATCCAGGGAGAGACCGATGCCCGAAATCACGTGCATTTATGAGGCCAAAGACACGCTTGGCGAAGGGCCGATCTGGAACGAGAATGACAAGTCCCTCTATTGGTGCGACAACATTCGGCGATTGGTCCACAGGTACCATCCACCGACGGGGGACGTGAAGACGTGGCCCATGGCCGAAGAAATTGGATCCCTGGTTTTTCGCCAGAAGGGCGGTATCGTCGCGGGCATGAAATCCGGGTTCTGTTTCGTGGATCTCACCAAGAACCAGGTTGAGCACATCGTCACTGCCGATCCCGGCCCAAACAACTGCCTGAACGACGGCAAGTGTGATCGTCGCGGCCGATATTGGTGTGGTTCGATTAACCGGGATCTCAAGACCCCGAACGGGGGGCTGTACCGACTAGATCCCGACCTGACGTGCCGTCAGATCGAGAGCGGCATTATCGCCTCGAACGGCATGGCGTTTAGCCCTGATGACAAAGTATTTTATTTTTGCGACTCCCGCCAAGACACGGTATGGGCATATGACTTTGATATCGATACGGGGCGTATCATCAATCGCCGGATTTTCATTTCAACGAAAGACGTTCCGGGCCGCGTCGACGGTGCTACCGTGGATGTCGAGGGAAACTACTGGTGTGCTCAGATTCATGATTGGCACGTCGCGTGTTACGCGCCCAGCGGGCGTCTGATTCGGCGTATCAAACTTCCGGTCCGCCATCCGACGATGTGCGCCTTCGGTGGGGATAACTACGATGTCATGTACGTAACATCCGGGACGAGATTTCTCGAGCCGAACGAAATTGCGTCCCAGCCGCACGCCGGTGCATTGTTCGAAATCCGCGGCACCGGGGCGCGAGGCCTGCCTGAGCCGCGGTTTGCCGGCTGATCAACATGTCTGCTACGCAGCTATGGGAGTTGCCCGCAACCGAACTCTCGGCACTGATCGAGCGCAGAAAGATTTCTCCTGTCGAGCTGGTGGAAACCGTTATCTCGCGCTGCGAGGCTCAGAATCCAAAATTGAATGCGGTGGTGGTGCTGGATCGTGATGGGGCCCGAGCCGCCGCCCGGGCAGCGGAGGCACGGATGACTTCAGGGTCCCGCCTGGGCCCGCTTGACGGATTGCCGGTATCAATCAAGGACAACATTTTTGTGCAGGGATTGCGCGCAACATGGGGCAGCAATCTTTATCGGGAGTTTGCGCCCGAGTATGACGATCTCGCTGTTACGCGGTTGCGTGCTGCGGGCGCCCTGATCCTGGGAAAGACCAACACGCCCGAGTTTGCGCTAGCATCTTTCACGGACAACCTTGTCTTTGGTCCGACACGCAATCCCTGGAACCCTGACCTGACGCCGGGCGGGTCGAGCGGCGGTGCAGTCGCGGCCATTGCGGCTGGAATGGTGCCGTTGGCAATAGGTACGGATGCCGGCGGATCGATCCGCCGGCCTGCGAGTCATACTGGCGTGGTGGGTTTTCGCCCATCAACCGGCCGGGTTCCTCGTCTATACGGATTCCCGCCGCTGGCCCACGACTTTCAGGTAATTGCCCCTGCAGCGAGGACCGTAGCCGAA
>Ga0326597_10002932_pt1 | contig 25057 bp, 16 predicted proteins | sample RVTome_12_FD_203789 | JGI IMG/M metagenome (GOLD analysis project Ga0326597, IMG submission 203789) | Soil microbial communities from uranium-contaminated site in the Upper Colorado River Basin, Wyoming, United States - RVT100D185 | ecosystem: Environmental > Terrestrial > Soil > Contaminated >... | reverse complement strand
AGGGGGATTTGGATCACGCTGCACGACACGTCATTGGGCGCACCCTTGTGAGGATGGTGCCTGGGGCGGTTGCTGAGATCCTGGCAATGATGGCAGACAATGGGTAAGGGGGGTTCGGTATCCATCCTTTTGGGTATAGGGGGGTGGAGGGACGTATGAGAACAACAGCACAGATCCTCAATTCGTACCGCGACGACATGGCTCGCCTCTTCGTTGCAGCCGTCCGTCGTCGCGGATTGCTGCCCCCTGTCGCCCGCATTCCGACTGACCCCCGAGCAGCGTTGTTGCTGGGGATGAAGTTGGGTCGCAAAGAAGGATACGGCGAAGGTCTTGTAGAGGGCACTCGTCTGGGTTTGAATGTGGGGCTGGAAGCCACGGATGAGATGCTGTCTCAGCCTGTGATCTTCGGGCAAATGGCGTCCGCCTAATCTATCTCTACCTTCAACCTCGCACCTGGCCTCAACTTCACAACTCTCTTGGCAGGCACAACAGCTTTTTCATTCCCGATTGGCAGCGAGATCGTTCGCCCTTTGCTCTGGGTCATTCGAAAGGCTCCGAAGGGTGTGCGAACCGACTCACCCATCTTGAGTTGCAGCAAGGAGTCTGGCAGATGATGGAGCACCCGCCGGACTGCCTCACTGTGTAGTCCGGAACGGGCGGCGATATCGGTGATCAGCTTGTCGTAGTTCATTCCTGTTTCCTTCGTCGAGCAACGCCGCGGCGTTGCCCCCCACCATACCGATGAACCCCATGCGTTGATCATCCTATCCCTCAGCATTCGTAGGAGCACGGACTCATTCCGTTGCGGAGGCCCTACGATGTTGCGCAACATCCGAACTGCTTTTCTTGACCTGGCGGCAGCCGAACCTGCAATTCGCCCCATGGTTCTGGCGCTGACCCGCCTGGCGGAAAAGTGGGAAAAGATGCCGGAGGGCTGGAATGCTTCGTCCCGCAAGAAGTTCTGGGACACGTTGACGGGCGACAACAAGCACAAGGTCACGAAGTGCATCAAGGAGATGTCCAAGGGTGACAAGAGCATCGACGATCCGGGCGCCTTCTGCGCTGCCCTGGCTGACCGAGTGTTGGGCAAAGAGTGGCGGTCGAAGAAAGCGGGACAGGAGCAGTTGCCGAACGCGGTCGACGGGGCAGCCGCTCGGTTCCGAGACCATCTCGACCTGAAGGTCAACGAGCACTACCGCACGGCGTTCCCTGCGATGGTTCCCCCGACCCTGAGTCTCATCCACGGCAACGACTTCATTCGTGTAGTGAAGGCAGACGGTGGGTTGACCCGTGTGGCTGTGGCGTTCGTCGCTCGCTCGACAGGCAACATCTACCAGGCAGCCTCCTGGGAACGACCGCTACCCGGTGTCGTCGCCAACGTCCTCGACTCCCAGACTTGGCGATCGATGCAGTTGGGACCTGATATGGAGAATCCAATGGCTACTCGACCTGGTCGCCTCGCCGAGCTGCGACTCCTCCGAAACGGACCGGACCCGCGGCAGGCTCGTCTCGCCGAGCTGCGAAGCCAGCACCAAGCTGCTTGGGACAATCCGGTTGACGCCTTCATCAACCCGAAGACGATGGCGTTCGCCAAGTCGATCATGGGCTACCTCAAGAAGATCAAGCCTAGCTTCGACCCGAAACCCGACGTCCCCTCGAACGTCGGCGGGTTCATCAGCTTTCTGTTCTACGCCCTGGGCGACATGGCAGGTAGCTCGAAGCTCCACAGCTTTTTCGGGAATATGAGCGACGTGGGTTCGGGGTTCAGATCGGACAACGACCTGTCTGCCGTCGCCCGGATGTACGCCGGGAAGGTCAACAAGGCGGAAGCCGTCGCCATCGGGGTGCTGCTCCTGCGTGGTGCCCGTCGACCGAACGCTGCCCAAAAATTCACGATGTGGGCGGTGAAAAACCTCGACCTCAGCAAGTTCACGCCCGACACCAATGCCGAGGCACCGTCCAAGGCAGCCGACGAGTTCGAGCGCCAGGTCAAGGCGATGACCGCGTTCGCCGGTCGGGCGATCCACGAACTGGGCAAGGAGAACGCGCTGTACTTCGCGTACTCGGTCGTTGAGGACATCAACTGGCACTCCCTCAATCGCACGGGTGTGCTCGGCGATGGGCACCCCGTCACCCCGATTGATGATGGGGTCGACCATCGCCTGCTCGCGTTGGTGCAGCAGCGCATCGACTACGGTGTCGAAGATGCCGCGGTCTACATCGTCGCGCTGCTCCGCCTGGCAGGGGAGCGTGGGGCAGCTCTCGCGGTGAAGCGGAACACGCTCAAGAACTTCCCGGACTACTTCGAGGGCTAGAATGGACAAGCAAGCAAAGGCGAACGTCGAGCCCGTCCGGCAGCGCACTCAATTCAGTTGCATGGCTTCAAGTCTCGCGATGTGTCTTCGAGCCCTCGACCACGACGTCACCGAGGACGAAGTGAACCAGGTCATGGGTGCTCGTCCAATGAAGGGTGCGGCGTGGGAGCAGGCTCTCGCGACGGCGCAGCACTATGGTTGCCGGGCGACACTGACAATGCCGGCGACCGTCGAGCAGTTGAAGGCTTGGACCGACGCAGGCATCCCCGTCATGATCGCCTGGAACCCTGAAGGACGGGACTGGTCACACGCCAGCGTCGTGTTCGACGTGGACGACGAGTTGAATGTTTACGTCGCCGACCCGAACATCCCGAACCCGAAGGAGACGGTACGAATCGTCAGCGAGGACGATTTCTACCACAAGTGGTTCGAGAAGTTTCCGAACTACCTCGTCCGCCGTCCTGCCTGTGCGATCCAGCGCGAGGTGACAGAAGGTGGGGTCCAGATCACACCGACTCGAACGGCATCACAGGACAAACAAGCTGTCCGACGACGTGACTTCGATCGCCCCGAGCCCGGTGAAGATGACCGTGAGCTTCCACCTGTTCAATTCGAGAAGCCACCGATGCCAGCAGCCGAACGAGCCCACGTTCAGCGGATGGCAGTAGCCATCCGTCTTGGAATGGTCGCTGCGGGTGAGAATCGGGGTAGGGACTGGGAGTTTGCCAGCACCGTAGGTGAATACCAGAAGACGAGGGGTCGGATGGGTCCACCCGCTCAGTTGACCCAAGATGAAGAGAGGCTCCTCAAGTCGCTATTTGCCAAATATGGCAGCAAGTTGAAAGGCATCCCGGCAATGCTTCTGGAGCCCGGTGGGACCCGCTCGAAGCGCAACATACTGATCACAACCGCTCTTGAAGGCATCACAGAGTGGGCACAGCAGTATTTCGACGTGGAGAAGCAAGGATCGAGCTTGATCCTCAAGCCCAAGTCGAGCAAGACGCCGGCTGCCCCGAGTGGCGGCGACAAGGGAGAAAAACTGTTGGTGTTGGACCAGTTGCTCGAACGAGTTCCTGGCGACCGTTTCCTGCTGTCGATTCGCAGTCAGGTGGCACAAGGTCGAACCCTCAGTGAGGCGCAGTTGAAGGCTGTCCGGCAAAATCTCTACCGCAGCCGGATGAAGCCAGAAGCGAACATCTTTCGTCAGGCGGGAAACAAGGTTGGTGACACGCCCGAGCAGTCAGCTATCTGGTCTGCGTGGGACGCTTTCCAGGGTGTCGACAAGGTGAAAGCCCGCAACTCCTTCGAGGGGGAAGCCAAAGACCTTTTGTTGGAAGCCGCTGCGTTGCATGACGACACCCCTGCGGGTCTCGCACAAGCGCGAAAGGCGGACAAGCTGCAAGGGAACTTGCGTACTCTCGAAAAACAAAGTTGGAGGTGGCGGGCAGCCTACAACCTCTGGCGAGAGGGGAAGCAGATCGATTTCAGACGCCTGGCCGTCGACCTGGACCAGACGGCAGCCCTGATCCAGAAGATGGAAAAGGGTCTGGTGTCGCTTGCACAGGACAGCGACGCAGCCCGTACCACCAGCCTGGCATCCCAACGAACCGTCCTTCTGCTTCACGGTGCCGCCGCCATGGTGAAGGGCATCTCGCGAACAGCGAAGCGCAAGAGTGAGCCTACGGCGCCGGGCAAGTCGCAGGATCAGAAGAAGCGCGATGTCCTCAAGATCAACATCGAGAGCAAACCACCGCGTGACCCGGCTGCCAAGGCTTTGTCCCAGCAGACGGGCGGTGGCAAGCATCGGAACAAGCAGGACTTCGACCGCGGCAAGGCACGCAACCCGAAGCACAAGAAGGACTGGGGTCGCGAGGCGGCAGACCGGCTCGTACGGCGGATGTTCGCGGAGATGACCGTCGTCCCGATGTCGACGAAGGCGCCTCCGGGTGCCGGACCTGACTGGAAGCGGGCGGCAGACAAGCTGCTCAAGGCTCGCCAGGGAGTGGGGGGTCGACGACCTGCACTACCGGGCGTACCTGCGAGCGGTCCTCTCCGGCGATTCGGCGTCGGCGGCGCACCTGGCGAAGAAGTTCAACGGCGCCCGGCACGCGAGGGAAGAACTGATCGACCTGGCGGGCAAGGGTCGGTCGTCGTCCAATACGAATTCCCAGGTGATGGCAGCGAGCATCCGTCTCGCCCGCCGGTTCTTCGCGGAGGTGATTCGATGAGCACGCTGGCACAGGATTACGAGGCGTTGGAGCGTCTGGCGATGTTCGAGAAGGGGAAGCCAGCCGATCCCAAGCAGAATATGACGCCCGAGCAGAAGGCGAAGTGGGACGAGATGAACGACCAGTACGGTGACAAGTTCAAAACCGCAGTCGACGAACTGGGGATGATGTCCCTGGAGGTCGCTGCGAGCGGTCTCCCCTTGAACGCCGTCAACCGCGACCTGGTCGCCCTTGAACGTTTCGCCAAGATCGACGCCATCGACCGGGCAGCGATGAGCCAGCGGGGAGCGATCATCGAAGACCAGCTTGGTGGCTGGGGTGCCCTGCGGATGATGCTGGGCGCCTACTACCGCCAGTACCTTCCGAACGGCTATGAGTTTGGTTTCCCGAACAAGAGTCGGTCGAAGGGCAACCACGTCAAGATCACGTTGAAGGGGGACGACACGTATGACGTGGAGTTCTTCAACACGACCTGGACCGTTGGTGGTCGGATGCGGCGACCTGGTGAGTCGAAACTGGTCAAGAAGTTCCGTGGCGCCTACGCCGAAGACCTGGCGGAGATGTTCCGCAACCAGACTGGATGGACGCTTCGACTCGCCGCCGACCAGGTGGCGGCAGTCGCGATGAGTAGTCAGCCTCGCCCCACGCCGGATCACGTCGGCGAGGACGACAATGACGGGATGTTCGCGAAGTTCGAAGAAGGTGAAGAAGCTGACCCGACCGAGAACATGAGCGAGGAGGACGCCAAGAAGTGGCGTCTGGAGAACCTCAAGCACAAGGATCAGTTCAAGGGCAAGGAAGCGGGACAGTTCGACGCCCCGCTGCGGGTGTTCAACAGCCAGCACCCTTTTCATAGGGATCTGGACCTGATTGCCAGCCAGCGTCGCACCCTGATTGGCACGGGTCGCTTCGACATCGATGGCAAGCGTGCCGGGCTTCTGGTCAAGGCGGGGCTGGTCGAGATCATCGAGGGCAGGTTCGGCAAGGAGTTGGAACTGACTCGCAAGGGTCAGCAGTCACTCGACAACAGCGAGGACGCCTTCGGCAAGCTGGCGACCTTCGAGGAAGGTGCCCGAATCCCGGATGGCTGGGATTCGGGTCACATCGAGGGCGACCCCGAAGCAACCGAGTCAGACGAGGGCAGTGACACCCCGGACGGCAACGGCAACCAGTCAAAGCGTGCGGCTGCTGATACCGTGAAGATGTTCGCTCTTGTCCACATGGGCAGGTTGCTGGGAGCTACTGACAACTGGAACGAGGCGCGCACTCGTTCCTACTGGACGTTCGGAGACCGCAAGCTCGCCGATGACGAGATGATGGATCATGCCGTCGTCGTCGAGTTGTACGGTGTCCCCCTCCCCATCGCCGAGAAGCTGATGGACGTGGGGACACGGGTTTCCAAGCTCTCTCCGGAAGCCGCCCTGCGGCTCGCCAAGCCGTACATCAAGGGCTCCGGCAACAAGATGGGAAGCAGCGGTCTCGACTGCCAGTTCTACAAGGCCAAGGATGGCAAGTGGTACATGGAGTTGGAGAGCTACAACCATCATGGTGAGTACGACGCTTACGGTCCGTTCGGCAGTTTCCACGAAGCTGAGAAGTTCCTCGAAAAGAACTTCTCGAACCCGGGCGGCTACTCTGAAGACGACTCGGGGACTACGCCCCCGCCCCGGAACGCCATCCACCCGGCGAAGATGCGCAATCGCTATGCGTCCTATTTTGGTCTGGGCAAGATGCGGGATGGCGGGCGCCCCTTGACCATTGAATCCGGCAACATCTACGCGCACGTTTGGTTCGACAAGGACGTGGCGACCAATGACTTCGGCAATCCCGCCAAGGAGTCTGGGGAGTGGCAGGTCATCATCTCGACCAGCCCGGACCCCCTGAACCTGAAGCCCCGCGGCAAGGAGCTGACCCGTCGGGAGTTCCGGTACGTTGAAGCAAAAACCCGTTCAATGGCAATGGCGAATGGTGAAGACTTCATCCATCATTCGTTGAGTCAGTTCGGAAAGCAATACAACAAGCAGGCACGTACGGGACTCTACGGGCACACCAAGCGCGTCCAGGCGGATTGTGAGTCTGGTATCCGCAAGGTCCAGAAGGCGGCGCAGCGCATTGCCAAGGCTGCCTACGGCAAGAGTGAGAAGGTTGCCGAGTTTCTATCGGCACACTCGACCCGAGCTGACTCTCTGCCCGCCCAGATCCTCGTCTCCGCTCTCGGCGAGATCGGACCAAAGGTCGCTGCGGAGATGAAGCGGACGGCTCGGTTGGAAGAACTGCGGAACCAGCGTCAGGCGAAGGAGAAGTACCCCTGGGCGCAGTGCATCAAGGACCAGAAGGCGAACCCGAAGGTCGATGACCCCGAGGCAGTCTGCGGCAAGATCAAGTCGGAGAGCCAGGGCAAGACCGCAGCCCCCCGCGGCAAGGCACAGGAAGCCATTGCCTCCCACATCTCGGGCTGGAAGAAGGGGGACTCGAAGACCCTGACCGACATCGCCCGGGACTCGTCGCTGCGGGGCGTCCACTTCGCCAAGATCATGTCGGCTGCCGAGGCGCTCAAGAAGCAGGGCATCATCGACTTCGACGGCGTGAAGGTCACGAAGAAGGCAGGCAACAGTATCTTCCATGCACCGGTCCAGGATCAGGTCCGTTGGATTGCCGAGCAACTTCAAAACGACCGCCAGGACCAGGGACTCCGGGTGCCCGAGGTTCCGAGGGAGGGGTCTCTCTGGCTCCAAAAGAAGGGGTTGGTGGAAGCAGAACGGGGTGTCCTGTACGCCAAATACCCGGCGTTCGCCGATTTCCTGCACAAGTTGGGAATGACCCCCTGGCGCCGAGACGCGAAGGTCTCCGACGCCGATGCCCAGAACGACAAGGGCATCAAGCAGACGAACGACAAGACCGCCCGCAACTACGGGCTCTACGGGTTTGGTGAGAAGGTTGCGAACCTGGGTCTCAGTGCCTGCACCGATGTCCGTGCTGAAGCGGGGCGCATCGCCTACGACCTGCACCGTCGCCGGGCATCAAGTCACGGCAAGATCACGGCATTCCTCGACGAGCACTGCAAGACAGCAGGATGCAAGTACAGCAAGCTGCTCCATTCCTCGTACCCGGACGCCACGTCCAAGGTGGCTGCCATTCAGCCGCCCCGGACCGTTGCTGCCTGGCTGGCGTGGGAAGACTAGGGAGAACGGGAGATGAGTCACGAGTTCGACAGCTTCTTGCGACTGGCTGATGAGGTGTCGCAAGGGCTGGGAGCTGACCCAGCTTCCGACCCCAAAGCTCTAGCCAAGCTCCTCAAGAGCGCGGATCTGCTGATCCCGCCCGCGATCTGGTTGAACCTCCGACGAGCATTCACGATCAAGGGGATGTCGTTCTTCGACTTCTACATCGAGATGCGGCGCATTAGCCTGGGAAGTCCTGTTCCCAAGGGGCTCAAGGCACAGTACAAGCGAGCCGCCGACCGGCTCGCCCAAGTTCGCAGCCCAATCGATGGGCGTCCTCTATCCCCTGTTGCCGTCAACGCCATCGCGCTCACTCGTCCGCTCGTCAACCGAGTCATTGGAGCGGTTGAACAAGGGAGATCCGACCCGATCTTGTGGGGCAAGTTCAACGCCACGATGGTCGGGTTGCTTGTGGACATCGCGAAGGACAAAGGCGTCTACATCAAGCCGACTCGGCAGGTCGGTCGTGAGCGATGGGCTACGTTCCGCAAGCTGTCTCCGAAACAGGAGAGGATTGAGAAGCTCCAGGACGACGATCCCGAGAGCTACGCCCTGATGATGAAGCTCGGTCAGACGATGGCTGAGATCGATGGTGCCCTCGAAGAAAAAATCGCCGAAGCCGGGATGGTGTTGAAGAAGGGGTACCTTGCTGGGCGCCCCGTACTCATCGGTGTCGATTCTGCCACGGATGAGGAGATGGTCTACGACCGGGATGGAACGGTCGTGACGAAGGGCGAGTATTTTGAGAAGGTTCGGGCGAAGTCTGATGCGATGGCACTGCTGTCTCGCGTCCCACACCGGACGGTGGTTCCACCAGATCAGCTTCGGCTACTCGATGACGCCGAAATGGAGCAACTCGAAGGGGATGTCGAGTGGAGCACCATCACCGACGACAAGGCGAAGCAGGGTCGTTTGACCCGCCTGTTCCCGACGCGGCGGATCAAGAAGTTCATCTACAACGCGGAGACGGAAGAGACCCGAGTCGAGGAGTATAAAGTCGTCGCTGAGGGGCGATACAAGGGCATCTTCCTCGACGACCTGGTCAACTCCGAGGGGCGGCTGGTCGAAGGCACGTCGTACACGTACGACAAGAAGCGCGGGGGAAGTGCGACCGTACCGACCGTGATCGATCCGTCCGAGCGTGAGCCCTATGTGACCGTCGCCGAGGTCGTAACCAAGAGACAGTTCCAGGGCAAGCGCATCCAGGTCAAGACGAAGAAGCTCTACGTCAAGATCGACGGCACTCGACAGAGCAAGGTGCTCCGCAGCGCCCTCAAGAAGCTGGCGTGCAATGCAGGGTCAATGTCTGGGTGTATCCCCTCCGTCTCTTACGAAGCGGTTGCGGGTAGCCGGGCCGCAGGGTTCTACTTCGACCCCAAGGACTTCGGCATCGTCATGGACTCGCTCCAGGGGATGTCGCTGTCGACCGCGGCTCTCGAAGAGGTCAAAGGCTACTACAAGGATCTGGCGGCGGCGGAGCAGGCGACCAAGCACCTGGATGCCTATGAGCCGGAAGCCTTGGTGTCCGAGAACGAGGACGGTGAGAAGTTCCAGTTCGTCAAGGGCTCGTATGACCGAGATGGTGAGTGGAAGCCATTCTCGTTGCGGGAGAAGCAGAAGGAAGCCCTTGCCTGGATGGACGCCAATGGCAACTCGGGCGTCTGCGCTCTCGAAACGGGCGTTGGAAAAACGAGTGTGGGTATCGCGATGATGCTCAAGCTCGTTCGAGACGGGCTGGCGGAGACTGACTCGACGTACACCCGACCTGATGGGGTCGAGGTGACGACGAACGGTCGGTTCTTGTTCGTGTGTCCGACGAGCCTCCGCGGCAACATCAAGAAGGAACTGCGGGGGATGCTGTCCGACCCGAAGGTCATGCTCGACCGGGTCGACGTGCTCTCCTACCCGCAATTCAGTGGGGCGAGCAAGTCGGGCACCGTGCCTAAACAGCTCCGCAGCGTCCCTTTCTGGAAGGCTCGCATCGGGGACAAGGGCAAGCGGGCGATGCCGTACCAGAGCAAGAAGGCATTCGACCCCGCCCTCTACGCGGGCATTTTCTTCGACGAAGCCCAGGCGATGAAGAACCCGTCGTCGCAGACGAGCCAGGCGGCGCTCAAGCTGCACCACCCAAGGAAAATCTGCCTGACCGCCTCCCCGATGGAACGCAACCCGATGGAGGCATACGTTCTTGCTGCCATCACGAACAACACACCCCTGTTCGGGCACTCCCTCGAAGCCAAGGGAAACCGCAAGGAGATGCGGCGGTTCAAGGAGCGTTTCTGCGAGATCGTCGGCGGTCGCATCGTCGGCATCAAGCAGGACCCGCTCGTGCAACGTGACCTGCACACTTGGGTCAAGCGCAACATCTTCCACGCCGACAAGACCGAGGTGAAGGAGTACAACCTCCCGAAGCCTACGATCACCGCGACCCCCGTCGAGATGCCTCCCGAAGTCGAGGCGATCTATCGTGACGTGGCGACGCAGTTTTCCGTTGTGCTGGGCGGCGCTGCTCGCAAGTTCCGCGAGCGCAAGAAGACGGATGCGTACGGCGACCGCCAGGCAGAGAAGGTGTTCAGCCGGATGCTCGCTCCGGTCATCAAGCTGCTCACCGACATGGCGAACCGTCCGGCGAAGGCGCTGCGGGACGTCGCGTTCGCCATCCAGAAAGGCTACCTGCCGGACTTCGTGGACCAAGAAGGCAACCCCCGCCCGTTGCCCAAGCAGTTCATCGGCGTACTCCGCTCCTGGCAGGAGAAGCACACCCCCGAAGACCTGGAAGCAATGGCAGAGATGGTGGGCAACCCGAAGCTCCAGGCTGCCGAAGAGACCATCTCGGCGAAGATTGAACGAGCCGCGGGTTCACGGTCGCTGTTGTTCTCCGATGACCGTGAGATGTGCATGGAGGCAGGGCAGCGGATGGCGAGCACGATGACGGGTACGCACGTCGTCGCGCTCAACGATGCCATCCACTTCTTCCGAGGTGGCAACGAACTAGACCGCCTGGTCTACCCGATCGACAAGGCACTGCTCGCCAAGCTGGTGAAAGACCCCGAAGAGCGTAAGGCGATTCTGGCAGAGACCGGAGGGATGGCGATCCACCGGCTACCATTCAAGAAGCAAGCACTCAAGAAGTACCCGGGGCTACCAGGTAAGGCAGGGGTTCACCAGACCTACCTGGCAGACGACTGGCAGCAGTTCGTCCTCAAGGAGATCGTCAACCCGGACCCTGGGATCAAGACCGCGACGTTGCTCGGCAAGACCTATATGTACGGGCACAACCTCCAGGGGTTCAACACCGTCGTTCACTTGGACCGCGACTCGTGGAACAGCGAGTCAATGAAGCAGCGAACCGCTCGCGCCTGGCGCCAGGGGCAGGAGCAGGTCGTTGATGAGGTGACGCTCGACTTCACCTACGCTGCGGATGAGGGTGGCGTCGCTCGCAGCGAGGATGACGTGACGCTTGACCAGGTACGCAAGTCGTTCCAGGAGATGGACGCCGGCATCTTCGACCGCATCATCAAGGACGCCCAGAAGATCAATCTGGGCGCCGAATGGGAAGGCATCGAGAAGAAGGATGCTTCCCTGTGGCGGTTGGATGAGCGTGTGGCGGAGCTGATGCTCTCGCCGATGATGGGAAGGATCAAGTAGGTGGCTCGGTACAAAGCCATCCAGGTCGCTCCAGGTCAGCGAGTTGTGGACGTACCGGATACAAAGTTCGACGGCATCTACTACTTCGGAGCACGCAAACCCCCGGCTTCTCTTCGAGAAGTTGACCGGGTTGTTGCGATGCACCGGGGACACGACTGGAAACCCCTTGGGGCACGTCAGATCCGAGTCTCCTACTCGGACCCTGGCTCCTACTGGATCTTGCTCCGATGGGGCGTGGACAAATGCCTCTCGTGCGGAGAGACCTTGCCAATCGGGGCACGGTTTTGCCCTGCCTGTGGTGGGTCGGAAAGAGTGGGTTCGTCGATGGGTTCAACACGTCCACAGACCGTCGCCGACTGGGGTGCCTACATCAAAACCCTGGCAGGTGAGCCACTTTACAGCCAGGCAGTTGCCGCCAACTCCCAGACGTTCGCCCGTGAGCTGATCGCCGAGGGCACGCTGAAGATGGGGGATGTCGAGCAGATCATGAAGAGCTTCGTCCGGCAGCTTCGAGCGACTGGGACGAAGGTTCCTGGCGGTGGTGCCTGGGATCTCCTCACGATGGCGCAGACCGACCCGGTTGCCCGCAAGGGACCGACGATGGGCGTGCAGGATGCGGATGCCCTTGAGAGCGCCTATGAGCCCTCTGGGACGGATGACTTCGACACGTTCGAGTTGGAAGCCGTGTTCGAGTAGAGGCTGTTCCAGCCCTGCTAGAGCCCCAGGTACGCCAGGTCACCCTCTTCACGTCCATCGCGAACATGACGGCGAGCTTCTGCTAGCATTGAGGCTACGCGGTTGCGGCTGACGCCTTCCTTGTCTGCAATCTCGCGGGTCGTGTATCCCTGCATCTTCAACGCGAGCAGTCCGGCATAGCGTTCCCATGCCTGCGGTTTGCGATCGTAGACGATGGTCTCGATGCGGGACCAGATGGCGTCGAAATCGAGCACCTCTTCCTCCGTCATTGGAGCCCCTTCGGGGAGGACGAGGTTGCCGTCTGTGTCCCACTCTCCCACGGAGGGATCACCGAACGCCGGGGTGGCACCGTCAACCGCACGCAGCCGACGCTCCTTCTCTGTTCGGGCGCCAAACATCTCGCGGCAGACAGGCTCCTTGCCCATATCGCGAGCGTCGGTGCGACCTGAGTTGACACAGTAGGCGACGACCTTGGAGTGGGGCAAGGTGCGACCATCCATCAGTATCTTGGCGAACGCATCGCGGCGAATCACTCGAAGCAGGAAGTTCTGGATGTGGTCCTCGATCTGGTCGGTATTGGCGGACACGGGCAGTCGTTTGCTGAGGGCGATGCGCATCTTGCGGTGAAGTTGGCGTTCGGGCTCGCCCCGCTTGAACTTCAACTGGTCGTTGAGCCACTTCGCCGTCACGTTCGGACCGCCCATCCCGACGTGTTCACGACCGACCTGAGTGATGTTCCAGGTGGCAGCGATGCGGGCAGTACGGTCCGCTTCAACGAACCCCTTGTTGATCGCCTGGCGGTTGATGAAACTGCGCAACGCGGCTTTGCCCCCGCTCGACAGAAGGTGAGGCTTCATTTTCTGTTCGAGTGCGTCGTACAGGAACGCCATCGTCCCGGACCCGCCATTGGCAATGAGTGCCTTCAAGGCGATCCGGACCTGTGCAACACCATCGAATCCTGCTGCGTGTCCGCTGCATTCTGTCGAGAAAGAAGGTTCAGACGACAGGGGTACGCCCGTAGTGGGGGTAGTCAAAATGTTCCTCCTGACCTGCGAAGCAGGTACGGGTCCGGATGCGCACGACAGATTTGTGTCGCTGAGGACGGGGAGGTGCGCATCCCCGACAGTACCACCTTGACCCCCTCCGTCAAGCACCCAATCCCGTTTTTTCGGTGAGAAAAAGCAGTTTTCGGAGCCCGTGTCAGTCGGGCGGTTTTCCCTCTATAAGTTGCAAGGGACAGGACGTCCATTCCCGTGACCGGAGTGAGGGATACGATGAGCCGGAATCTGGCAGCAGCGATTCGAGAACCGGGAGACAGGGTGGGGCTGGCGCAGCATCTGCTGCGAGTTGCGAGCCTGACCACGGGTGTCCAGCAGCGAGTTCACCGGCTAGCGGCTCGGTACATCCTGGGCAACGTGGACGGGGTCGAGTACGACATTATGCTGCGCCTCCAGGTGCTCGAAGGGGTGGCAAAGGTCTCGACGTCCGAGAATACCGGGGTCTGGTGGAAGAAGGGGAAGCGCGGGCTGCGAGAAGCCCAGGCGCACTATGCGGGCACGAACATCGATCCGTCTTGGTTCTCGACCAGCCCCACGGGGATGGTCAGCAAGACGCTCGCGATGGTTCGGCAAGCGTTCAACTCTTGGACGAAGGGACGCGGCTCCCATTTCACTCCCGAGGACATCCTACAAAACGGGATCATGGGGCTTACGAAGGACGGCGACAGGCTCCTCAAAGGTGGTCCCGTGTTTTACCAGGTTGGCGCCCATACGCCTGGTCTTGCCAAGAACATCCCGGCGGGCAAGGACACCCCACAGAGCGTTGCCGGAGTCGCTGCCAAGTTCTTCGTCCGGAAAATCAGCGACGAGTTCAAAACGGTCGACCGAAACACCGTGCCTTCGACCGACGACGAGGGTCGGGACATCATCGACGTGATGTCGGCTGACCCCCGGGAGTTCCTACAGGTACTCGCCGACCTGGTGCAAGACCCACGCAATCCGGCACGCAACGTGATCAAGAAGTACCTGGGCAAGTACATGGGCGAGAAAGGCCGGCGGGTCGACATGGTGTTCGCTTGGTTCCTCAACAAGCTCAATGGCAATCCCCGCCAGTTGCAGGACATCGCCGAGGAATTCGGTGTGGAATCAGGCACCATCACCACCTACGTCAACCGGAAGGGCAAGCCTGCGTTCGACAAACTCCAGAACGACAAGCAGTTCAAGGGAGAGATCGCAGACCTGGTCGACGTGGCGAAGATGCGCCTCGCCCGGAAGAAGCTCGCCTCTCGCTTCATCTCTTCTCCCCGCCCAAAGTTCCGCTGAATCGAGCCCCCTACCTCTTGACAGCAACTCCCCAGGCTGCGCAAACTATCCGCTGGACTGGACGCTCCTCCCGCGGGAGGAGTGTGTCCGTCAGCCCGATCTTACGCCCCATCCCGGCAGGGATCTCCAGCAGGAGCGCGGGTATTGACTCGGGTGCTACTTGCCGCCTAGCCCGTGTCAGGTAGCTGGTCGGACATCGGGGTGACCCGAGCAGATGCCGTTGAGCTACGTGGAAGCTGCCAGCTCTAGTCCGTCGATCTTTGCAACATCGTCTGATCCCGTCGCCTGCATCCAGCCCCCTGGACCTCGGCGATGGAAATCCGCTTGGCGAATCTCCCCTACAAAGGGAGAGCCGAAGGGGTGCTTGCAGATGGGTGGGGGACACCCCCTGTTGTTGTAGCCCCTCTCGTTCTACAGGATCTCCCTCTTCTCTAGGGCTTATGCACAGGAGAGAAGAAAGGGAGCCCGCAGGGCGACCTGACTAGCAAGAATCGTCGTGGTACACGACGAACAGAATCAGAACCAACCCCTCGTGACAACTTTTCCCGTTGCCACATAGTCCGAAAAATATCCGAAACTGCAAAAAATCCCGTTAGCCTGGATTCTAGAGAAACTCACCCCGAGATTCTCTGTGTCCCCAAGAATCACCTTTTACTCGCTAGATTCTTTTCGAGCTGATCTAAGTGCCAAAAAAATCGATTATTCATGTAAAAAGCACCAAAAGAATTCTCTAACGGCTTTTTCTGCACGTAGAGCGGTTTCTGAGAGAATCAGGAAAATCTGATGGGCAGATTTTCTTGGTCACTTTTTTCTCGCTAGAAGTTCCCTCGATTCTTTTTCGCGGGTCTGACGGCAGAAAAGCGGTTAGCCCGTTTTTCTGAGAATCAAAAGAAACGGTGGTGTTGATGCTATGAGCCTGTGTGAGTAGGACGAGGAGGCTCACGATGGCAATTAACCCATTCCAGGTCGACCTGCATCGGCTGGCTGTTGGGATCTTGTACTTGAATCTGGGACGAGCGAAGTTGGATTTTCCGACCCGGAGTCGAAGTCATCCTAGCTATACGGTCCTAGTGAGTCTGTCAGCTCCGGAATCCCTGTTGCGAGATTCAGATCGTAGTTTGTTCCCGATCTGGGTGCGTTGGGATGTTTGGGAGAGAGTCGTCGTTCCGCTGTTCGCAGATGGATCGGTTCTGGTTCGAGTGCTGTTCGGGGTGAATGACACCTTACGGCATCAGATCAATCGAGAGATGCTGCGTAATAACTTGGACGAATTGATTACAAAAATTGAACAAGCGGTACTGCGTGGGTACGAAGAACAAGGGTTCGTGCTGTCTTCTGCTACGACAGAGGAGTACATCGCGCTGTCTGACCCACCTTTGGTTTACGAGCGAGATACGGAGCTGGCTGCTGCTGCGTTACAAGAGCTAGCGGATTCTCAGGCAGAAGCGGTATGGGAAGCCTCGCTGGATGAGAGCCCGCCGGTGACACCTGTGGTTCCTGCTACGCCCGTGGGTTCCTCATTGCAGGTGACGGTTGTGGTACCCCTGTTGCCGGGTCCGGGAGAGGTTGTGGTTCGCCCGGGTACGGTGGAGACGACGTACCAGAAGTTCGACGTCTGAGAGGCACGATGAGCAATCAGCAGAATCAACCGATCCAGCCGCCAAAGAAGGTCATCTGGATGAAGTGTCGAGCAGCGGAACACTGCGAGGGCAACCAGGCATATGTTTCGTTGATCCAGAAACACGCTCTCACGCAAGGCGGCGGCACGTCCTATCGCTACCGCTGTACCACCTGCAATGGGGTCTGGCACCTCACCCGCTAGGGGGTTCCAGTCCGTCTCGTAATCGGGTAGGACTGGCATGGATTCTTGCCTACTATTTCACGGGCCAGGTGCCCGTCAGCACGCCATTGACGACGCCAACCGTCGCGGTCGTTTGATCCATGACCCATTCGGCGACGATGGGTTGAAGGTCGACGAGGCACGCGAGTTCGTCGGGTTGCTTCAGGTTGCCCCGTCCTGTCGTGAGACGGGCATCGTCATTGCAGGTCCGATGGACAAGGCACAGCCGAAGTCCGCGGACGTTCTGCTCAAAGCCATCGAAGAGTTCAGCCCGATGGTGTTGCCCATCCTCTGGGCAACGGACATCGGGGGCGTCCGTAACACCATTCGGTCGCGTTGCCTTCCCATTTGGGCACCTGCGACTGGGTTTGAGCCGGTCGATGAGGAAGTCGAAGCGACGGCACGCGGACTTTTACACGCGGCGTTGAACGACCGGGTGGCGGAGATTCCGGCGTTGGTCGCCCGGGTCAAGTCGGACTCGAAGAAGAAGATCCCGGGTCGTGAGTTCGAGTTGGTTGCCGAAGTTGCTGACGCAATGGCAGCGATGTCGAACGACCCCCGTGTCCGGGTGTTGTGGGAGAAGTTGCGGAAGCTGGCTCGATGGCGGAATCCCACGCAGTTGGAGATTATCGCTACGTTCCTGCCCGGAAGCGACTGATGCCATTCCACGTTGGTCCCAAGGGCATCGTGACCCACGTCACGGCGACCAGCGCCGGTCCACCAGATTTCTCTTGGAACGACGAAGAAGAAATCCCGAACATTGCTGCATTGGTGAAGGCTCACGCGGTGGCAGCGTGGTCGCTCGCACAGTTGGAGCGGCGTCCGCCAGGTTACGATTTGTGGGAGTGGGCTGCGTACTTGATGGATCTGGAACCCGAAGCTCTGCGGGAGCGTTTGGGTAATCGGGTGAAGGTTCTGTCAGAAGGTTTCGTGTCGGATGTGGCTGCCTTGATGGGGTCGGCGACTGAGTCCGACCTGATGAACATTCCGGATCGGGCGCCGATTGAGTTGCTGCCAAAGATGCGAGAGTTGAACCTCAAGTGGACGGTGAAGTTGGTACAGCGTGAGGCGACCAAGGCACTGAGCGGGTTCATCGGAACGAAGCGAACGCCAGAGCAGATGCACCGCATCGGGGTGGCATTGAATGTGGCGATCAATCGGGTTCGACAGCGAGTAGGAGAGTTGCCCGTGGAAACATCGTTTGCGATGACTGCTTGCGGTGAGTTCAAGTTGACGTTGAAGGAGCGGACCCCCCGTGTCTAAGCGCGATCCCAGTGCTTTCCCCCCGCTGCTGGCGGTAACCGGGAGCGAGACGTTGCTCCGGATGCGTTTCCTTAAGGAGATGAGGGAAGCGCAGCGTGCGGCTGGGTGGTCCGTCGTTGAGGTCGATGGTTCGGATGCTGTTGCGGTGCGTGACGCTCTGGAAGGGGATCTGTTCTCGGGAGCCAAGACGTTGGCGGTGGTTGAGAATCCGAGCGACGTGGATCTCGACTTGCTGAAGCGGCATCACGAGGCGGCGGAGTACGGGACGACGTTGTTGCTGCACGTCGAGAGCAAGCCGGACGGGCGGACGAAGTTCGGTCAGTTCGTGAGTAAGTTGGGCAAGATGCTCAAGGACTTCCCGAAGCCAACGGAGTGGAAGGCACCCGAGGTGGCAGCGGAGTTCGTGCAGCAGGAGCTGCGCACGTACGGGTTCACGATTCGTCCGGCGTTGGCAGCCGCTCTTGTGGCTAGGGTGACCACCGATCTGGGGATGTTGGCGTTCGAGGTACAGAAGATCGCTTTGTTGGCACAAAGTTGGGGTGTCAGCGAGATCGATGGTGTCCTTGTTCGAGGAGCCATGGCTCCTATCGCGGAAGCGGCAGTTGCCCCGTTGGCTGAAGCATTGGCAAGTCGCAACCGTGACCGGGTTTCTCGGGAGTTGGTCAAAATCCGGGCGACGAGCAAGTACGACCCCACAATCCGGATCGTCCGACTGTTGGGTTCCAGTGTTGTTCGTTGGATGCAGGCAGCGCATCTCGACTCCTTGCCCCCGAAGGCAGCGGCAGCCGAGTTGAACATGAACCCGTGGTATTTCGAAACCAAGATCCTGCCGTCTGCGAAGCGGTGGGGCAAAGCAGGCACGATCCGGTTGGTTCGTGATCTGGCTGCTGCCGAGCGGGCGGTGTTCAATGGGGCGATCTCACCTTGGACGGTGTTGTCGGTTCGGTTGCTTGCGGCGTGTGGGGGCAGTGACCCGAAGCCGCAGAATCCTCGTCCGGTGGTGAAGACTCCGAAGCCTGAGTCGAAGTTCGTCGTTCCGACGTTCCTGTCGAAGACTGACGATGAGGGCTTCGAGGTGCTGATTGATCCGGAGATCCTCGACCGATGCTCGGATTTTGCTGATGAGTTGTGGAAGCGGCGAAAGGACTCGTGGGGGGCTAGGGGACCGGCGAAGCGAGCGGATACGTTCTACTCTAAGGTGGTCGAGTTCGCAGGTGACAAGCTGATGCGGACGAAGTTCGGTCTACCTCCGGCTGAGATCGACATGGGATTTCGGGAGGACGATCACCTGCCCAAGTGGCAGGGCGACATGATCTATCCCGGCGGCGTTCACATCCATGTCAAGAGCACCGCCACCAAGTTCCAGTGGGGGTACGCCCTGATTCTCCAGTGGGCTAAAATTGGGGAGGCTCAGATCAAGGCTGCGGATATGAAGAGGGGTTGCGATGATCTGTTCACCATGCACACCCTTGGCGCCGAGTGGGTGCAACTCGAACCTTGGAAAACCACGGACGCCGCGAAGAAGCGGTTGGTCATTCGCGGAACGCCTGTGAATGATCGTCACAACGTCCTGTTCGGGGTTGCGGACCTGGACAATCGGAAGGTCACGTTCCATTTCTTGCTGCCATGGCGCCACCTGCTGGAGAATGACCTGGTCGAGCGGACGATGCGACAGCAGACGAAGAAGAACGCGGACCCCAAAGCATCGGTCTACCTGACGAACGCTCGGTATGTGGCGGGGCTCGTGGACACCCCGGTTGAGACGATCTTTGGGGTGGAGGGGGATTAAGTGATCTTGCGTTACCCCGGTGGCAAGAAGAAGACCGCCAAGCATATTTCCCCCGTCCTGCTCCCATGCCGGGAACTGCGTGAGCCCTACTTTGGTTCCGGTGCGGTCACGTTCACGGCGCTCGGTCTGCCGGGTGTCCTCCCGACGAAGGTTTGGATCAACGACCTTGACACGGGGATCGCGGCGTTGTGGACGACCGTGATCCGTGACCCCCAGGCACTTATTTCCCGGGTCACGGGGTTCCTGCCGAGTGTCGCTGCATTCATTGAGTTCAAGGCGTCGTTGCTCGACGGCTCTTTCGAGATGACGGATCTCGAACGTGGGTTCCGCAAGCTCGCCATCCACCAGATGAGCTATTCGGGGCTCGGGACGATGTCGGGGTCGCCGATTGGTGGGCTGACTCAGGGTCTGGGCAACCCGAAGACCTACACGGTTGACTGCCGCTGGAATCCCCGGAGCATCATCAAGGGGGTCAACGATGCCCACCGCAAGCTCCAGGGCAGGGCTCACGAGGATTGCTGTACGTCGGTCGATGCTCTCGAAGTCATCCAGTCGCCCGGCGACGACGTGACGCTCTACGTTGACCCACCGTATGTGGAGGCAGGCAGGGTTCTGTACCAGTTTCACTACACAGAAGACCAACAGCACCGGCATCTCGCCGAAGTGCTGGCGGCGAGCCCTCATCGTTGGTTGCTGTCTTACGACGACTGCCCCTTGATCCGAACCTTGTACGCGAAGTTTCAGATCGAATCGACGGCATGGGCGTACACGATGAACAGCGAAAAAGGGAAGCAAGGCGCCGAATTGCTGATCTTGAATAGGGTGCCCGTCCCCCGGGCACTTCTTCCAGAAGAAGACACGATCGGTGCTCTTTTCGGGTCTGGCTCCGGGTAGAATTCTTGTCCCCCCTTCGCTAGCGAGTTGATACGGCTGGACTAGGTGGGGGCGAAGTTGCCTCCCGGCGATAAAGATCCGTGACCCAAACCCACGAAGTGAGCATAACCGTATGATTTTCAACCGCTTCGCCCACGCCTCCCAAGATCGGAAAGTCCGTCAGTTCTCGTTGTCCTCGACTTTCGTGGAGGAGTTCCAGGGCAAACAGCCGGCGTGGGGTCCGGTCGGATATTTCACGTACAAGCGCACGTACGCGAGACCCACCTGTGAGTGCGATGACCCTCGTACGTGCGGGCACCCGACCGAGGAGTTCTGGCAGACGTGCCAGCGGGTCGTGGAGGGCGTCTACAACGTCCAGAAGATCCACTGCCGGCAACTGGGCTTGCCGTGGAACGAGCCCAAGGCGCAGCGGTCGGCACAGGATATGTTCCGCCGGATGTGGGAGTTCAAGTTCACGCCGCCTGGTCGTGGACTCGCACAGATGGGTGCCCCGTTCATGTTCAAGAAGGGCGGCGCTGCCTTGAACAACTGTGGGTTCGTCAGTAGCGAACACATCGACGAGGACTTCGCCGGTCCGTTCACGTTCCTGATGGATATGTCGATGCTCGGCGTCGGCGTTGGTGGGGACACGCGGGGGGCGGGCAAGATCAAGCTCCAGATGCCGAAGATGTCGGAGGAGCCCTTCGTCGTCTCCGATGACCGTGAAGGTTGGGTCCAACTGGCTCGCGTTTCGATCAATGCGTTCGCCGGCAAGGGATCGTTCCCGCAGGTCATCGACTTCTCCGAGGTGCGCCCCAAGGGTCATCGTATTCGTGGGTTCGGCGGTACGGCGTCTGGTCCAGGCCCGCTTGCGAAGCTCGTGAAGAGCATCGTGCGGACGTTGATGCCCGAGGGCGTTGAGGTGTCGTTCGAGGAGTCGTTCGACGAGACGGGCAAGATCATCCGGTTGGAGACCGTCACGCAGGGCGAAGGCGAGCCCTACAAGATCACGTCGGGTCGTATCACCGACATCTACAACATGGTTGGCGCCTGCGTGGTCGCGGGCGGCGTGCGGCGATCCGCCGAGATCATGTTCGGGCATCCTGACGACGCCGAGTTCCGTGGGCTCAAGGATGACACGGATCTTCGTCCGCTCGACAAGCGCATGAGCGAGCTGATGATGAGCTTGTCGATGACGACGGACGACGAGGCTAGCGCCCGGTTGCAGGCGGAGATCGGTGATCTTCAGGCAAAGCTCGACGCACACCCGCTGCGCAGCCACCGCTGGGCGTCGAACAACTCGATCTTCGGCAAGGTCGGGATGGACTACACCGAGGTGGGAGCCGCCATCGCGAAGAACGGTGAGCCTGGCATCCTGTGGCTCGACAATGCACGACGGTTCGGTCGGATGGTCGATCCGGAGAACAACAAGGATCGGCGGGCGATGGGCGCCAACCCTTGCAGTGAGCAGACACTCGAATCCTACGAGCTTTGCTGCTTGGTAGAGACGTACCCGGCGCACCACAAAGACTATGATGATTTCCAGCGGACGCTCAAGTTCGCCTACCTCTACGCGAAGACCGTCACCCTGATGCCAACGCATGACGACCGCACGAACGCCGTGATGATCCGCAACCGGCGGATCGGTTGCTCGATGTCGGGCATCCGTCAGGCAATCGAGAAGTTCGGGCGTCGTGAGTTCTTGAATTGGTGTGACCGTGGCTACGGCTACATCGGTGAGCTGGACACGATCTATTCCGAGTGGCTCGGCATCGGTCCGTCGATCAAGACGACCAGCGTGAAGCCGAGCGGGTGTCGTCCGTGGTACGCCCTCACGTCCACGAACCAGGGTCTGCTCACGCTGGAAGACCTGTTCGAGCACCACCCTGCCGATCAGGAGTGGGCAGAGCAGCCGGACCGGGACCTGGAGGCTATCGGCACGGGCATCATCTCCAAGACCTACAACAACGGGGTGGCTCCGGTTCTGCGGATCACCACGTCCTATGGCATCGAGGTGGAGTCCACGCCCAATCATCAGTGGTGGGTGAAACAGGAGTACAAGCGGGGTCTTCGGAATCCTTGCAGAGACGTGAACGAGTGGCGGCGGGCGGACGAGATCCAGCCGGGCGACATCCTCGACATCAAGCCGGGGGTCTACAACATGGAGGGTGGTGTTGAACTGGCCTCCCTCAACAGCCTCGCGATCAACATGCGAGGTGACGCCACCGAGATCCGGCAGCCGGAGCGCATGAACCCCCCATTGGCGTGGCTGCTGGGCTACCTGTGGGGCGACGGTGCGATGTCCCCGTTGAAGTACCGGCTGTGGTGGGTGGATGCCCAGCACGAGAATCTGGTGAAGGCACAGTCCATCTTCAAGGAGCAGTTCGGGCTGGATGCCTCGATCAAGCAGGCGTCGGAGCACCGCAAGGCGGAGACGTTGGAGGTCGGGTCCAAGCATTTGTGGCACTGGCTCATCCGCAACGAGGTGTTCAAGATTTATGCGGACAAGATCGACATCATCCCCAAGGTCGTGCGGGCATCGGGGCAGGAGGAGATTCTCGCTTTCCTCGCTGGTTTGCTCGATGCAGATGGCTGCACGTCCCGGGCCGCAGAAGACAGTGTGCTGATTTGGACGATGGCGGACGCCGATTTTGCCCGGCACATTCAGGATGTGGCTCTGGCGGTCGGTGTCGTGGTCGGACGGTCGCACGTTACGGGTGGTGGCAGCTTTCAGAACAAGCGGTCGATGTTCCATCTGACGGCATCGGGGCACACGACCGCTCGTGCTCTGGAAATATTGCGGCGGCATTCCACCAAGGTTGTCAAGCATGAGTCTCGTCCCGACTTCGTCGGGTGGCGTGGGGAAGTGGAAGGTCGCGACGGACAGGGCCTCATTCTTGGCAAGGTTCTCAAGGTCGAGCCGGTTGGGAACAGGCCAACTTTCGACGTGGAGGTCTACGGGGATTTCCACTGGTACTACGCCGGGGCGATCAAGAGCCACAACACGGTGAGCCTGCTCTGCGGTGCCACGCCGGGCATCCACCCACCGCACTCACCCTTCTACATCCGCAACATCCGGGTGAGCGAGCACAGCCCTCTCGTCGCGGCAGCGCGGGCAGCCGGACACATCGTCGAGAAGGACGCCTACGCGGACGCCACGTACGTCATCTCGTTCCCGGTCAAGACGGACAACTGCTCGAAGGGCAAGCGGGACGTCTCGATCTGGGAGCAAGCTGCCCTGGCGGCAGACCTACAGCGGTACTGGGCGGACAACCAGGTCAGTGTGACGGTGACGTTCAAGCCGGAGGAAGCATCCGAGATCCCGATTGTTCTCGAAGTCTTCGAGGACCGGCTCAAGAGCATCTCGTTCCTTCCGCTCGGCGATGACCACGGGTACGTCCAGGCACCCTACATCGAGATCACCGAGGAAGAGTTCAATGCGATGAGCGCCCGCATCTCCCCGATGAACCTCTCAGGTTCCAAGGGCGACCAAGAGGACAAGTTCTGCGACGGCGAAGCCTGCAAGCTCTCCCACTGATGGGTTCTCTCCCTCTTCTCACGGGTAGTACCTGACAGCACTCGGACACGAGGGGTTTACCTGTGGATACCTTCCAAGCAATCCTGACCGAAGGACTCTTCTCCACCGCGGATGGTGTCGCTTTCGTCCAACAGGATGATGGCTACCTTGCGTCGGTGAACGCCCTTCTCGAACCTGTTGTGGGGCAGCGGGTTCAACTTGCTTTGCACCACGTCCCACCCAACGGGGTCGAGCGGGGAAAGCCCGGTTTGGGTGCTTGCACCTTCCGTGACGGCAAGGGTTGTCCAGTGCATCACGACAGGTACCCGAACTTGCTGTTGTCTTTCAGTGACGAAGGCGTGTTGTGGAAGGAACCGTGGCGGTTGGAGAAGTTCGATGGGTCGGTGGTATCTCTCCCTCTCGCGGGGATGGATGGGCACTATGGTCGGCTGGGGGTAGCGACCATAGTGGATGTTGAAAAGATGCGGAACCAGTTGTTGGGTCTTGATCCGACGACCTTGACGTCTGCCGGGATCAACGCGGCAATGATCCGGGACATGCTTGATCGGTTGGACAAGGTGGTGGGATGAGCAACCCGTATTTTTCGGGGCGGGTTCTTGCTGTCGTTTTTGCCAATGAGGGCAACGCCTTCTATATCATGCGAATGCTTCTCGACGCAGATGACGATGGTGTTGGGACGTTGATGAAGCAGGTTACGACGCCAGTGTCGGTCAAGGGCAATGTCCCGGGGATCAAGGTGGCGCCGGGGGTGTGGTTTGGGTTTGAGGGGAAGTGGACGCATCACGAGAAGTTTGGCAAGCAGCTTGATATCACCCGTGCTCCTGTTCTCAAGGGCGGTTGGAGCGCGGACACAGCGGCGAAGACACTGGTCGCCAACGGAGTTGGTGTCAGCATCGTCGACTCCATTCTCTCCCACTTTGGCGAGGCAGAGTTCATCGCGGCGCTCGAAAATCCCCCACGATTGGAGAGTGTTCCTGGACTGGCGAAGTTCTCGGCGATGCACGTTGCAAGCCGGTGGGAGTCCGTCAAGGCGCACTTCAGGGCACTCGAATTCCTCAGCACCCTGGGGTTGCCAACGGGGCTGGTCCGTGAAGTCTGGTCGCATTTCGGTGACGACTCCGAAAAGATGTTGACGAGCAACCCCTGGGCACTTGTCGAGGTGGACGGGATCACGTTTCAGCAAGCCGACGAAGTTGCCAGCAAGCTGGGGCTTGTGGACGAAGACGCTCAGATCCGCGGTGCCGTGCTCTACGCTTGCAAGAATGGGCGTGGATTTGGGCACTTGTACCTTCAGACGGGGGCGGTGTTCCATTCTGTCAGCTCAA
>Ga0326597_10002931_pt1 | contig 25065 bp, 24 predicted proteins | sample RVTome_12_FD_203789 | JGI IMG/M metagenome (GOLD analysis project Ga0326597, IMG submission 203789) | Soil microbial communities from uranium-contaminated site in the Upper Colorado River Basin, Wyoming, United States - RVT100D185 | ecosystem: Environmental > Terrestrial > Soil > Contaminated >... | reverse complement strand
CATCCCCACAGGCTCAACAGCATCAGCAGGATGTGGTAAACAGGATTCTGGCGGCATGATCAGCAACCGGAATACACCTTAACTTGGCCGCCAACCTGTCCAACGAACCGGGACCACCTCACAGCCCGAGTCCTATCCATACCATAAATGGGATTAATATCATCCCTATTATGATTTCAGGTGCGTTTTGTTTGAGATATTCGCGCACGGCCAAGACCATTCGGGCGTAGCTTTCCGGCGCGGAATTTATCATAAGTTGCAGGGTTGTCATAACTCGTAACCCAGCGAAAGCGTCACCCTAGTCGGATTTGGTTATCAAGCCATTGATCCGGTAGGGGGCGACCGGCGTCAGAAACGCCGTGCGCAGCACGAACCGCTGCAAGGCGGCGGCGGCATCCTCGCCGTTCAGCCCGGCGTCGGTGGCGCGCGCGAGCGCGGCGCGCACGTCGTCAAACAACCGTTGGATGGCGTTGTCGCGTGAGCGCGAGCGACGCCGTTGCCTCACCCCGGTGCCCCCGCAAACTGAAAGCCTGTTTCGACCCCGAGGTCGAGCCCGTCGCCATCCACGTCCGTCGACACGCGCCCGCTGCGCACCGTGTTCTATCTCATCGTGCTGATGGTGGCGGCGGCCGTCGCATGGTCGGCGGTGTCGCAGGTGGACCGGCTGGTCGTCGGTAACGGCAAGCTGGTCCCCACGGCCACCAATTTCACCGTTCAGCCCATCGAAACGTCGATCATCCGCTCCGTGAACGTGGAAGTCGGCCAGATCGTGCGCAAGGGCACACCGCTGGTCGCACTGGATCCCACCTTTACCGAGGCGGACGTAGACCAGCTTCAGCAGCGCATCGCCAGCTACGAGATCCAGATCGCACGGCTCGCGGCCGAGGCGTCGGGCAGCGCCATGGCGCGACCGAAAAGCGCCACGGCGGCCGAATTCGAGATGCACAACCAGATGCTGGAAGGCAGCCGGGCCGAGAATGCGGCGCGGCGGCGCCAGCACGATCAGAAGATCGCCGAGCTGACCGCATCGCTGGACAAGAACAAGCTCGACCGCGAGATGCTCAGGGACCGGCTGCATTCGTTCCGGGAAATCGAGAGCATGCGCCAGCAACTCTACAAGTCGCAGCACGGCTCGCGGCTGCAGGCGCTGATCGCCGAGAAGGAGCGCATAGACGCCGACCGCGCCTACCAGCTGGAGGTGAAACGCACCGCCGAACTGCGCCACCAGCTCGACGGCGCCATTTCGGCGCGCCGGGCCTATGTGGAAGAGACCCGGCGCAAGATCGCCGAGACGCTGATATCCGTGCGACGCGAGCGCGACGCGCTGATGGAACAGCTCAACAAGGCGCTCAAGCGGCGCGAGCTGGTGGTTCTGCGCGCGCCCGACGACGCACTGGTACTGGAGATCGCGGCGAAATCGGTGGGATCGGTCGTGCGCGAAGCCGAGCCGCTGGTGACCATGCTCCCGCTCGACGCGCCGCTGCGCGCCGACGTCCAGGTACGGGCGCGCGACATCGGGCTTCTGCGCGTCGGCGACCGGGTGCGCCTCAAGCTCGAAGCCTTCCCCTTCCAGCGCCACGGCACGCTGGACGGCGAGATCGAGACCATCAGCGGCGACACCTTCACCAACCAAAAGGACGACAAGGCGGAACCGTTCTACCGCGTCCGGATCAGGCTGCTCGGCACCCGGCTGAAGACGGTGCCCGACGATTTCCGCCTCATTCCGGGCATGCTGCTGACCGCCGATATCAAGATCGGCGAACGCTCCGTGCTGTCCTATTTCACCTACCCGATAATACGCACCCTCGACGAGGCCATTCGCGAACCATGATCCCTCCGGCGACGGCCCGGAGCGGCATGGGCGCGGCGTTCCCCTGCCTTCGCGGCGCCGCCGACGACGGGTGTGCGCGGCCCGCCATCCTGGATTAATATTTGCCCGGCGGAGACCGCTGAATGGCGTGCCGTCCGGGACGAGCGAAAGAAGAAGACCATGGCGCCGATGGAGTGGAAGGACAGCTACAGCGTCGGAGACCCGGTTTTCGACAACGACCACCGGCGGCTGATCGACCTGATCAACCGGGTCGCCGAGGCGGAACGCGAAGGGCTTCCCGTAGACTGGGCGCTGGACGAGCTTGACGAGTACGCGCGCTACCATTTCGGCCGCGAGGAAAGGCGCCTCGAAACGCTCGGCTATCCCCGCCTCAAGGAGCACAAAAAGGAACACGCCGCCTTTATCGAGTGGCTCACCACGGTGAAATCGACCTACCGGGCAGCCCCCGAGGCGCACGCCCACCTCGCCGCCGCTGTAAATAACTACCTGCGCAACTGGCTGACAAACCACATTCTCAGGAGCGACATGGATTACAAGCCTCACGTTTCCGGTTAGAAACCGGATCATAGAAAGAACAAATATCCATTTTTATTTTTTTAAATCTTAATATTATCTATATAATTTTTCTGTTTTGGTGCAACTGTGGAAAAATACCATCAATTTTATTCTATTGTGATTTGCAGTCTTATTTCTCTGTTTGAGTTTTCTGCCTTGCAAAAAGATTTTTTGCTTTGCAAAATGGGGCGAATTCTTTTTCCGGCGCCAAACTTTAACCATATTTTAATGATGGTGTCTCATCGTGCAGCGGCGTACCGGCAGCCGCCCGGGTTTCGCCGGATGTTGTGAGTGGTGCCTGCGTTGCCCGGCAAACGGGTATGATTGGGGGATGATCATGACGACGCCTATCTCGACCTCGACCGCCCGGCGGGGTAATACGCCCTCGCCTCCGGGGATCGCACCGACGCTGAATGAGGTTTCCGGGATGATGCGCAAGCGTCTGGCCTGGTATGGCCTCGATCACCTCAACCTGCGGCGGCTGGAAATCGACAAGGACGGCGATATTGTCGCCGAACTGGCCGACAGCCTCGCCACGGTGACTTATGAAGAGGTCTTCGACCACCGCACCGGATCGCGACGTTCCCGTACCGCCCACGGCTGCAAGGCCGCCTGATTCCCCGTACTTTTCCGGCCGGTGCCGCAGCCGGCCGGAACGGTGCCCGCACGCACCCTGCCCGCCCGTTGCCTCCCCGCCGACCAAAGCAGTGGCGCGTTAACCATCGCCGGTGTACAAGAAGGCTTCGATTCCGCATTGCAAAGAATGGCGGCGGCAATGAGCGACCCGAACCGCGACCATCCCCGTAAGGATACGGAGGGCAACCCGGCCGACGCGCCTGGCGGCGCCGGTGCGTTGTTCGACGCCCTGACCAGGGCCACCGAGCAGGGCCAGGCCATGATGAGCCGGTGGATGGAGCATGCGACAAAGGCGGCCCGGTCGGCACAGGCCGCCGCAAACGGATCCGGCGGCGGCGCCACGGCGCCCACGGCCCCGCCCGAAGCCGCCGCCTTCGCCGAGGCCATGAGCAGGACCGACCCGGCGCGCCTGATGGCGGCGCAGATGGAACTGTGGCAGGGATATCAGCAGCTCTGGCTCAACACCACCCGCCGCCTGCTGACCCGGGAACCGTCGCCGCCGGTGGCGACGCCCGCGCCCGACGACCGCCGCTTCCGCCATCCCGACTGGACCGAGAACCCCTATTTCGACTTTCTCAAGCAATCCTACCTGCTCAATGCCGAGTGGCTGCGCAATACGCTGCTGGCGGTCGAGGGGCTGGACCCGGACACGGCGCGAAAGATCGATTTCTACGGCCGTCAGATGATCGACGCGCTGGCGCCCACCAACTTCGCCCTGACCAACCCCGAGGTGCTGCGCGAGACCGCCGAGCGCAAGGGCGAGAACCTGATCCGCGGCATGGAGAACCTGGCCGCGGACATGAAGCGCGGCAACGGGCGGCCCGCCATCACCCAGACCGACATGCAGGCGTTCGAGGTCGGCCGCAACGTGGCGGTCACCCCGGGCAAGGTCGTGTTCCAGAACGATCTGATCCAGCTCATCCAGTACGCGCCGACCACACCGCAGGTCTTTTCCCGGCCGCTGCTGATCATTCCGCCGTGGATCAACAAGTTCTACATCCTCGACCTGCAGCCGGATAACTCGTTCGTGCGCTGGACGCTCGACATGGGCTACACGGTGTTCCTCATCTCGTGGGTAAACCCTGATAAGCGGCACGCCGGCAAGGGCTTCGACGACTACATGACGGAAGGGCCGCTGGCCGCCCTCGACGCAATGGAGCGGGCGACCGGCGTCCGCGAATCCACCGTCATCGGCTATTGCATCGGCGGCACGCTGCTGGCTGCGACCATGGCCTGGATGGCGGCCAAGGAAGACCGGCGCGTCAAGGCGGCCACCTTCTTCGCCGCCCAGGTGGATTTCACCGACGCCGGCGAACTGCGCGTCTTCACCGACGAGGGACAGGTGAAGATGCTGGAAGAGCAGGTGAGGCGCGACGGCTTCCTCGACGGCTTGGCCATGGCATGGACGTTCAACATGCTGCGCGCCAACGACCTGATCTGGTCGTTCGTTATCAACAACTACCTGATGGGACGCGATCCGCCGGCCTTCGACCTGCTCTACTGGAACGCGGATTCGACCCGCCTGCCGGCGCGCATGCTGTTCGACTACCTGCGCAACATGTACCAGGAGAACCTGCTGGCGAAGCCGGGCGGCATCACCGTCCTCGGCGAGCCCGTCGATCTCGGCCGGGTGACGACCCCGGCATTCTTCCAGGCCACCCGCGAGGACCACATCGCGCCGTACCGGTCCGTCTACAAGGCGATGAACCTCTTCGCCGGGCCGAATCGCTTTGCGCTGGCCGGATCGGGCCATATCGCCGGCATCATCAATCCGCCGCACAAGAACAAGTACCAGCACTGGATCAACGAAAAGCGCAAGGATTACCCGGACGCCGACGCGTGGCTCGCCGAGGCCACGGAGCGCGACGGTTCGTGGTGGCCCTACTGGCACGACTGGAACCGCCGCCGCTCGGGCAAGAAGGTGGCGGCGCGCGTCCCCGGCGACGGCGGGCTGACGCCCATCGAGGACGCGCCCGGCTCCTACGTGCGGGTCAAGAGCTGAACCGGCAGCGAGGACGGCGAATGAAAATCAGCATCGACATCGACTGCACCCCGGCCGAGGCGCGCAGCTTCTTCGGCCTGCCCGACATGGGCCCGCTGCAGGCCGAGATGATGGCGCGGCTGAGCGAGCACATTTCCGCCATGGACCCGTCGGAAATGATGAAGCTGTGGATGCCCGGCGGAGCCGACGCTTTCCAGCGCATGCAGGAAGCCTTCATGGCCAGCCTTGCCGGGGCAACCACGGGTAAGGACCGGAAGTAGGGAGACGCGGGGCACATGCCGACCATCGAAGAGCTGCAGCCGGGCCAGAGCGCGAGCTGGACCCGTACCGTCACCGACGCCGACATCCGTCGCTTCGCCGAGATCTCCGGCGACGACAATCCGGTCCACCTGGACGAGAATTTCGCCGCCAAAACCCTGTTCAAGGGACGCATCGCCCACGGCATGCTGGCCGCGTCGTTCATCTCCACCGTGGTGGGGACGAAGCTGCCCGGCTACGGCAGCATCTACATCACCCAGAACCTGCGCTTCCGCGCGCCGGTGCGCATCGGCGACACGGTGGAAACCACCGCCACGGTGCTGGAGGTCGACCGCGACCGGAAGCGGGTGAAGATGGAGACCGTGTGCCGGGTGGGCGACACCGTCGTGGTCGACGGCGACGCCACCCTGATGGTGCCGTCCGGCGGCTGACGCTTCCCCCGCTTTTCCCCAGCTTTCCCCCGTTTTCCACGCCTCCCCCGCCGCCGCCGCGGGTTGGCAGCCCATGGGGCCGCGTGTACTATCCGGCCGCCAGGGAACCGCAAAGGCAGGGGTACAGGGAAACCATGAGCGATGTGGAGTTTCACGCCGTCGCCAGGACCGGCGAGATCGATGAGGACGAGGCCATGCAGGTGCTGATCGGCCGCAGGGAGATCGCTCTCTACAGACTCGGCGGCGAGTATTTCGCCACCGACGATATCTGCAGCCACGCCTATGCCTCGCTCGCCGACGGCTATCTCGAGGACGGCCAGATCGAGTGCCCCCTGCACGGCGCCAGGTTCGACATCAGGACCGGCAAGGCCCTCACCGCGCCGGCGTCGGTGGACCTCGCCACCTACCAGGTCAAGGTCGAGGGCGACACCATCTATGTCGGCGTACCGAAGGCCACCTAGAGCGCCGTCGCGCGCGCCGGCGCGATGAGCGGCCCCCGCACCATCGCCATCATCGGCGCCGGCCAGGCCGGCGGCTGGGCCGCGAAGACCCTGCGCGACGAGGGTTTCGCCGGGCATATCGCGCTGCTCGGCGACGAGGCCCATCCGCCCTACGAGCGGCCGCCGCTGTCCAAGGCGGCGCTGCTCGGCGCCTGGCCGGTGGAGAAATGCTACCTGTGGCCGGCGGAGAGCTGGCGGGAATGGGACGTCGATCTGCGCCTGCGATGCCACGCCCTCCGCATCCTGCGCGACCGCCGGCTCGTGGAAGTGGAGGACGGCGAGCCGGTCGCCTATGACCGGCTGCTGATCGCCACCGGAACGCGCCCCCGCCCGCTCACCGCACCGGGCGCCGAGCTCGATGGGGTCCTCTACCTGCGTTACATCCCCGACATGCTGGCCATCCGGGCGCACATGGACGCCGGCGGACGGGCGCTGGTCGTGGGCGGCGGCTGGATCGGGCTCGAAGTGGCCGCGGCGCTGCGCACGCTGGGGCACGCGGTGACGGTGGTGGAAGCGGCCGACCGCCTGTGCGGCCGCGCCGTCACGCCCGCCATCAGCGACTGGCTGCTGGCGCTGCACCGCGCCCGCGGCGTGGACGTGCGACTGGGCTGCAGTCTCAACCGCTTCGAGGGTGCGCAACGGCTGGAGCGGGCCGTCCTCGACGACGGCAGCACCATCGACGTCTCGCTCGCGGTCATCGGCATCGGCATCGTGCCCAACGTGGAAATCGCCGCCGAGGCCGGGCTGGCGGTGGACAACGGCATCGTGGTCGACGAGCTCTGCCGTACCTCCGACCCCGACATCTTCGCCGCCGGCGACGTGACCAATCACCCCAGCCCGCTGCTGGGACGGCGGCTGCGGCTGGAATCGTGGGAGAACGCGCAGAACCAGGCCATCGCCGCCGCGAAATCCATGCTCGACCGGGGCAGCCCCTATGCCGAGGTGCCATGGTTCTGGTCCGACCAGTACGACGCCAACCTGCAGATCGCCGGCATTCCTCTCGACTGGGACGCCGAGGTGACCCGCGGCGACCCGGCGGCGGGCCCGTTCATCACCTTCTATCTGAAGGGCGGACGCATGGAGGGCGCCGTCGCCGTCGACCAGGGGCGCGAGCTGCGCTTCGCCCGCCGGCTCATCCGGATGGGCAGGGACGTCTCGCCCGCTGCGCTCGCCGATCCCGCGGTGAAGCTGCAGGCACTGCTGAAGGGCTGAGCCCCGCGCCCCTCATGCCGATATGATGGCGGCCGCCCCTTGTGTCGCGCCGTGCGGTGGCTCATTTCAACCCCGGCATGGCGAAGCCATGCGGAGCGTTACGTACAGGGAGACAGGAACATGAGCAAGTCATCCATCGCCATCGCGTCGCTGCTCCTCTTCGCGGCGGGAGCGCCCGCGGCGCTGGCGCAGAATGCCGCCGGCATGAGCTTCTTCATCAGCAGCGTCGGTTCGGGCAAGGGCGGCGATCTCGGCGGGCTGGCCGGCGCCGACAGCCGGTGCCAGAGCCTCGCCGCCGCCGCGGGCGCCGGCACCCGCACCTGGCGCGCCTACCTGAGCGCCGACGCGGCGGACGGCAGGCCGGCGGTCAACGCCCGCGACCGTATCGGCACCGGCCCATGGCACAACGCCAGGGGCGTGCTGATCGCGAACGACCTTGCCGAATTGCACGGCGCGGCGAACAGGATCGGCAAGGAGACTGCGCTGACCGAGAAGGGCGCCACGGTCAACGCCCGCGGCGACACGCCCAACATGCACGACATCCTGACCGGCACGTCGCCCGACGGCATGCTGGTGGCCGGCAAGACCTGCCGGAACTGGACTAGCAGCGATGCCGGCGTCGCCATCGTCGGCCATCACGACCGCAAGGGCTTGCGCGACGACGCGCCGTCGAAGTCATGGAACTCGTCGCACGAGTCGCGCGGATGCAGCCAGGACGCGCTGAAAAGGTCGGGCGGAAACGGCTTCTTCTACTGCTTCGCCGTACGCTGACGGATAACCGGGCGCCCGCGAGGTCGTCTCCGCGCCCGATCCGCCCTTCCCCGCGGTGGACGCCGTCCGCATCCGTGATCATCATGCGGATTGACGCGGACGACCACGGCGGGGCGGAATGCGATGGGAAGCGGATCGGGCCATGACTACGTCATTGTCGGCGCGGGATCGGCCGGCTGCGTTCTGGCGAACCGGCTGAGCGAGGACGGTGCGGCGCGCGTACTGCTGCTGGAAGCGGGCGGGCGCGACCGCGATCTGCTGATTCACATTCCCCTCGGCCTCGGCAAACTGCACGAGCGCCGGCTGCACGACTGGGGCTTCGACACCGAGCCCGAGCCGGGGCTCAACGGCCGCCGGCTGGCGGCGCTGCGCGGCAAGGTGCTGGGCGGCTCGTCGTCCATCAACGTCATGGCCTACACCCGCGGCCATCCCGCCGACTACGACCGCTGGGCGCGTAACGGCGCCACCGGCTGGTCTTTCGCCGAGGTGCTGCCCTATTTCAGGCGCTGCGAAAGCTGGGAAGGCGGCGAGACCAGCCACCGCGGCGGCAGCGGTCCCCTCGGCACCCGGTACGGCGCGACGCGCGATCCCCTGTTCGACGCCTGGCGCGAAGCCGCCCGCACTGCCGGCTATCCCGTGACCGACGATTATAACGGCCCGTCGCCGGAAGGGTTCGGCCGCAGCCAGTACACCATCCGCGACGGGCGGCGCTGTTCCGCCGCCGTCGCCTTCCTGCGCCCGGCGCTGGCGCGCCGCAACCTCACCGTGGTCACCGGCGCGCTCGCCACCCGGGTGCTGTTTTCCGGCACCCGCGCCACCGGGATCGAATATGTCCACGGCGGGCGCACCGTGCGCGCCGGGGCGGCGCGCGAGGTGATCGTCAGCGGCGGCGCGTTCAACGCGCCCCAAATCCTCATGCTGTCGGGCATCGGACCGGCGGATCACCTGCGCAGCCTCGGCATCGACTGCCGCATCGACCTGCCGGTGGGTCGCAACCTGCAGGACCACCAGACGGTGACCCTGATGTGGAGCCGACCGCGCAACACCAGCGCGTTTCGCGACGCCATGCGCGCCGACCGCATGGCGCTGGCCATGGTGCGTGCGTACCTGTTCGGCACCGGCCCGGCGACGGTGGTGCCCGGCGGCATGCACGCCTTCGTCCGCACGCGGCCGGACCTCGACGCGCCCGACCTGGAATTCATGTTCCGGGGCGTGCCGCTCAGGACCCATCTGTGGTTCCCCGGCATCCGCCCGCCCTACCCGGACGGCTACGGCATCCGCCCCGCCCTGCTGCACCCGCAAAGCCGGGGCGAGGTGCTGCTGCGCTCGGCCGATCCGCGCGACCCGCCGCGCATCCGCTACAACTTCCTGTCGGCACCGGCCGACCTCGCGTTCCTGCGCGACGGCGTAAAACGCGGACGCGACGTGGGAAGCCAGCCCGCCCTCGCCCCCTTCCGCGGCGAGGAAACGCTGCCCGGCCCGGCCGTGCGCACCGACGCCGAGATCGACGGGTGGATCCGCAATAACCTGGTGACGGTCGAGCATCCCGCCTGCACCTGCCCCATGGGAAACGGGCCCGAGGCGGTGCTCGACCCCGAACTGCGCGTGCGCGGGGCGGAAGGGTTGCGGGTGGTGGACGCGTCCGCCATGCCGGACCTGGTCTCCGCCCACATCAACGCCGGCACCATCATGCTGGCCGACCGGGCCTCCGACCTGATCCGCGGCATCCCGCCCTTGCCGGCGGCCACCGTATGAGGCCACGCGATGCTCCGCAGTATGCGCCGGGCGCGCCACGATCTAGGATGGCGAAAAGACTTCGGGCGGGGGGCAGGGCGGGCTGAATGGCTGAAGACACCGGCGTCGCCGCGATCTGGCGCACGCTGAAGATACCCAACTACCGCAACTACATGGCGGGCAACATCGTCTCGCAGACGGGGTTGTGGACGCAGCGGGTGGGCGTGCAGTGGCTGACCTGGCAGCTCACCGGGTCGCCGAGCTGGCTCGGCATCATGGCGTTCGTCGATTTTTTCCCCATCGTGGTGATGTCGCCACTCGGCGGCGCGCTGGCCGACCGCCTCAACCCGCTGCGCGCGCTGCGCCTCTACATCGCGCTCTCCGGCGTCCTGTCCGCCGCCATCGCCGGGCTGACCCTCACCGGCGCCATCGCCATCGAGGCGCTGCTGCTGCTGGTGCTCGCCAACGGCTGCGTGCTGGCGTTCAACTATCCGCTGCGCCTGTCCATGATCCACACGCTGGTAGGGCGTGAATTCCTCACCTCGGCCATCAGCATCAACTCCGTCGGCTTCAACATCGCGCGCATCGGCGGGCCGGCCCTTGCCGGGCTGATCATCTCGCAGTGGGGCGCGGGCGCCGCGGTGAGCTTCACCGTGTTCGCCGATATCGTGTTCGTCGTGGCGCTGATCCGGGTGCACATGGTCGGCGTGCGCACGGCGCAGGAGCGCAAGCCGGTCAGCGCCATCGCCGGCGAGATCATGGACGGCTACCGTTATGTGCGCGGCCGCTACGGGCTGGCGATGCTGGTGATCGTCCTGGTATCGACGTCGCTGTTCGCGCGGCCCTTCACCGACCTGTTCGCCGGGTTCGCCGACCGCGTGTTCGGCCGTGGCGCGGACGGGCTGGCGTGGCTGACCTCCATGCAGGGGGTCGGCGCCGCGGCGGGCAGCATCGCGCTGGCCCGCCACCACGGCATTAACGGGCTGACCGCGAAGATGGTCTTCGCCCTGCTGGTGCTGTCGCTGTCGGTACTCGGCTTCGTCGCCACCGATGTCTTCTGGGTCGCGCTCGGCTGCGCCGCCGTGGCCGGCTACGGGCTGGTGGTGCTGGGGGTCATCGAGCAGACCCTGATGCAGGCGTCGGTGGACGATGCCATGCGCGGGCGCGTCGCCAGCTTCTACATCATGTTCGCGCGCGGCTGCCCCGCCTTCGGCGCCCTGATCATGGGAACGCTGGCCGAATATGCCGGGCTGCGCCTTCCCGTCGCCGGCGGCGCCGTCATCTGCATCGCCCTGTGGCTGTGGGCGCGGCAGCGCCAGGCGCGCATGGCGGAGACGCTGGAGCGCGAGCCGGAAGCCGCCTCCTGACCCCGGATGCACGGACGCGCCGCTCCGGCCGTCCGCGGACCGGGCAGCCGAACCTGACGCGCACGCCTCCGAACCTGTCCGGACGACCGAATTTCCGTGAAATTTCTGTTGCCTCGTCGCCCGAACCGGCCATAGCATCGGCGCATCCGGCGGGGCCCGCAGCCGCCCCGCTCTCTCAAGACGGTCACCCGTCCAAGCGCTGTGGCATGTTCTGCGTGCTGTCGGCAGGGTGATCGTCATGCGTGCATCGGTATTCCGGACATCTCACCTGCGTCGATCGCGCCATGCGGTCGGCCGTCCGCGCGCCCGTCGCCTCCCGGACTCGCCGGCGGGGCCGGAACCGCGCGTTTCCGCCATGTCCCAACCTGCGATCAGGAGAAACGATAATGTTCAGGTCCATCGATGAGATCAGAACCGAAACGGTGCGTACGGTGGCGCGGCTCTGTGCCGCCGCGGCCGTCACCGCGCCCAAATCGGGCGGCCAGCTCCTCGCGCGGGGAAAGCCGCCGTTCATGGAGACCGCCTTTTTCGACGACCGGGCGACGCTGACGCGGCTCGCCGGGTGGATGCGGCGGCGCGGCGCCGAACGCCGGCAGGAGATCTGGTTTCGCGATGCCGCCGTCGCCGACCGGATCGACGGGGTCCTGTTCATCGGGCTGAAGGGCTGGTACCCGCCGATCTACGACTGCGGCGCCTGCGGCTACGCCACCTGCGCCGAGTTCACCGAGGCGACCCGGGCCCTGCGGTCGGACAGCGCTGCATTCGAGTTCGCCGGACCGCAATGCAATCTCCGCGACATCGATCTCGGCATCGCCATCGGCTCCGCCGCCAGAACGGCGGCCATGAACAATGTCGATGCCCGCTGCCAGACGCGCATCGCCGTCGCCGCGCGCAAGCTCGGCCTGATCGGCGCGGACATCGCCGTGGCGCTGTCCATGAGCGTGACGCACAAGAACCCCGGCTTCGACAACGCCATGCCGCGGATCGACTTCGCGGCGCCGGAAGCGGCCGGTGCGCCTGCCACCGGCGCCATGCCGGTCAAGGACCGTGACGGCCGCTGGCAGCACCGCCCCGACCTGGAACCGGAGGAATAGCCGTGCGCATTTTCCTTGCCGTGGTCCTCGCCGGATTTCTGGCGCGCCTCGGCTACCAGATGGCGCGCAGCCCCGTGCTGCCGCGGTTCGCCGAAGAAATGGGAACGACGCCGGAACTTCTCGGCATCATCGTCGCCGCCTCGACGGTGACCGGCATCTTCTTCAAGCTGCCGGCGGGGGCGCTGTCCGACGTTTTCGGCAAGAAGCGCATCATGGCGATCGGCGGGCTGTTCTTCGCCTTTCCGCCGTTCCTCTATCCGCTTGTCGACGACGCGACGACGCTCCTGTGGCTGCGCTTCCTGCACGGTTTCGCGACCGCGATCTTCTCGCCCGTCGCCGCCGCCTATGTGGCGGGTCTCGCGGCGGAACGGCGCGGCATGCGCCTCGGCTGGGTGGCCTCGGCCAACGACGCCGGCGCGCTGCTGGGACCGATGATCGGCGGCTTCATCCTCTTTTTCACCGCCAGTTTCGACGCCACCTTCCTGATCGTCGGCGGGCTCGGTGTCGTCACCCTCGTCGTCATCCTGCTGCTGCCGCCGGATCGGGCGCCGGCGGATGCGCGGGACGAACACGGGTCCCGCTGGATCGGCTTCCGGCAGGGGCTGGGCGAGGTGCTGTCGAGCCCGGCGATCGTCGTGGCATCGGGGGCGGAAGCCGCCATGTATCTCGGCTTCGGCGCCTTCCTCGGATTCCTGCCCGTCTATGCCGCGGCAGCACGGCTGGACGACGCCCGGATCACCGTCGTGCTGGGTGCGCAACTCCTGACCGCCCTCGCCGCCAAACCGGCGGCGGGGTGGCTCTCCGACCACGCCGGCCGCAAGCCGGTCATCGTGGCGGGGCTGCTGATCGCGGCGGCATCGCTGCCCCTGATCTTCCGTGCCGGGAGCTTCCAGTCTCTGCTGGTGTTCGCGCCGCTGCTCGGTATCGGGGTCGGCGCGGTGACGCCCGTCACCAATGCGCTGGTGGCCGACCTCGTGCGCGACCGGCGGCTCGGTGCGGCGATGGGCGTGTTCGGCACCATCTGGGACATTGGCGAGTCGGCCGGGCCCATCCTTGCCGGTTTCCTGATCGCGCAGCTCGGCTACGGCGCATCGTTCGACATCATCGCGGCGGTGATGGTGGCGGCGGCCGCGGTCCTGATGTTTGCGGTACGCGATCCCGCCAGGGGCACCCGGGCGTAGCGCCAGGCGGCATGGAGGCCGACCCTTTGCCGGCACGCGCCTGCCGGTCGCCGTCGGCGCCGTCTGCGGACGCGATGGACTCCTCCCCCGGCGCCCGCATAGACTTGCGCCCGGAAAACGCGGGGACACAGGGGGTGGACGATGCCGAGAATACCGGTGCTGGACGGGAGCGAGATGGATGCGGAGCAGCGGCGCGTCCATGATGCGATCCTGGGGACGACGGGCCGGGTCGGTCAGGGGCCGTCCATCGGCTACGCCTATTCGCCGCGGCTGTGGGAAATCCACGACGCGTCGAGCGCCCATCTCAGGGACTGCGCGCTGACCCAGGCGCAGGTGCGCATGGTGTCGCTGATGACGGCGCGGCACTGGAACGCCGCCTATCCGTGGAGCGCGCAGGCCGGCGCGGCGCTGGCCGCCGGCGTCGACCGGGCGGTGATCGAGGCCATCAACGCGGGCGAACGGCCGGAACTCGGTGACGGCGCCGACGAGGTGGTGTACGCCGTTGCGCGCGAGCTTCTCGCCACCGGCACGCTCGGGGACGACGTGTTCAGATCCGCCGAGGCGACGCTCGGCTATCGCCGCCTCGCCGACCTGATCGGCGTGATCGGCCATTTCACCACCACCGCCATGATGGCCAACGTCGCCGGCGCCGAACCGCCGGCCGACGCGGCCTCAAAGCTGAAGGGCTGAGGACGGCGGTTCCCGACGCGTCATCCGGGCGCGCGGAAACGCCCCGACGTTTCGATGCCCGCAACGGACTGGACGTGATCGACGGACCTGACCGTATTCTACCAAAGGACCTTGAATTTGACCCCTGAACACCGTTCGCCCTGAGCCTGTCGAAGGGCGCACAGCCGCACGCGCGGCCGTTCGTGCTTCGACAGGCTCAGCACGAACGGATGAGAGAGGTCATTCATTATGTCCCTTGGTATCAGTCCCGGTTACGTCGCTTGCGAGCGAGAGCGGAGATTGCCTCCGCTTCGACACGGGCCACCCGGCTCAGCGCGAACGCTCCCGGTTTGCACCCTTCTTCTTCGCGCGCGGCCGCCCCGTCCAGGCGGATCCGACGTCAATCCCGGAAGTTCACGTACTGCAGCGGGTGGGCGATCTTCATGTCCTTCACCAGGGCGATGGCGTCCTGCAGGTCGTCGCGCTTCTTGCCCGAGACGCGCAGCTCGTCGCCCTGGATCGCCACCTGCACCTTGAGCTTCGCCTGCTTGATCTCCTTCACGATGCGCTGCGCCAGCTCGCGCTCTACCCCCTGCTTCACCGTCACCGTCTGGCGCAGCTTGTTGCCCGAGGCCTTCTCCGGCTTGGCGAAGTCGAAGGCGCCGGCATCGACCCTGCGCTTGGCCAGATGCCCGCGCAGCAGGTCCTGCACCTGCTTCAGCTTGAGATCGTCGTCGGCCCTGATGACCAGCGCCGCCTCGGTCCGCTCGATGGAACAGTCGCTGCCCTTGAAGTCGTAGCGGGTGGAGATCTCGCGCATGGCGCCCTGGACGGCGTTGTCCACCTCCTGCAGGTCGGTGCGCGAGACGATATCGAATGACGGCATGGCGGGACGCTCCGGTAGTGCGGGTTGCACGTGCGGGCGACATGGTAGCCCGCGCGGTACCGCGGCGTCAGCCCCGGCGCCGCATAACGGGAACACGTTATTGCGGGCCGGTGCGATTTCGGTCAGCATCGGCGGAATTCGAAACGCCCTTTGCACAGGAACAGCACGCCATGAGCCCGGAACTGACCGCAAGGACGCCCTTCGCCCCGCCGGTGGTGGACCGGCTGTCGGTGCGGGTGGTGGTGGATTCGTCCTACGAGCGCTTCATGCCGGCGGGCAGCCACCCGATGGTCGCCATCGAGCATGTGCGCCAGATCCCCGGCCGCCAGATGTCGACGCTGGCCTGCGAGTGGGGGCTGTCGCTGCACCTGGAATCCGAGGCCGCGGGCGCGAAGGCGCAGTACCTGCTCGACTTCGGCTATACGCCGGAGATCCTGATCCGCAACTGCGACCTGCTCGACATCGAGCCGGGCCGGCTGAACGGGCTGATCCTCAGCCACGGCCATCGCGACCATTTCGGCGGCATGGGCGGGTTCGTCACCCAGCACCGCAGCCGTATGCGCGACGACATGGCGCTCTATGTCGGCGGCGAGGACGTGTTCCGCGAGAAATGGATCAAGGAGAAGGACACCGACTACATGTCGTGGGGCGCCATCGACCGCACGGCGCTCAGGGCGCAGAACGTGGCCGAGCTGTGCTGCGCCACGCCGCACGCGCTCGACGGGCCGTTCACCTCGGGCTACATCGAGCGCAACTCGTTCGAGACGGTGAGCGGCGGCACCATGGTAGCGGTCGAGGACCACTTCAACGCGGCGGAGCGGCGCGGACGGCTGGTCAAGGATGAGCACGAGGGCGAGCACGCCACCTGCTACGTGGTGAAGGGCCGCGGGCTGGTGGTGATCTCCGCCTGCGGCCACGCCGGCATCGTCAACACCGTGCGCACCGCCATGGCGGTGGCCAACGTGGACCGGCTGCACGCGGTGATCGGCGGCTTCCATCTCGGCCCGGCGCCGACGGCGTACATCGAGCACACGGTGGACGCGTTCGAGACGCTCAAGCCCGACGTGGTGGTGCCCATGCACTGCACCGGCGCAAGGTTCATCGAGTCCATGCGCCGCCGCATGCGCGAGCGCGTGGTCACGTCGAACACCGGAACGCGGTTCACCTTCGGGGTATAAGGGGCGGGCGCCGTTCCGCCCCCGCAACGGATCAACATCTTGTAGGTCGAAACCGGTCCGGGCGACCCGCCCGGTTGTCGCATAATGTTGGATTATGTTGTGAAAAAATTCCTTGACTTCTTAGAAGCCGTACACGTCACCGCAGTTACGCCGAATAGGTCAATATTCCTGACCATTGTTTCACGTGAAACATTTTGCGCGTCCCGACCCACAAGGGCCGGCGCGGCGCGCACCGCCCCTGCCCCGCTCACAGCTTGATGCAGACATTGCTGGTCTCGGTATAGAACTCCAGCGAGTAGGCACCGCCCTCGCGGCCGATGCCGGACTGCTTCGCCCCGCCGAACGGCGTGCGCAGGTCGCGCAGGAACCACGAGTTGACCCAGCAGATGCCCACCTGCATCTGCGGCGCCACCCGGTGCGCCCGCGACAGGTCCCGGGTCCAGATGGACGCGGCGAGGCCGTAGGGCGTGTCGTTGGCGAGCCCGATGGCCTCCGCCTCGCTGTCGAACGGGGCGATGTGGCAGCACGGCCCGAAGATCTCCTCGCGGATCACCGGCGAGGTCTCGGGCAGCCCGGTCCAGATGGTGGGCTGGATCCATGCCCCCTCCGCCAGGTCGGCCGGCATGTCGGGCACGCCGCCGCCGGTCACCACCGTGGCGCCTTCCTGCCGCGCCAGCGCGTAGTAGCCGAGCACCTTCTCCCGGTGCGCGCGGCTGATGAGCGGGCCGAGGCCGGTCGCCTTGTCGCCGGGCCGGCCCGGCTTCAGCCCCTCGGCGCCCCGCTTCAGACGCGCGACGAATTCAGCGAAGACCGGCCGCTCCACATAGACCCGCTCGGTGCCGAGGCAGACCTGGCCGCAGTTCATGAACGCCGAGCGCATGGTGCCCTCGATGGCCTTGTCGAGGTCGCAGTCGGCGAAGACGACGGCCGGGTTCTTGCCGCCCAGCTCGAAGGATACCGGGCGCACGCCGGTGGCGGCGTTCTTCATGATCGCCTCGCCGGTGCGCGTCTCGCCGGTGAAGGTGATGGCGTCGACGCCCGGGTGCTGGGCGAGGAACTCGCCGGCCGAGTCGGGGCCGAACCCGTGCACCACGTTGTAGACGCCGGGCGGCACCCCGACGGCATTCATCACCTCGCCCAGCATGGCGGCGGTGGACGGGGTCTCCTCCGACGGCTTGACCACCACCGTGTTGCCGCAGGCGAGCGCCGGGCCCACCTTCCAGGTCATCAGCAGCAGCGGCAGGTTCCACGGGCAGATCACGCCGATCACCCCCTTGGGCCGGCGCACGGTGATGTTCACCGCACCGGCGCCGTCCGGGGTCGCCATGCGGTAGCACTCGTCGTGGTGGCTCTTCATCACGTCGGCGAAGATCTGGAAGTTGGCCGCCCCGCGCGGGATGTCGAGATGCGAGGCCATGCCCGCCGGCTTGCCGGTGTCGGCCACCTCGGCGGCGAGGAAATCGTCGAAGCGCGCCGCGATGCCGTCGGCGATGGCGGCCACCATCTTCGCCCGCGCCGCCACGTCCATCCGGCCCCACGGCCCCTCGAGCGCCCGGCGCGCCGCCTTCACCACCGCGTCCACGTCCTGGCGCGAGGCCTCGTGGACCACCGAGACGAGGCTGCCGTCCACCGGGCTGATGTTCTCAAAGGTCCGGCCCGAGGAGCCGGGCGCGTACGTGCCGTCGATGAAGTTGAGGGCGCGGACGTCGGTCATCTGGCTCGCCGGCTTCATATCGGTCTCCCGTTCGCTGGACGGCCCCCGCAGTGCGGAGGGAACGACCGCTAAGCTAGGAAGGCGGCGGCCCACGGTCAACGGCGGATGGCGGCGGGCGGCGGGGCGGCGGGCCAGGGTGCGTCATTCGGACGGATGACGATGCAAACGCCCTTTATTATTCTGTACCTGTGGCTATCTTGGCTGGAACGGAACCGTGTATCGCCAGGCAGGTAGCCGGCATGGTAGGCTTGTACGATGTGGGGCCCCGGACTGCGGAGTCAGGCACGGGCGCCGCACGGGACGAGAAGGCAGACGCACTGAAACGGCAGCAACAGCAGACGGCGCAACGCAAGGCCGGGCGGTCGACGCCCGGCACCGATGGCCGACACGAGGGAACGTAATGAGCAAAGGCCGGGGATTCCGTGGCCCGAGACGCCGCGGCTTCGATGACGACAGCTACAGCCCGCCACCCGACGCATGGGGGGGCGGCCGACGGCCCGAACGCCCCGCACCGTCTTTCGCGCCGCCGGCGGCGGAAGGTCCGGAGCAGGAGGCGACGGTCAAATGGTTCAACCCGGAGAAGGGTTTCGGCTTCGCCGAGCTGGCCGACGGCTCGGGCGACGTGTTCATGCATATCGCCGTGCTCCAGGCCGCCGGCCATGAGGCCGTGTCCCCCGGGGCCAGGCTCCGGGTCACGGTCGGCCAGGGCCAGAAGGGCCGCCAGGTCACCTCGGTGATCGAGGTCGACGAAAGCACCGCCACCCCCGAGGCGCCGCGCCGGCCCGCCGGCCCGCGCCCGCCGCGGGCGCCGCGCGAGGCGCCGGACCTGTCCAGCGCCGTCGAGGTCAACGGCGCGGTCAAGTGGTTCAACGCGGACAAGGGCTTCGGTTTCGTCACCGCCGACGACGGCGAGAAGGACGTGTTCGTCCACATCTCGGTGGTCGAGCGCGCCGGGCTGCGCGACCTCGCCGAAGGCCAGCGCCTCGCCATGAAGGTGGTGCGCACCGCCAAGGGACGCGAGGCGGTGACCGTCTCCACCGCCGACTGACGCCGGCGATCCGGCGGGGACGGCCATGGACACCGCGTCTGTCGCCGTCCGCGCCCGGATCGGGATGATCGTCCCGTCCGCCAACCGTCTGGTGGAGCCCCACCTCGCCCGCTACCTGCCGGCGGGGACAGTCGGCCATGTCACCCGCCTGCGCATGACCGGCGCCCACCGGATGGAGACCGGCGCGCTGCTGCCCCGCGTCGCCGGGGCGGCTGCCGCGCTGGCCGACGCCGGCTGCGATCCGGTCATCTTCCAGTGTACCGCCAACGCCATGCGCGCCGGGCTCGCGGCGGAACGCGAGATCGTCGCCGCCATCGCGCAGGCGACCGGTGGCAGGGCCGCCACCACCGCGTCGGCAACCCTTGCCGCGCTAGCCGCGCTCGGCGCGCGCCGCATCGTGCTGGTGTCGCCCTACGCGCAGCCGACCCACGACCACGAGCTGCGCTTCATGGCCGAAGCGGGGATCGAGGTGGTGGCCGACCGCGCGCTCGACATCCGCCCGCTCGACTCCGCCCCGCCCGCCTTCTGGGTCGACGCGGTCATAGCGCTGCGCCACCCGCAGGCCGACGCCTACTTCGCCAGCTGCGCCAACATCCACGCCATCGACGCCACGGAACGGCTGGAAGCCGCCCTCGACCGCCCGGTGCTGACCAGCAACCAGGTCGCCATCTGGCACGCCCTGCGCCTCGCCGGCATCGACGATCCCGTCCCCGGCCTCGGCCGGCTGTTCGCCGTCCGCGCCGCCGCCGACGCCGTGTGACCGGTGGCGGCCGTCCTTTCTGAAAATAAGGGGACATAATATCTGATTGACGCCGGCGCGCTGGCGCCGTAGCCTTTCGCCATGGCGAGACTGGCGCGGGTGGTGGCGGCGGGGAGTTACGGTGACAGTGCACTCAACTGACTATCGGCCGCCCTACGACGTACGCCTTCCGGCAGAAATTTAGTGGACTGTCACCGTAATTCTGTCACCGTAATTCCGGCGTCGAAGGGGCTTCGCAAGGCAGTGCCCATGCTTCGATACGCCGCTGGCGCGGCTACTCAGCACGAACGGGAAGAGTTCGGGCGATTCATTCGGATCCCGTCGGCTCGATTCCATATGATCGGTTTCTGCTCTGGTGGCAATCGACGATCTCCACCTCGTCGGCGTCGGCGCCGCGCCCACCCACGACGATGCCGGTGAATAGACGGCGGCTGGGCCCCGGATCGCCGCCAAGCGGCGTCCGGGGTGACAGGCGGGGACACCCTGCGCCAGCCCCCACCCGGCCCCTGCACATACCCCCCCTGCCTAATCCACCGTCACCGCGAAGCCGAACACGCGGTGATCCGGGCGCGGGGTCATGTGGACGCCGTCGGCGACGCCGTAGAGGATCTTGTGCTGCCACAGGAACGCGCCGGGCGCCTCGTCGAGCAGGATGGAGAACGCCTGGTTCATGATCTTGCGGTTGGCCGCCGGGTCGAAGGTCAGCCGCGCCTTCTTCATCAGCGCGTCGAACGCCGGGTTGGAATAGCCGACGCGCGGCGAGCCGCCGGTCTCGAAATACTGCGACACCGCCGGCCCGGCGCTGATCATGCCGCCGCGCCCCATGTAATAGAACGGCACCTTGCCCTTGCGCACGTTGGCCCACAGCGTCGCCCATTCCGGCGTGCGCAGCGTCGCGTCGATGCCCACCGCCTTGAGCATGGGCACCACCGCCTCCATCACCTGCTTGTCGTTGATGTAGCGCCCGACCGGGGTATAGAGCTCCACCTTCACCCCGTCCGGATAGCCCGCTTCCTTCACCAGTTGCCGCGCCTTCGCCGGATCGTAATCCATGCGCGGGCCGAGCTTGGGGTCGAAGCCGATCTGCCCCTTGCTGATGGGCCCGTTCAGCGCCGCCGCCTGGCCCTTCAGGATCACCCGGATCAGCGTCTCGCGGTCGATGGCGTGCGCCACCGCCTGGCGCAGCTTCCTGTTGTCCCACGGCTTGGCCTTCGGGCTCATGGCGAGGAACATCATCTCGATGGAGTTGGAGCGCGCGATGTGCAGCCCCTTCGCCGCCTCCACCCGATGGGCGAGATGGGGCGGCACGAACTGGGCGATCTGGATCTCGCCGTTGAGCAGGGCGGTGATGCGCTGCTCCGGCTCGCGCATGATGCGATAGATCACCTCGTCCGGGTTCTTGCGATTGACGTCGGGCCAGGCGGCGTTCTTCTCCAGCACGATCTGGCTGCCGATATCCAGCTTGGCCAGCTTGTAGGGGCCGAAGCCGAACGGATATTCGCGGTCCGCCGAGCGCGCGCCGTGTTTCTCGAACAGCGCCTTCTGCATCACCATCACCCGGTCGGTGAGATATTCCAGCAGCGTGGAATCCGGCTGCGACGTGATCAGCTTGACCGTGTGCGCATCCACCGCGACGGCCTGCTTGATGCGCTTGACGTTCTGCTTCTGCGCGCTGCGCGGATCGGTGCGGATGCGGTTGATGGAAAAGATCACGTCGTCCGCGGTCAGCGGCTTGCCGTCGTGGCTCTTCACGTCCTTGCGCAGGTGGAACACCCAGGTGTTGGGATCGGTCACCTCCCAGCGCTCGGCCAGCATGCCGCGATAGTCGCCCTTCTCGAAGTCATAGGAAATCAGGCAGCCATAGACCTGGCACCAGATGCCGTACATCATCGCCACGCTGTCGGCGGTGGGGTTGTAGCTGGCGATGGTCTCGGTGACGCCGATGACCACGCGGGTCCTGGCGCTGGCGGCCCGGTCGGCCGCGGTCCCCACCCAGCCCGTCACGGCCAGCGCCAGCACGCAGGCAAGACGCCCGAGAGTCGTTCGCGTTTTCATGATCCTCCTCCTGTTGCCGTCGCTCCCTGTATCGCCTTGCGGACGGCGCGGCGAATGGCCATCCGCGCCGTCCGGTTTTTTCAATCAAACCACGGCTGCCCCGATCCGTAAAGGCCGCCGGCCGCCGCCCTAAATAACTGACGCGTCAGTTAATTACTGCCGGGGACGGGACGGGCCGACGAAGCGACTGACCGGGAAGGCAACGGGCGGAAAATCCCGCGCAACCGGCGCAAGGGCCGCAGGCCGGGGCGGGCCGGCGGGCGCGCCCCAACCGTCACAACCGTCACCACGACAACCGCTGCCGCCACTACCGCCGCCCATGATGCCGCCGCCCCGCGCTGGCGCCGGCGCCGCGCCAGACGAAGCGGGTGCGCCACTGGTCGTTGATCCGGATGCTGTGCCGGCCCCGCCGGTTCCCCTTCGGGGCCTCCGGCCGATTGCCTGGCGGGACACGCAAATCGTTCGGCGACGGGGCGTCCCGGCCCGCGCCTTCCCCTCCCGCGCGGGAGAGGAAGGCGGCGGCGCCCTATTTGCCGGCGATGATCTCCGCCACCCTGGCGACCATGGCCTTGGGTGCCGCGACCGTTTCCATGATCGCCTCGGTCACTTCCTGCGCCGAGGCGTGGTTGATGGGCAGCTTGCGCCCGCGCGCCTCGGCCAGGAACGCCGGATCGGCCACGGTGGCGTCGAACGCCGCGCGCATGGCGGCGACCCGGTCGGCCGGCGTGCCCGGCGGCAGCGACACGCCGCGTCCGATGGTGCCGGGCGAGGCGACGAAGCGCATCATGCGCTTGGCTTCCGGATCGTCGGTCAGGTCCTGGGCCAGCGGCACGTCGGGATAGGACGGGTGCCGCTTCAGCCCGAACTGCACCAGGTGGGTCACCTTGTTGCCGGCGATCCAGTCCTGCTTGCGGGTGATGATGCTGATGAAGGTGGCGGCGCGGCCCGCCACCTCGCCGCGCTCGAAGGCGAGGTCCAGATCCTCCACCCTGGCGTATCCGGCGATGATCTTCAGCTTCGCCCCCAGCACCCGCTGGGTCATGATCATGTTCATGTAGCCGATCGAGCCCTTGCCCGGCGCGCCGACGATCAGCTCCGTCGTCTTCAGGTCGGCGAAGCGGCGTATCTTCGTGGTGGCGTTCCATACGCTCATCACGTTGGTCACCGAGTCGAAACTGCCGATCCAGTGCATCTTCGCCGCGTCGTAGCGGATGGTGGTGCCGCCGCGCAGCACCTGGGTCAGCGCGATGGATTGAGACAGCAGCCCCAGCACCGTGCCGTCCTTCGCCGCCACATTGGCGAAGTAGTTGGCCGCCTTCACCCCGCCGGCGCCGGGCATGAACTGGGCGATCATGGTGGGCTGGCCCGGAATGTGCCGGCTCATGTGCGGAATGATGACGCGCGAATAGAGCCCATACATCCCCCCGGCGCCGAAGCCGGACAGGATGGTCACGGTCTTGCCCTTGTAGAAATCCGCCACCGCATCGGCGGCGGCCGAACCGGAAAAGACCGTCCCGGCCGCGGAAAGGACCAGCGCGCCGGACAGAACCGCGACAACGCCCAGCGCGCGTCGCATCGAAATCGTGCTCATGCGAAACCCCCTTTAATTACGGTATGGCGCCGGTTGTTCCGGCCCATGATCGGTCGCGAAGCGGGTCCGATTTGATTCCCGCCCGCGATTGCTGTCAATGCGTCGCCGCCCGCGCCCCGCGCTGGCGCGCGGCGCTGGCCCCTTGACCCGGAAAAATTTTGGCGCGCACACCGCCGATGAACGACACCAGCCAGACCTCGGCGGCGTAGCCGCCGCCGATGCAGGAGAGCGGGATTGCGCCGCGCCGGGCGGGGATTACCATGGCGGCCATGCCGTCCCTTGCCGCCCTTGCCCGCCGGCTGGCGCACGCCACCGGCGCCGATCCGGCGCTCGACGCCGTCATCGCCGCGGCGCTCGACCCGGACCGGCCGCCCGGCCCCGCACCGGATCCCGCGCTGCGCCCGGCGCCCGGCTACACCGCCTCGGTAGATGCCTGTCTCGACCTCATCGCCCGGGCGCTGCCGGGCTGGCGCTGGCATGTGGGACACGGGGCCAACGGCGTGCTGCCCTACGCGGCGCTGAGCCACGCCGACGCCGACGCCGACGGGGATGGGCGCCGCGTCGAGGCCGCCGGCCCCACCATGCCGCTGGCGCTGCTGCGCGCGCTGGTCCAGGCAAAGAGCGCCCGCGACTAGGGTCCGACGACCGCTCCGGCCGGGACGACACGCGCAATCAAGGTCCACGAACTTCCGGACCGGGACCCTGGCGGCGTTTGCCGCTCACGCGGAATTACGGTGACAGTGCATTCAATTTACCGTCGGCTGTTCTCGGTACAGAATGGCGCATGGCCCGTCTCGCCCGCCTCGTCGTTCCCGGCCTGCCGCACCATGTGACCCAGCGCGGCAACGGCCGCGCACAGACCTTTTTCGGCGACGCCGATTATGCGCTTTATCGCGACCTGCTGGCGGCGTCGTGCCGCGCCGCGGAGGTGGCGGTGTGGGCATGGGTGCTGATGCCGAACCATGTGCACCTGATCCTGGTGCCGGCCGACGGCGACGGGCTGCGGCGTGCGCTGGCGCCGGTCCATCGTCGCTATGCCGGCCACGTTCACGCGCGCGAGCGGCGCACCGGCCATTTCTGGCAGGGCCGGTTCGGCGCGGTAGCGATGGACGAGGCGCATCTGCGCGCCGCCCTGGTCTACGTGGCGCTCAACCCAGTGCGGGCGCGGCTGGCGGCGCGGCCGGAGGACTGGCGCTGGTCGAGCGTGCACGCGCATCTGACCGGGCAGGACGACGGGCTGACGACGACGGCGCCGGTGGTGGAGCGCTATCCGGACTTTGCCGGCCTCATCGCGAGCGGGCCGGAAGAAGAGGCGTTCGCGCGTCTGCGCCGCGCCGAAAGCATCGGCCGTCCGCTCGGCGACGAAGGTTTCATCGCGTCATTGGAAAGTGGGACCGGCCGCCTCCTCAAGCCGGGAAAGCGCGGCCCGAAGGGCGGACGGGGCGGGAGCGGGGACGACGACCCATTTAGAGCCCGTTTGAAAACGCTTGGTGATTTGGGCGTCGGCGTGATTCATGTGTGGACGGCCCCCGTTGCGCAAGAGGTTGCGGCGGCGTTCTGGCGATCTGGTCAGGTTCATTCATGTGTCCGAC
>Ga0326597_10002930_pt1 | contig 25068 bp, 27 predicted proteins | sample RVTome_12_FD_203789 | JGI IMG/M metagenome (GOLD analysis project Ga0326597, IMG submission 203789) | Soil microbial communities from uranium-contaminated site in the Upper Colorado River Basin, Wyoming, United States - RVT100D185 | ecosystem: Environmental > Terrestrial > Soil > Contaminated >... | reverse complement strand
CCATCTTGTCGCTCCTTTCCGGAAGGTTGCCGGACGGTGTGTCAATAATAGAGCTGCGCCAGCTGACCCGCGTGGATCAGCACATCGCGCAGCGCGAAAGCCCCAAGCGCGCCGCACAGGCCCGCCACCGTGACCGAAATCGGCTTGCGGCCGAAATCCATGACCGGGTGCAGCATCGGGCCGAACACCACCGCCATCGGCACCAGAATGCCGATCACGAAGGCCAGGCCCCAGAATTCGAGCGCGAAGTCACTGTTGATCGCCGCAAGCGCCCCCTGCACTTCTTCCGAGCCGTAGGCCATGGTTTGCAGCAGCCCGAGAAACAGCCAGAAGGTCACGCCGACCGAGAAGGCCAGCATGAAGCGGATCTGCCGCGTCATCGGTTGCGTCAGCCGGCCCATCACGAATTGCACCAGCGCCACCAATGCCGCGCCCGAGGTGATCGACAGCATCACGAAAAGCACCGGAATGGTCGGGTTTGCCCAAAGCTCGCGCGCCTGGTTCACCATCAGGTCAAGCCCGGTGTAAAGCGGCATGCTGAGCGCCAAAAGCATGCCCAGAATTGCCGAATACCGTTGAATCGCGGGCTTTTCGCGGTAAATGCCGTAAAGAAAACCCAGGATCGCAAGCCCGAACAGCGGCAGGAAGACCGAGCCCCACGATAGCGGCGAGGTCCAGCGAAAATACAGGATCGGGTTCAGGAACCGCGTCGGCTGCGACAGATCAAGGATCAGCAGCGGCACCACCGCGGCCAGGATGACCAGCGACAAGATCGCGCCGGTCACCTCGAAGTTTTTCAGCGGCTCGGCAATCTTGCCGAAGGTCGCGGGCCCTGCCGCCACGGCAAAGACCATGCTCGCGGTGCCAATCAGGAAAAAGTAGATGACAATCTCGATGCCCCAAGGGGCGATCTGCATCGGAAGATATTCGAACATCTCATCCTCCCCGGATCAGAGCGTGCCGCCGAAGAATCGGCTGCCATTGTTGTGACGGTAAAACGCCTCGGCATCAGAGCGCGCAGCGTAGGATTCCGGCGCGCTGTAAATCTGGTCAGTGCCGGCGCGGTCTGGCTTGATGTAGTACACCTGCGGCCGCGTGCCCTTTTCGGGTTTCAGAGTCGTGGTTTTTTGCGTCGCGACGATTTTTGCGACCTCGCTGTTGGGGTCGTTCACATCACCGAAGATGCGTGAACGGCCAATGCAGGTCTGCACGCAGGCCGGCACCAGACCCTGCGAAACGCGGTGTTCGCAGAAGGTGCATTTGTCGACCACGCTGTTGATGCCGACGCGGGTGCGGTTGCGCGGCAGCATGAAGCGCGCGTTGTAGGGGCAGGCCGCGATGCAGGTGCGGCAGCCGATGCAGCGTTCATAGCGTTGCAGCACGTAGCCCTCTGGGTGCTTGTAGGTCGCCGCCGTGGGGCAGTTGCGCACGCAAGGCGGGTTGTCGCAGTGGTTGCACAGCCGCGGCATGAAATCGCGCCGGGTGTTGGGGAAGGTGCCGGTATCCTTGACCCGCACCGTGGTGCGCCAGACCCCCAGCGGCACATCATATTCGGCCTTGCACGCCGCGACACAGGCCATACAGCCGATGCAACGCCGAAGATCGACGACCATGGCCCAGCGTTTCTTGCCGGGCACGCCATACGAAGGTTCGGCCTGCAGGCCCAAACTGGTCATTCTGGATCCCTCCCCTCTCGATCGCGACGAATGCCCCGAAACCTGGCGCCGATGCCGACGCGCAGACCTTTGCCGGGCAATCGTCCTGAAACCTGCCGCACCCATTGCTTCCGGATGCCGCTGCGACATCTTAACATCGTTACAAAGCGCAAGTCTATTTATAACATGGGACATTCATTTTAATGTGCGGATGAAAACGTTACGATCTTGTAACGCGATGTTTTTAGTTATTCCAGTTGTGTTCACGTTTTAGCACAAGAAAGCTAATGACAACAATCTTATGACGGGACGGTTTGGCGCGATGGCAGACTCTCGCCGCCACGTTACGAAATTGAAACGCAGGTCAAAATTAGCCGCGGTGCGGCTTTCTGCAATTGCACTGGTGCCATGCAGCAAAAATGGATATCATCACCATGTAATATGTCAAAACGCCGCGATTCGAGTTCATTCAGAAGACATCTGACGCGCCTGATCAGGATCGGGGCGACGAACGGATCGGGCGGCGGGATGGTAGGCCCGGAGGGACTCGAACCCCCAACCAAGGCGTTATGAGCGCCCTGCTCTGACCAATTGAGCTACAGGCCCGCCGGGGCCGCGGCGCGGGCGGTTGGGCGTTGGATAGCAGACCAGCCCCGCGCGTCAAGCGAAACGGTCCGGCATCGGGGGCGATTGCCACGGCGGGTATGCGGCCCCGAGGTGCGCGAAGCCGTTGTTTGTGACGCGCCGATGGGCTATCGGGGGCGCGGATGCCAGGCAGGAGGCGAAGATGACGAAAAACGGTTTGACCTATGCCGACGCGGGGGTCGATATCGACGCCGGGAACGCGCTGGTCGAGCGCATCAAGCCCGCCGCCAAACGCACCAGCCGCCCGGGCACGGTGTCCGGGCTGGGCGGCTTTGGGGCGCTGTTCGATCTGAAGGCCGCGGGCTACAGCGACCCGGTGCTGGTCGCTGCCACCGACGGCGTGGGCACCAAGCTGCGCATCGCCATCGACACCGGTCGGGTCGCAACGATCGGTATCGACCTGGTGGCGATGTGCGTGAACGACCTTGTCTGCCAGGGCGCCGAGCCGCTGTTCTTCCTCGACTATTTCGCCACCGGAAAGCTTGACGTGGCGCAGGCCGCGGCAATTGTCGAAGGTATCGCCGAAGGCTGCGTGCAAAGCGGCTGCGCGCTGATCGGCGGCGAAACTGCGGAAATGCCGGGCATGTATCACGGCGACGATTTCGACCTTGCGGGCTTTGCGGTGGGCGCGATGGAACGTGGCGCCGATTTGCCCAAGGGCGTCGCGGCAGGCGATGTGCTGCTTGGCCTTGGCGCGAACGGCGTGCATTCCAACGGCTACAGTTTCGTGCGCAAGGTGGTGGAACTTTCGGGCCTTGGCTGGGATGCGCCCTCGCCCTTTGGCGGCGCCAGCCTGGGCGCCGAGCTGCTGACGCCGACCCGGCTTTACGTGCGGCCGGCGCTGGCGGCGATCCGCGCCGGCGGGGTGCGCGCGCTGGCGCATATCACCGGCGGCGGGCTGACCGAAAACCCGCCCCGCGTGCTGCCCGAGGGTCTGGGCATCGAGATCGACCTGACCGCCTGGGCGCTGCCGCCGGTGTTCCGCTGGCTTGCCGAAACCGCGGGAATGCAGCAGGCCGAGCTGTTGAAAACCTTCAACTGCGGCATTGGCATGATTGCGGTTGTCGCCCCCGAGCGCGCCGCGGCGATCCACGCGGTGCTGCAGGCGGCGGGCGAAAGCGTGGTGGAACTGGGGCGCGTGGTGCCGGGGCAGGGGGTAACCTACCGCGGCCAGTTGCTTTGAGGCGGGTGGCGATTCTGATTTCGGGCAGCGGCTCGAACATGCTCCGGCTGGTCGAGAGCATGACGGGCGATCACCCGGCGCGCCCGGTGCTGGTGCTGTCCAATGATCCCGCAGCGCCGGGCCTTGCCCGCGCCGCGGCGCTTGGCGTGACCACCGCAGCGGTGGACCACCGGCCGTTCCGCGGCGACCGCGCCGCATTCGAGACGCAGTTGTTGCGCCCGATCCTGGCCACAGCGCCCGACATCATCTGCCTGGCAGGTTTTATGCGGGTGCTGACGCCGGGCTTCGTGGAACGCTTTCGCGGCACGATGCTGAACATCCACCCTTCTCTATTGCCCAAATACCCAGGCTTGCACACGCACGCCCGTGCATTGGCGGCCGGCGATGCCGAGGCGGGCTGCAGCGTGCATGAGGTGATCCCCGAACTGGACGCCGGCCCGATTCTGGGTCAGGCGCGGGTGCCAGTGCTGCCGGACGACACCGCCGAGACGCTTGCCGCCCGGGTGCTGGCGGCCGAGCACCTGCTCTACCCCGCCGTTCTGCGCCGCTTCGCCGCGGGCGAGCGGGGCATGCTGTTGCTTTAGCTTTGCCGCACGGGGGCTGCCCGCGACCGCCGCAGGTATTTGCGCTGGCAAGATGCGCGGGCAGGGTTTTCTTTCATCGGGCAACCGCCTAAAGAATTGCCATTCGCGGGATGACCCCGCAGCACGAAAGCGACCGATGCCCTGCATTACGACCACCGAAGCGCTGGCGCGCTTTTGCGACGCGGCAAAAGCCGCGCCCTATGTCACCGTCGATACCGAGTTCTTGCGCGAGCGCACCTACTGGTCGAAACTTTGTCTGGTGCAGATGGCGCTGCCCGGCAAGGACGGCCAGGCGGTGCTGGTGGACCCGCTGGCCGACGGCATTTCGCTGGAGCCGATGTATGATCTGTTCCGCCACGAAGCCACGGTCAAGGTGTTCCACGCCGCGCGCCAGGATCTGGAAATTTTCTTCACCGATGCAGGGCTACTGCCAAAACCGCTGTTCGACACCCAGATCGCCGCGATGGTCTGCGGTTTCGGCGAGCAGGTCGGTTATGAAACGCTGGTCAAGAAAATCGCCCGCCAGGGCCTCGACAAGTCTTCGCGTTTCACCGATTGGTCGCGCCGCCCGCTCAGCGAGGCGCAGCTGACCTATGCCCAGGCCGACGTCACGCATTTGCGCGTGATTTATGAGTTTTTGGCGCACGAGCTGAAAAAGTCGGGGCGCGAAGCCTGGGTGGAGGAAGAGGAATCGATCCTTCTGAACCCGGAAACCTATATCACCCGCCCGCATGAGGCATGGAAGCGCGTCAAGACGCGGTCGTCATCGGGGCGCTTCATGGCAGTGGTGCGTGAACTGGCGCAGTTTCGCGAGACCTATGCGCAGGCGCGCAACATTCCGCGCGCGCGGGTCTACAAGGATGATGCGCTGCTGGAACTGGCCTCGACGCGCCCGACCTCGATGGAGGCGCTTGGCGGCTCGCGGCTGCTGCTGCGCGAGGCGCGGCGGGGCGAGATCGCCGAGGGCATTCTGGCCGCGGTCAAGGCAGGGCTGGAAGCGAAGCCCGAAGATTTTCCCAAGGTCGAGGACGCGCGCGAACAGTTGCAGGTGTCCACCGCGCTTGCCGATCTGCTGCGGGTGCTCTTGAAGGCCAAGTCCGAAGCGGCCGGCGTGGCACCTAAGCTGATCGCCTCATCCTTCGAGCTGGACGAAATTGCCGCCGGGCGGCGCGACGGCCCGGTGATGCACGGCTGGCGGCGCGAGGTTTTCGGCGAAGACGCGCTGCGCCTGGCGCGCGGCGAAATTGCACTTTCGGCGCGCGGCAATTCGGTTCGGGTGGTGCCGGTTTAAGCCTGGGCGCGCAGAAACCGGCGCGCCAGGGCGCGGGCATGTGCGGGCTCGATCTGCCATGAGGTGGCGATTTTCCATGCCATCAGCGCACGTGCCACGGCGGGCGCCACCGGCGCGATCTGCGCCGTGTCAAAGACCACTGCATCAAGCCGCGCCTCGTCCCAATCGAGCAGGATCGGGGCACCGGCGTCCGACCAAAGCAGGTTCGCCGGCGTCAGATCGCCATGCACCGCGGCGCAGGGCAATGCGCGCAATGCCTGCCACGCGGCGCGGCACGCCCGCACCAGCGCGGCGGGCATCAGCCCAAGGTCCACATCACCCCCCCGCGTGGCACCGCAAAGCGCTGCCGCCGCCCGAAAGCCGGGCCGCTGCGCCAGCCCGCGGGTTGCCGCGTGAAAGCGCGCCAGCCGCGACGCAAGCCCCGTCATCCCGGTCGCGTCAAAGGCACGGCACCGCAACAGAGGCTCGCAGGTCCAACCCGCCTCGGCCAGCGCGCCGTTGTGGCTGCGGATCAGGGCGGGAACCTCGAACCCCGCCGCCCGCGCCGCGCCTTGCACCGGGCCCAGCCATTCCAGCGCCTCGGCGCTGCGCCGGGTCGTCTTGAACACCCGATCCTGCGCCAGCCCGCGCGAGCGCAAGACCCGGTTGCGATGCCCGCCGGGCAAGGGTTCGACGGTGCAGACACCCCCCAAAGCGCGATCGGCGGCAGATCGGCGCGGCCAGGGTCGGGCATGCGCGGCGCTAACGGTTGACCGAACGCGAATTGGCCGCACCCGTCACCACGATCCGGCGCACGCCCTGCAGCTTGATGTTGGAAAGGAAGGCGGCGGCGGTCACTTCGCGCGATTGCGGCGTCAGCACGCGGCTGGCGGGCGGCGTGCCGGGCAGCGGCTCGGCCACCACGAAACGGTAGGTCAGCACACCATCGACCGGCAGGCCGGCGTTTTCGGCGACCAGTTCGGCATCCCACCAGCCCTGTGTCTGCGGCAGCCCCGCCACCGAGACGATCGCGCCTTCGGCGTTGCGCAGGATTTCAAGCCGCGTCACCTCATTGACCGGAACGCGAAAATCGCCCGACGCGATGCCGTAACCGCCCGCGGGGGTCAGCGTCGTCGCCTCGGCTTGCGACCGGCCGAACCAGTTGAACGGGTTCAGGTCGCTGTCGCGAAACCCGCCACAGCCGGCCAGCGCCGCCAACAGCGCAAATGCGGCAACGATCGGCAGTTTCATCGGCACCCCCGGGCTGCGGCGGGCCCGCGCCCGCCGGCCTTGGGTAGCCGAAAGATACGGGTTTGAAAAGGCCGCTACTGGATCTTGGGCCGCGGCGTCGCTAGGTGAGTGTTGTGCCGCAAGGAGCGCCCGATGGCCAGTGCCGCTTTCGAAGACATCGCCGAAACCTTCGCCTTTCTGGGCGACTGGGAAGACCGCTACCGCCACCTGATCGAGCTTGGCCGGGCGATGCCGCCGCTTGACCCGGCGTTGCAGGTGCCGGCAACCAAGGTCGAAGGCTGCGCCAGCCAGGTCTGGCTGATGCCGCGCTTCCAAGGCGCTGGCTCCGCCGCCCGGTTCGATTTCGAAGGCGACAGCGACGCGCTGATCGTGCGCGGCCTGATCGCGCTGCTGCACGCGCTTTATTCGGGGCTGACCGTGGACGAAGTCGGCCGCGTCGATGCCGCGGCCGAACTGGCGCGGCTTGGGCTGGATGCGCATCTTTCGGCGCAACGCTCGAACGGCGTGCGCGCGATGGTCGGGCGCATCCGCGCGCTTGCCGCCGCCGAGGCGGTGGCCTGACCCGCCCGCAGCCGGCTCAGCGCTGCGCCGCCACCACGATGATCTCGACCCGGTAGCCCGGCGCCGCCAGCTTCGATTCGCCGGTGGCACGCGCCGGGCAGTCGCCCTGTGGCACCCAGGCATCCCAGACGGCATTCATTTCGGCAAAGTCGGCAATGTCGGCCAGCCAGATCTGCGCGCTCAGGATCCGCGTCTTGTCCGCGCCGGCAGATGCCAGCAGCCGGTCGATGCCGGCCAGAATCTCCTGCGTTTGCTGGGTCACGCTTGCGCCGGGGGTGCCGACCTGACCCGACAGATAGACCAGACCACTGTGTATCACGGCGTCGCTCATGCGTGCGCCGCAGCCGACCCGGGTAATGGTGCTCATGCTTTCCTCCACTGCAATCTCCGGGCCGCTGATAGCCGCCGCGGCTGCGGCTGGCCAGCGCGAAATGCTCGGCCCGGGCGGCTGCATGCGGCACGGGCGCGCCGACCTGCAGGCGCGCCCAAGCGCCCCGCTTGCAGCTCTTGCTTGTGCAAATATCTCGGGGGAGGTCCGGCACGGGCCGGGGGGCAGCGCCCCCTCTGCCTTGGTTTCGCGTGCCCGCCGCCGTCAGCTGATCGCCGCGGCTTTCACATCGGCGTCGATATAGGGCAAGTATTGCGCGAAATTGCTGGAAAACATCGCCACCAATTTGCGCGCCTGCGCATCATAGGCTGCCTTATCGGCCCAGGTTTCGCGCGGGTTAAGCAGGGCGCTGTCAACCTCGGGCAGCGCCAGCGGCACCTCGAATCCGAAGTTCGGATCGCGGCGGAACGGCACATCGTTCAACGAGCCGTCCAGCGCCGCAGTCAACAGCGCGCGCGTCGCCTTGATCGGCATGCGCTTGCCCACGCCGTAGGCGCCGCCGGTCCAGCCGGTGTTGACCAGCCAGCAGGTGGCACCATGCGCGGCGATCTTGTCGCGCAGCAGATTGCCGTAGGCTTCGGGGCGGCGCGGCATGAAGGGCGCGCCGAAGCAGGTCGAGAAGGTCGGCTGCGGCTCGGTCACGCCGACCTCGGTGCCCGCAACCTTCGAGGTGAAGCCGGACAAAAAGTGATACATGGCCTGCGCCGGGGTCAGCCGCGCGATCGGCGGCAGCACGCCGAAGGCGTCGCAGGTCAGCATGATGATGTTGCGCGGATGCCCCCCCAACGAGGTTTCCGAGGCGTTCGAGATATAGTGCAGCGGGTAGGCGCAGCGGGTGTTGTCGGTCAGGCTGTTGTCGGCGAAGTCAAGCTCCAGCGTCTCGGGGTCGAACACCATGTTTTCCACCACGGTCGCGAACATCGAGGTCGTGGCGTAAATCTCGGGCTCGGCGACCGGGCTCAGGTTGATGGTCTTGGCATAGCAGCCGCCTTCGAAGTTGAAGGTGCCCTTTTGCGACCAGCCGTGTTCGTCGTCACCAATCAGCACGCGCGAGGTATCGGCCGAAAGCGTGGTCTTGCCGGTGCCGGAAAGCCCGAAGAAAATGGCAGTGTCGCCGGTATCGCCCACGGCATGGTTGGCCGAACAATGCATCGCCATGATGCCCTTGCCGGGCAGGATGTAGTTCAGCAGCGTGAAGACGCCTTTCTTGATCTCGCCGGCATAGGCCGAATTGCCGATCAGGATCAGCTTCCTGGCATAGTTCATCGCGACCACGGTTTCGCTGCGGCAGCCGTGTCGCGCCGGGTCGGCCTTGAACGAAGGGCAGTTGATGATGGTGAAATCGTTGACGAAACTGTCTAGTTCGTGGCGCGCGGGGCGGCGCAGCATGTGGCGGATGAACAGCGAGTGCCAGGCCAGTTCGGTGATCACGCGCACATCCAGGCGGTGCTCGGGATCAGCGCCGCCAAACAGATCCTGCACGAACACCTCACGCCCCTTCAGATGTGCCAGCATGTCGGCGTAAAGCGCATCGAAGGCCTCGGCTGTCATCGGATTGTTGTTTTCCCACCATATGCTGGCTTCGACATCGGGGGTGCGCACGGTGAACTTGTCTTTCGGCGACCGCCCGGTGTGTTTGCCGGTGGAACAATAAAGCGCGCCGCCCTTGCCCAACGTGCCTTCGCCGCGCGTCAGCGCCGCCTGCACCAGCGCCGGCTCGATCAGGTTGTAATGAATCGTGCCCAGGCCGGTGATGCCCTGATCTTCCAGGCGATGTGCCGGGTTTACGCGTCCATTGCTCATAGTCTGCTCCCGATGCCGTCAAGCGGCGGTTCAAGGGGTCGATCCCGGCAGCCCTCTGGCGGGGGCTTCCGACCCGGCCGGCGGCTGCGCAGCCGGGGGTGCGCACCCTATATCACGCCCAGGAAAAGAAGGAACAGAAGGCTGTGGCGGGGTTAGCGCAACCATCTTCGGTTTAGCGCAACCAATGCGCCGAGGTGAGGCAAATTAGTCAAACCTTCGGTTTATTGCGCTTTGCTGATTCGCATGGGCAGGGTGATTCGCACATGACGGTTGATTCCGGGCCCGGGAAAGCAGAGTATGGCACAAATCATAACAAACAGAACCAGTCAGAGCAGTTAAGGGACCCCAACATGTCGAGAATCGCGCTCGTTGATGACGACAGGAATATTCTCACTTCGGTTTCGATGACGCTTGAGGCCGAGGGCTTCGAGGTCGAAACCTACAACGACGGGCAGTCGGCGCTGGACGCCTTCAACAAGCGCCTGCCCGACATGGCGGTGCTTGACATCAAGATGCCGCGCATGGACGGGATGGACCTTTTGCAGCGGCTGCGCCAGCGCACCTCGATGCCGGTGATCTTCCTGACCTCGAAGGATGACGAGATCGACGAAGTGCTTGGCCTGCGCATGGGCGCCGACGACTATGTGAAAAAGCCGTTCAGCCAGCGGCTGCTGGTCGAGCGGATCCGTGCGTTGCTGCGCCGCCAGGATGCCATCGCCTCGGGCGAGGTTGCCACCACCGAGGAAACCAAGGTGATGGTGCGCGGCAGCCTGACGATGGACCCGCTGCGCCATTCGGTCACCTGGAAAGGCAATGAGGTGACCCTGACGGTGACCGAATTCCTGCTGTTGCAGGCGCTGGCGACGCGCCCCGGTTTCGTGAAAAGCCGCGATCAGCTGATGGATGTGGCCTATGACGATCAGGTCTATGTCGACGACCGCACCATCGACAGCCATATCAAGCGGCTGCGCAAGAAGATGCGCACCGCCGATGACGACTTTTCCGCCATCGAAACGCTTTACGGTATCGGCTACAGGTATAACGAAGAATAGGCATGACGGCGGGGATTGGCTTGGGACGAACCAAACCGACATCGCAGTCGGACGTGGTGCTGGGCGAAGACTGGGTATCGCCCGAGGATTCGGTCGATGGCGAAATGCGCCAGCATCGGGCCCGGCGCGGCCTGTTTTCGCTGAACACCTCGCCGCTGGCGCGCAAGATCGTCATCTTCAACCTGCTGGCGCCGGCATTGCTGGCGGCGGGCGTGCTGTATCTGAACCCGTTCCGGGCCTCGCTGGTGCTGCAACGCGAAGCCAGCCTGCAGGCCGAAGCGCAGCTGATAGCTGGGGTTTTCGCGGCGGCGTTGCCCTCGGCGGTGCCGGTTGATCTGGCCGCGGGCGACGGGATCGACGTCGCCGCGACGCTGGCAAAGTTCAGGCGCGACAATGGTGTCGAGCTTTTCGTGTTCGGCGCCGCGGCGCAGCCGGTTGCCGACACGCTTGGGCTGCCGGCGCCGCCGCCAGGGAATGCCGTCGACCAAGGCTCGACCCTTATCACCGATTTCCTGGACGCGGTCTGGGGCAAGCTGACCATGTTCTCGGCGCGCCAGCCCGACGCGTCGGCGCCCACCGGGCCTGGTCTGGTTGCGGCGCTGGCGCCCGCGGCGCTGCGTGGCAGTTTGCCGGTAGAGGTGGCGCAGAACGGCCTGGGCGAAACCTTCCTGGCGGCGGCGGCGCCGATCGTGCACGGCGGTCGCGTGGTCGGCGCCGTGGGGATCAGTTCGGCCGCGGGCGAGATCGACACCCTGGTGCTGATCGCGCGCGAACAGGTGCTGCGGGTGTTCGTGATCGCGATCATCGTGTCGATCGGGCTGAGCCTGGTGCTGGCCTCGACCATCGCCAACCCGCTTTCCGATCTGGCCGCGGCTGCCGAAATCGGCCGCGACCGCAATTCGCGCAAGATGAGCCCCGGCCGCGTGCGGATCCCCGATCTGACGGCGCGGCCCGACGAGATCGGACGGCTTTCCGGTGCCATGCGCAGCATGGTCGCGGCGCTTTACGAGCGGATCGAGGCGAACGAGCAGTTCGCTGCCGATGTCGCGCATGAAATCAAGAATCCGCTGGCCAGTCTGCGCTCGGCCGTGGCCTCGATGCATGTCACCAAACGAGACGATCAGCGCAGCAAGCTGCTGGATGTGATCGACCACGACGTGCGCCGGCTCGACCGCCTGGTGAGCGATATTTCCAACGCCTCACGGCTCGATTCCGAGCTGGTGAAAGAGGAAGAGGAAACCTTTGATCTGGTCAAGACCCTGACCAATCTGACCGACCATCTGGGCGCCGAGGCGACGAAACGCGACATTGATTTCATCACCGACCTGCCGCAGCAGCCGATGCTGATTCAGGGGCTTGAAGGGCGGCTGGCGCAGGTCTTCGTGAACCTGATCACCAATGCATTGTCGTTTTGCGAAGACGGCGACGCGGTGCGGGTCTGGGCGCGCCGGCGCGAAAACCGCGTGCTGGTGGTGGTCGAAGACACCGGCCCCGGCATTCCCGACGGCGCGCTGACCAAGATTTTCCGCCGCTTTTATTCCGAACGTCCCGCCGGCGAATTTGGCGAACATTCCGGGCTTGGCCTGGCTATTTCAAAGCAGATCGTCGAAGCGCATGGTGGCGTGATCTGGGCCGAGAACATCCGCCCGACGCACGCCGATGTCACCTCGGAACCGCTGGGTGCGCGCTTCGTGGTAGGTCTGCCGGTGTGAGCGGGGGGGTGCTGCGCCTGCACGCCAGCACGGTTGCGCTGAACGGTCGCGCGGTGGTGATCAGCGGCGCCTCGGGCACCGGCAAATCCACGCTTGCGCTGCAGCTGATGGCCTGGGGCGCTGTGCTGGTGGCCGACGATCAGACCTTGCTGGAAGCCCGCGACGGGCTGCTGTTCGCACGCTGCCCGGCGCCCTTGCGCGACCGGATCGAGGCGCGGGGGCTTGGCCTGCTCGCCGCAAAGTCGGTGCCGGAGGCGCAGGTTATACTTGCGGTTGATCTGGACCGAACCGAGACCACACGGCTGCCGCCGCCACACCAAATTGAATGGGCCGGCGTCGCCGTGCCTCTTGTGCTGCGTGTGCAAAGCGATCATTTTGCTGCGGCAGTATTGCAGTTTCTGAAGGCGGGGCGCGTGGCGTGACCGATCACCAGGGCAGTTCGGGCGAGCGCCAGTTCGGGGGCGCACAGCGTGTCGTGCTGATCACCGGGCCGTCAGGCGCCGGGCGGTCCACGGCAATCGACGCACTGGAAGACCTTGGCTATGAGGCAATCGACAACCTGCCGCTAAGCCTGGTGCCGCGGCTGCTGGACGGTCCGCCAATACCGCGGCCGATCGCGCTGGGCATCGACGTGCGCAACCGCGAGTTTTCGGCCAGCCGGCTGATCGAACTGATCGACCGGTTGACCCGGGTGCCCGATCTCGCCCCCGAAGTGCTTTACCTTGACTGCCACCCCGATGAATTGGTGCGCCGCTACGGCGAAACCCGGCGCCGCCACCCGCTGGCACCGGAAGAGGCGCCAGCACATGGCGTCGCGCTGGAAATCGACTTGCTGGTGCCAATCCGGGTGCGCGCCGATGTGCTGATCGACACCACCCGCATGACCCCGCATGACCTGAAGGCCGAACTCGGGCGCTGGTTCGACAGCGGGTCCGGCGGCCAGATGGTGGTCAGCCTGCATTCGTTTTCTTACAAGCGCGGCGTGCCGCGCGGCGTGGACATGATGTTCGATTGCCGCTTTCTGGCCAATCCGCATTGGGTTCCCGCGCTGCGCGCGTTGGATGGCCGCGCGCCCGCCGTCGCCGCGCATGTGATGGGCGATCCGCGGTTTCAGGACTTCATCGACCGGCTGCGCCAGTTGTTGCTGCTGGTGCTGCCCGCGCATGTTGCCGAAGGCAAAAGCCACCTTGCCATCGGCTTTGGCTGCACCGGCGGGCAACACCGGTCGGTCGCGGTAACGGAACGTATGGCCGAGATACTTGCGCAGGTCGGCTGGCAGGTGACCATCAGGCACCGGGAACTGGAGCGGCGCGCCATCGCGCTTCAGGCCGGGGTGCCGCTGGGCGCCGGTTCGGGAAACGGCGCATGATCGGTATCGTGATCGTCGCACATGGTGGTCTGGCGCGGGAATATCTTGCGGCGGTGGAACATGTGGTGGGGCCGCAATCGGGCATCCGCGCCATCGCCATCGAGGAAGACCATGACCGCGCTGCCAAACAGGCCGAAATCCGCGCCGCGACCGAGGCGGTTGACACCGGCGACGGCGTGGTGGTGGTGACCGATCTGTTCGGCGGCTCGCCCTCGAACCTCAGCCTTCTGGCCTGCGCGCCGGGCAATCGCGAAATCATCTGCGGCGCCAATTTACCTCTGCTGGTCAAGCTGGCAAAATCGCGTCAACTGGGCATGTCCGATGCGGTCACCGCCGCTTTGGGTGCCGGGCGCAAATACATCAACAGCTTTTCGGCCAGCGGGGTGTTTGGCAAGTGACGCAACAGTTGCAGTTGAAGATCATCAACGAAAAGGGCCTGCACGCGCGCGCCTCGGCGAAATTCGTCGAAACTGTTGAGGCGCATGACGCGCGAGTCGAGGTGGAAAAGGACGGCACCAGCGTTTCGGGCGACAGTATCATGGGCCTTTTGATGCTGCTGGCCGATCGCGGCAGCACCATCACGCTGCGCATCAGCGGCCCGCAGGAAGACACCCTGGCGCAGGCGCTGACCGCGCTGGTCGGCGACCGTTTCGGCGAACCGATGTAGGTGCCTGGCGCCTACCGGGTCGGCACCGGCACGTCGCCGCGATAGTCGTAAAAGCCGCGCCCCGATTTGCGGCCCAGCCAGCCCGCCTCGACATATTTTGTCAGCAACGGGCAGGGGCGGTATTTGGTGTCCGCCAGCCCTTCGTGCAGCACGTTCATGATCGCCAGGCAAGTATCAAGCCCGATGAAATCGGCCAGCTCCAGCGGCCCCATCGGGTGGTTGGCGCCCAGCTTCAGCGATTCATCGATCGACTTCACGTTGCCGACGCCCTCATAAAGCGTATAGACCGCCTCGTTGATCATCGGCATCAGGATGCGGTTGACAATGAAGGCGGGGAAATCCTCGGCGCTGGCGGCGGTCTTGCCCAGCCGCGCCACCACCCCGAGCAACGTCTCATAAGTGGCTTTGTCGGTGGCGATGCCGCGGATCAGCTCGACCAGCTGCATCACCGGCACCGGGTTCATGAAGTGGAATCCCATGAACTTTTCGGGCCGGTCGGTTCGGCTTGCCAGCCGGGTGATCGAGATCGACGACGTGTTCGAGGTCAGAATCGTGTGCGGTTTCAAATGCGGCAGCAGGTCTTCAAAAATCGCGTTCTTGACGGTTTCGCGCTCGGTTGCGGCCTCGATGATCAGATCGCAGCCACCAAGATCGGTCAGCTTCAGCGTCGTGCCGATCCGCGCCAGCGCCGCCGCCCTGGCTTCGGGCGTGACCTTGCCGCGCGCCACCTGGCGTTCCAGATTATGCGCAATCAGCGCCATCGCCTTGTCGAGACTGTCCTGCACGATGTCGTTCATCAGCACGTCATACCCGGCCAAGGCAAAGACATGCGCGATGCCATTGCCCATCTGGCCCGCGCCGACGATGCCTACCGACTGAATTTCCATGCCGCTACTCCGGGTCATTTGCGCCCGACCATATGCGCCGCGCGCGGTGCCGTGCAAGGCATAAGCGGCGTGCCGCCCGGCCGCAGTTAGCGCTTTTGCAAGGAATGCGGCGCAGATTGGGCCCGGGTGAATCGAAACGAAGGTGGGAGCAATGACTTATGTGCATCCGGGCCGCAACGCCCTGGACTACTATCCCTGTCGCTATGGCAGCTCGAAACTGCAGTTCCGTGGGCCCTACAAATCCCCCACTGGGCGCTACTGCACGGCATTCGGCGGCTCGGAAACCTACGGCAAGTTTGTCGCCGAACCCTGGCCGACGCTGCTTGAAGGGCGGCTGGGGCTGCCGGTGCTGAACTTCGGCTATCTGAACGCCGGCGTGGACGTGTTCCTGAACGATCCGCAGATCACCACGATCGCCGCCAAGGCACGACTCAGCGTGGTGCAACTGTTGGCGCCGCACAACATGAACAACCGCTTCTACGCGGTGCACCCGCGCCGCAACGACCGGTTTCTGCGCGCCTCAGCCGGTATGCAGGCGCTGTTCCATGAGGTGGATTTCACCGAGTTCAACTTTACCGGCCATATGCTCGCGGCACTTGCCACGCGCTGCCCCGACAGGTTCGCGGCGATGGCGGCTGAGCTGAAAGCGGCCTGGGTGGCGCGCACGCGCAACCTGCTGGAACGGATTGGCGGCCGGGTGTTGCTGCTGTGGGTGCGCCCGCAAGGCGACACCAGCCTGGTCGATCCGGTGCCGCTGGGCCACGACATCGTCGCCGCTGTCAGCCCGTTGGCGCTGGAAACTGTTGTGGTTGACCCTTCTGCAGCCGCCTGGGGCGCGGGGCTTGCAGGCATGCAGTTCGACCCGCTGGAAGAGCCTGCCGCAGCAGAGATGCCGGGGCCGATGGTGCACGCGGAAATCGCCGAGGCGCTGGCGCCGCACATGCTGCGGCTGCTGTGAAAACGAAGGCCCGTCTGCGCGGCGGGCCTTCGGAATTTCGCCTCCGACGGGGGTATTTTTGCAATGAAGATGCGACATTCTTCATTGCCGAAATACCCGCGGGGTGAGGCGCGCCCGGAAAACCTTCCGGTGGAAGGTTTTCAGCGCCAAACGCGCGGCCCGTGGCCGCGCAGGGGCGTGCCCCCCCCGGCTTCATTCACAGCTTGTCGGTCAGTTCCGGCAGCGCGGCGAAAAGGTCGGCGACCAGTCCGTAGTCGGCAACCTGGAAGATCGGCGCCTCTTCGTCCTTGTTGATCGCCACGATGACCTTGCTGTCCTTCATCCCGGCCAGATGCTGGATCGCCCCCGAAATGCCCACCGCGATGTAAAGCGCCGGCGCCACCACCTTGCCGGTCTGGCCGACCTGCCAGTCGTTCGGGGCATAGCCGCTATCGACCGCGGCGCGGCTGGCGCCGACGGCGGCGCCAAGCTTGTCGGCAAGTGCCACGATCAGTTCGAAGCTTTTTTCCGAGCCGAGGCCGCGCCCGCCCGAGACCACGACTTTCGCCGAGGTCAGCTCCGGCCGGTCCGAGGTGGCAACCTTGTCTTCGACCCAGGCCGAAAGCCCGGGGTCGGCGGCAACGGCGATGCTTTCGACCGGCGCGGCGCCGCCCTGGGCGGCGGCCTCGAACCCGGCGGTGCGGATGGTGGCGACCTTGATGCGGTCGGCCGATTGCACGGTCTGCATGGCGTTGCCGGCGTAGATCGGGCGCTCGAACGTGTCGGCGTCGATCACCGCGGTGATGTCCGACAGGATCATTACGTCAAGCAGCGCCGCGACGCGCGGCAGCACGTTTTTCGCGGTGGCGGTCGAGGGGCCGACGATGTGGCTGAAACCCGGTGCCAGCCCGGTGATCAGCGCCGCCAGCGGTTCGGCGAGTGCGTTGCCAAGGCTGGCATCATCGGCGGCAAGCACCTTTTCGACGCCTGCCAGTTTTGCGGCGTTGGCCGCGGCGCCGGCGATCCCTGCGCCCGCCACCAGAACCGTCACCGGGCCCAGTTTCGCGGCAGCGCTCAGCGCCTTGGCAGTGGCATCTGTGGCCAGATCGCTGCCATGCAGTTCGGCAAGAAGAAGAACAGCCATCAGATCACCCCCGCTTCGTCTTTGAGTTTGGCAATCAGTTCATCGACCGAGGCCACGCGCACCCCGGCCTTGCGGCCCGCCGGTTCCACGGTCTTCACCACCTTGAGCCGCGGCGTCACATCGACGCCGTAATCGGCGGCGGTCTTTTCCGCCAGTTCCTTTTTCTTCGCCTTCATGATGTTGGGCAGGCTGGCGTAGCGCGGTTCATTCAGCCGCAGGTCGGCGGTGATGATCGCCGGCAGGGTCACCGAAATCGTCTGCAGGCCGCCGTCCACTTCGCGCGTCACCGTGGCCTTGCCGTCGGCAATGTCGATCTCGCTGGCAAACGTGGCCTGACCCCAGCCCAGAAGTGCCGCCAGCATCTGGCCGGTGGCGTTCATGTCGTTGTCGATCGCCTGTTTGCCGGCGATCACCAGACCGGGCTGTTCCTCGCGCACCACCGCAGCCAGCAACTTGGCCACCGCCAGCGGCTCGATGTCGGTCTGCACGTCATCCGCCGCCTGAATCAGGATCGCGCGGTCGGCGCCCATCGCCAGCGCGGTGCGCAGCGTTTCCTGCGCCTGTTTCACGCCGATCGAGACCACCACGATCTCGGACGCGGCGCCTTTTTCCTTCAGCCGGATCGCCTCTTCCACCGCGATCTCGTCGAAGGGGTTCATCGACATCTTGACGTTGGCCAGATCGACGCCGCTGCCGTCCGCCTTGACGCGAACCTTCACGTTATAGTCGATGACGCGCTTGACAGGCACCAATACCTTCATCGGCGAGGGTCTCCCTTTGCATTGCGACCGCCCCGGGGGCGGCAAAACCGGCGTTCGGCAATTTTGTTATCCGCTCGGGGCGGGCAGGAACAGCCCAAAATCGCCGTGTCAGGCGGCGCGAACGTCACGTTTTGCGGGCGATTGCGCTAACGGTTGGCGCCGGGAACCCAGAGCACATCGGCGCGGCCTTCGTCATTGGCGATGCGGGCGGCGACAAAGAACCAGTCGGACAGCCGGTTGAGGTATTTTACCGCTGCTTCGTTCACCGATTCCATCGTGGCAAGCTCGACCGCGCAGCGCTCGGCGCGCCGCGCCACGGTGCGGCACAGGTGCAATTGGGCTGCAAGCGCGGTTCCGCCGGGCAGGATGAAACTGCGCAGCGGCGCGATGCGCGCGATCATTGCGTCGATCTCTGCCTCCAGCCGCGCCACCTGCGCGTCACTGACCCGCAGCACCGGGTGGCCGGCCTCGCCGTCGCGCTCCATCTCGGGGCGGGCCAGATCGGCGCCGAGGTCGAAAAGGTCGTTCTGGATGCGCGCCAGTTGCGCGTCCATTTCGCCCGAGGCGTGCAGCCGCGCCAGCCCGAGCACCGCGTTGGTTTCATCGACCGTGCCGTAGGCGGTCACGCGGGGCGAATGTTTCGCAACGCGGGTGCCATTCGACAGCGCGGTTTCGCCGGCATCGCCGGTTTTCGTGTAGATGCGGTTCAGGACCACCATGTCAGCCCCCTGATGTTACAAGGTAAACCAGCAATATCAGCACGATGGCGCCGGCCTGCGCGGCAAGGCGCCACCACATGCGGCGGTTGGCCACCTTTGGGTCGGCGCCGCGCGCGGAACCGCCGATGCCAAGCACAAGCACCGCCAGCACGGCCAGAACCGCGGCGGCGATCAGCAAGGTGGAAAGTTCGAATGGCATGGTTTTCCCCGAGGTTCAGCCAGATTAGCCCTGCCGGGCGCAAAAGCGAACGGATATTTCAGCGCCCGCCCAGCAACCGGTCAAGCAGCCGCGATGACAGCAGCCGCCGCGCGATGCCTGCAACATGGGTGGGCGCGGTGACGTAGTAGCGTGGCCGCGGGTTCGTGCTTTGCAGCGCGTGCAGGATCTTCGCGGTCACCGCCGCGGGCGGCAACTGCCAGCGATCGTGCTCGCCGCCTTCGTAGAGGCGCCTGAGCAGTGTCGCTTCATACTGCGCGCGGCGCGGCGAGTCGCGCCAGTTGATCCAGCGTTCGAAATGCGGGATCGAATTGGCGCGGATGCGGCTGGCGACTGGTCCTGGCTCGATCAGCACCACCTTGATCGGCGTGTCTGCCATTTCCAGCCGCAGGATGTCGGTCAGCCCTTCCAGCGCGAATTTGCTGGCGGCATAGGCGCCGCGCCAGCGGATACCGACCAGGCCCAGCACCGACGAGCAGTTGACGATGCGCCCGTGCCCTTGCGCGCGCATTACCGGGATCACCCGGGTGGTCAGTTCGTGCAGCCCGAAAAGGTTGGTCTCGAAAATCTCGCGCAGGGCGCCGCGCGGCAGATCTTCGACCGCGCCGGGGCAGGCGAAGCCGGCGTTGTTGTAAAGCGCATCAAGCGTGCCGCCGCTGCGCGACAACGCTTCGGTCACCCCCGCCGCGATGCTTTCGCTGTCGTCCACATCCAGCCGGAAGCTTTCCAGCCCCTCGGCGCGCAGCCGCGCGCAATCGGTCTCGGCGCGGCAGGTGGCGAACACGCGCCAGCCCGCGCGCTGCAGCCCGTGTGCAGCGTCGTAACCGATACCCGAGGAACAGCCGGTTATAAGGATAGTTTTCATCACGCCCTCTTTTCGCACAGGGCTAGGGGGTTTCGGGGCGCCATGCAACCAGCCCTTGTGGCAATTGTCGCTGGACCGTGACGGCGTCGCGCTTTACATCACGGCGCCATGAGCGAGCCGAACGAAACCCCCACCGCCAGCACCCATTCCGAACCGTTAAGCCGCGCGATCGGCGAACGCTATCTGACCTATGCGCTATCCACCATCATGCACCGCGCGCTGCCCGATGCGCGCGACGGGCTGAAGCCGGTGCACCGGCGCATCCTTTTCGCGATGCGCGAGCTGAAGCTTTCGCCCACCGGCGGCTTTCGCAAATCGGCCAAGATCTCGGGCGACGTGATGGGCAACTATCATCCGCATGGCGACGCTGCGATTTACGATGCGATGGCCCGGTTGGCGCAGGGATTCAACATGCGCTATCCGCTGGTGGACGGGCAGGGCAACTTCGGCAATATCGACGGCGATAACCCCGCCGCAGCGCGTTATACCGAGGCCCGCCTGACCGCCGCCGCCGAGGCGTTGCTGGAAGGGCTGGCCGAGGACGCGGTTGATTTCCGGCCCAATTACGATGGCACGGTGGAAGAGCCAGTCGTGCTGCCCGCCGCCTTCCCGAACCTGTTGGCCAATGGTTCAAGCGGCATTGCCGTGGGCATGGCCACCAACATTCCGCCGCACAATCTGGATGAACTGATCGAAGCCTGTCTGCTGCTGATCAAAACCCCCGAGGCGGGCGACGAGGCGCTGGTGGCGCTGGTGCCCGGCCCCGATTTTCCCACCGGCGGCGTGCTGGTGGAACCACGCGAAAGCATCCTTGACGCCTATCGCACCGGGCGCGGCGCGTTTCGGTTGCGCGCGCGCTGGGCGGTCGAGGATCTGGGCCGCGGCACCTGGCAGATCGTGGTGACCGAGATCCCCTATCAAGTGCAGAAATCAAAGCTGATCGAGCGGCTGGCAGAGCTGATCCAGACCAAGAAGGTGTCGGCGCTGGCCGATGTGCGCGACGAATCCACCGAGGATGTGCGCATTGTGTTGGAACCGCGCGCCCGCACGGTGGATCCGGAAATGCTGATGGGCATGCTTTATCGCAACAGCGATCTGGAAACCCGCTTTTCGCTGAACATGAACGTGCTGATCGACGGGCGGGTGCCGCGTGTGTGCAGCCTGCGCGAGGTGTTGCGCGCCTTCCTCGACCACCGGCGGGAGGTGCTGCTGCGCCGCTCGCGCCACCGGATGGGCAAGATCGACGCGCGGCTGGAAGTGCTTGAAGGCTATATCATCGCCTTTCTGAACCTCGACCGGGTGATCGCGATCATCCGTCACGAAGATGAGCCAAAGCCGGTGCTGATCGCCGAATTCGTCCTTTCTGACGTGCAGGCCGAGGCGATTCTGAACATGCGCCTGCGCAGCCTGCGCAGGCTGGAAGAAATGGAACTGGTGCGCGAACGCGATGCGCTGATGGTTGAGCGCGCCGCGCTTGATGATCTGCTTGCCAGCCCCGCAGGCCAATGGAAAGCGATCGCCGATCAGTTGCGCGCGACCCGCAAGGCGTTTGGCAAGTCCGCCCCCGGCGGTGCCCGACGCACCGGCTTTGCCGAGGCCGGCGAGGTGGCCGAAGTGCCGCTGGATGCGATGATCGAGCGCGAACCGATCACCGTGATCGTCTCGAAAATGGGCTGGGTGCGGGCGATGAAGGGGCACCAGCCGCAGGGCGCCGAAGTGAAGTTCAAGGACGGCGACGAGGCGCGCTTCGTGCTGCATGCCGAGACCGTTGACCGTATTTTGCTGGCGGCGTCGAACGGGCGGTTCTACACGCTTCTGGGCGCCAACCTGCCCGGCGGTCGCGGCATGGGCGAGCCACTGCGGCTGATGCTCGATCTGCCGAACGAGGCGGAAATCGTCGAAATGCTGGTGTTCCGGCCGGGCGAGAAATACCTGGTGGCCTCGACTGAAGGCGATGGTTTCGTGGTTGCCGCCGAAGAGTTGCTGGCCCAGACCCGGGCCGGCAAGCAGGTGCTGAACCTTGCCGGCAGCGCGCGCACGATCGTGTGCCGCGCGGTTGCGGGCGATCATGTCGCCGCGGTGGGCGACAACCGCAAGCTGCTGGTGTTCCCGCTTGCCGAACTGCCCGAAATGGCGCGCGGCAAGGGGGTGCGACTGCAGAAGTTCAAGGACGGCGGGCTTAGCGATGCCACCACCTTCCGGCTGGCCGACGGCCTGGCCTGGAAAGACCCCGCCGGGCGCACCCGCACCGAGACCGACCTGGCCGAATGGCTGGGCAAACGCGCCACCGCGGGCCGCATGGCGCCCCGCGGCTTTCCGCGCGACAATCGGTTCAACTGAGCACATTCAGAACAGCGGGGCGCGGGTTTCACCGGCGTGGACCTTCGGTTCGAACCGGAAGCGCGAAAAGACCAAAACGCAGCGGCCCTCGCCGGGCCGGTCACTCGCGGTTTTCAAGTGATCGGTCGGACATCATCTGGCTGATGACACCGCCGCCGACGGCGTCTTCGGCGTAGCTGAAGGTTCCGTGTTCAAGCACCTCCTGCGCGGCGCGCATCATCGCGCCCAGTGCGGCGCGCGCGAACGAGCCGCCAACGCTGATCCGCTTCACGCCGGCCTCGGCCAGCGCGCCGACATCGTAGCTGGCGCCGCGCAGCCCCATCACCACGTTCACCGGCTTGTCAACCTCGCGGCAGACGGTTCTGATAGATGCAAGATCCGGCAGACCGGGGGCATAAAGCACCTCTGCACCCGCATCGGAAAACGCCTGCAGGCGCGTTATCGTGTCGCGCAGGTCGTGGCGCCCCCAAAGGTGGTTTTCGGCGCGTGCGGTCAGCACGAAAGGCTGGCCCTTTGCGGCCTCGGCGGCGGCACGGATGCGCTCGACAGCATGGCCAAGTTCAAAGATCGGTTGCGCGGGGTTGCCGGTGGCATCCTCGATCGAACCGCCCACCAGACCGCAGGCGATAGCCCGGCGGATCGTTTCGGCGCAGGTTTCCGGCTGTGGGCCGAATCCATCCTCAAGATCGGCCGAAACCGGCAGATCGGTTGCGGCGACGATGGTTCGCGCGTTTTCCAGCAGCTCCGCACGCCCGAGCCCGGCAAAGCTGTCGCGGCGCCCGACCGAAAAGGCATAACCCGCGCTGGTGGTGGCAAGCGCCGAAAAGCCGAGCGCGGTCAGGATGCGCGCGGTTCCCGCGTCCCAGGGGTTCGGTATCACGAAAGCGCCTGGCACCTGATGAAGCGCCCGGAAGCGCCGGCATTTCGCCCATTGCTGGCTGCTTGCAGCTACTTCGCCCGTCATTATCGCTGCCTCCGTTTCGTGCTTCACGAATTGAAACAAATAGCGAATATTCTGTCAACGGCTGCTGCGCCGCCCGGTTGCAGCGCCGCCGCGCGGGCCGGCACGGCGCCATCCTTTGAACACGAAGCGGGCTTGATTTTCCGCAAACTTCCCAATAGGGAACGCGCGAGGTTCCACCGGGCCGCCGCAGGCCCCCCTTTGGATGAGGCGCCATCATGGCAAAGGCAAAGTTTGAACGCACGAAACCGCACGTGAACATCGGCACGATCGGCCATGTTGACCACGGCAAGACGACGCTGACGGCGGCGATCACCAAGTATTTTGGCGACTTCAAGGCCTATGACGCGATCGACGCGGCGCCGGAAGAGAAGGCGCGCGGCATCACGATTTCGACGGCGCATGTGGAATACGAGACGGAAAAGCGGCACTATGCGCATGTCGATTGCCCCGGCCACGCCGACTATGTGAAGAACATGATCACCGGTGCTGCGCAGATGGACGGCGCGATCCTGGTGGTTGCCGCCTCTGACGGGCCGATGCCGCAGACGCGCGAGCATATCCTGCTGGGCCGTCAGGTCGGCATTCCCTACATGGTCGTCTACATGAACAAGGTCGACCTGGTGGATGACGAAGAGCTGATCGAACTGGTCGAGATGGAAATCCGCGAACTGCTCAGCTCGTACGAATACCCCGGCGACGACATCCCGATCGTCAAGGGTTCGGCGCATCAGGCGATGATCGGCGAGCGCCCGGAGATCGGCGAGTCGTCGGTGCGCGCGCTGATGGCCGCGGTCGATGACTACATCCCGACGCCGGTGCGTGCGGTGGACCAGCCGTTCCTGATGCCGATCGAGGATGTGTTCTCGATCTCGGGCCGCGGCACTGTGGTCACCGGCCGGGTCGAGCGCGGCGTGATCAACGTTGGCGACGAGGTGGAAATCGTCGGCATCCGCGACACCCGCAAATCGGTCTGCACCGGGGTCGAGATGTTCCGCAAACTGCTGGACCGCGGCGAGGCGGGCGACAACGTCGGCGTGCTGCTGCGCGGCATCGACCGTGACGGGGTCGAGCGCGGCCAGGTGCTGTGCAAGCCCAAATCGGTGAACCCGCACACGCATTTCGAGGCCGAGGCCTATATCCTGACCAAGGAAGAGGGCGGCCGCCACACGCCGTTCTTCGCCAACTACCGGCCGCAGTTCTACTTCCGCACCACCGACGTGACCGGCACGGTGAACCTGCCCGAAGGCACCGAAATGGTGATGCCGGGCGACAACCTGAAGTTCGAGGTCGAACTGATCGCACCGATCGCCATGGAAGAAAAACTGCGCTTCGCCATCCGCGAAGGCGGCCGCACCGTCGGCGCCGGCGTGGTTTCCAAGATCATCAAGTAAGACGCGGTTCGACGCAGGCGGGGCATGCTGCCCCGTCTGCCTCTCAACCCAAGCCCAAGAGGCATGACAATGACTGGTCAGAATATTCGCATCCGGCTCAAGGCCTTCGATCACCGCGTGCTGGACGCCAGCACCGCGGAAATCGTGAATACCGCCAAGCGCACGGGTGCCACGGTGCGCGGCCCGATTCCGTTGCCCAACAAGATCGAAAAATTCACCGTGCTGCGCGGCCCCCACATCGACAAGAAGTCGCGCGACCAGTGGGAAATTCGCACGCACAAGCGCCTGCTCGACATCGTTGACCCCACCCCGCAGACCGTGGACGCGCTGATGAAGCTCGACCTGGCGGCCGGTGTGGACGTCGAGATCAAAGTGTAAGGGGGCCAGACATGTTGCGTTCTGGTGTAATCGCCAAAAAGCTGGGCATGACCCGGCTGTTCCTTGAAGACGGCAAACAGGTTCCTGTGACCGTGCTTCAGATTGACAACCTGCAGGTGGTGGCACAGCGCACCGCCGAGCGCGACGGCTATACCGCCGTGCAGCTCGGCGCCGGCGCGGCCAAGGCCAAGCGCACCACCGCGGCGATGCGCGGCCATTTCGCGAAAGCGAATGTGGCGCCCAAGCGCAAGATCGCCGAGTTCCGCGTGAGTCCGGAAAACCTGATCGACGTCGGCGCCGAAATCTCGGCGGCCCATTATGCGGA
>Ga0326597_10002929_pt1 | contig 25068 bp, 17 predicted proteins | sample RVTome_12_FD_203789 | JGI IMG/M metagenome (GOLD analysis project Ga0326597, IMG submission 203789) | Soil microbial communities from uranium-contaminated site in the Upper Colorado River Basin, Wyoming, United States - RVT100D185 | ecosystem: Environmental > Terrestrial > Soil > Contaminated >... | reverse complement strand
CGTTGAGCTGGAAGTCGCACGACTCGACCTCCACGGCGAAGCGCCCGCCGAGCTCCCCCGCGTCCGGCGGGGCCGTGAGGTCCGCGTCCAGCCCCTCGGCGCCGTTGCGCAGGAACGTGCTCGCGCGCGCCTCGAGGCGCGCCTTCGAGCCGGCCGGCGCGATCCAGCCGCTCAGCTCGAGGCCCTCCTGGCCGTTGTCGGAGAACGTGCAGCCGTCGACCGTGAGATCGAGCGGGCCCTCGCCGGAGAGGCCTTCGAGCCCGTTCGACCTGGCCGTGCAGTCCGCCAGCACCACGGGGATCGTGCCCGACAGCGGCCCGCGGCGCAGCTTGAAGCCGCGCGCGCAGCCGTGCACGTCCAGCGCGCGGCCCTCGAACAGCGAGTCCTCGGCCTCGACGCCGCTCGGCGCCGCGCCCGCGCCGTCGAGCTCGAAGCCGTCGAGCACGGAGAGCTCCGTGCCGTTCGAGAGCGCGACCACGGGCAGGCCGGCGAAGCCCACCAGGCGCGTGACGTGGGCGCGCGGGTCGCGGCCCTTGAGCGTGAAATCGGGGCCGAACCCTCCGTACAGGTGCACGCCCGGGAGCAACGGCACCGACATCTGCTCGAACTCGCCGGCGGCGACCCACACGTTGCCGCCACCGTCGGTGAACGCGAGCAGCACGGCCAGGATCAGGTCGGGCCAGGCCGACTCCGGCGTCGTGCCGTCGGCGCCGGCAGGGTCGGCCGCCACGTCGACGTAGATCGGCGCGCCGGTGCGGAAGGAGAGCTCGGGGCCGACGGGCTCGTGCGGCTCGCCCGCGGCGAGCCGCGCGCCGAGGCGCGCGCGGTAGGTGCTGCCCTCGACCAGGCCGTCGACGACGGCGTGCCCTGCGGCGGGATCGAGCGCCAGCGGCGCGACGGCGTGCGCATCCTCGCCCTCGCGGACCAGGAACAGCGCCAGCTCGAGCGGGTCGCTCCCGGGGACCTCCAGCGGGACGCGCCAATCGACGCGCACCTGCTCCGCCCCTGCCGCGGCCGCGGTCAGGCCGAGCGGCGTCGCGCCCGGCAGGGCGGCCGGGGGCGGCGGCGGCGAGCCGCCTCCGCCGCCGCCACCCCCCCCACCGCCGCCCCCGGGCGGCCCCCCTCCCAGGGAGAGACGGTCCGCGCAGGCGCCCGCCAGCAAGACGCACAGCGCGAGGCGCAAGCCCGGAGAGGGACGGCGGACCATGTTCCTCTCAGTTGCAGATCAGGGCGCAGAGCGCTGGGGTGTCGGACAGACCGCCCGGCCCCTGGGGATCGACGACCTGCGCGGTGACGAAGATCGACAGCCCGGCGAACACCGGGTCGGCCGGGATGGGCAGGTCGAAGCCGCCGGCGCCGACGCCCGGGACGCCCGAGCCGCCGGAGAGCACGATCTTGACCAGCCGCGGCTGCAACGCCCGGAAGGGTCCGTTCCAGCCGTTCGAGGAAGGGCAGCCGCCCAACGAGATGAAGAGGAAGGCCTGCGCCCCGCCCAGCCCGTTGCGGATCGCGAGCCGGTAGTCCGGGTTGCCCAGGCGCGGCGTGCCGCCCACTGCGATCAGGCCGGGCGTGATGCCGCCCGAGCCGGGCGTGCCGCTGCCCATGTTCGTGTAGAACTCGCACAGGGGCAGCGTGCCGCCGAGGACCGTGTCGCCCGTGATGACGACCGGCTGGTGGATGTCCGCCGCGAGCGGCAGCGCGTAGGGCGGGCTGAAGGTCACCTTGAACGTGCCGGCCGGCAGGATCACGGCGTAGTCGCCGTTCGCGTCGGAGTTGTCGCCGCACAGGAGAATGTCCACGCCAGTCGCCAGGTCCTTCGCGTCCACGTCGACGTTCGCGACCGGCAGGCCAGTGTGGGCCAGGATGCGGCCCGAGAGCACGAAGCCGGCCTCGAGCGTGATCAGCCCCAGGCTGGTGTTGCCGTTCACGCTGACGCCCGCGATCCGCTCGGCGACGAGCCGCGCCCCGGGCGGCGGGCAGACCTCGAAGTCGAAGGTGCCGGCGCGCACGACGAAGTCGACGAAGCCGGTCGAGCTCGTGTCGTCGCCGGGCGTGTACAGCTTCTCGCCGGTGGCGGAGTCGATCGCGTCGAAGTCGGCGCCGGCCACGGGGAAGCCGCCCGTGTCGCGCACGATGGCCGTGATGAGGAAGCCCTGCTCTAGCTGCACGTCCCCGAGCTGCGTGTCCTGGCCGAGCGCGAGGTCGAGCGCGAGGGGCGCCAGCATCTGTCCCGACGGCGCCGGATCGAAGCGCACCTCGATCGGGCCGGCCGGCACCGCCAGGACGAACTGGCCGGCGCCGTCCGTGCTGTCGCCTTGCAGGGGCAGGTTGTCGCCCGTGGTCTGGTCGATCACGTCGAGGTTCACCCCCGCGACGGGCTGCGCGTTCGGGCCGATCACCCGCCCGTAGAGCGCCACGCCCGCGGGCAGGGCGACCGTTCCCATGTCGGTGGTGCCGGAGATCGTGACGTCGTCGACCTGGAGGATCAGGTGCGTCGTGGCGGGGGGAACCGGCGGCTTGAAGATCACGCGGTAGGTGCCGGCCGGGGTGACGGTGACGGCGAAGGAGCCGTCGGGGCCGGTGGAGTCGTTCGAGACGGTCGGGTCGTTGCCGCCGTCCGTGGCGACCACGTCGATGTTCACGGCGTAGACGCCGACCCCGTTCTGGTCGACGACGGTGCCCGTCAGGAGATCGGCCCGGACCGCGGGAGCGAGCGCGGCCAGGAGGAGCGGCGAGAGGAGGGTCGGGAGTGCGGTTCGCTTCATGGAGCTGGCTCGTCGTGGAGGGGATGTGGGCGCGCCGTCGCGTGCGCGCGGAGCGGGGCCCCGGTGCAAGGCCGGTGCCACGCTCGCGCGAAAGGCGCCGGGGCCGCGTGGGGGGCGTGGGACCGGTAGAGAGCCCGCGCGACGATTCCGGAGGCGGAATCGGAGTCGCGAATCTGGACCGATGTCGAGTTTGTGGACGCGGGGACGGTCGCGGGGGCCGCCACCGGCCTCCGCCAGGGGGAAGCGTGCCGGAGGCCGGGCGGCACGGCGGTTGCCTTTGCCGGGGCCACGGAAGGCCGAGGCGCAGGCGCCCGCCATCCACCACCCGATGCCCCCCTCCCGACCGATCGACCCCGCCGCGAGGCGCGCCCCCCGGGACGCGCGCTTCCTGCTGCACTGCCACGACTCCTACGGTCTCGGGCACCTGCGGCGCACCCTCACGTTGGCGGCGGCCTTGCGCGAGCGCTTCGAGGGCTCGCGCGTCCTGGTGACCAGCGGCTCCCCTTGCGCGACGCACTTTCCGCTGCCGGCCGGCGTCGACGTCGTGAAGCTGCCGGCCGTCACCAAGACCGCGAACGGGAAGTACGCGCCGCGCACCCTGGGCGGGAAGCTCGGTCAGGTCGTCGCCATGCGCAGCCAGATCCTGCTCGCGGCGCTGCGCACGTTCGAGCCCGACGCGGTCGTCGTCGACCACCAGGTGCTCGGTCTCGAGGGCGAGCTCGCTCCGCTCCTGGAAGAGGCGCGGCGGCGCGGCGTGCGCGCGGTGCTCGGCATCCGCGACATCATCGACTCGCCCGAGCGCGTCGCGGCCGAGTGGGGCCGGCCCGAGATCCGCCGCGCGCTCTCGACGCAGTACGACCGCATCTGCGTGTACGGCGCGCCCGAGGTCTTCGACCCGCGCCTCGAGTACCCGATCCCCCCGGAGCTGCGCAACCTGGTCGAGTTCACCGGCTACGTCGTGCGCCCGCGCAGCAAGGCCCCGGCGCGCGCCGTTCCGCACCTGCAGCGGCGCGTGCTGGTCCTGGTCGGCGGCGGCGAGGACGGCGCGCCGCGCGTCTCGACCTACCTCGACATGCTGGAGCGCGCGCGACCCGGGTGGGACTCGACCATCGTGCTCGGCCCGTTGCTGCCGGAGCGCGACACGCGCCGCATCAAGCGCCGCGCACGGCTCATCGACGGCGTCGAGATCCACGCGTTCCACTCCGACGTACCGCGGCTGCTCTTGCAGAGCGACGCGGTGGTCAGCATGGCCGGCTACAACAGCGTGGCCGAGATCCTCCAGAGCCGCACGCCGGCGGTCCTGTGGCCGCGCACCGCGCCGCGCCGCGAGCAGCTCCTGCGGGCCGAGCGGCTCGAGGCCCTGGGCCTGGTCTCCTCGCTCCCCGCGCCCACTCCCGAGAGCCTGCGCGCGCGGCTCGAAGAGGCGCTAGCGCGTGGTCGCACGTCCGGTCCGCTCCCCCCCCTCGACGGCCACGCACGATTGTGCTCGGTCGTCGGGGGACTCCTGCGTCACGAGACCCCCAAGCGCAAGAACGTGGTGGCCTGATGGCACTCCGCATCGCCTACCTGCTGAAGAAGTTCCCGCGCCTCTCCGAGACCTTCGTCCTGAACGAGATGCTGCGCCAGGAGGAGCTGGGAGCGCGCGTGCACGTCTTCTCGCGCCGCGAGCCCGACGACGAGCCGCGTCATCCGCAGATCGCCGAGCTGAAGGCCGAGGTCGAGGTGCTGCCCTCCACCAGCGGGATCGCGCCCTGGATCTCGCTGTTCGACTTCAGCGCCCAGAGCCCCGAGCTCATGGGGCGCTTCGCCGCCCTCGTGCACGCGCTGGCCGAGTTCGACCACCCGCACATGCACTCGCTGTTCGCGGAGGCGCTCTACCTGCTGCGACGCACGGCCGAGCTCGACATCCAGCACGTGCACGTGCACTTCGCGACCGAAGCCGCGATCACGGCCATGATCCTGCACGAGCTGGGCGGCCCGCCCTACAGCGTCACGGCGCACGCCAAGGACATCTACCGCTCGACCGTCGACGTGCGCCTGCTCGCGCGCATCGTCGAGCGCTCGCGCTTCACCGTCACGGTCTGCGACGCCAACGTCGAGTTCCTGGCCGACCGGCTGCCTCCGGCGGCGCTGCGCAAGATCAGGCGGCTGTACAACGGGATCGACCTCGAGCGCTTCAGCGCACCGAGCGCGCCGCGCGAGGAGGACCTGATCCTGTCCGTCGGCCGGCTGGTGCCGAAGAAGGGCTTCGACGTCCTGCTGGAGGCCCTGGCGCTCCTGCGCGAGCGCGGGCGCTCGTTCCGCGCCGCCCTCATCGGCGAGGGCGAGGAGCGCGAGCGGCTGGCGGGCATGGTGCGGGGCCTGGGCCTGGAGTCGCACGTCGTGCTGACCGGCGGCGTGGACCAGGACGTCGTGCGCGAGTGGATGAACCGCGCGACCGTGTTCTGCCTGCCGTGCATCATCGGCGAGGATGGCAACCGCGACGCCCTGCCGACGGTGCTGCTGGAATCGCTGGCGGTCGGCCTGCCCTCGATCTCGACCCCCGTCACCGGCGTCCCGGAGATCCTCGCTCGCGGGCGGGCCGGCGTGCTGGTGCCCGAACGCGACCCGCGCGCGACCGCGGACGCCCTGGAGCAGCTCCTCGATTCCGGCCAGCGCCGGCTCGAGATCGCCGCGGCGGGACGCCAGCACGCCGAACGGAACTTCGACGCCCGCCGCGCCGCGCGCACCCTGGCCGGGTGGTTCGAGGAGGCCTGGGCAGCGGCGAGGTGCGCGTGAAGATCGCCCACGTCAACGCCGACCCCGGGACCGGCCCGCTGCGCAACAAGGGCGCGGCGGTGCACGTCCTCGCGCTGCGCCGCGCGTTCAGTGCGCTGGGAGCGAACGTGTTGGCGGTGGACGCCGGGGAGGACGGGCCGGGCGCCGTGCGTTCGCAGCTCGAGCGCGGCATGGCGCCCGCCGCCATCGACCTGGTCTACGAGCGCTACGCTCTGTGCAGCGCAGAGGCGTTCGCCTTCGCCCGGCGCAACTCGCTCCCCTTCGTGCTCGAGGTCAACGCGCCGCTCGAGCAGGAGGCCCGGCGCTACAGGGGCGAACGACCGCCGGGAGCCCAGGCCGACCTGCGCGCGGAGATGTTCCGCGGCGCCGACCTGGTCGTGGCCGTCTCCTCGGCCGTGGCGCGCTACGCGATCGCGCGCGGCACGCCGCCGGCTCGCGTCGCGCTGTGTCCCAACGCGGTCGACGCCGAGCGCTTCGTGCCGCGCGGCGCCGGCGGTGCGCTGCGCGCCGAGCTCGCGCCGGAGGGGAGCCTGGTGCTCGGCTTCCACGGCCGCCTGAGGCCCTGGCACAACGTCGGGCTGCTGTGCGCCAGCGCGCGGGCCCTGATCGACGAGGGCCACGCAGTCCAGGTCGTGTTCGTCGGCGAGGGGCCCTTTGCCCAGACGGCCGCGGCGGCGCTCCCCGCGGAACGATACACGCTGCGCGGCTGGGTGCCGCACGAGCGGGTCGGGGCCTTCGTGGCGTGCTTCGACGCGCTGCCGCTCACCCACTCGCGCGACGCACCGTTCTACTTCTCGCCGCTGAAGCTGCTCGAAGCGATGGCGGCCGGCGTCGTGCCGGTCGTCCCGCGGTTGGGCGACCTGCCGCGCGTCGTCGAGCACGAGCGCACGGGCCTCTTGTACGAGGCGGACGACGCGGGAGAGCTGACGGCCGCGCTGCGGCGGCTGATCGAGAGGCCCGACGAGCGGGATCGCATGGCGCGCGCGGCGCACGCGGCGGCGGTGCGTCACACCTGGCGCGACGTCGCGCGCGAGGTTCTCGAGCGGGTGCTCGGGAGGGTGCCCGCATGAAGCGGCTCGAGGCGATCTTCCGCGGCCTGGCGGTGTGGCGGCGGTTCTACCGCCCGCAGCTCCACGAGCACCGCCGCAGCCTGCTGCTGGTCGTCGTCCTCAACCTGCTGGCGATCGGCTTCGACATCCTGCGGCCGTGGCCGCTCAAGTGGATCGTCGACGGCGCGCTGGTGACGGACGATCCGCCGGCCCACTCGCCGGGCTTCGTCATCTGGACCGGGGGAGCGGCGGCGATCTTGGTCGTCCTGCTGCGCACGCGCAGCGAGTACATGGCCGCCATGAAGGCGACCGAGATCGGGCACTCGGTCACGCGCGGCCTGCGCAACGCGATCTTCCGCCATCTGGGGCGCCTCTCGCCTGCCTTCCACTCGCGGCACAAGTCGGGCGACCTGCTCGTGCGGCTGATGGGCGACGTGCCGATGGTGCGCACGATGCTGGTCGACTCGAGCATCGGCCTGGCGTCGCGCTCGCTGCTCATCGCCGGCACGATCGCCGTCATGTTCACGGTCGATCCGCTGCTGACGACCGTGGTCCTCGGCCTCCTGCCGGTGGTCGCCTTCGCGGTGCGGGCGATCGCGCGCCAGCTCACGATCGCCGTGCGCAAGCAGCGCAGCAAGGAAGGCCACATGGCCGACTACCTGCACGAGGCGATCGCGGCCAACACGCTGATCCAGTCGCTGGGGCGCTCCGACCACGTCTCGCGCAACTTCGCGCGCAACAACCGCACGGCGGCGCGGGCCGAGATGAAGGCCGCGCGGCTCGGCGCGCGCATGAGCGCGACGGTCGAGAACCTGCTCGGGCTGGCGCTGGCTGCGGCGCTCGTCCTGGGCAGCTTCCGCGTCGTCCAGGGGCACCTCAAGGCGGGCGAGCTGCTCCTGATCCTCTCCTACGTGCGCACGCTCCTGAAGCCGATCCGTTCGTTCTCGAAGCAGGCCGACAAGGTCGCGAAAGGCACGGCTTGCGGCGACCGCATCCTCACCATCCTCGATCAGCCGGTCGAGGTCGCGGACGCGGCCGGAGCCCTGCCGGCGCCCGCGGCGCCCGGCAGCCTGTCGTTCGAGGAGGTGTCGTACACGTACCCCGACGGCAGCCGCGCGCTGGTCGGCGTGAAGGCCGCGTTCCGGCGCGGCGAGCTGGTGGCGATCTTCGGGCGCAGCGGGTCGGGCAAGTCGACCATGGCCGCGCTCGCGCTGCGGCTGTTCGACCCGACCCGCGGCCGCGTCGTGCTCGACGGCCGCGACCTGCGCGAGTACGAGCTCCAGTCGCTGCGGGACAGCTTCGGGCTCAGCCTGCAGGAGTCGATGCTGCTGGGCGAGACGATCCGCGAGAACATGCGGCTCGGGCGGCCGGACGCGTCGGACGAGGCCATCCTGCGCGCCTGCCGAAAGGCGGCCGCGGACGAGTTCCTGGCGCGCCTGCCCGACGGTCTCGATACGCTGCTGGGGGCGAGCGGCGTCGGCCTGTCGGGCGGCGAACGGCGGCGGCTGTGCCTGGCGCGCACGTTGTTGCGCGACGCTCCGGTGCTGATCGTCGACGAGCCCTTCGTCGGCCTCGACCGGCCGGCGGCCGAGAAGGTGCGCGCGACGCTCAGTGCGCTGGCGTCCGAGCGCATCGTGCTCGTGATCACGCACGAGACCAGGCACCTCGACGCCTTCGATCGCATCGTCTTCCTGAGCGACGGCCGCGTGGCGGCCAGCGGCCCTCACGACGAGCTGCTCGAGCGCAGCGCGGACTACGCTGAGATCACGCGCTCCATGGCGGTGCTGGCGACATGAACGGCCTGCGACCCTACCAGCGCGATCCGAGCCTGCCGGTGCTCGTCGGGGACGGCGACCTGACGGTCCCCCTGCCCGAGGAGATCGTGGCGCTCGTCGGCCAGCACATGGTCGAGGGCGGCGGCCCGCGGCCGGTGCGCGCGGACTGGGTGCACGCGCGTTGGAAGCCGCACACGGCCATCTCGGCCTGCTTCGAGGTGAGCTTCTCCGACGGCGCGCAGCGGCTGGTCACGTGGAAGCGCTACAAGGGGCCGAAGGCGGAGCACCTGCGCCGCCACTTCGCGCCCGACCGCTACGCGCGCGAGCAGGCGCGCCCGCTCTTGCCGTTCGCGGTCGACGCGGCGCGCGGCATCGCGCTCCTGACGTTCCCGGCCGACCGCGCCCTGGACGGCATCGCGCGCGTCTTCGACCTGCGCCGCACGGCGCACCAGATCGACCGCCTGGGCATTCTCGGGCCGTGGGTCGTCCGCCGCCGCCCATCGCGCGTCACGCTCCTGCGCTACAAGCCGGAGCGGCGAGCGGTGCTGCGGCTCGACCTCGAGCTGCGCGGCCGGGAGGATGGCCGCGAGCGCGCCGGACGCGTGCTGGCGGCGCGCGTCCTGCCGCCCGCGGTCGCGCGGCGCGTGGCGCAGCGCCGCGAGCTCGTGTTCGCGCACCCCGGCGCGCCGCGCGCACCGCGGCTCCTGGCGCTCGAGCGGCGCCCGGGCGTGCTGCTGGAGGAGTGGTGCGCGCTGGCCGGCGTCGATCGACCGAGCCTGGCCGCCGCGGAGCAGGCGGCCGGCGTTCTAGCCGCGCTGCACGGCGTGCCGGCCGAGTGCTCCAGGCACCCGCTCGGCGCCGACGCGGCCGACATGCGCGAGCTGTTCGCCGCCGACGCGCGGCTCTCGGAGCTGGCCGGCCAGATCGAGCCGCCGCCGGCGCTGGAGCGGCAGTGCTGGATCCACGGCGACGCGCACGCCGAGCAGTTCGTGCTCGATCCCGCCGGCCGGCCGCTGCTGCTCGACCTGGACGAGCTGCGCGCGGGCCACCCGGCGCAGGATCTGGCGGCCTGGATCGCCGACCGCATCGTGCTCCATCCCGAGTCCGGTTTCGAGCGCGTCGCGGCGCCGCTGCTCGAGGGTTACGCCGCCGCCGGCGGCCGGCTGCCCGAGCGCGGGCAGCTCGCGGCCTGGACCGGCCACGAGCTGGCGCGGCGCGCCGCGGCCAGCATCCGGCGCCTGGAGCAGGACGCCTGCGCGAGGGCGCGCGACCTGTTGTGCCTGGCCCTGCGCGTCCAGGAAGCGGTGAGGTCGGCGCTGTGAACGCGCCCCTGGACAGCGCTCTGGACCTGCTCGAGCCGACCCTGGGGAGCTGGTGCGGTCCCGCGCACCTCGCCCGCATCGACGAGAGCCGCGACGGGATCCCGCTCGTGCAGGTGTCGACCGTGGGCGCCGAGCGCTGGTTCGCTCTCGCGCACGGACGGCTGGTCGAGCTCGACCCGCGCACGGACGAGCTGCTGCCCGCCGCCGGGCGGCTCGACGGCCGGGAGCGTCTGCTCTCGTGGCGGCCGGGGCGGCGCATCACGTGGAAGTGCGAAGCCGGCCCCGAGCCGCGCCTGATGAAGGGCTACCGCCGGCGGCGCTCGCGGCCGGCGGTCGCGGCGCTGCGGCTGGCCCGGCGCGCGGCGGCGGGCTCGGAGCTGCGCGTCCCCGGACTGGTGGATGACGACCCCGACGCGGAGCTCGTCACGAGCGAGTTCCTGGAGGGCCGCGCGCTCGACCTCGGCCCGAGCTCGGCCGCGACGTTCTTCCGCATCGGTCACGGCTTGCGCGTGTTCCAGGAGAGCGGCGCGGGCTTCCCGCTGGCCAGGCACGACCGGCGGCGGGAGCTGCGCGTGCTCGACGGCGGCGCGGCGCGCACCCTGCGGCTGGCGGGCGGGCTGCCCGGCGGCTGGCGCAGCCTGCGCGCGAAGCTCGACGAGAACGTGCGCGAAGCTCCCGCTGCGCCGGCCGTGCTCGTCCACCGCGACCTGCACGACCGGCAGCTCCTCTCCTGCCAGGGCGGGGTGGGGCTGATCGACTTCGATCTCTTGTGCCTCGGGGACCGCGCGCTCGACGCCGCCAACCTCTCCGCGCACCTCTCGCTGCGCGCGCTGCAGGGGCAGGCCAACGCGACCGAGTCCACGGCCAACCTCGCGGCCGAGGCGCTGCTGGACGGGCTCGACCGCTGCGAGGAGCAGGGCTTCGCGCAGAGCCTGCGCTTCTACCAGACGGCGACCTTCCTGCGCCTGGCGGCCCTGTATCACCTGCGCCCGCGCTGGCGGCAGGTCGTCCCCGACCTGGTCGCGCTGGCCGGGCGCTGCTGCCGTGATCTCTCTCCTCGCTAGCGTGGGACTGGCGCTCGCGCCGGCCTGCGCGGGGACCTGGCAGGACGGGCAGGCCGCGAGCGCGGAGCGGGACCCCGCCGGCCTGCGGGTCGGGCACTGGATCGAGGTCAAGGGCGCCTACGACGGCGGCGGCACGCTCGCGGCCGACGAGATCGAGGTGCTCGAGCCCGGCGAGAACGACGTGCTGGTCGGCGCGGTCTCGTCCGTCGCGCGCGACCGCTTCCGGATCCTGGGGCAGGTCGTGCACATCTCCGAAAGAACCGAGTGGCGCGAGGTCGAGCCGAAGCCCACCGAGGGCGCGCGCCTCAAGGTCGAGGGGCACTACCGCAGCCCGCACAAGTACTCGGCCCGCAAGATCGGCCCGCGCGGGCCCGGCCGCGACCAGGTCGAGGGCCGCGTCGATCACGTGCGCGGCACGCCCGAGGGGCTCGAGCTCTTCGTGGGCAACCTGCGCGTGCTGGTGACGTCGGCGACCGAGGTCGTCGCGGCTCTCCCCCTCGCGGACATGCCGCTCGCGCCGCTCGACCACGTGCCCGTCTCCCCCGACCAGCGCGTGTTCCGCGACGAGGACGACTTCATCCCGGGCTCGATCCGGCTGAGCGAGGATCTCACGTTCGGAGGCCTGATCGAGTGGCGCTCCACGCGCGAGGAGGACTTCAACCTCGACGCGCAGGATCCCGAGGACCGCACCGACCATCAGGCCAGCGCCAGGGGCGAGCTCACCTGGACGCCGCACGAACGCTTCACCGGGCTCGTGCGCGGCCGCTTCGGCCTGCAGGACCGCAGGGATCAGGCCGATCCCGACTTCACGCGCTCGGACGCGCGGCTGTCGGAAGCCTACGGCTACTGGTCGGACGCGCTCGGCTCGGGGCTCGACCTGCAGGTCGGCCGCCAGGACTTCGACGAGCGGCGCGAGTGGCTCTACGACCAGAACCTCGACGCGCTGCGGGTCATCTGGCCGCACGAGCGCTTCCGCGCCGAGCTGTCCGCCAGCACGACCCTGAACGAGGGCAGCGACCGCGACGAGCACAGCACGAACCTGGTGGCCTACGTCTCGAACGGCGACGACCGCCGGCACCTCGCGGCCTACGTGGTCGACCGCCGCGACGATCGGCGGCCGAAGGACTACCCGATCCACTTCGGGGCGCGGGCGCTGGGCGAGTGGCTGCCGGACAACAAGCTGTGGGCCGAGTACAGCGTGTTGCGCGGCTACGCCGACGACGTGGACCTGCACTCCTACGCCTACGACCTGGGCACGACCTGGACGCCGGCCTTCCTCGACCCCTTCAACCTGACGCTCGGGTACGCCTTCGGCTCGGGCGACGACCCCGCCACGAGCGGCACGAACGAGGGCTTCCGGCAGACCGGCCTCCACGACAACAACGACAAGTTCGCGGGCGTCACCTCGTTCCGCTACTACGGCGAGCTGGTGGACCCCGAGCTGTCCAACCTCGGCATCCTGACGGTGGGAGCGGGGCTGCGCTTCGGCCGCCGCAGCTCGCTCGACCTCGTCTGGCACGACTACCGGCAGGCCGAGGCCTTCGATCGCTTGCGCAACGCGGACCTCGACCGCAGGCCCGACGGAGTGGAGAGCGACATCGGCACCGAGCTCGACCTCGTGCTCGGCATGCGCGAGTGGAGCCGCTTCGACCTCGAGCTGGTCGCCGGCCGCTTCGAGCCGGGCGACGCCTTCCCCGGCGCGGACCCGGCCTGGCTGGCGGCCGTGCAGCTTCGCTTCCGCTTCTAGCCGCCGAACTGCCCCGAGCAACGACATGAAACCCGCGAACCGATTCCTCGCAGCGCTGACGATCCTGCTGCTCCCGTCCTGCTCGCGCGAGCTGGGCGCCGAGCGGCCGCGCAACGTGGTGCTCGTCTGCATGGACACGGTGCGCGCCGACCACCTGGGCTGCTACGGGCACGAGCTGCACCCGACGACTCCCGCGCTGGACGCCCTGGCGCGGCGCTCGACGCTGTTCGCCGACGCCTCCGCCACGGCCTGCTGGACGAAACCGTCGGTGCCGAGCTACCTGACCGGAACCTACCCCGCGCAGCACGGCGTGTACGAGGGCAGCTCGAAGGACGGCGCGGGCCTCTCCACCGACGTCCTGCCCGAGAGCGCCACGACCCTGGCCGAGGTCTTCAGCGGGGCGGGCTACCGCACCGCCGCCTTCGTGCGCAACGCGCAGTTGCGTCGCGGCGTCGGTTTCGAGCAGGGCTTCGACGTCTACCGCGACGGCGCGGGCGACGCGCGCGAGATCCGCTGGCGGGCGCTCGACTGGCTGGACGAGGGGGTCCGGGAAAGCGCCGGCGGGGAGCCGTTCTTCCTCTACCTGCACCTGCTCGACGCGCACTGGCCCTACGACGTGCCGGACGAGTACGCGCAGCGCTTCGCGACGCCGGAGGCGGTGGCCGCCTTCCGCACGGACGACTGGGACGCGCTGCGCGACCGCATCAACGACGGCGAGGTCGCGCTCGACGAGGAAGCCCGTCGTGCCCTGATCGCGCTGTACGACGGCGCGATCCGCTACATCGACGACCAGCTCGGGCTGTTCCTGGCGGGTCTCGAGCGGCGCGGGCTGGCAGAGGACACGGTCGTGTGCATCGTCTCGGACCACGGCGAGGAGTTCCTCGAGCACGGCCGCATCGGCCACGGGCACGGCCTGTACGAGGGCCTCTTGCGCGTGCCGTGGATCCTCTCGATCCCGCGCCGCGCGCCGGCGCGGATCGAGACCCCGGTCAGCCTGGTGGACCTGTTCCCGACGCTCCTGCACGCGGCCGGTGTGCGCTTCGACGGGCCGCTCGAGGGGGTCGACCGCCTGGCCGATCCCGGCGCGCGGCGCGAGCTGTTCGCCGAGCACAAGGATGTGCGCTCGTACCGCCAGTCGGTGCGGCGCGACGACCTGAAGCTCGTGCGCCGCCTCGAGGCGCTGCCCGCGGAGGAGCAGCCCTCCGCGGCCGGGGCCTCCGCGCTCCTGCGCGTCGGGGCGCGCTACGCGGTCGAGCTGCGGCCCGGTCCGGAGGGCGAGCTGGTGGCGGCGGAGATCAAGCCGCGCCCGGACGACGAGCCGGAGCTGATCGAGATCAAGGGCGTGATCGAGTCCGCCTCGCGGGAGCACGTCTCCCTGGTCGGCCTGCGGGTCCTGACGTCGCCGGAAACGGCCATCTACGGCGAGACGCTCGACACTCAGGGGCGAGCGCTGGAGATCACCGCCGGCCTGCCGGTCAAGGCCGTCGTCCGCCCGGACGGGGACGGGCTGGCGTGCCTGAAGCTGAAGCTCTACGCGGCCGGCGCCGACTTCGAGCCCGAGCTGCGCGGCGTCGCGCTGGAGGTCGACGACGGGCACCTGCGCATCGGCCCGCTCTTGGTGCGCATCGACGCGCAGACCGATCTGCGCGTCGATGCGGCACCCGAGCGGCTGAGCCGCGAGCGGATCCTCGAGCGGCTCTCGGACCCGGACGTGCAGGGCTTCGAGGCCGAGCTGCGCCTGTACCAGCTCGCGCTCGACCCGAACGAGCTGGCGCCCCTGTCCGAGCACGCCGCGCTCGCCCCGCTCGCCACCTGGCTCGACCGCTTCGGCGCGCACCTCACGCGCCGGCCCCTGTGGACCGCGGCCGACCGCGCGACCGTCTCCGGCGAGGACCTCGAGGCCCTGCGCGCGATCGGCTACGCGAGGTGACGATGCGGTGTCGCCGGATCGCTACTGCGGCGGGGCCTCCTGCTTGCGGCGGGAGGTGATCTCGGCGTCGAAGGTCCAGGCGTCCTTCGGGATCTGGTGCGGCTTCGTCTTGCGATCGGCCATGTCGATCGTGAAGTTGGTGACCTTGATCTGACGACTGTCCGCCTCCAGGCGGTACATGAAGCTGGCGATGCGCGAGCGGGAGAATCCGCGCTGGCTGTCCGCCGGCCGGATGCGGAACTTCTCGTCGATCACGCCCTTCGCCGGGGATGAGCTGCTGACCGAGATGTCGACGTCACCGATCTCGACCTTGGGATGGTCCTTGCACTTGCGAATGTAGCTCTGCGGGCTGCCCTCCCGCGCCAGACCGTCCCCGTCGACGTTGCGAGTCAGCTCCGTGTGCTCCAACGCCAGCTTCTGGATCCCCTTCACCAGCCCGGGCACGCGGAACTCCAGATCCTCGCGCAGCTCGAGCAGCTCGCCGTGGCTCTTCCAACCCGTCCAGGCCAACACGATGGAGCCGAGCAGCGACATCACGATGATGGCGCGCGCCAGGTTCATGTTCGCGAAGAAGCCCTTCATCACGCCTGGCCCTCCTCGACCCGGCTCAGATCCACCACGAAATTGACGCCCGGCGCCCAGATCCCCGGCTCGCCGCCGTCGAGCGTCTCCGTCGTCTTCGCCTCGGCTTCCAGGCACCACGGCTTCGCCCGCATCTCCTCGAGCATCGCCTCCAGATCGACGGTTGCGGCGGTCGCGTCCGCGGCAAAGAACGACAGATCGAGGCTCACGCGCACCGACTCCCCCTTGCCTTGCCGCTCGGCCGTGTAGGTCGCCTTGAGCTTGCGGAGCGACGGTCGCCCGAAGCGCTCCTTGTTGGCCTGGAATACGTCCAGGACGTACGCCAGCGCCTTGAAGGCGGACTGCGGCTGGCCGAGGGCGGTATCCTGTCCGCCCAGCTTCTCGCGCAGATCCTTGATCTCCTGATTGAGCAGGAACTCCACGCGCTTCAGTTGCAGGAAGCGGTTCCGCTCGGGGTCGTCCACATCCGCGCCCGAGGTCTTCTTCACGTACGCCCGCATCGCGTCGCTCGGGTACTCGAGCCGACCGGCCCGGCCATCGGAGATGTTGCCCATCATGAAGCTGTGCGAGTTCTCGCGCCACGAGAACAGGGCGGTCTCGATGTACTCGGTCTCCTTCTGCACGAAGATGTTGAAGATCCCCAGCAGCGTAACCAGCAGCAGGCTCACGACCGCGAACGGCAGCTCGAGGCGCTCCATCGCGCCGGCGAACTTGAGCTCCTCGCGCCGCAGCCGCGGCTGGAGCACGCCGCCGCCGAGCTGGCGCAGCGCGACGCCGTAGGCGACCGCTGCCGAGACCGTTCCGTGCTCGCCCTCGATCTCGTGCACTCCGAAGGGACGCAGGGGCAGATCGACGATCTCGCCCTCCATCAGTCCCGGCAGCCCGAGTCCGCACACGTACACGCCTTCGAGCACGTTGGCCGTGCGCGCGCCCGAGATCGTGCGCGCCAGCTCCCGCCGGATGCGCTTGACGATTTCCTCGATCTTCTGCTCGGCGCCCGCGCCGGTCTCGCGCGCACCGCGCGGCGCGGCGCGGCTGGCGGCGGCCGCTCCCTGCTGCGCGTCCCGGGACGGCTCCCCGGCCGGCGGGGCGTCGCCGGCCGCTTCCTCGGCCTCGACGCGCGGCGTGCTCGAAAGCGCGCCGATCGGGATGGCGCGCATCTCCCGCACGCGCGCGCCGTCCACGATCGCCACGGCGGTCGACTCCTCCCCGACGTGGACGAGCACTTGCGCGCTCTCCAGACCGCACAGGCCCGCCTCGACGGCGGCGTTCACCATGGCCGTCGGCTCGAGCTCGATCTCGAGCGGCTCGAAGCCCGCCGCGGCGCAGAGCTGGATCGTGCGCGTGACCTCCTGCTTGGGAACCGCCGTCACCAGCAGGCTGCTCGAGTCGGAGGTCGACTCCAAGGTGTGGAAGTCGACCACCACCTCGTCGATGTTGAACTGCGGCAGGTCGCCCTCGATCTCGAACTTGATCACCTGCTCGATCTTGGCCTGATCGACGAGCGGCAGGTTCACGCGCCGGAAGGCGGCGTAGCGCGAATCGATGGCGACGGCCACGTTCTCGCGCGGGACGTTGTGGGCCTTGAACGCGGCCTTCAGTGCCGCCGCCGCCGGAGCGACGGAGTCCTCGGCGCTGTACGGAAAGGATCCCGCCGCGGAGGCCACGACCTTCGGCTTTCTCGCGCTCCCGTCGAGCACGAACAGCTCGAAGTGTCGCGGGCCGATCCTCAATCCACAGGCTCTTGCCATCTTCGCTCTCTACTCCGACAGACTGGCGGCGTCCCAGTACGTCGCGCACAGGTCGTCGAACCGGGCTCGCTCTCGCTCGGGCAGGACACGGTCGCGGATCAGCTTGCGGTACTTGATCCCCACCTGGCGCAGCTCGGGCTCCATGGACGACATGAAGCTCGCCGTGTGCAGGTCGCGCACGGAGTCGATCTCGTGCTGGTAGTGCCGCAGGATCACCTGCAGCGCGCGCTCGCGCTCGGGGCCGAGCTCGAACTGCGCCACGAGGTGCTGGCGGTAGTCGGCGAAGGGCCCCTCGGGCGCGACTGGCGCGCGCATCAGGCCGGCCGACAGCAGGCCGGCCGACAGACCGACCAGGAAGCTCACGAAGCCGAAGGTCAGGATCCAGAAGCGGGCGCTGTTCACCGTTCGCGCACCTCTCGCGCCGGCGCGACCGGCGCGACCGGCGCGACCGGCGCGGGCACGGCCGGGACGCGCTCGGCGCGGTCGAGACCGTCGAGACGGTCGAGCTCGCCGAGGACCTGCTCGAGCGAGGCCGGCGGCGCGTCGTCGGCGCGCAGGTCGCTCCCGGCCGGAAGATCGACCCCGCGCAGCCAGCCGGCTACCACGATCAGGATCACCGCCGCAGCGGCGGTGGCGTGCAGCACGAACTGCAGGATCTCGCCGCGCGCGGCGGCCGGCTGCGCGCTCGCGCCAGGAGAGCGCCCGTCGCCCGTGTCGCCGGCGAAGGCGCGCCGCGCCACGTGCGCGGCGAAGCCGGGCGGCACCGCGACCGGCAGCTCGGCCTCGAACCAGCGCGAGAGCGCCCGCTGGCCCTGCGCCGCCGTCCGGCACCCGCGGCAGTCGAGCAGGTGCCTGCGCAGCGGCGCCGCCTGGGCCTCGGACAGCTCGCCGTCGAGGTAGCCCGGGATCAGGGCGAGGTGGTCGTTGCATTCCATGGTCGTCATCTCTCGGCTCCGGCGTCTATTCTCCGCTGAACTCGGGATACAGGGCCAGCAGCTTGTCCTTGAAGCGGGCGCGCGCCCGGAACAGGCGCGACTCGACCGTGCCGATCGAGATGCCCAGCGTGTCGGCGATCTGCTGGTAGGCGAGCCCCTCGAACTCGCGCAGGACCAACACCGTGCGGAAGATCTCGGGCAAGTGCTCGAGCGCCTCGTGGGTGACGCGCGAGATCTCCTCGCGCTCGAGCCCGGCGTCCGGCGCGACGCCCTGCACCGGCCCCGGCCGCCCGACGACCTCGGGATCCTCGACCGCCTGCACCGGCGAGCGCCCCTTGCGCTTGAGCGCGTCGAGGATCGTGTTGACCGCGATGCGGTACAGCCAGGTGTAGAACGAAGAGCGGTGGTCGAAGGTGTCGAGGCGCTTGAAGGCCTTGAGGAAGCTGTCCTGGACGATGTCCTCGACCTCGACCGCGCTGCGCGTGTAGTGCCGCGCCAGGGCGAACAGGCGCTCCTGGTAGCGCTCGACCAGGAGCTGGAAGGAGACCTGGTTGCCGGCCAACGTCTCGGCCACGAGGTGCGCGTCCTCCAGGGCGGGCGATTCCATGGCGAGGGTCCCCATGACGGGGCTGAGACGGACCGGGGCGCCTCCTATTCCCGCCGTTCGCGGCCCCCGGCCCCCCCCGGCGAGGGGCCCGAGAGGTCCTCCAGGAGGTGCCCCAGCTTCTCCCTCTTCGTACGCAAGTAGCTGATGTTCTTGGGGTTGGGCTCGGTGGCGAGCGGTAGCTGGTCGATCACCTCCAGCCCCCAGCCGTGCAGCCCGGCGATCTTCTTGGGGTTGTTCGTGAGGAGCCGCATGCGGCGCACGCCCAGGTAGTGCAGCATCTGGGCCCCCAGGCCGTACTCGCGCAGGTCGGCCGGGAAGCCCAGAGCGGCGTTGGCCTCGACCGTGTCCAGCCCTTCGTCCTGCAGGCGGTAGGCCTTGAGCTTGTTCGCCAGGCCGATCCCGCGCCCCTCCTGGCGCATGTAGACCAGCACGCCGCGCTCCTCGCGGCCGAGCACGCGCAGGGCCTTGTGGAGCTGCGAGCCGCAGTCGCAGCGCAGCGAGTGGAGCACGTCCCCGGTCAGGCACTCGGAGTGCACGCGCACGAAGACCGGCTCCTCGATCGGCGCGCGCGGTCCGTCCAGGCCGGGCCCTGCCAGCCCGCGCGTCAGCGCCAGGTGCTCCTTGCCGTCGATGGTCGAGCGGAACAGGTGCGCGTGGAAGGTGCCGAAGGGCGTCGGCAGGGGCACGTCCATCTCGATCGGCTCGACCAGGCGCTCGTTCTGGCGGCGCCAGGCGATGAGGCCCTCGATGGTGCAGATCCTGAGCTCGTGCTCGGCCGCGAAGCGCTCCAGGTCCGGCATGCGCGCCATCGTGCCGTCGTCGTTCATGACCTCGCACACGACGCCGGCCGGCCGCGCGCCGCACATGCGCGCCAGGTCGACGATGCCCTCGGTCTGGCCGCCGCGCACGAGCACGCCGCCGTCGCGCGCGCGCAGCGGGAAGACGTGGCCGGGCCGCGCGAGGTCGTCCGGGCCCGAGCGCGGGTCGACCAGGGTGCGGATCGTGCGTGCCCGGTCGGCGGCGCTGATGCCGGTGGTCACGCCCTCGGCCGCCTCGACCGAGACGGTGAAGCCCGTGCCCATCTTGCTCGTGTTCTTGGCCACCTGCGGCGCGAGCTCGAGCGCGTCGCAGATCTCGCCCGCCAGCGGCACGCACACCAGCCCGCGGCCGCGGCTGACCATGAACCGGATCGCCTCGGGCGTCACGTGCTCGGCCAGCATGGCCAGGTCGCCCTCGTTCTCGCGCGCGGGGTCGTCGACCAGGATGATCATCTTCCCCTGGCGCAGGTCATCGAGGATCTCCGGGATCGTGCTGATGGGCATCACCTCCAGGATACGCGGCCGCACCCCCGGTCGCGCTCTCCCGGCGGCAAAACGCCGCGGGGAGCGCGAGCGCGGAGCCGACCGGCCTGGAAGCGGGCACCCCGTGATCGCCGAGGGCTCGAGCAACGGGCTCGATGAGAGGATTCGCGACCGGTCCCCGTGCCGCACGACCCTGCCGCAGGCTGGCGGCAGGGCGTGCACCCGGTGTCACGGCGCCCAGATGATCTCGAGCCCGTTCGAGAGGTTGAAGCCGGCGCCGCAGGGCGAGCCGGCCGGGTCGCGGTACCACCACTGGTAGCGCTTGACGTCTCCAGGAGCCACGTGGCCCGTCGCGGCGACCGGGACCGTGCTCGTCGCCTGGCCGCCGCCGTCGGCGGTGACGATCTCCAGGCGGATCACGTTGCCCCCCACGCAGCGCAGACCATCGCCGAATGGGATGCCCGCGCCGCCCATGATGGCATTGTCGCCCTGGAAGAAGAGGCCCGGTTGGCCGGGGACGGAGCTCTCGGCGTGGAAGACCACTGTGTCGTTGGCCACGCTGGCCGAGCCGGAGGCCGCGAGCAGCGCGCCAGCGGGGAAGCTGCCGTTGGCGCAGCCGTGACCGGCCGCGCCCGGGTTGCCACAGGGGCAGGTCGCGCCGCTGCCGTCGCCCGAGCAGAAGGAGGTCCCGGTCTCGCCCCGCTCGAAGGCGATGCCGGCGAAGGCACCCGTCGTGTGCTGGAGCGTCGCCGTGACCGCAGCGATGTCGATCGTGTACAGGTTGCCGGTGACGAAGCCCACCCCCCACAGCGTGCCGGTCGAGTCGAAGGCCAGATCCTGGAAGGCGGGAGGCGTGACGAGATCGCCGAGGTGCGTCAGGTTGCCGGTCGCCAGATCCAGGGCGAACAGACCGCGATTGCCGATGTCGGTCATGTAGGCGTTGCCGAACGCGTCGATCGCCAGCGCGGTGGCCTGATCGAGGGTCGCTCCACTGATCGGACCGACGGAGGTAGCGGCGCCGCTGACCGGATCGATCGTGTAGAGCTCGTTGTCGCGCGAGGCGTAGAAAGTGCCCGTCGTCGGGTGGACCTCGACCGAACGGAAGTTCCAGTTGAAACCCGTGTTGCCGACCACCGCTCCCGCACCGCTGCCGGGATCGATCCGGAAGGTGCGGTCGGAGCTCGCGTCGTTGTAGCCGTCGATCGAGTACAAGGAGCTGCCGTCGAGGGAGAAGGTCAATCCACCGAACAGCGCTTCTTCGCCGGTGATCGGCACCGACGTCAGCACCGCTCCGGTGGCCGAGTCGATCGTGAGCAGGCTGGGGTTCACGGGTCCCGAGGTGGCGTAGAGCGTCTCGCCCGCCAGGGCGCCGGGGGAGAGGCTGACGAGGGCGGCGAACGCGGCCGCACGGAACGAGCTTCCCTTCATGATGTGCTCCAGGTTCGGGGTCGGTGCTCCATTCTATGCGCCCGGGCGCAGTCGCACACCAGACGGGGGCTACTCCGCGCCGCCCGCGCCGCGCTCGCGCACCGTCACGATCAAGTCGCCGACCTCGATCGCGTCCAGGACGTCGAAACCCTGGCGCAACTCGCCCAGGATCGTGTAGCGCCCGTCGAGGTGCGGCGTCGGGCGATGGGTGACGAAGAACTGGCTGCCGCCCGAGTCGACATCGGCGTTGCGCGGCATGCCGAGCGAGCCGCGCAGGTACTTGCGCGGGCCGAACTCGTGACGCAGCGGCTCGCCACGCCAGGTGACGCCGCCGTTGCCGTCGCCGCGGTAGTCGCCGCCCTGGATCACGAAGTCGGGCACGACGCGGTGGAAGCGCAGGCCGTCGTAGTGGCCGGCGCGCGCCAGCTCCAGGAGGTTGAAGACGTGCGCCGGGGCCTCGGCCGGGAACAGCTCGAACACCATGGTGCCCTTCGTCGTGCGTACCTCGACGATCGGGTCAGGCGTGCCCGCCGCCGGTACCGGCGGCGGCTCGCCGAGGCGCCGGAGCGGCGGCCCCGCCGGCGGCAGGTCGGCGGCCGGGTACGCGCCCGCGTACGTGCGCCGCGCGAGAGCTCGCACGTAGGGTGTGGGGCTCCGCATCCCTTCGACCAGCAGGGCCCGCGCCCGATCGTCGGCGCGCACGGCCTCGTGCCCGGCGATCTCGATCACGTTCTGGCGCAGCTCGTCGGCGACGTCGCCCGCGCTCGTGCGCCACACCTGCTCGAGGTGCGGCAGATCCCCGGGCCGCGGCCCCGCCGCCAGCGCGAGCAACGCGCCGAGGCGCAGACCGTTGTCCTGCTGCTCCAGGAGCTGGTACAGCCGCTCGCGCGCCTCGCGGTCGAGGTGTGCGCCCAGCCCCTCCGCCGCCTGGTAGGCGACCCACCTGTCGGCGTCGCGCGTCAGCCGCACCAGCAGCGGGACGGCGAGCGCGTCGCCCAGGTGCGCGCAGGCGCGGGCCACGCCGGCGCGCACGCGCGGGTCGGCGTCGAGCGCGCGCAGCTCGAGCGCGGCCGCGCGCTCGTCGCCGAGGAGCCGCGCTTCGGCCTCGATCGCCGCGGCGCGCACGTTGGGCGACGCGTCGACCGTCAGGCGCTCGAGCAGCGGCGCGACGGCCGCGCGTTGGCCGGCCAAGGCGCCCAGTGCCGCGGCCGCGGTCGCGCGCACGTGCGCCGAGGCGTGGCCGAGGGCCCGCTCCAGCGATGGCAGCGCGCGAGGGTCGGGGTGCGCTTCCAGCCCGCGCGCAGCCTCGCAGGCCACGCGCCAGTCGGCGTCGGCCAGCCCCTCGCGCAGCGCCGCCAACGTGCGCTCGTCGGCCGCGATCGCCGCCAGGCCCTGCAGCGCGAAGATGCGCGCCTCGACCGGGCGCGCCGGGCGCGACCAGAGCAGGAACGCCTCGCGCCCGCGCTCGGACGCGCGCCGCGCGAGCGAGAACAGCGCGCGCCAGACGACCTCCGGGCCCTCGCCCTCGCGCAGCGCCGCCGTCGCGAGGACGCTGTCAACCAGCTCGGGATCGAGTGCGTCGCCGAAGCGGTGGGCAGCCACGGCCACCTCGGCGCGCACCTGCGCGCCGAGGTCGGCGATCGAGTACAGCAGCTCGGTGCGCACGTCGGCGCGCTCGATGCGGCTGGCGGCCTCGACCAGCCGAGCGCGCACCAGCGGGTCGGGATCTTGCGCGCGCAGCGCCTCGATCAAGGCGTCGCCCGCCGCCGGGTCGCCGCGCAGGCCGAGTCCGAAAGCAGCCGCGGCGCGCACGCGCGGTGATTCGTCGGCGAGCGCGCCGAGCAGCGCGTCGGTCGCTGCCGCGCCGCACTCGGGCCAGGGCAACCGGCCCAGGGTGAGCGCCGCGCGTTCGCGCACTCGCTCGTCGCCGTGCCGGCGCGCTGCGACACCATCCTCCGCGCCCACGCCGGCCCCCGCCGCGCGCGGCGCCGTGCAGGAGCCACCCGTGCCCGCGGCGGCGAGCGCGAGGGCGGCCAGGCGCCAGGCGGCGGAGCGTCTCATGGCTAGACCCTACCTGACTGCGGAGAGAGTTGAAGCGGTCAGCACATCGAACCGCGCCTGTGTCGGCTTCAACGGGGCCGCGATCCGAAGACCGCGGAGAGCCTCCGCCGGCCGCGGGCCCACCGCGATCCCGCCGTTGCTTCAACGGGGCCGCGATCCGAAGACCGCGGAGAGGGGCCTGGGAGCGGGCCGCGCCGGGAGCGGGCCTGGGCTTCAACGGGGCCGCGATCCGAAGACCGCGGAGAGGCTCCACCGAGCAGGAAGGCACCGCGTTGACGTGCGGCTTCAACGGGGCCGCGATCCGAAGACCGCGGAGAGCCTGCGAAGGCGTGGGTTGCGCTTTTGGGCCAGCCTGCTTCAACGGGGCCGCGATCCGAAGACCGCGGAGAGAGCGCATCGCCATTGGTGACCAATTCGAGATCGTGGCGGCTTCAACGGGGCCGCGATCCGAAGACCGCGGAGAGTGTTAGGGTCGGCCCGCTGCGCGCTTTGGCCGAGACGGCTTCAACGGGGCCGCGATCCGAAGACCGCGGAGAGGCCCGCGCCGGACGTGGGCGAGCCCCAGAGCTCTCTGGCTTCAACGGGGCCGCGATCCGAAGACCGCGGAGAGGCGGTTCTCTCCGCGCCGGCGAGGCGAGGAGGTTGAGCTTCAACGGGGCCGCGATCCGAAGACCGCGGAGAGGGCCCGAGTGGCGTCCGTGTTCTCCGGCGTGCCAGGCGCTTCAACGGGGCCGCGATCCGAAGACCGCGGAGAGAGGACGTGGACTCCGAGCGCGTGGCTCTTGCCCAGCGCGCTTCAACGGGGCCGCGATCCGAAGACCGCGGAGAGCTCCGGGCCGCGCTGAAGGATCGAGGCTTCCGGTACGTGCTTCAACGGGGCCGCGATCCGAAGACCGCGGAGAGTGGAGGCCGAGGTCTCGGCCAGCGCGGCGGTCGAGGCTTCAACGGGGCCGCGATCCGAAGACCGCGGAGAGCTGGAACAGGATTTGTACCTCGAACGGTCGCTGATGCTTCAACGGGGCCGCGATCCGAAGACCGCGGAGAGAACACACTGCGCGACGTGAGCAATCTGATCGGACTCGCTTCAACGGGGCCGCGATCCGAAGACCGCGGAGAGCGGCCGCAGCCGGTGAGACTCCGGCCGGGTGGGTGGCTTCAACGGGGCCGCGATCCGAAGACCGCGGAGAGCGGCAGGGCCGGGTCGGGGAAGAGTTGGCGGCTCCGGCTTCAACGGGGCCGCGATCCGAAGACCGCGGAGAGAGCGCTGGGCCTTGAAGAACAACCAGGGCGAGGTCTCGCTTCAACGGGGCCGCGATCCGAAGACCGCGGAGAGCGCGCGCGCTAGCGGCGCGCTCCGCGTCGTCGTCAGCGCTTCAACGGGGCCGCGATCCGAAGACCGCGGAGAGACGGTGATCAGGCATACGATTCCCCCTCGTATAGGGGCTTCAACGGGGCCGCGATCCGAAGACCGCGGAGAGGCCGCGGATCCGCGACATCCTCGTTCCCGAGCACCTGCTTCAACGGGGCCGCGATCCGAAGACCGCGGAGAGGTGGAGGATGCGCCCTTCACCAACGCGGGCACGCCGGCTTCAACGGGGCCGCGATCCGAAGACCGCGGAGAGCTCCTGAGGGCGCCTCCTCCTCCTTGTTATCCTCTGGGCTTCAACGGGGCCGCGATCCGAAGACCGCGGAGAGACCTGCCTCGCCGGGCGCGCCTCGCCAGCTCATCCATGCTTCAACGGGGCCGCGATCCGAAGACCGCGGAGAGTGTGCGGGCGTGTGCGGACGGCGGCGATCTCGAGAGGCTTCAACGGGGCCGCGATCCGAAGACCGCGGAGAGCTGCAACCGCCCGTCCATTTGTACCATGCCCCTTTTGCTTCAACGGGGCCGCGATCCGAAGACCGCGGAGAGGCCGCGCGGAATGCGCCGCGCGGAATGGGGAGCCGAGCTTCAACGGGGCCGCGATCCGAAG
>Ga0326597_10002928_pt1 | contig 25071 bp, 29 predicted proteins | sample RVTome_12_FD_203789 | JGI IMG/M metagenome (GOLD analysis project Ga0326597, IMG submission 203789) | Soil microbial communities from uranium-contaminated site in the Upper Colorado River Basin, Wyoming, United States - RVT100D185 | ecosystem: Environmental > Terrestrial > Soil > Contaminated >... | reverse complement strand
CCTGATCGCGCATCCGCGTTCGAGTCCGCGACACCGCGCCGATAGACGCTGCCCATGTCGGGCCGGGGTGATCCGAGTGGAGCCTCGATCGCGCCGCTCGCCCACTCGCAGCTGCAACCGATGGTCGATGTGCTGGCCCGTGCATTCTGCAGCAACCCAATCAATCGCGCGGTGGTTCGATCGGTCGATCCCGAGCGCTGTTTTCGCTCCAATCGCCACAGCATGCGGACACTGCTCCCGATCGCGCAGCTGCACGGGAAGGTTCTCGTGGCGACCCTGGACGGGAAGCTGGCCGGTGGGCTCGTGGCGTCTCCTCCGGGCCGCTTCCCCCTGCCGCCCTCGCCGCTGGCGGACCAGCTGCGCTGTCTGATTCGCCCGGGATGGCAGGTCGCCCGGCACTGGGAGGTGGTCTTCGAAGCCCTCGAAGCGCTCCATCCCGTCGAGCCCCACTGGTATCTCGGAACCCTGGGGGTCGCCCGTTCGGCGCAGCGCCGTGGCGTGGGGGCCGCCTTGCTATCGCGCTGGTTGGACGACGTCGACTGCGACGTCGTACCCGCCTATCTGGAGACCGATCGCGAGGAACACATCTGCTTCTACGAGCGGGCGGGATTCTCGCTGGCAGGCGAAACTTCGGTTCTGGGTGTGCGGGCGTGGTGCATGAAAAGGCCCCCCGCGGGCAGCGGCCGCAATAACTAGACTCTCGCTCTTCGGCCGCAGCGCTCCATGGGAGATGACGATGTTTGGCAAACGCCCCGATGCCACCTTGGTTCGCGATCTCAGCGCGATGCGTCGCTTCATGCCCTACGTGTCGCCACGGCGAAACGATTCGCTGTTCTACATGAATCAGGAGATTTGCGCCGACACTGCGTACGAGTTCATGGAAAAGCGGAACAAACAGCGCCCGAAAAACCGCCCGATCACGTTGTTCCACCTCTATCTGCGCGCGGTATCGATGGCGCTGCTGCTTCGACCGGGAGTCAATCGATTTGTGAAAGCCGGCCGCCTCTGGCAACGCGATGGTGTGTGGATGACGTTCAGCGCCAAGCGAAAGCTCATCGACGGTGCTCCCATGATCACCATCAAGCGCCGCTTTCATCCGGAAAGCGAATCACTCGACGAGATGACCGACGCGACCTACGGGCAGTTGAGAGCGGGTCGCGCGGGCAAGCAGACGGCTAGCGACAAGGAGATGAAGTTGCTGCTTCGCCTCCCCGGCCCGCTCATCCGGATTTCGCTCGCCATCGCGCGTCTCGCGGATCATTTCGGTTTGCTGCCGCGCAAGATGATCGACGCGGATCCGTTATACACGTCGGCCTTCCTCGCCAACCTCGGTTCGATCAATTACCCGGCGGGCTTCCACCATCTCTGGGAGTACGGAACTGCGTCTATTTTTGGCGTGATGGGAAAGACTTATCGCGATGCCGGTGGAAGTCGAAAATTCACCGCAGCCTGGACGTACGACGAGCGCATGGAAGACGGTCTCTACTCTTACCATTCGCTCGAAATGATTCGGAGCTGGATCGAAAACCCCGAGACGATGGTCGAGCCGGTGAAGCTGCCCGAGGATCATTGATGGGCGCGTCGAAAGCGAAGGATCCGTACGCGATCTTGGGCGTTTCCCGCGACGCCGACGAGGGTGCGATCCGCAAGGCGTATCGCAAACTCGCGCGCGAACTTCACCCCGACGTGAATCCCGACAATCCCGCCGCAGAGGATCGGTTCAAGGCGGTCTCGGAGGCCTACTCGGTGCTTTCCGATCCCGAGAAGCGCAAGGCCTACGACGAATTCGGAGAGGTTTCGTTTCAGTCCGGCTTCGACGCCGCGGAGGCGCGGCGCGCCCGCGACGCGTTTGGCGGGGGATTCGGCGGCTACTCGGACTTCGGCGCTGGGGCGGGGGGCGCAGCGGGATTCGAAGATCTGCTCTCGAACCTCTTCGGTCGTTCCGGTCCCGGCCGCGGGCCTCGCCGGCGCCGCGGCGCGGACCTCGAAGCGCGTGTCGACCTCGATTTTCTCGACGCCGCCCGCGGTTGCGAACAGCGCTTCCAGGTTTCTCGGCCCACCCAGGACGGGGGTCAACGCTCCGAATCCGTGACGGTGCGAATCCCGCCCGGTGTAGCGGATGGGGGGCAGATCCGCCTTCGGGGCAAGGGTGGCGAGGGTCTGGGCGGTGGCCCTTCCGGCGACCTGATTGCGACGATTCGCGTCCGACCGCACCCGCTCTTCCGGCGCGAGGATCGCGACATTCTGCTCGAAGTTCCCTTGACGATCTCCGAGGCGACGTCGGGAACCAAGATCGAGGTTCCGAGCCTCGACGGTCGGGTCACCGTCACGGTTCCGCCGGGAACAGACAGCGGCTCCAGGTTGCGGCTGCGCGGCAAGGGAGTTCCGCATCCAAGCGGTGGGCCCGCTGGTGATTTCTACGTGATCATCAAGATCTGCGTTCCGCGCAACCTCGGAGAAGCAAGCAATAGGCAACTCGAAGACATCGCTGCGAACAACCCGCCCAATCTCCGCGCGGCGTTGAAGGGCGACGCGTAAATCTCTTGTGACCAGCGTTGCAAAATTCGGTTTTCCGTAGCGCTTTCCAGCAAATCGCTAAAGCAATCGGCTCATCGCTCCGACACGACTCCGACTTTCTCAGAGTCAAATCTACCGACATAGGGGTGTGTTGTGCGATACCTGCTTTCAGCAGTGTGGATTCTTCTAACTGCGGGCGCCGCGAGTGCGGATTGGAACGAAGCGATGGCCAAGCTCGAACGGGCCGCCAGCGGGACGGATTACGAAATCGGCGCGGATCCGGGTGATCCCGAATGGGTCGCGATCCGACAGGCTCGCTACGAAAACGAGCGCTCCAGGATTCGCGGCGTCGATCTCGGATCCGAGATCCTCCGCGCTCAGATTGCGTGCCGAGAGTCGACGGCCGGCGGCGCCATTGCGAACTGCGAATGACTTGGCGGCCGGTTGGGCGGATGGCTCGGGCAGCGGGAAAAGCCTGCTCCGATTGGGAAAAACCTTTCCGATGTCGGGAAACGGATTTGCCCAAAGCTCGGCAGCGGATCTCTGGTATCCAATGAAAACAGGTGCTTACAGCCGTATTCGGCGGCGGCACAAAGTTTGCTGACCGCAAGTCGAATCGGATGAGGCACCGCTCCGCAAAGCTTAGAGCGCGGGGACGGTGTTGACGCCGGGCTCGCGCCCTCCACTCCCCGATTGGGTCGTGGCGAGGCGGGTTGACGGTGTCCGGAGGCCTGGCCAGCGATGGCCGGGCCTTCGTGCTTTCGGATTCCGAGCGCCCTCCGATTCCGAGCGCCCTCCAAGATTGGCAGGTCGCCCCAAATCTATGCGATCCTGTTCGCACAAATGCAGCATCACGGTACCCGTCGAAACCCCACCTCAGGTGGGGAGCCCCGTTCCGACTCGGGCGCGAAGTCCCGTCCCGACTCCGGCGCGAAGCCCCGTCCCGACTCGGGCGCGAAGCCCCGTCCCGAGGATAGACGGCGGCTGCGCGGCGCGCGCAGCCGCGCCCGGATTCGCGAGGCAGCCCGCGCCCTGTTTAAAGAGCGCGGTTTCGACGCGGCAACCCTGCGCGCGATTGCCGCGCGCGCGGGAATGGGGGCGAGTTCGGTCTATCGGCACGTCCAGTCGAAACACGAACTCCTGGTGCTCGAGCTCGCCGAACTACAGGAAGAAGCCTGGCTCGACTTCCGTCGCCAGGACAATCGATCCACCGCGACCCTCGCGCGGATCCAAAAGTTCTTCCAGAGCCAACACGAACTCCTCGCGCGGCATTCGGATCTCACCGTGATCGCGATTCGCGCCACCACCTACCCCGATTCTCGCGTCTCGAGTCGCGTATTGGCGCTGAACGATCGCACCATCGGCCTGCTCGCGGAAATCCTCCAAAGCGGTCGCGCGCGGGGCGATCTGGATGCCCGCGTCGACGTTCTGGCCGCGGCCCGCGCTCTGTTCCACGGGGCGGTCGGTGCGCGGATATCCTGGGCGAACGGGTTGTTGTCCGAGAGTGCCTGCCGGGCGGCGATCGAAGGCACGGTGGAGCTGTTGTTTCGGGGGCTCGGCCGCGCGCCGACTTCCAGTTAGCAACGGCAACAAGCAACGGCAACAAGCAACGGCAACAAGCAACGACAACGCTCGACGGCAACGGCGCGACCACCACGGCAACCCGCGATTGCACCCAATCGCCGCGACCGCTCTTCGGATCCAGCCGCCATCGCGAAACCCGACGGCGCAGCTGGGCTGCTCAGAGATCCCGATCGGCTTCGATTTCCGCGCTCTTTGCCGCGTGCCAGGCTTTGTATTCCGCCCCCATCCACGCGCGGTAATCCCCCCGCCGCGTGAACTCGGCGTTGCGGTGATACATCCAGGCGTTCAGACGGTTGGGGCGCGAACAGTCGCGCTCGCCGATCCGCTTGGCGGGAACTCCGGCGATGATCGAATGCGGGGGAAAGACGCTGCGCTCGGTCACGAACGCGCCCCCCGCGACGATGGATCCGTCTCCGATCACCGCGTGATCCATGATGACGGCGCCGATCCCCACCAGGCAGTGATCGCCGATCGTACAGCCGTGCACCGTCGCGTGGTGGGTGATCGAGCAGAACTCGCCGATGATCGTCGGGTTGTCGTAGGCGATGTGGAGCATCGCGAAATCCTGCAAATTGGTCATTCGGCCGATTTCGATCCGCTCGCACTCGGCGCGCAATACGGCGTTGTGCCAGATCGAAGCGTCCGGCCCGATGGAGATCGCGCCGTAGAGCTGTGCGCTCGGTGCGATCCAGACGCTCGGGTCGATCTCCTGATTCGCTTTGGGTCCGGTCACGCCACTCATTGGTCGCCGCCTCGTTCGAAACTCTCGCGCGCCCGCCGGCGCAGCTCTGGGTCGCACAGGTAGTCGATGGCGGTCATCGCGAGCGCCTTGGCTCCGTCGACGGCAGCCTCGTCGCCCATCTCGCCTCCGGCCCACTGCTCGAACTCCGCATTGTGGATCGAACAACCGAGCGGAGCGGACGCGATCATCGGATGAATCGACGGCACGCGATAGCTCACGTTTCCCATGTCCGTGCTGCCCGCGAGGCCGACGGGCACCTTCTCGATCGGGAAGAATACCCGCCCGAGCGCCTCTGCATTGGCGCGATAGCTCTCCGCGAGCGGTCGATTGAATCGGATGTCGAGGTAATCAACCTCGTTCCAAGTCAACTCCAGCTCGGCGCCGGTCGCCTGGGCACCCGCGCGAAAACAGTTTTCGACCCGGCCTTTCAGCGCCGCGAGCGCTTCGGCGTTGGCGGCGCGCACGTAGAAGCGTCCCGCCGCGCGCTCTGGGACGATGTTGGGCGCCTGTCCGCCGTTGGTGATGATGCCGTGGATGCGTTCGTAGACCCCGATGTGCTGGCGCAGCGCGCCGATCGCCTGGTAGGCGATCACCAATGCGTCGAGCGCGTTGATCCCCTGTTCGGGCATCGCCGATGCGTGAGACGCCCGACCCCGGTAGTGGACTTCGACCTCCGAGCAAGCCAGGCTCGGCATCGTCACCAGATTTGCACCGGCGGGGTGCACCATCATTGCCGCATCGACCCCATCGAAGGCGCCCTTTCGCGCCATCAACTCCTTGCCGCCGCCGCGCTCCTCGGCAGGCGTGCCGAGAATCCGCACTCTGCCGGGCAAACGATCGGCCAGTGCAAACAGGGCGAGTCCCGCGCCGACGGCCGCGCTCGCGATGATGTTGTGGCCGCACGCGTGACCAATCTCCGGCAGCGCATCGTACTCGGCGAGCACCGCCACGCAGCCCGCGTCGCCAGCTCCAAATTCCGCCGCGAACGCGGTTTCCAGCCCGTAGGCGCCGGTCTCGACCTCGAGCCCCGATCGGCGGATCGACTCGCTGAGCAGGGCCGCCGCTTCGCGTTCCTCGAAAGCGAGTTCGGGCCTCGCGTGGATGCCGTGCGAAAGCCGCAGCAGCTCCTCGCGGATGTCGTCGACCGCGGCGCAGACGGCCTGCTTGAGCTCGGTGGCACCCATGCGCGCAATACTAACCCGCGGCAGCGCGCTTGTGCCCCCCGAAGCTGCGCGATCGCAATCGACGGTTAGAATGGCCGCTCGGGGGCCGGGATCGGCGGCACCCGAGCGACTTCGGAGGCGGATATCGTGCGCGCGATCACGGTCGACCATTGGATGGAACCCGCCGAACTTCGGGTGTCGGAGGTTCCCGAGCCCGAAGCCGGACCGGGTGCGCTCCAGATCGCAGTGCGCGCCGCCGGTTGCAATTTCTTCGACATCCTGATCGTCCAGGGCAAATACCAGCTCAAACCCGCCTTCCCCTTTACGCCGGGAGGCGAGATATCCGGCGTGGTGAAATTGGTCGGTGCGGGAGTCGAGGGATTCGCGGTTGGAGATCGCGTTCTCGCTGGAACGCAGACCGGCGGTTTTGCGGAAACCGCGGTCGTTCCCGCAGCCGGCGCCCACCTGCTGCCCGAAGGGATGTCGTTCGAGGAAGCGGCCGCAATCCCGATCATCTATCCGACCAGCTATGCGGCGCTGGTTTTCCGCGCGAATCTGCAAGCCGGCGAGACGCTCCTCGTTCACGCTGCCGCAGGTGGCGTCGGAAGTGCGGCGCTGCAGATCGGCAAGGCGCTCGGAGCCCGCGTAATTGCAACCGTGGGCGGTGCGGAGAAGGCCGAGATCGCGCGCGAGCTCGGCGCCGACGAAGTGATCGACTACCGGGTGGACGACTTCGTGGCCCGCGTCAACGAGATCACCGGCGGCAGCGGTGCCGACGTGATCTACGATCCCGTCGGTGGTGACGTGTTCGACCGATCCCTCCAGTGCATCGCCTGGAATGGCCGCCTTCTCGTCGTCGGATTCGCAAGCGGCCGCATCCCGGAGGTGAAGGCGAATCGTATCCTCCTCAAGAACATTTCGGTGATCGGCATCCATTGGGGCGCCTATCCGGAAAACGAGCCCGAAAGGGTGTCGGAGACCTTCGAGAGCCTATTCGCTCTCTACCGCGAAGGGGCGATCAAGCCGCTGATCTTTAACACCTACGCGCTCGAAGATCTGCCATCTGCGCTCGGCGAACTCGCCTCCCGGAAGACCCACGGCAAGCTCATCGTTACACCCTGACCGCGGTCGTCCGGCCGACACATGAGGCGCCTGCAAAGTGATACCCTGGGATCGGTATGTGTCGAATCGCGCGTTGGATTGCCGTCTGCCTGTTTGCGACGCTAATGGATCCTCGTCCTGCGCCGGCGCAAGAATTCCAATGTCCGAGTGGGACCTCGGTGCACGGAGAAGCTCCTCCTGAGGGGTTGAAGGCGTGGTGCGAACTTCCCGACGGGACCCAGCAAGGCCCCAGTCTCTCCTGGTACGAATCGGGCAACCCGAAAGCCGAAGCGCATTTCGACGGTGGCAAGTTGCACGGCGTCTTCAGGCTCTGGCATACGGACGGTCAACTTGCGGAAGAGGGATACTACGTCGCCGATCAACGCCACGGAACTTTTTCGACCTGGGGAGAGGACGGAGTCAAACTCCTCCAACAGAATTTTGCGAACGGCAAGCGCAATGGGGAGATGAAGCGCTGGCATCGCAATGGGCAGCTCCAATTTTCCGAACGCTATGTCGACGGAGAAAAGGACGGACCCGCGATCGCCTATTTTGAAAATGGGCAGATGGAAGCGCAGGGCGCTTTTCGGAAGGGCCAATTCCACGGGGTCTGGACGGGCTGGTATCCGGATGGAGCGAAGCGGAAGGTCGCTGAATTCGTCGACGGCGACCGCATCTCGATCGAAATTTTTCCCGACGAGTGACGCTACGACGATGAGCGGGCGGACGTCGCCCGCGCGTAGGTTCGACGATGTTCACGTCTCGGTGATCGGCGTCTCGGACCCATGTCTACCGGCGGTACGCCGGCGCACTGGAGGGCGCCCGTGCCGTGCCGCCTGTGGCAGACTCGGAGCGCCCGGGTCAGCGAAGGCGACGCAACGCCAGCGCGATGATCCGATAAGCGGCAGTCCCGAGGGGGAGCTTCTCACGCCTCGCGTGCGCTTGCAGGATCTTCAGTTCATCGTTGCTCAGCATCGCTACGACGCGATTGATTCGCGCGTGCTTGGACGGGCCGGTTCCCGTGCCCAGCGGCCGACCCGCGCCTCTGCGGCGCCCACCCCATCCGGCCTTTCTGCGTACGCTCTTCTTCTTCCGCACGGCCTTCTTCTTGGAGGTCTTGGAGGTTTTTCTTCTTGCAGCCATGTTATGCACTCTTGTACTGCGTTCTGTGTTGCGCGAACCACCAGTGCAGATCCGTTCAGCGCCAATGGCCCGCTACCGCGTGATATTGTGCTTGATTTTCCGACGATGGAAAGTCCGGTCACCCCAAAATCCTGGACTTTCAATGCAATTCAGTGAAAAACCCCACACTTTCAGACGCCTATGCGCCGGAAATCATGTGGATCGCGAGAAGCAGTGCAATTCCTGCAGAGAAAGACGCGAAGTGGAGCAGGTTGACGCCCATGTGGTGGTGTCTGTTCACTTCCGGAACCAGATCCGACGCGGCGATGTAGAGGAAGTTTCCCGCCGCGAAGGGTACGAGAAAGCCGGTGTCCAACTCGAACGACACCGCATAGGCGAGGATTCCCCCGATCAGAAAGGTCAGCGACGAGAGAAAGCTCACGAAGAGCGCTTGACCGCGCTTCCAGCCGCCGTGGATCAACACGCCGTACTTCCCGAGTTCCTGGGGAACTTCGTGGGCTGCAGCGACGAACCAGGTGGTAATGCCGAGTCGGATGTCGACGATGAACGCGGCGGCGACGGCGACACCTCCGAGAAAATTGTGAACGCTGTCACCGATTACCATCATGTGGCCCAGCGGACTCTTGACCTCGGGCGCATCGCTGTGCCAGTGGTGCCAATGCAGGAACTGCTCGAATGCCAGGAAGGCGGTGAATCCGACCAATACCCAGAAGTAGACCATCACCGCGCCATCGCTGCGTTCGACGGCCTCTGGAATCATGTGGAGCAGCGCGCCACCCAGCAGCGATCCGGCAGAAAAAGCGACCAGCGGCAGGATCAACTGCTCACGGGTGCGCTCCGACAGCGCGAAGGTGATTACGCCGACGAGCGCAATCATGCTCATCAGGAATCCGCCGCAGAGAATCCATCCGAGCGCACCCATGCTTGTCATGAACCGACGCCGAAAAGAGCATCAAGCGATCCGTCAGCGCCCAGCAGATCTACCAACTGATTTCCACTTTCCGCTTCCCCCAGGCTTGCGCCGCCTCGAGATTGTATCCCATGTAGATGTCGATTCGATTCGTCCAGCGCTCGTGCATCTTGTCCAGGACGAGATACACGCCCGGCAATCCCTCGATCTTCACCGTGGCGTGGCGGTCGAGGCCTTCGGGGATGAGATCGCGGGAAACTGCGATGACCTTCATGCCCGGAGCGACGAGATCTCCCCAGGCCGCCAGATGGGGTTCATCGTCGGTCTGCTCGGGAAGCGAATTGTAGGCCGTGGCCGTTACGACGAGCGAGCGCTCGATCTCGTCGGCACTCGCGGATGCAGCCAACATGCCGATGAGGGCGATGCGCGAGATGGGAGTCAATCGCGTCATGGGCTCGAGACCTGATTGCACACTGCAGATCCACGCTTCAGGGGAGATTGGGCTTCGAGTCCGAATGCCGCTCGAGACATCCAGGGACGGCTGGTCCTCATGTTCCGCCAGAGATTATCTCGCTCCGAGCCTTCTCGCACGGGTCGCCCATGGGTTTCGGACGCCATGCGGTTTCCTACACTGCAGCCGTGGTTGCAAACCTCGTTTTCATTACGGGCGGCTCCAGCGGGATCGGCGCTGCAATGGCGCGGGTTGTTCCCTACTCCGACGCGCGCATCATCAACATCAGCCGGCGTGAGCTGAAGGGCTACGACCACTACGAGGCCGACCTCGCCGACCCCGCAGCGTGGCGTGGAGTCGCGGATCTCTTTGCTCGAGAAATCAAGGATTTCGCCGGAGAACGAATCGTCTTCGTTCATTCAGCCGGGACCCTCCAGCCGATCGGCTTTGCGGGTGAGGTTTCGGCGGATGAATACACGAGGCAGGTTCTGCTCGACAGCGCGTCGCCACAGGTACTCGGAGCTGCATTCCTGCGCGCCGCTCGCGAAACCCAGGCCGAGTGCCACGTCGTCATGATCAGCTCCGGATCCGCGTTCACCGTATTCGAAGGTTGGTCGGCCTACTGCGCGGGCAAAGCCGCGATGGATCAGTGGGTGCGAACGGCCGGTGCCGAGCAGGTTCGCCGGGGAGGGCGCTGCCGATTGCTCGCGGTGGCTCCGGGAATCGTGGAGACCGCGATGCAGCGGGAAATTCGCGCCGCGTCGAGCGACGACTTCCCGACCGTCGACACGTTCGTTGCGTTTCACGAAAAAAACCAGGGCCGCGATCCCGAGCAAGCCGCACGAGAGATCTGGTCCTTGCTCGAGCAGGATCTCGAAAACGGCGCCGTAGTCGACCTCTACATTCCCGCCAACTGATGCCCTCGCTTCACCAGTGCGGGCCTGCGGGCTTTATTGAGCCCCGAGGCGCGTTTGCGCTAGCCTGCCGGGCTTGCAGGCAGCGCGTGCCAACGGGCATCCGCGGATCCATTGAAATGCGGGGCAGCGGGTACAGCGAGCGGGGAGTCACGCGCCGACGATGACGGACTTCGAACAAGCGGGTGTTTCAGCCTCCGATTGGCGAGATGCAACCGCGTCCTGCGTCGAACTCCGCGTCGAGCGGGTGATCGACGAGACGAGCGACTCGCGTTCGATCGTGCTCGAGATTCCAGCCGAGTTCGCTGAGCGCTTCCGCTATCGAGCTGGCCAGTTCTTGAGTTTCAAGATCCCCTACGCGGGTCATGTGCTGACGCGGAGTTACTCGTTGGCGAGTTCTCCGGACGCGGATCGCGAGCACAAGGTGACCATCAAGCGGGTCGACGAGGGTCGGATTTCGAACTGGCTGAACGACCGTGTCGAAGTGGGAACGCGCCTGATGGTCGTTCCCCCGGCTGGCTTTTTCGTGCTCAACGACGCGGATCGGAAGCTCATCTTGTTTGGCGGTGGAAGCGGAATCACGCCGGTGATCTCGATCATCAAATCCGCACTCGTCAACTCCCAACGCCCGATCAAGCTCGTCTACGCCAACCGCGACGAGAACTCAATCATCTTCAAGGCCGAACTCGGTGAACTCGTTCGCGCTCATCCGAATCGGCTCGAGGTCGTCCATTGCCTCGACGACGTCGACGGATTTCTGGATCGCGATGACGTCAAGCGCCACGTCGGCTCCGACATTGGAGCGGATTTCTATCTGTGTGGCCCCGGGCCCTTCATGGCCATCGTCGAGGAAGCGCTTCGAGAGCTGCACGTCGATCACGATCTCGTTCACGTGGAGCGTTTCGTGTCGCCGCCCGATCCCGGACTGCACGCTGAAGAACCCACTCCGGAAGTGGGCGACGATTCCGTGCCCGATGCGATCACGATCGTGCTGGATGGCGAAACCAGGGAAGTTCCCTACAAGAAAGGCGAGAAGATTCTGGTGGCGGTACGGGCGGCGGGCCTCGACGCCCCCTACTCGTGTGAAGAGGGATACTGCTCCTGCTGCATGGCGAAACTGACCGCCGGAGAAGTCAAGATGGACGCCAACGATTGCCTCTCGAAGGGACTGCTGGAAGAGGGTTGGGTGCTGACGTGCCAGGCGCGCTGCGTGAGCGGCAAGGTCAGGATCGAATACCCCGAATAAGAGGTTCGACGCGACCAACGGAGTCGACGTGCCCCGACGCAATCAGATCCGCATGGCGGATGCAGAAATCCGCGCTTTTCTCCGCGCCAACAAGACGATCATCTTGAACAGCATCGGCCCCGACGGCGTGCCTCACCCGATGCCGATGTGGTTCGCCTCCGACGACGATCTCGTGGTCTCGATGGCGACCTTTCGCGGAACCCAGAAGGTCGCGAACCTGCAGCGCGATCCGCGCGTAAGTCTGCTCGTGGAATCCGGCCGCGAGTACGCCGAACTCAAGGGCGTGGTGATCTACGGCACCGCCGAACTCAGCCAAGATACGGACGCAATCATCGCCACGCTGACAGCCGCGTCGCAAAAGCAGACGCCGGAAACCGATGCCAAAAATCGCAAAGTGGTAGAGGAAGGCATGAAGAAATCCGCCTCCAAGCGCGTCCTGATCCGCGTCAAACCCAACCGAATCATCTCCTGGGATCACTCGAAACTCCAAGGCACATACTAACCAACAGCGCAATCAGCCCCCCGCAAGAGTCGGACCGCAAGTTTCTCGACCGGGTAGGCGAGCGAGCGACATGGGGTTGGAGCGAGCACGCCTACCCGGTCGAAAAACTTGCGCGCTCCAAAGCCCGCGCACGGAACGATCATTCGCAGCGAGAGTTCGAGTGCGCCTGATGATCGGGAGGGGAGAGGCCGCGGGCTCGAACCCCATGTCGCCCGCAACCTCTCCCCTCCCGATCATCAGGGTTGGCTGCTGGTGCGTCCGTTCTTGCTGGATTCATGGAATCCAGTTACGAGCAGCGGATCGTGAAGGATGGGGACGGGGGGCCTGCGAGCGACATGGGGTTGGAGCGAGCAGGCCCTCCGTCCCCATCCTACACGCGCAGTAGAGAGAATCGGTAGCGAGTGCGGCGGCGGCCGGTTTCCGGTGTGTGGATGGAATCCGAAGCGCGAGCAACGCGTTAGTTTACGTCGGCCGAGAACAGGGCGCGGATGAACATCGCGACCGCCACACCGAGCGGGAGCAGCACGCCGAGCAGGTAGGCGGAGAAGCGCGGCTCGAAGAACCAGCCGAGGCAATTTCCGATCAACACGATTTCGACCAGCACGGCCATGACCACGACGAGCGTGTCGAAGAGAATGGTATGGCGTAGCAGGGCCGTTCCGAACAAGCGCTGCTGGCGGAAGTAGACGCTGCCCACGTGGAGCGGAGACGTGACTGCGATGAGGCCGCTTCCGAGCGCCCAGATCCGCTCGTTTTCGACCACTCCCGCGAGGACGAACGGGAGGAATGCGAAGACCATCACGCTCGCACTGGCTTCGACCATGAGTCGAAGGCGCAGCCGGTGCATCGCATCCGCCGAATGGGAGGAACTCGGCCGCAATGCCGACATGATTCCGGCAAAGCCGATGGTCGCAATCGCAATTTCGGCAATCGCGAGAAGTGCTTCGTTGGGGTCCACGGATTCTCCAGTAGGCGCGTGCGGGTCGGCGCGAGAGGCTACCAGAAATCCGGCCGGTCGACGCGAGGCGACCTGCCTGCCAACGGACCGGTTCCAGAAACACGCGCCATGAAATCCACCCGCGAAACGATCATCTGTAGTAATGGCGGGTGTGCGCCCGAGGTTCGGGGGAGAGGGCCGCGGACTCGAACCCCACGTCGCCCGCAGCCCTCTCCCCCCGAACCTCGGGGTCCGCTGCCGAGAATGAGGAGTTCCGCGCACTGGATCCGACCTTCAGCAGGCGCCGGGGCGGACTCGTGGCGCGTCCATCGCAGAACCCGATCCCGATTTGCTCAGGAGCCGCTCAGGTCTGCCAGGAACTGCTCGAAGATGACGTTTATCGCTTCGTCGAACGCAACCACGGAGGCTTCGACGCTGGAATTTGCCGCGGCCCGCTCTTCGCGGTAGCTGCGGTTGACGAGAATCTCGTCACCCCTCGCAGTCGTGGCGGTGAACTGGATTTCCACGACGGTGCGCGGCTGCGGCTCGAGTACCCGCTCGAAATTGCGAATGCGGCCGGATACCACGTAGTCCGGCTTCACGCGGGCGGTCGCGGGCATCACGGTATCGGCGACGGCCGCGGCGCTCAAGAATGAAATGAGTTCCGTCTGGAGCAGGATTGCCGGTGGATCCGACCAGCGCTGGTAGGGGTGTTGGCGGACTTCCGCGGCATCGGCGGTCTGCTTGTAGAGGAGTTGGCGCTCACCGGTGAGCGCATCCGCGCGCAGCCGATCGATCTGCAGATTCCCCTGCAGTTTTTTCACAGCTGGCGAATCGGGAACTCCTGCATCGATGCGGTAATAGTGGTCGATCGGAGCGGGTCCGGACGCGCAACTCCAGAGCGTCAGCGACAACCCCGCGCCGATCAGCAGCAGACCGATCCGATTTTCCGCGATCCGATTCTTCATCAGTTGGCGCCATCGTCGGCCGCATTGCGACCCCGCAGCAGCACGCTCGGGTCTTTGCGGATCTGTTCGCTGAATTCGCTGGCGTTTCGCGTGGTGTCCTCGAGATTTCGCGCGACCGCATCGATGTGCCTCGACACGGCCTCGAGCGACGCGTGAAGATCGACGAGCGAGTGTTCGATGTCGCCAGCGTGGCCTTCGACCAGGTCGTCGATGGTTGCGAGCATGTCGTCGATCTGGGCCTTGGTGACCTGCAGGCCGCCGGTCAGATCCGACACATCCTGGGATACGGCGCTCAAGTTGGTCAGGATGAGTTCGACCCGCTGGGCGTTTTCGGCACTCAGGAGGTCCTCCACCCGATCGTTCAGCGTCTGGAGCATCGACCTGAGTTCCTGAGCATTCTCATCGTTGAGCACCGAGCCAACGGAATTCGTGATCTCTTCGATCCTGGGCTTCACGAACTCGATCAGGTCCGAAACCCTGGACATCGCGTCGCCTGCCGCGCTGAGCAGATCGCCGCGTTCTCGACTCTGGATCACGCTTCCCGGTTCGAGAATCTGCGCGGAATCGCCAGCTTCGATGTTGACGACGAGGGCGGCCAGAAAGGATGGCGCGGTCGTATCCGCCATGGCGCTCTCGGGGATCGGCCAACCCCGATTGACCTCGATCTCCACGCGGTAGTTCGGTCCGCCCGAATCCGCTTCTGGGGAGCGCTCGATGCTCTTGATCAATCCGATCTGGTAACCCTCGAATAGGATCTGGGTGCCGGGCTTCAGACCCATCACGTTGTCCCAGAGGATGAAATACCGGTCCGTGGATCCCGTCACGCCCGAGAGGACCGCAAACCACAGGATGAGTGCAGCCAGCATCGAGAGCACGAAGGCTCCGACTGCGACGTAGTTTCGGTTGGCTTCCTTCATTGATTCGGAACCCTAGGTCTGCCCCATGAGTCGCGCCAGATATTCATCCGGGTCCACCTCTTCCTCCTCGAATCGCCGATTGAGGAGATTCTGGATCCGTTCGTTGCTGCTGTTCCGCACCTCTTCGACCGTCCCAATCGTCAGGATTTCGCCTCGATCCAACACGGTAATCCGATCTGCAATCTTGAATGCGCTGTCGAGTTCGTGGGTCACCACCACGATCGTCATCCGCATGGCGTCTCGCAAGCGGAGGATCAGTTCGTCGAGCGCGGAAGAAACGACCGGATCGAGGCCGGCCGAGGGTTCGTCGCAGAACAGCAGCGCCGGATCCATGACGATGGCTCGCGCGAGCGCGGCTCGCTTGATCATGCCGCCCGAGAGTTCCGAGGGCATCAGGTTTTCGAAGCCGGCGAGGTCGACGACCTCGAGCTTGAGACGTGCCATGATGTTCATCGTCATCCGATCGAGATCGGTGTGCTCGCGAAGGGGCAGGACGATGTTTTCGCCCACCGTCAGCGAGCTGAAGAGCGCTCCGCCCTGAAACGAGACGCCGATCTTCCTGCACAGCTTGTAGAGTTCCATCTGACTGAGATCGCCCAGCTCGCGCCCGAGCAGCTTGATCGAGCCCGAGGTCGCCTTTTCCAGCGCCATCAGGTGTCGGAGCAAGGTGCTCTTGCCGGATCCGCTGCCGCCCATGATCACCATGATCTCGCCCTTCGTGATCGTCAGGCTCACGCCCTTCAGGATCAGGCGGTCTCCGTAATGGGTGACGAGGTTGTCGACCTCGATCACGGGTTGCGGGATCTGGGCTTCCGCCATTTCAACCCGTCGTCATGAATACGAAGATCATGTCTGTCAGCACGATCGCCGAAATTCCGTGGACGACGGCCGATGTCGTCACACGGCCGACACCTTCGGCACCGCCCTTGACGGAAATCCCATCGATGACAGCTACGATCGTGATCAACACCGCAAAGATCAGGCTCTTGGTGAGGCCGTGGGCGAGGTCGTCGACATCGATCGATGCGTCGACCTGCGCAAAATACGCTCCCATCGTCGTGCCGATCTGCGGCGCAACGTAAAACGCCGATCCGACCAGCGAAATCCCGATCGACCACAAGGTCAACGACGGAAGCACGATCATCATCGCAACCAGAGAGGGTACGACGATGTAACGAACCGGATTGATGCCCATGACCTTGAGCGCATCCACCTCCTGGCTGATCACCATCGTGCTGATGCGCGCCGCGAGTGCCGAGCCCGATCTTCCGGCGACGAGAATTCCCGTAATCAGGGGTCCGAACTCGCGCGTCACCGAGAGAGCGACCATGAAGATCACCTGGTGTTGAGCGCCGAATTGTTCGAGGGAGTTGATACCCTGCATCGAGAGCGTGACGCCGATTGCTACGGAGAGCATCGAAACGATCGGGATCGCGCTGACCCCAATCACCATCATCTGGGCGAAGACGGGTTCGCTGCGAACCCTCTGACCTACCCGGCGACCCAGGACGAACCAGTACAGGGATTCGAAGAAGAGGTGCGCGCCGAATCCGAACGCGTCGACGAACCGGTTTGCACCCCGCCCCACCGATTCGAGGGCGTGCACGGGTGATCCGTGTTCTTCAGGCGCCGCCACGGATCCCTTCGGGCAGGGTCTCGTGAATCGTGAAGACCTTGTCGAGCCGGGCGAGCTCGAGTACCCGCAGCGCAGCCGCGTTCACCGCGACCAGCGCGAATCGCTTGCCCTTCTGCTTGGAGGCCTGAAACGCTTCGACGAGGCTCGCGACGCCGGAGCTGTCGATATAGTTGACCGCCGATAGGTCGACGAAGACGTTCTTCCCCTTCGCGACGCACCCCAATAGAACTTCGCGCGCCTTGGGGGAGTGCTCGAGATCCACGTCGCCCTCGAAAGACACGACGAGATTCCCCTGCTCTTCTCTCACTGCGTGTTCCATCGGTTCCTCTCGAGGCGCGGTCCTCAGTCGATTCGTCGCACCATTTTTAACAGATTCCCGCGTCCCGAGGCGGGTTTCTGGAATTCCACTTCGTCCATCACCCGGCGGATGAAATGGGTGCCGAGCCCACCGGGTCGAATGTCGTCGAGATTGCGCGGCCGGACCCGGCTCGGGTCGATTGCAGGTGCGTGATCTGCCAGCGAGAAGACCAGGCCATCGCCACGGTGCTCGATCTCGAGTTCGATGAGGTTATCCGACTCTCCGCGGTAGGCGTGGCGAATGATGTTCTGGCAGGCTTCATCAATCGCGAGCACGATGTCCGCGGTGGATTTGGCGCTGCACCCGCAGCCTTCCACAGCTTCCCGAACGGCGTCGCGAACCCTCTTGAGTTCTGCGGCCCGCGCCGGAAAACCGAGCTGGAGCACTCGTTTGGGTCGGGATTCGGGCATCAGCGAGGCCGCGTCTCGTCCGAGACTGCGAGCAGCGTGAGATCGTCTTTGAGCGCCAATTGGCTGACGCTTTCCACGATGGCCGCCACCCGGCCCGCGAGCGGCATGCCGGCAAATTTGGGCAACAGCGCTTCGAATCCCTCGCGTCCGAGTTGGTGGCCGGAGCTCGTTTCTGCCTCCGTGAGACCGTCTGAAAAGATGTAGAGCGAACCGCCGCGCAGATCGAATTCTGCCTCCGAGATCTCGACGCCGGGCACGATGCCGAGTGGAGGCGCTCCGGCTTCGAAGATCGAAAAGCGGTCTTCCATGTGACAGACGGGCGGCTCGTGGCCCGCGTTTGCAATGCGGATCGCGCCGGTTTTCGGATCGTAGACGCCCGCCGCCATCGTGACGAACATGCCGCGGGTGGTCGTTTCGCAGATCTCGTCGTTGAGCAGACGAAGCAATTCGGCGGGGCTCGTGATCGTCTTGACCATGCACCGGTAAAGGCTGGCCGTCTTGGCCATCAGCATCGCAGCGTTGATGCCTTTGCCCGAAACGTCGCCCAGACAAAAACCGATACGCCCGTCCGCGATGGATATGAAATCGAAGAAATCTCCAGAGACCGTCCGGGCGGGGACGCTCAGCCCCTGGATGGGGAACGGATCCGGTCGCGCCGCAGGCAGCAGGTTGCGCTGGATCTCCGCCGCGAGTTCGAGTTCGCGGCGCGTCCGTTCGGCTTCGACGAGCGACGCCGCCATGCGGTTGTTCGCAATCGCGAGAGCGGCCGACGATGCCAGGACCTGCAGCGGATAGACGTCTTCTTGATCGAAGCGACCATCGCCTCCGCGCCGGTTGATCAATTCGATCGCACCGATCCGTTGGTCCGAAAAACTCATCGGAGCGCACAGGAGCGAGCGGGTGACCATCCCACTCTCCTCGTCGGCTTTGGTCGAAAACGCCGGATCTGTGCTGACATCGAACACACACTGACAGGTGTTTTCCGAAACGCTCCGACCGATGATCCCCTTTGCCATGGGCAGCCGAATGCCGGTGATGGGGTTGGGGCCGACCGATGCCCGGCAGCGCAATTCACCGCGCTCGGGATCGAGGAGCCAGAGAGAGCCCGCCTCCGCGTCGAGGTGTTTGGCGACGGAGGCGAGCGCTTGCTCGAGGGTCGCCTCGAGGTCCTGCGATTCCGCAAAGCCTCGGGTCATCTCGGCGAGCAGCGCAAATGCGCTTTCGATTTCGCCTGCGGCGATCGTCACTGCGGCGCCCTGCGCAAGCGATCGTCTTTCGTCCGGGGCGTTGACCACTCTCGATTGCCTCGCATTCGCCGCGTGGCGAAATTCCGATCAAGACGCGGGCGGGTCGGTTCTGCAGTCTAGCCAAACCGCGGTTCGCGGGTGCAGCCCGCCACCGCGCGCGCCTCAGCCCGCTCCACCTCGCCTGAAGAAGTGGATCTGCCACGCACCGCTGACGCGATTTCGACGCAGGATGTAGGTCGACGCGTCTTCGGTTCGAACGCGGAAGTAGATGTCTTCGTCTCCCTCCCAACGATCGATCAGCTCGGCAATCCGCCACATTCGATCGGGCCAGCCGAAGCGGACAGGAATTTCCCCACGCTCGGGATCACGCTCGCATTCGACGGCGAATCTGGTCACCCAGGACCTCAGCGCTCCCGCCGTGGCCGGCAGCTCCAGGGTCCGGGGCGGCGGAGCCCGACTACCATAGCCATTCGACGGCCGCGGCTCTTCCCGATCGAATCGCCGCGCGCAGGCGGCTTCTCGATGCAGTGTCGCCGCAACAGATCGGGCCGGGAGAGGCCGCCGGCGACACGGGGTTCGAACGGGCGTCCCCTCCCGTCCCGATCCCGAGAGCCGCCGCCCGATGCTGAAACCGATCGAGCCCGCCGAGCGTACCGAAGGGTTGGTAACCTGCAGATAGCGAGGAGAACCACTTGCTGATCCGCCGCGCCGACAGCATCGAGTCCAGCGAAATTACGAGCCCCGATCTCTTTCTGCGTCGCCGGGAATTCCTGCGCGGTGCGGGTTGGGCAGTCGCCGGGGCCGCGCTCGCTCCGACGCTCGCCTGTGGCGCCGAGGAAGACGTCCACCCCCCCGCCCCAGCGGCTGGCGTGACTGCGAATCCCTTTCGAACCGACGAAGAAACCACCGCGTTCGAGGACGCAACCCGCTACAACAATTTCTACGAATTCGGAACCGACAAGACCGACCCGCAGCGTTACGCGGGAAGCCTCCGCACGCGCCCCTGGTCGGTCGCGGTCAGCGGCGAGATCGGAAAGCCCGGAATGATCGACCTCGACGATCTGTTGCGACCGCATACCGCCGAGGAGCGAATCTACCGGCTTCGCTGCGTCGAAGCCTGGTCGATGGTGATCCCATGGCTGGGCATTCCCCTCGGCGAGATCATCAAGCGTTTCGAGCCGACCTCGGGTGCCAAATACGTCGCATTCAAGACGCTGTTGGACCCGGAGCAAATGCCGGGTCAACGCAGCCGGACATTGGATTGGCCCTACGTCGAAGGCTTGCGGATCGACGAGGCGATGCATCCGCTGACGATCCTCGCCACGGGAATGTACGGTCAGGAGCTGCCCAACCAGAACGGCGCCCCCCTGCGCCTGGTGGTACCCTGGAAATACGGATTCAAGAGCATCAAGTCGATCGTGGAAATTCGACTGACGCGCGGCGAACCGCCCACCAGCTGGAACTCGCAAACTCCCCGGGAGTACGGATTCTTTGCGAACGTCAATCCCGATGTCGATCACCCGCGTTGGAGCCAAAAACGCGAACGCCGGATCGGCGAATTCAGGAAGCGCCCCACACTTCCCTTCAACGGCTACGCGGACCAGGTCGCACATCTCTACCAGGGAATCGACCTTCGCAAGCACTTTTGAGCATCGGGCGAGCGGGTCGTGATGGATCCCAGCTGGAGAAATCGCGCGCTCCAGGCGCTCGCCGTCGCTGTGGGCGCGCTACCCGCCGCATCGCTGATCGTTTCGGCGCTCACCGGCGGCCTGGGCGCCAACCCCGTGGAGCGGGTCACGCACGTCACGGGCGACTGGGCGCTCCGCTTCCTGCTCCTGAGTCTGTCCGTCACGCCAGTTCGCCGCCTGCTCGGATGGAGTTGGGCCGCGCCGCTGCGGCGGACTCTCGGCCTCACCGCGTTTGGCTACGCGTGCTCCCACTTCCTCACCTATCTCGTTCTCGAGCACTTCTTCGATTGGCAGCTGATCGTCGAAGACGTGCTGAAGCGGCGATACGTGACGGCGGGCTTCGCGGCGTTTGTGTGTCTCGTGCCGCTCGCCGTGACCTCGACGCGCGCGATGATTCGGCGGTTGGGGCGGCGCTGGATCTCGCTTCACCGGCTGGTCTATCTGGCCGCCGCGCTCGGCGCAATCCACTTCCTCTGGCTCGTCAAGTCGGATCTTCGCGAACCGCTGGTGTACGCGGCGATCCTGACGCTCCTGCTCGGGCTGCGGCTCGGGTTCCGGCTGGTGGGCCCGCGAACCCGCAAACCGACTCCCAAAGCGGCGGATTCGCAGCTGTCTCGGGTTTGATTCGGGTTCGCCAGCGAGCCCGTGCGTCCGAGGCGGGTCGCGAGTGCTACCGTTTCTGATCCAATTTGGAGGAACCCATGGCCGCATCAACCCTCACCGTAACCGCCGCCGCCGCCGCCAAGATCCAATCCGCCAAGACGAGCGACGGTCACGATGACGTCGCGCTGCGGGTGGCGGCAAGAGAAGATGGCGCGAAGTTTCGCTACGAATTGAAACTCGTCGCTGTAGACTCGAAGAACGCTGACGACAGCGTCATCCATCTCGACGGAATCGATCTCTATCTGGATCGCGAGAGCGCTCCTCGACTCCAGGGTGCAACCCTGGATTACGTGGAGGACATTTCGGGATCGGGTCTCAAATTCGAGAACCCGAATCAGACCGCGCTCGCGGGCCACCCACTCGCGGGGCGCGTGCAGGCAGTCCTCGACGATCGGGTCAACCCGAGCCTCGCCGCGCACGGTGGCGTCGTGAGTCTCGTCGACATCCAGGAGTCTCGCGTGGTTCTGAGCTTTGGCGGGGGTTGCCAGGGCTGCGGGATGGCGGATGTGACGATGAAGGAAGGTGTATCCGCTCAGCTCAAACAACAGATTCCCGAGATCACCGAGGTTGTCGACGTCACCGATCACGCCGCGGGCGAGAATCCCTATTACGCCTGATCGATTCGATCCGCGACGGGTAGCCAGAGCGAGCGAGGAATCGCCATCAGCGAATTGACGGGAACAGAGCCGACCGGCGCGAGTCAGCGGGACTACGGGCCGGACGTCCACGTGCAGCATGTGGATGGCCGCGAATTCTGGATCGTGGGCACGGCACACATTTCGCGCGAGTCGGCGGATCTCGTTCGCGAAGTGATCGAGAAGGAGCGACCCGACTGCGTGTGTGTCGAACTCGACGCGCAGCGCTTCGAGGCCCTCTCGCAGAAGCGCAAGTTCCAGGAACTCGACGTCCGGCAGGTGATCCGGAAGAAGCAGCTCTCCGCATTGCTCGCCAACCTCCTGCTCGCGTCTTATCAGAAGAGGCTCGGCGGCGCGCTCGGCATCCTTCCAGGGACAGAACTGCTGGAGGCCACCCAGGTCGCCGAGGAGCACGGCATTCCGATCGCGTTATGCGATCGCAACGTGAGTGTCACACTGCGCCGCGCCTGGGCGTCGATGGGCTTCTTCAAGAAGACCGCGTTGGCCGGAAACTTGATGGTGAGCATTTTCGAGCGGCCCGAAGTCAGCGAAGAGGACCTGCGCAGGCTACGCGACCAAGATGTTCTCTCGGAACTGATGCGCGAACTTGGCGAGGCGATGCCCAGTCTCAAGACGGCGCTGATCGACGAGCGCGACATCTACCTCGCCCAGCGCATGCGCGAGGCCACCGGCAATCGCATCGTCGCCGTGGTGGGAGCCGGCCATGTCGGCGGAATCCGCGAGGCGTTGGCGGCAACCCGCGACGTCGACCTCTCCGAGATCGACACGATTCCACCCATCTCCCCGGTCTGGAAGGTGGTGGGGTGGGGGATTCCCGCGCTGATCCTTGCGTCTCTGACCTATATTGGTGTTAGCAAGGGTGCGGACGTCGCTGGACAGAACCTGCTCTACTGGATCATTGCGAACGGCGTGCCGAGTGCGATCGGGGCGCTGATCGCGCTTGCGCATCCGATCACGACGGTATCCGCGTTCTTCGTGGCGCCCGTGACGAGCCTGACCCCGGTAATCGGAGCTGGCTACGTCTGCGCGTTTCTCCAGGCGTATTTCCAGCCGCCGAAGGTCCGCGAATTCGAATCCCTGGCCGACGATGTCGGCAAGCCCCGCGAGTGGTGGAGAAATCGAATGCTGCGCGTACTGCTGGTTTTCATCTTCACCACCATCGGCAGCATCATCGGCACCTACGTCGGTGGTTACGAGATCGTATCGAATCTCTTCTGATGTTGGCGGCGGTCGATGGATCTGTTGCGGAAGACCTCAGCCGCCCGGCTTGCCGTGGACTTCGTCGAGTTTCGCGACGAGCAGATCGGCCCAGCGTTTCAGCAACCTTCGCGCGGCATCCATGTTGGTGCCTTGAGTCGTCCACGTGATGTTCCCGACGTTGCTAGCCTGTCTTCGATCGATGGCGCGTGCGAGAATTTCGTTGGACACAGAGTCGTAGAGCTCGACGTAGAGCGTCATTGCGCCCGCCGACGCCGTAAACGTCGTCCCGGAATCGGGCGACATCGTGTCCGGTGCGACGACGTTCAGGTCGATGATGGCGGGTCGAACGAGCAGTACATTTTCAGCGGGTTCGGTGACGACCGGATAGCCGCCCTTTCGCAGCTGCTCGGCAAAGATCGTGCGGAACTCATCGGCGAGAGCCTTCTTGATCCTGTCCATGTCGCGCGTGCGGATGTTGGGATGGTTCATCTGCCAGTTCTTCTTGAACGCAACGAAGCAATCGAGCAGACCGACGCGGGTGTACTGCTTGAAGTCTTCACCGGGTTTCACATAGGCGCGCTCCACTTTGGAGCCGGACATGAGTTCGAGTCCGTCGTGCGTCACTGCAGGTGCGCCCTTGCCGTTTGCACAAGCGGTGCCGAGCGCGGCCGCCAGTACGGCTCCCAGGATCGTTCGAAATCCTGATGCAGCGATCATCGAGGGTCTTCCTTATCCGACAAAGCGGTTGCTTGCGGCAAAACGATGCCCGAAAGTGCCTCGATGCGCTAGGCATCGGGGGAGTTGGCGAAGTCGTTCTCTCCCCGGCTGGCGGCAGCGCCTCTTCGAGTCGGTGGTACGCGAGCAAAACGGCGCGCTGGGGCGCTGACGCTGGAGAACCTCGCGCTCGAGAGATAAATTCGGCGCATAGCGCTGGCCTGCAGGGAGAGAGCAATGGCAGACATGGTTCGTCTCGCGATCGACTTCGAGAACCCGAGCCCCGAGTGGTGGGGCTCGGGCGGGCGCGACCTCTGGGATGCCCTTCTCGAAGGCTTCGACAACAACGACGCGCTGGTCGACCGATCGATCGCCGACTCGTGGCTCGCCGAAGCCGCAAAGCTGCCCGGTTGGCACGGTGGCCCCGAATTCTCTCCACATCCCATCTGCGTCAAGGAAATCGACGAAGACGAAGAGTTGTGACGACGCCCCGGGAATGGGGTCGGGCTGTTCTTCGAATTTGCTTGCCAAGTGGCTGCTGGGTGCGGTGGGGGGAGCGTTTCGGGCTCTGACCCCATGTCGCCCGGAACGCTCCCCCCACCGCACCTGAGTGAGGTTGCGTTGGATCGGGCGCCTGAATGCGGTGGTTCTCTTTCGCGCGTTGCGACCATTCCATTGGGGAGTCGGGGGGGTGAGCGACATGGGGTTGGAGCAAACCCCCGTCCCCCCGACTCCCCAAGCGCAGCGCCCCGCGCCAAATCCCGCGCTCGCCATCGCGAGTCTCAAAGCGCAGCGCGCGGTTGCTGAATCGGGCTCTCGGCGAGTCGGGTTGGGTCAGCCAGCCGGAATCGGAAAAGATTTGCGACGTGACCGCTCTTGTCACGGCTCGGGTTCACAGTGGCTCCCGATGCTTTCAGGGGGGAGGGCGAGCTGTGGCCGCGAGGCGAGAAACATTTGGGAAACAGCAGTTTGGAAAACAGCAGCTTGGAAAACAGCAGTTTCGAAAACAGCAATCTGGAAAACAGCAATTTGGAAGATGGAGCTTTGGGCGCATTGGGCGTTGCGGGCTGGGCGGGTCGGATCGCTTCCGCGGCGGCGGACGATTTCGTGCGACGGGGCGCTATGAGAGGTGGTCGCGGTTTGGTCGCGAGATTGCGGTGACGCTCGCAATCGGCGCGGGGTTCGTCGCCGCGGGTCTGGCCTGGGCGGCCGCGGAATCCGATTTCCGAGATCGGGACGAAGCTTGCGCGCCGATCGTCTACGCTTCCTCCCCGATGACTTGTCGCGAACCGACCATTTGGCTCGTGGATGGATACAACGTTCTTCACGCGGGCGTGCTCGGCGGGAAGGACCGGTCCCAGTGGTGGACCGAATCGCGGCGTCGCGAACTGCTCGAGCGAGTGT